>Ga0160493_100247_pt1 | contig 19891 bp, 19 predicted proteins | sample DID2MG_2_FD_108262 | JGI IMG/M metagenome (GOLD analysis project Ga0160493, IMG submission 108262) | Enriched soil microbial communities from UW Madison campus, WI, USA - DID2878_E24_FP2 MG | ecosystem: Environmental > Terrestrial > Soil > Unclassified | place: USA: Madison, Wisconsin | collected... | reverse complement strand
CGATATCATTGTCGAGAATGACATTTTTCGGCGCCTGATAGACGCCCTCCCACACCGGCTCGGCCGTGTGGCACATGGCGCAGCGCGTCTGCACAATAAGGCTCGCCGAAGCGAAATGCTCTCTCGCCATGAACCGCTCCCCGCTCGCACTCGCCAGCGTCTCGCCCGGCAGTTTCGGCGCCGTGGACAGCCAGGCGATCACCAGCATCAGGATGACGGCCACCGCCCAGGTCCAGTGCGGGTTGCCCTTCCGCGCATGGCGCGTGTTGAAATAATGCCGGATGACCACGCCGACGAGGAAGATCAGACTGGCGATGATCCAGTTCCACTGCGTCGCGAAAGCCAGCGGATAATGGCTAGACAGCATGAAGAAGATCACCGGCAGCGTCAGGTAATTGTTGTGCAGGCTGCGCTGCTTGGCAATTTTCCCATACTTCGCGTCGGGCACCCGTCCCGCCTTCAAATCCGCTACCACGATCTTCTGGTTGGGAATGATGATCATCGCCACATTGGCCGTCATGATCGTGGCGGTGAACGCGCCCATATGCAGCATGGCGGCGCGCCCGGTGAAGAGCTGCGTATAGCCCCAGCTCATCGCCACCAGGATTGCGAACAGCACCAGCATCAGCCCGGTCGTCGATTGCCCGATCGGCGACTTGCACAGCGTGTCGTAGAGCAGCCAGCCCAGAACGATGGAGCCGGCGGAAAGCAGGATCGCCACCCAGCTCGGCACGTCCAGCACGTTGCGGTCGACCAGGAACAGATCCGCGCCCACATAATAGAGCAGCACCAGCAACATGGCCCCGGAGAGCCAGGTCGCGTAACTTTCCCATTTGAACCAGGTCAGGTGCTCGGGCAGGAATTCCGGCGCCACCAGATATTTCTGGATGTGATAAAAGCCCCCGCCATGCACCTGCCATTCCTCGCCATGCGCCAGCGGCGGCAGGCTCGGCGTCTGGCGCAGGCCCAAATCCAGCGCGATGAAATAAAAGGACGAGCCGATCCAGGCAATGGCGGTCACCACATGCAGCCAGCGCACGGCAAACATCGCCCATTCATAAAAGATCGCCAGATCGCCCATCATCGTCTCCTCATCCACCGGCCCTCCCCTCTCCCCTTGTGGGAGAGGGTGGATCGCGCAAAGCGCGAGACGGGTGAGGGGTATCTTTCCACGCACTCAATGTTCGCGGTCAGATCGTCACCCCTCATCCGCCCTTCGGGCACCTTCTCCCACAAGGGGAGAAGGCCAACCACCCAATTCTGGCGGTCGACAAAAGGGGGCGGGCATGCACCCGCCCCCTCCATTTACATCAACCAACCAGCTTAGGCCGGCGGGTTCACGCCCTCGACATACCAGTCCATCGCCAGCAATTCCTCGTCGGTCAGCGTCACGCCGGCCGCAACGCGCTCGGCGCCGGTATGGTCGTTGATCGGCCCGGTGAAGATGTTGAGCGAGCCATCGATCTGGCCCTGCTTGACCGCCTCGGCGGCAGCGACGACATCGGCGGGGATGGACTCGTTATAGGGCCCGATCTCCACTTCGCCTTCGGCCAGACCCGGCCAGCTATCCTTGCTTTCCCAGGTGCCGTCGATCACGGCCTGCGCCGTCTTGACGTAGTGCGGACCCCAATTGTCGATGATCGAGGTTAGCTGTGCCTTGGGCGCGAAGGCGCTCATGTCGGCGCCCTGGCCGAAGCCGCCGACAATGCCGCGTTCCTCGGCAACCTGCAGCGCGGCCGGGCCGTCGGTATGCTGGGCGATCACGTCGATGCCCTGGTCGATCATGGCGCGGGCCGCGTCGGCTTCCTTGGCCGGGTCGTTCCAGCTCGAGATATAGACCGGGGTGATGGTGAATTCGGGGTTCACCTTGCGGGCGGCCAGCACGAAGGCATTGACGCCCATCACCACTTCGGGGATCGGGAACGAGCCGATATAGCCCGCCTTGCCGGTCTGCGACAGATGGCCGGCAATGGTGCCGCAAACGGCGCGGCCTTCATGGAAGCGGGCATTATAGGTGCCCACATTGGCGGCGCGCATATAGCCGGTGGCATGCTCGAAGGTGATGTCCGGGAACTGCTCGGCCACCTTGATCACCGAATCGCCGAAGCCGAAGCTGGTGGCGAAGATCAGCTTGCAGCCCTGCTGGGCCAGCTCGCGCAGCACGCGCTCGCAGTCCGGGCCTTCCGGAACGTTCTCGACATAGACGGTTTCCACCGCGTCGCCGAGTTCTTCCTCGAGCATGAGGCGGCCCTGGTTATGGGCATAGTTCCAGCCATTGTCGTTGATGGTGCCGACCAGAACGAAACCGACCTTGAGCGGTTCGGTCTGGGCGAAGGCGCGGGAGCCGAGCAGCGGAAGCGCGGCTGCGGCGGCACCGGCCTTGAGCATGGTGCGACGGTTGAGCGTCATGGGGTTTCTCCTGAGTGACGGGGCTCGTTGATCAAGGCGGTCATTGGGCGCCACCTTAATTGCTGGGCAGGAACGGCCTGCCGAGGCAGGCCGGTGCATTGGAGGAAGCATCGCGGCGGATGGAAATCAGCACCAGCACCACGATGGTTGCGAGATAGGGCATGGCCGCCCAGAGTTCGGACGGAATGGCCGAAAGCGGCCCGCCCCCGGCCTTGGCGTAAAGCTCCATGGTCATGACGAGGCCGAAGAGATACGCCCCGGCCAGCAGCCGGAACGGCTTCCAGCTCGCGAACACCACCAGGGCCACCGCGATCCAGCCGCGCCCGGCCGTCATCCGCTCGGCCCATTGCGGGGTCAGCAGCAGCGGGAAGCACGCGCCGGCAATACCCGCCATCGCCCCGCCAAAGGCCACGGCGGCATAGCGCACGCCAATCACCGAATAGCCGATGGAATGGGCCGAAAGATCGTTCTCGCCCACGGCCCGCAGGATCAGCCCGGCCCGCGTGCGCTTGAGGAAGAACCAGACCGCGACCACCATGACCAGCGAGAAATAGACCAGCGCCGAATAGCCGAACAGCACGCGCCAGATCGGGTGCGTCGCCAGCTCCGCCGGAAACAGCGGCCCCAGCAGCGTCACCGGCCGGGCCGAATAGCCCTGCCCCGCCAAAGCCGAAAACCCGGTGCCGAAAATGGTCAGCGCCAGCCCCGTCGCCGTCTGGTTGGCGGAAAGGGAAAGCGTCAGGAAGCCGAAGATCATCGAGGACGCCACGCCCGCCCCCGCCGCGCAGATAATGGCGAGGTAATGATTGCCGGTGGTGAAGGTGACGACGAAGGCGGTGATCGCCCCCACCAGCATCATGCCTTCGACGCCCAGATTGAGCACGCCGGATTTTTCCACCACCAGCTCGCCCAGAGCGGCGATCAGGATCGGCGTTGAGGCGCCGACCACGGTGACGATGATGGCGATGAGAAGCTCGGTGCTCATGCGCGCGCCTCCCCTTGCGGCGCCACCCGCCTGATCCGGTAGCGCACGAGGATATCCCCCGCCAGCAGGAAGAACAGCATCATCGACTGGAAAATGCCGCTCGCCGACGATGGCAGCCCGATTGTCGTCTGCGCGATTTCCCCGCCGACAAAGGTGATGGCCATGATGATGCCGGCAAAGATCACGCCCAGCGGATTGAGCCGCCCGAGAAACGCGACGATGATCGCGGTAAACCCGTAATTGGTCGGAAAACCCGGCACCATGCGCTGGAACGGCCCGCTGACTTCCAGCGCCCCGGCAAAGCCGGCCAAAGCCCCGCTCAGCAACAGCGCCAGCCAGATCGTCTTGTTTTCGGAAAATCCGCCATAGCGCGCCGCATGCGGGGCCGACCCCACCACCTTCACCTGATAGCCGAAGACCGAGCGCGACATCACGAACCAGGCCACCAGCGCCACGATGATGGCGATGGGCACCCCGGCATGGACGATGGTGCCAGGAATGATATTGGGCAGCAGCGCCTCGCTGGCAAAGCGCCGCGTCTGCGGAAAGCCCATGCCCATCGGGTCCTTCCAGGGCGCGCGGACCAGGTAATAGATCAGTTGCACCGACGCATAGGTCAGCATCAGCGAAGTCAGGATTTCGTTGACGTTGAGCCGCGTCTTGAAGAAAGCCGGAATGGACGCATAGGCCGCCCCGCCGACGAAACCGGCGAGCATCATCGCCGGCAATATCCAGAACCCGCTCATGCCATGGGTCAGCAGCGCCACCCAGGTCGCCGCGAGGCCACCCATGATATACTGGCCCTCGGCGCCGATATTCCACACATTGGCGCGATAGGCGATGGACAGCCCCACCCCGATGATGATCAGCGGCGATGCCTTGACCGCCAGGTCCTGCCATTTCAGCGAATTGGTCAGCGGGGTGAGGAAGATTTCCCGCACCGCGCCAATGCCGTCATAGCCGATGGCCGAAAAGACGATGGCCCCGAAGAACATGGTCAGCAGCACCGCGATCAGCGGCGCGATATAGAGAACCCGCTTGGACGGCTCGGCGCGTTTTTCGAGACGAAACTGCATCAGGCCGCCGCCTCCCCGTGCACGCCGCCCATCAACAGGCCGATCTCATCGAGGCTGAAATCCTTGACCGGCCGCGCCGCGCTCAATACGCCCATATTGATCACCGCCAGCGTATCGGCCAGCGCCCGCAATTCGTCGAGGTCCTGGCTGATGACCACGATGGCCGAGCCCGCCGCCGCCAGGTCGACCAGCGCCTGGTGGATCGCTGCCGCCGCGCCCGCGTCCACACCCCAGGTCGGCTGGCTCACCACCAGCACGCTCGGCTTCTGCAGGATTTCCCGTCCCATGATATATTTCTGCAAATTCCCGCCCGACAGCGAGCCCGCCGTCGAGGCCGGGCCCAAAGCCTTGACGGCGAAATCGGCGATCACCTTGCCGGTATAGGTCCTGGCGGCGCCCGAATTGATCAGCCCCATCACCACCATGCCCAGCCGGTCCCGCGCCGTCAGCACCGAATTGTCGGCCAGCGTGAAGTCGCTCACCGCGGCGTGCCCGTTGCGCTCCTCCGGCACGGCGCACAGGCCATGTCGCCGCCGCTCGGTCGTGTCCATGCCGCCGATGCCGAGCCCGTCGATGCTGATCGCGTCGCGGTCGTCGCTCCGCACTTCGCCCGACAGCGCATCGAGCAATGCGTTCTGTCCATTGCCCGCCACCCCGGCAATGCCGAGGATTTCCCCGGCCCGTACCGTGAAGCTCACATTTCGCACCGGAATGTCGAAATGGCCGGTGCTCAACGTTGACAGTCTGTTAACCACAAGCTTCGGTTCGCCAAAGCTGCGTGCATCGTCCTTGACGATATCCTTGAGCCCGCTGCCGATCATTTTCTCGGCCATGGAGCGGCTCGTCTCCTGCTTGGGGTCGCAGGTGTCGACCAGTTTTCCGCCCCGCAGGATCGTCGCTACATCGCATAAGGCTTTGATTTCATGGAGCTTATGCGAGATGTAGAGGATCGAGCACCCCTCCGCCGCCAGCTTGCGCAACACCTCGAAAAGCTGCTCCACCTCCTGCGGCGTCAGCACCGAGGTCGGCTCGTCCATGATCAGCAATTGCGGGTCGAGCAGCAAAGCTCGAACGATTTCAATACGTTGGCGCTCGCCCACCGACAAGGTCGCCACCGTCCGATGCGGGTCCAGCGCCAATCCATAGGTGGCCATGACCTCCCGGATTTTCGCCTCCAGCTCCCGCGATGGCACTTTGGCATCCATGCCCAGCGCGATATTTTCCAGCACCGTCAGCGCTTCGAACAGCGAAAAGTGCTGGAAAACCATGCCGATACCGAGTTTCCGCGCCGCCTTCGGATTGGGCACGATCACCGGTTCGCCGTTCCATCTGATCTCGCCGGCATCGGGCTGCATGATCCCGTAGATCATCTTCACGAGCGTGGATTTGCCCGCCCCGTTCTCGCCGAGCAGCGCATGGATTTCGCCGGGCTTCACCGCGAACGACACATTGTCATTCGCCAGAACCCCTGGAAATTGCTTGGTAATTCCGCTCAGCTCAAGCCGGTTGGGCATATCAACGTCCACTCGCCACCCCCATATTCCTGGGGGTGGGCACATGCCCGACAGAAGCTTCCCGTTCCCCAATGTGGACCATAATCTCGGCTGCCGCCAGTGCCGCAATCACCGAAGGCCGTTTATCCCCAAGCCCTTGCGCCCCGATCGGTAAAATCAGCCGCTTCAGCGCCGCCGGATCGCCCCCCTGTTCCACGAACCAACTGACAAATTTCGCCCGCTTCGTCCGCGAGCCCACCATACCGACATAGGGGCTGTCGGCCCGTGCAAGTGCCTCATTGGCAATGAGAAAATCCAGCGCATGGTCATGGGTCAGGATGACGAAAGCACTGCCGGACGGCGCCGAGCGCACCACGGCCTCGGGCATGGCCACGCGCCGAAATGGAATACCCGGCGCCAACAGATCCAGTTCCTCCTGCCGCGTATCGATCACCTCCACCCGTACGGGCAGCAGCGACAGGATTTGCGCCAGCACCCTGCCGACATGCCCGGCTCCGAAGATGTAAACCCTTGCAGCGCCAGCCTCTTCCGCCGCGACCCGCTGCACCAATATCTGCTGCAGGCGCCTATCGGCATAGCGAAGGCTGACCCCGACCCTGCCGCCGCAGCATTGCCCGATCTCGGGCCCCAGCGGCACGTCCATCGCGTCTTCCGCCCGGCCTTCAACGATCAATCGGCGAGCATGCTCGATGACCATATATTCGAGCGCCCCACCGCCAATCGTGCCGAAAATGGCCTCCGGGCCCACTATCATGAACGTCCCCCGCTCGCGCGGCGAGGACCCCCGGACGGCGGTGAGTTCGCAGGCAATCGCTTCGGGGTTTGCGGCGAAAAAGGCTTCGAGAGCATTCTTCATCTGCTGCGCCCCTCTCCCCGAAAGGGCGAGGGAGTTTGGCCGGCGATGGAGGCAATATGCTGCCAAACACGCGATCGGTCCCCTCGCCCCTCCGGGGAGAGGGCTAGGGTGAAGGGTTTATCAGCCCGACCCGAATTCACCCCCGCGCCTCCCGCTTCATCCGCTCGACACCCATCAGCACCCGCTCCGGCGTCACCGGCGTATCGAGCCGGGGCGCCAGCCGGTAATCGGCGACGCTCGCCACCGCCATGCCCAGCGCCTCGACCACGCTGATCGCCAGCATGAAGGGCGGCTCGCCCACGGCCTTGGACCGCCCGATGGTCGGCTCGCGATTGACCGACCATTCCGCCAGTTTGACGTTGAAGACCGGCGGAACATCGGAGGCCAGGGGGATCTTGTAGGTGGACGGCGCATGGGTCCGGAGCTGGCCTTTGGCGTCCCAGACCAGTTCTTCGGTCGTCAGCCAGCCCATGCCCTGGATGAAACCGCCCTCGATCTGCCCGATATCGATGGCCGGGTTCAGCGACTTGCCCACATCGTGCAGGATATCCACCCGATCCACGCTATATTCGCCGGTCAACGTATCCACGCTCACCTCGCTGACGGAGGCGCCATAGGCGAAGTAATAGAAGGGATGCCCCTTGCCGGTGGCCCGATCCCAATGGATGTTCGGCGTCTTGTAGAAACCGGCGGCGGAAAGCTGCACGCGATTGAGATAGGCCGAGGCGCAAAGCTCGGCGAAGGGCACGAAGTCGCGCCCGATCCTCATGCCGCCCTGCACCCAATGGCAATCGCCTTCGTCGGCCTGGTAGAGCTTGGCGGCATGGGCCAGCAGGCGCGCCTTGATCTGTTCGCACGCATCCCAGGCCGCCATGCCGTTGAGATCGGAGCCGGACGAGGCCGCCGTCGCCGAGGTATTGGGCACCTTGCCCGTCGAGGTCGGCATGATCTTGACGCTGTCGAGATTGACGCCGAACGCATCGGCGACCACCTGCGCGACCTTGATATAGAGCCCCTGCCCCATCTCGGTGCCGCCATGGCTGAGATGGATCGAGCCATCCTTGTAGACATGCACCAGCGCCCCGGCCTGGTTGTACCAGGTGGCGGTGAAGGATATCCCGAATTTCACCGGCGTCAGCGCAATGCCCTTCTTGACCACCGTACTGGTCTTGTTGAAGTCGATGATCGCCTTGCGTCGCGCCTGATAGTCGGAACTGGCTTCAAGCTCCTCAACCACGCGGTGGACGATATTGTCCTCCACCACCTGGTGATAGGGCGTCACGTTGTCCGTGTCGGTGCCGTAGAAATTGGCTTTGCGGATATCGAGCGGGTCCTTGCCCAGCGCATAGGCGATATCCTCGATCCAGCGCTCCGCCCCCAACATGCCCTGCGGCCCGCCAAAGCCACGGAAAGCCGTGTTGGAGACGGTATTGGTATAGAGCGGCTCCGAGCGCACCCGCACCGCCGGATACCAGTACGCGTTGTCGGCGTGGAACAGCGCACGGTCGGAAACCGGTCCGGAAAGGTCGGAGGAAAACCCAGCCCGCGTGCCATAAACCGCGTCGACGGCGAGGATTTTGCCGGTTTCGTCATAGCCGACATCGTAATCGACGACGAAATCGTGCCTTTTGCCGGTGGCCTGCATGTCGTCGTCCCGATCCGGGCGGATCTTGCAGGCGCGGTTCCATTTCTTGGCCGCCAAGGCGGCGACCGCCGCGAATAGATTGCCTTGCGTTTCCTTGCCGCCGAAGCCGCCGCCCATGCGGCGCACATTGACCGTCACCGCATTGTGCCGGATGCCCAGAGCCGCCGCGACCATCAATTGCACTTCGCTCGGATGCTGGGTGGACGAATGCACCACAACGTCCTCATCCTCGCCCGGCACCGCCATGGCGATCTGGCCTTCGAGATAGAAATGGTCCTGCCCGCCGATGGCAATGGCGCCCTTGACCCGCCGCGGCGCAGCGGCCAAGCCCGCGTCCACCTCGCCCCGCTCCAGCTTCAGCGGCTCGGTCACCAGCTTGCCGCCCGCCGCCTGCGCGGCACGCACATCGGCAATCCAGTCGAGGTCGGCATAGTCGATCTTCGCCAATTGCGCCGCCCGCCGCGCCGCATCCCGCGTTTCGGCAATCACCGCAAAGACCGGCTGCCCCCAGAACTGCACCTTGCCGACAGCGAAGATCGGCTCGTCATGCTTGTGGCTGGGGGAAACATCGTTCTCGCCCGGAATGTCCTCGGCCGTCAGCACGCCGATCACCCCCGGCGCTGCGGCGACGGCGGAAAAATCCATCGAGACGATCTCGGCATGCGCCCTGGTGGACAGCCCGAGATAGGCATGCATCGTGCCCAGAGGCTCGATCATGTCGTCGATATATTCCGCCGTCCCGGTGACATGCTTCGGGCCGCTGTCGTGGCGGGTGCCGGTGTGCAGCACGGCGAGATTGATAGGGGCTTCGTGCTTGTTCATGGCGAAGGCCCCTCACCCCAACCCTCTCCCCGGAGGGGCGAGGGAGCCGGGCCAGCGATTTTGACGCAGCACGAGAAAATCATCACGCCACCTCCCGCCTCAGCCGCTCGCCCTGACCCTGCGTTTCGAGAAAAAACCGCTTGAGCAGGTTCTGCGCCGCCAGCAGCCGATATTCGGCAGAGGCGCGCATGTCGGAAATCGGCTGATAATCCTCGGCGAAGGCCGGCAGCACCGCTTCCACGCTGTCCATCGTCCACGGCCTTCCGACCAGAGCCGCCTCGACCGCTCGCGCCCGCTTGGGCGTCGCCGCCATGCCGCCAAAGGCGATGCGCGCCATGCCCACGACGCCCGCATCGTTGACAAAGACGCGGAAGGCGCCGCACAGCGCCGAGATATCCTCTTCGCGCCGCTTGGAAATCTTATAGGTCGCGAATGTTTCACCCGCCGGCAGCAGCGGAATGGTGACGCTTTCCACGAATTCGCCCGGCTGGCGATCCTGCTGTCCATAGGCCAGGAAATAGTCTTCCAGCTTGATCTCGCGACGATGCTCGCCCCGGCGCAGATGCAGCTTGGCCCCCAGCGCGATGAAGGGCGGCGGCGTATCGCCGATGGGCGAGCCATTGGCGATATTGCCGCCGATCGTGCCCATATTGCGCACCTGCTCGCCGGCGAAGCGGTTCCACAATTCCCCCAATTGCGGAAAATTGGCCTGGATCACCGGCAGCGCCTCCGAATAGGTCACCCCGGCATAAAAGCGCACTTCGCTGTCGTTTTCGGCGACCCGCTTCAGCTCCGGCAGATGACCGATAAAGATGACCGGCCCGATGCGGCGCATGAATTTGGTAACCCACAGCCCCACATCGGTCGAGCCCGCCACGATCCGGGCCTCGGGATTCTCCGCATAGAGCGCCGCGAAATCGTCGAGGCCGGCCGGAATGATGATCCGGTTCTCGCCCGTGCCGATCTCCACCCGGCGCCCGTCATGGATCGCCCTGATCTTGTCTTTCACCGCAATGCGCTCGGCCCGGAGCGGATCGCCCTGCGGCTGGCCGTAGCTGGAAATCGCCTGACCGGCGCGGATGATCGGCGCATAGCCGGTGCAGCGGCAGAGATTGCCCTGCAATGCCTTTTCGATGGCGCGGCGCGACGGATCGGGATCGCGCATCCACAGCCCATAGAGGCTCATGACGAAGCCCGGCGTGCAGAACCCGCACTGGCTGCCGTGATGATCCACCATGGCCTGCTGCACCGGATGCAGCGCGCCATTCTCGCCGCGCAAGTGCTCGATGGTCACAACATGCGTGCCGTGCAGGCTACCCACGAAACGAATGCAGGCGGTGACCGAGTCGTAGATGATCTCGTCGCCCGCCAGCCGCCCCACCAGCACTGTGCAGGCCCCGCAATCGCCCTCGGCGCAGCCTTCCTTGGAGCCGCGAAGTCGCCGCTCGAGCCGCAGCCAGTCCAGCAGGGTCAGGTCAGGCGCCACATCGGTGAGGGTTACTTCGTTGCCGTTGAGCAGGAAACGGATGGCGTTTGCGATCTCGACCATACTAAAGCCCCCTCACCCCGGCCCTCTCCCCAAAGGGGCGAGGGGAAGCAGGAACCGACAATGCAACTCCAATTGAAACACGGAAGGCGCAGCCATCGCCCCCTCGCCCCTCTGGGGAGAGGACCGGGGTGAGGGGTCTAAAGGCAAAGACCGCAACCATCGTTCAACTCCCCCGATAGGTCGAATAGGCAAACGGGCTGACCAGCAGCGGCACATGGTAATGCCGGTCTTCCGATATGGTGAAGCGGATCGGCACGACATCGAGGAAGGGCGTCTCGATCTCGACCCCCAGCCGCTCGAAATATTGCCCCACATGGAAGCGGATTTCGAATTCGCCCTGCTGGAAATCCTCCTCCAGCAACGGCCGGTCCACGCGGCCATCCTCGTTTGTATAGCTGTCGAGCAGGTGATGGGTGTGGTCGCCATGCACGAAATGCAATTCCAGCCGCATGCCGCGCGCCGGCTTGCCCTGCATGGTGTCGAGTACGTGTGTCGTCAGGCGACCGCCCGCCATGCTGCTGCTCCCGAAATCGTCCCCTGGAAAGAGATTATCGTATCAGCCCGGCGGCGCAATGCACATTTTTTACCAGATGGTCCATTTTTGGGCATCTTGTCTGCGCTGGTTCCCGCGCTAGACTTGCGCCATTGCGACGCCGAGAGACCCTTCATGAACCGCTATCCTCGTAACATGCACGGCTACGGCCAGACCCCGCCCCATGCCGATTGGCCCGGCGGCGCCCATGTGGCGGTCCAATTCGTGCTCAATTATGAGGAAGGCGGGGAAAACAACATTCTCCATGGCGACGCGGCCTCCGAAGCCTTTCTCGTCGACGTGCTCGGCGCGGCGCCCTGGCCCGGCCAGCGCCACGCCAATGTGGAATCGATGTACGAATATGGCGCCCGGGCCGGTTTCTGGCGGCTGCATCGGCTGTTCACGGAAGCCGATCTGCCGGTCACCGTCTATGGCGTCGCCTCTGCCCTGATGCGCGCGCCGGCCCAGTTGGCCGCCATGCAGGAGGCCGGCTGGGAAATCGCTTCGCATGGCCTCAAATGGGTGCAGCACAAGGACATGCCGGCGGCCGAGGAAAGCGCGCAGATTGCCGAGGCGGTGCGCCTTCACACCATCGCCACCGGCTCGCGCCCCATGGGCTGGTATACGGGCCGCTCCAGCCTCAACACTGTCGATCTGGTCGCCGATTATGGCGGCTTCGCCTATATCTCGGACACTTATGACGATGACCTGCCCTATTGGAAGGTCATCGGCGGCAAGCCGCAGCTCATCATTCCCTATTCGCTGTCCACCAATGACATGCGGTTCGTCACCGCGCCGGGCTTCGACAATGGCGAGGAATATTTCACCTTCCTCAGGGACAGCTTCGATTGCCTTTACGCCGAGGGCCGGGCCGGCGCTCCCAAGATGATGTCCATCGGCCTGCATTGCCGGCTTGTCGGCCAGCCCGGCCGCTTCCAGGGTCTCAAGAAATTCGTCGATTACATCAGGACCTTCGAGAAGGTCTGGGTGCCCACGCGCCTGGAGATCGCCGAACACTGGGCGCGCAGGCACCCCTATGCCGCGCCCGATATCAGCCCCAGCCAGCTCGGCAAGAATGACTTCATCGTTCGCTACGGTTCGATCTTCGAGCATTCGCCCTGGATCGCCGAGCGCGCCTGGGACGCGGAAATGGGCCCCGCCAACGACAATGCCATCGGCCTCCATTTCGCGCTCCGCAGCCAGTTCCGCATGGCCATGCCGGAGGAACGCCTGGCCGTACTGCGCGCCCATCCCGACCTTGCCGGCAAACTGGCCGCCGCCAAACGCCTCACCGCGGACTCGACCGCCGAACAGGCCTCGGCCGGGCTCGACGCCCTCACCGATGCGGAACGCGAAAGATTCACCGCGCTCAACAATGCCTATGTCGAAAAATTCGGCTTCCCCTTCATCATCGCCGTGCGCGATCACACCAAGGCGTCGATCCTGGAGATTTTCGAGCGGCGCATCGCCAATACGCCGGAAGAGGAATTCGCCACGGCCTGCGCCCAGGTGGAGCGGATCGCGCTGCTGCGGCTCGAGGCGCTCCTGCCCTAGCCGTCCAGCCCCGTGGGCCTGTCGCTCGCCGGCGCTTCGTCCCGCTCCAGCCCGAACAGGATGGCGAGCATGGCCAGCCAGGGCAAGTTGTGCTGCACCCAATGGTGTTCGATGCCGCCGATATTGAAAAGCAGGTTACGCATCCGTCCAGCATAGACGGAAAAATTGAACAATCGGTAACCCTAATCAGCCGCTAAGGCGCTCAGGCCAGCGCCAGCTCGATCGCCTTGAGCATGGAGGCCCAGGCCTTGGCGGTGGGCTCGACATAATCGGCCCATTCGGCGCCCATGTCGTGCCGGATCGTCACCGCGCATCCCGCGCCCTTGGGGGCGATCTCGATGGTCACCAGCGAATTGTCCTCTTCGTCCTCTTCCGGCGTCACGAACCAGGTGAAGACGATGCGGCGCGGCTTTTCCAGCACGCGGTAATAACCCCAGACTGCCGAACCTTCCCGGGTGTCGGCAAAGTCGAAGCGCCCGCCCGGAACCGGATTGGTTTCGATCCGCGTGACCTGCTCGGAGGGCATGCTCTCCTCAAGGTGGCGCGCCATCCACACGCGCAGCGTGGCGGCGTCGAGCCAGGCGGAATAGACCTGCTCGGGCGCGAGGCCGACGAAATCGTGCCGCGCAGAAGCGCTGACCGTACCCGTCATTTGTAGAAGCCTTCCCGCAGATTGATGCCATGCTCGATCCAGGCGCGCATGGCGCAGAGCATGCCGGTCCAGCCCTCGCAATTGCCGTAGGACGCCTTCTGGCCCTCCGCATTCTCCCGCCATCCGGATTCATGAATTTGCACCAGCGTGCGCCCCTGCTCGATCGCCTCGAAGCGCATGGTCACGATGGTCTCGTAAGTGCCCGCCGGATCGCCGTCCTCCGGCGCTTCCCAGCGCAGCACGATGCGTTGATCCGGCACAACCTCGACGACATGAACGGGAAAAGCGCCGGGAAAATCGTGGAAGTCCCAGGTGACGGTCGCCCCGGTTTCCAGCCGCCCCTGTGCGCCGCCCGTGGTGAAATATCCAGAGAGCTTGGACGGATCGGCCACCGCCTCGAACACCTCGTGCACCGGACGGGAAATACGCCCGCTCACCGTGAATTCATACGCCATTTTCACCTCCTGCGGCTTGACCCCAGGCATCATATGTTATAAATTTATAACATGTCAAATGACGATGTGGACGACCTGATCTTCAAGGCTTTGAGCCATCGCGTGCGCCGGCGCATTCTCGACCATCTCAAGGCCGAGCCACGCACCACCGGCGCGCTGTGCACGCTCTTCCCCGAACTCGACCGCTGCACGGTGATGCAGCATCTCGGCGTGCTCGAGGAGGCCGGTCTGGTTATTCCCGAAAAGCGCGGCCGCGAGCGCTGGAACCATCTCGACGCCCTGCCGGTCCATGCCATCCACGAACGCTGGATCGGTCCTTACGCCGCCTATGCCGCCGCCATGTTGAGCCGGCTCAAGGCGGGCGTGGAGGCGCCGACCGGCTGATCACGCCAAAGTCAGGCCCGGCTTTCGCGCCGGTCGAAACCACCGCCGCCCCAATCCGTTATCCTTCCACACGCTTCCGTGATGAAAGGAACGATCAGGCATGCTTTACGTCGATATCCCGACCCACAAGGACCTCGCCAATCTCCGCGCCGGCCGCGATGAGGCCAGCGTCTCGATCTATGTCGAGACCACCCCGCTGACCCAGGATATCGAGAAAAGCAGGATCGTCTTCGGCAATCTGGGCAAGGAGGCCTTGTCGCAACTGGCCGATGCCGGCCTCGACAAGCGCCGTCTCGCCAGCCTGATCGAGGAACTCGACGACCTGGCCGAAGACGACGAGTTCTGGCGCCGCCAGGCCCATAGCCTCGCCGTCTTCGCCACACCCGACAGCATCCGCACCTTCCGGCTCGCCAACAAGCTCACCGACATGGTGGAGGTCTCCGACCGCTTTCACCTCAAGCCCTTGCTGCGCGCCGTCACTTTCCGCAACGCCGCCCATGTGCTGGCCGTGTCGGAAAACCGGGTCCGGCTGGTGGAAATCGCCGCCGACCTGCCCCCGGTCGAAGTCAATGTGCCCGACTTTCCCAAGGGCGCGGCCGACGCGGTCAACAAATCGACCATCAACGACCGGTCCCACAGCCGCCGCATCCATGGCTCGGAAGGCCAGAAGGTGCAGTTGACCAAATATATCCGCCGCATCGACGCCGCCCTGCGCCCCGTCCTCGCGGCACAGGACCTGCCGCTGATCCTGGCGGCCACCGAGCCGGTCGCTTCCCTGATGCGCTCGGTCAGCGGCCTGGAATTCGAGCCGGAGATCATCACGGGCAGCCCCGACCGGCTCACCGAGGCCGAACTGGCCGATGCCGCCCGCCAGGTTTTAGATGCGCGCTATGCCCGCAAGCTCGAGGATTTCTCCAAGCTCTTCGACACCCGTGCCGGGCAGAACCGCGCGACCACGGACCTCTCCGATGCGGCCCGCGCCGCCACTTTCGGAGCCATCGACACGCTGCTGATCGACATCGACAACGTCGTCCACGGCATTGTGGACGAGGAGACCGGAGCCATCGCCTTTTCCGACGCGCCCGACGCCATCGATTACGGCATCGTCGACGAGATCGCCGGACGGGCCCTGGCATCGGGCGCCACTGTCATGGCGGTGCGGCGCCAGGACCTGCCGCGCGATGGCGATCTGGCCGCCATCCTGCGCTACCCCGTCTAGCCAACGGACCCGAACTACCGCTAAGGATTGGGCGGCGGCCAGATGTTGCCGCCCAGCATTCGACAAACGAGCCATGGCCTCCACCTACGCCTCCCCGCCCGCCGGCCTGCCCGGCCAGATGTCGCTCCATACCGGCCGCGCCGTGTTCACGGAAGCCTATGCGCTGATCCCGGCCGACGTCATGCGCGACATCGTCACCTCCCACCTGCCCCATTGGCGCGACAGCCGCCTCTGGGTCATCGCCCGCCCCCTGAGCGGTTTTGCCGAGACCTTCTCGCAATATATCGTGGAAGTCCTGCCCGGCGGCGGCAGCGAGCGGCCGGAGGCCAATTCCGAGGCCGAAGGCGTGCTGTTCGTGGTCGCCGGTCAGGTGACGCTGACCCTTGCCGGCGAGACTCGCCTGCTCAAGGAAGGCGGCTACGCCTTCCTGCCCCCCGGCACGTCATGGAGCCTCGTCAACAAATCCACCGACCCCGCCCGTTTCCACTGGGTGCGCAAGCGCTACGAGGTCGTGGACGGCGTCGAAATCCCACCGCCCTTCGTCGCCAACGAGCAAGACGAGCCCATCCGCTGGATGCCGGACACCAACCAGACCTGGGGCACGACCCGCTTCGTCGATCCCGCCGACATCCGGCACGACATGCATGTGAACATCGTCACCCTGGAGCCCGGCGCCGTCATCCCCTTCGAGGAAACCCATGTGATGGAGCATGGCCTCTATGTGCTGGAAGGCAAGGCGGTCTATCGGCTCAATCGAGACTGGGTGGAAGTGGAGGCCGGCGACTTCATGTGGTTGCGCGCCTTCTGCCCTCAGGCGTGCTATGCCGGGCCGGAGCGCTTCCGCTACCTGCTCTACAAGGACGTCAACCGCCACGCCAAGCTGCCCTTCTGAGCCATGAACGACCCTCGCATCCGGATCGAGCCGCTGACGCCCCAGGCCTTTGCCCCCTTCGGGCAGGTCATCCAGACCGAGGGCGCGCGGCATTATCCCATCAATGCCGGCATGACCGAGCGCTATCACGATCTGGCGCGGGTCGAGCTGGGCGGCGTCCATCCGCGCCCGCTCATCTCCATCTTCCGCGGCCGGCCCTATGCCCTGCCGCTGGATCTTGGCCTCGTGGAACGACACCCGCTCGGTAGCCAGGCCTTCTATCCGCTCTCGGACAATCCCTGGCTGGTCATCGTCGCCGAAGACGAGGCTGGCATTCCCGCCCGGCTCCGCGCCTTCCGCCCCGCGCCGGGCCAGGGCGTCAATATTGCCATGAATACCTGGCACGGCGTACTCACGCCGCTGGAGCGGGAAAGCGCCTTCCTGGTCGTCGACCGCGGCGGGGAGGGCGAAAACCTGGAAGAATACCGCTTCGAGCTGCCGTGGCGGATAGAGGGCTGAAGCTCTCGTAACCCTGATTTTCGTCTTTGCTCGCATCCCTTTGGCCCCTGCGGTAGTTTCTCTGCAAATGCAGGGAGAAAACCATGTCCGTGCTGAAGCTCATCCATGTCGTGCTGGCGCTGCTCCTGCTGGCGGGTCCGGCATTGGCCGATAATGTCACCTTCACCGGAACGGTGACCTATCGCGAGCGCATCGCCCTGCCGCAGGGCGCCCAATTGCGCATCACCCTCGTCGCCCTGCCCGACGGCAGGCCGATTGCCGGCGCCTCGGCAACGATCCCCGCCATCGGCCAGGTGCCGCTGAACTATGCGCTGAACGTGCGGACCGCGCTATCGACCGGCCCCTATGGGCTGGTGGCGGAAATCCGGCGCGGCGGGCGCATCCTGTTCCGCAATGCTCAGCCGACCCCCGTCGATCCGGCCATGCCGGCCCCGATCGATATTCTCGTGCAATCGGTGCCCGGTCAGCCGGCCCATCCCCCGGTTCAGCCGCCTCCGATCCCGTCCAGCGATCTTCTCGATGTCGTCTGGACCGTGACCAGCATTGGCGGCACGCCCGTTATCGGCACCCGCCCGCCCACGCTCTCCATTGCCCCCGACCTGCGCGCCGGCGGCCATGCGAGCTGCAACAGCTATTTCGCCGAGGCCAGCCTTACCGGAAACCGCATCGTCTTCGGTCCCGCTGCGGCCACCCAGATGGCCTGCGCACCCGAGCTCATGGCCCAGGAGAACGCCTATCTCTCCGCGCTTGCGGCCGTGGCGGGTTTCGAGATCGATGGCGATAGCCTGCGCCTGCTCGACGCCGCCGGCGTCGCGCTGGTCGGCCTCGTCCGCGACGGGAATTGACGGCGGACCCTATTCGCCGAGCACCGGCTCCGGCATATAGGTGCTCCTTGGCACCTCGGCCATGGACGCGGCAAAGGTCAGCGCGCTGATCGTCAGCGCCAGCAATGCGCCGAGCAGGACCTGGGATAGGCTCTTCATTCCACCGCCGATGCCTCACCGCTCCTGCCTGGCCACGCCCTGCGATACGCGATCCGCATCCCGGCGCAAATCCCGCCCGGCGCATGCCAGCCATGAGCCCCGAACCTTTTCGCCGTCCCGGCGTTGCAATGACTGGCTATCAATGCAACCAAGGGAGTCGCCATGTCCGACCCGATTGCTCATGCTGGCGGCGCGGTTCCGTTGCTGGCCGTATTCACCGATTTCGACGGCACCCTCGTCGAGATTGCAGAAACGCCCGACGCCATCGACGTGCCGTCAGAGCTGACCGAACGCATCGACCGTGCCCTGCACGATTTCGACAACGCCTTCGCTGTGCTGACCGGCCGCGAGATCGCCGATATCGATCGCTACCTGTCTCCCCTGCAATTGCCGGTTGCCGGAGCCCATGGCGCCCAGCGCCGCCGCGCCGACGGCACGCTGGAAGAGGTCGACCGGGCCATCATCGACGGCGCCGAGTCCATTGCCCAATCGCTGCAGCCGCTGGCCCTGACCAATCCGGACCTCCTGATCGAGGCCAAGGATGGCGCCGTGGCCCTGCATTTCCGCCAGGCCCCCGAAATGGAGGAAGCGGTGCACCTGGCCATGCAGGAAGCGTTGCTCGATCATCCCCAGTTTACCCTGGTCCCCGGCAAGATGGTGCTGGAAGCCCGCCCCGTCGGCTTCGACAAGGGCGCGGCCCTGCGCGCCTTCATGCAGGAAGAGCCCTTTGCCGGCCGCACGCCGATCTTCATCGGCGATGACCGCACCGACGAGGATGCCTTCCGCGCCGCCCAGGAATTGGGCGGCATCGGCATCAAGCTCGGTTCCGGCGAAACGGCGGCCCGCATGCGCATCGCCAATGTCGCCTCCGTCTATGCGCTGCTCGAAGGCCTGGGCGACCTCGCCCATCGCAATCAGGACGCCGCCCCGCTCATCACCGACACCGCCCATTGAACGCCGCCCGATTTCGAAAAGAAGCAAAGGAGCCAGAGAACCCATGAGTCGCATCGTTGTCGTGTCCAACCGCACACCCGGCAAGGGCCCCGTCGCCGGCGGGCTTGCCGTGGCCTTGCGCAAGGTCCTGAGCGAACGCGAAGGGTTCTGGTTCGGATGGTCCGGCAAGCTGACCGACCAACCCGCAAGGGAGGCCCGCGTCGAGGACATCGATGGCCTCAAAGTCGCGCAGATCGATCTGACCCGCGAGGACCACCACGCCTATTATGCCGGCTTTTCCAATTCCATCCTCTGGCCCAGCTTCCACCTGCGGCTCGATCTCGCGACCATTGAAAGCCATTGGTACGAAGGCTATCGCCGGGTGAACCAGCAATTCGCCCGCGCGCTTCTGGCCATGATCCGCCCCGACGACATCATCTGGGTGCACGATTATCACCTGATCCCCCTGGCCTCGGAATTGCGCAATCTGGGCGCGCGCAATCGCATCGGCTTCTATCTCCACATCCCCTTCCCCACCGCCGATGCGCTCTACGCCATCCCGCACCATGAGGAATTGATGCGCGACCTTTCGCGCTATGACCTCGTCGGCATGCAGGCCAAGCGGGATGTCGCCGCCTTCACCGAATTCGCCGAGCACCAGATGCCCTCCACCTTCGGCGGACATCGCAGCCAGACCATCGATTTCAGCCGCACCGAGGTGGATTCCTTCCCCATCGGCTCGGACCCGGACGCCTTCGCGCGCCTGGCGGTCAGCCCCGCCGGGACCAAGATGATCCACCGCATGAAACGCGCATTGGGCAATCAACGGCTCATTCTGGGCGTCGACCGGCTCGATTATTCCAAGGGCCTGCCCCAGCGCGTGGAAGCGTATGAAAAGCTCCTCGCCAACAATGCCCGCCTGCGCCGCTCCGT
>Ga0160493_100245_pt1 | contig 20356 bp, 20 predicted proteins | sample DID2MG_2_FD_108262 | JGI IMG/M metagenome (GOLD analysis project Ga0160493, IMG submission 108262) | Enriched soil microbial communities from UW Madison campus, WI, USA - DID2878_E24_FP2 MG | ecosystem: Environmental > Terrestrial > Soil > Unclassified | place: USA: Madison, Wisconsin | collected... | reverse complement strand
CGTCGCTATACCGGGGACGGGCTCCCCGGCGAGCCCGTGAATGCACCGCTGCCGGTCGGCGATCCGCAATCCGGTGTTCACAGCCCGAAGAAGGCGGAACTGCGGACGGCCTTGCTGTCCACCATTGATGGTGGCGGGGAGGCGGCGCAGGCCGTCATCGATGCGAACCTTCCGGCCATTCTGGAAGCTCGAGATGATGCCGAAGCGAGTGCCGGCGCCGCATGGGACTCTGCATTTGCGGCGTCTGCCTCTGCTACACAGGCCGGTGTCGATGCAGATCGGGCGGAAGGATATGCGGCTGCGGCCGGCACCGCTTCTGGCCTGCTCAATCGCAAGACCGTCGCGCTCCTGATTGCCGACACCGTATTCTCCTATACTGCGGGAGAGGGGAAAACCCTTGTTGCGCCGGGCGATATCGTAACTGCCCAGGGCTTCCGGTATGAAGTGGCGGCAAACGATGCAGCGGATGCACATGTCGAAACGGCGGGCGGGGTAAAGCTCTATGTTCGTCCCAATGGGGCCGTCCAGCCAGCAATGTTTGGCGTGATGGATGATGATAGCCCCTCCATCGATGCGAACATTGCTTTGCTGAAAATGGCAGCATTTTGCCGCGCCGGCCGCTGGGTGGTGAAATTCGGCCCGCGTGAGTATCGAATTGCTCAGCAACTGGAATTCAACGCATCAGTGTTCGGTGTGCCGGGCCTGACGAAAATTCAGTACACGAGCAACGACACTGAAACCGTCAATACGGTTCTGATCTCGGGTGGCGGTGTTGTCCGTGACATTGTCGTTGATGGCAATGTCAGTGCCGATCCAGTCGCATGGGACAGCAGCAACTACGACAGTTTTACAGGGGCTCGCGGGCTCGTCATACGGGCTGACCGCGTTCACGTCGAAAACGTCATTGCGCAGAACACACGCCGTGCTTGCTTTGATGCAGCGAGCGGCAAGCAGATTTCTTTCAAGAACTGCCTTGCACAGAGGGCACGTGGAAATTTCGGTGATGGTTTCCTAGTCGCCCAATTCGACAGCTTTAGTTATGAAAATTGTCGAGCGACCGACGTCACGCGCATTGGCTTTGTGTCTGACATATTCGCTGCGGCCAGCACGTCGTCCCGTGGGCTCTATAGGAACTGCGTTGCGGAGGATGGTCACGACGCATCGGTTCTCTATGGCGGTATCGAGTATAACGTAGGTTTCTGGTCGGAGAATTCGGGCCAGATTGTTCGCGAAAACTGTAGCGTGTCGAACTTTGTGCATGGGTGCCTTCGCGATGTGGCTGGCGGAACCGGCGGCACTGCCAATGAGCCCAACAAAGGGCTATTCTACAGCAAGAACTGCATCGGCAGTCAGGTCGCGGTCGGGGTGGTTGCGCAAGGGATCGGCGGTCAGGTTGGCAGGTTCATCTATGACAATTGCTATATGTCTGCCACGGGGTCGGGCGCCTTTGATTTTTCGTCCAACACAAATAGCCAATGCCAATTCGAGATAAGAAAAGGCGGATCGCGCCTGTCAGGCACATCGACGGCGCGCTCATCGGTGAAGGCCGGTGCTGGCGAATTGATTATTCGCGGATTCCAGGAAACCTGGGCAACTCTCGACACAACGTTGCTTAATGCGAACGACAATTATTATGGCTCGCTCAGCCATTTCAACAATGCGAGCGAGAAGGTTGTCGTTGAAGATTGGGTTACGCTGTTGTCGGACGGTTCCCCGGCGCCGATGCGTATCAAGTTTCAAGTCCAAGCGCTTAACACGCTCGACCTCAGCGTCATTCGCTGCAAAGTGCGCGACGGTATCATTAATGCCGCGAACCTTTACACTGAGGAAGTGACGTTCGACAGGCTTGGAAATGTCGCCATCTCCGGGATGATGCATATTTCCGGTGGAGAAATACGAGACCGCCTCGGCGGCACGGCGCTTACGTATCGAAGCACGACGCGGAAGTTTCTGCTATCCGGCGTTCGCCTCGATTTTATAGCGTCTGGTGGCTCGCTCAGCATTTCGAACGCTAATTCTTCAAACCCAGTGCCGCTCCCTGTGCTTGAGGCATGCCGGTTCGTTAAGGACGTGGCAGTAAGCGGTTCGTTTGTGAACGTGACCGGCGATGCGTCGGTCATCAACGTCACCGATGCGAACCACGTGATAGCCAACCACTGTGTTTTCGCAAATACGGGGGCCTCGACGGCAAATCCCGTGTTCAATGTGACTAGCCCGACAAATGCGGCCTCGAAAGTTCACGGCAAGGGAAATCTAAAAAGCTCCAATCTCTCGGTCGTGGCCGCTGCCGGCAAGGTGGCGACCACGGCCGTGTTCGAGAATTGGGGCTAGGAAGCCCTTACTGAAGTGAAGCGTTTCAGAAGCAGCCCTGGGTTCGCCGCAATAAAAATAGCGGCGAACGAGATCATCAACATAAGTTGTTGCGGTACGAAATACGATGGATCGAAGACGATAGCCGAACGGGCAGCTATCGCCAGCGCGACATATGACGACATGAATGCCTGAAGTGCCCGACCTGGCAGGTTGTCCAGAATGTATTGCAGAAAGCGCAGAACCACGCCAACCAGGAAACCTGTGACGATCACACCAAAAGCTGCAACCGGAGTTTGTAGTATTCCGATTGTCAGGAGGTCGGCCGGCACTGAGCCAGTTACGCCATCCACCCCTTTCGGCGCCCCCATCATCATCGTTGTGTTCACCACGTCCATCGAGTCATGCCAAATCGTCCATATTGAACTTGGCAGCAGAAACATGGGGCTGATGACGAAATCGATGAAATAGCGATGTTCAATTTCGCTAGCATTGAGCCATGCGAGGTCGCTTGCGTGTGGATACGCGATCAGTTTGACGAAAAACCGTCCAATGTCATTGCCAGCGCTGAGGTTAAGAGTCTGAGCGACGACATATGCGCCTAGTATGAAGGCTGGAAGGCAGCAAGCGGCGATAAATAGCTTTGTCGGGGCGGATGCACGAATTCTGTACAAGGCTGGCAGGATGAAAGAGCCGGCGTAAATCAACAGTGGTTGGCGCCCTGCCCACGACAATAGGACATAGGTGGAGAAAACGACGCTAAGGAAAAGGCCAATAGCGATCAGCGGGCGGTGAGGCGGGCGATCAAATAGCGCTGACGCGAAGATTAGAGAGGAAAAAATGGACAGCGCGCCAAAGGGTTGAAGGAAGCTGAACCGGTTCTCCACTACAAAGTTGGCTATTCGGATATTGCGGCTATGCTCGAATATCCCAAGATAGCCGCCATATGCCGCCGTATAAATTCCCTGCAACACAACTGCTGCAAGCAATAACAGCCACGCCACCTTGGTAGTGGAGGCTGGCATTTGGCTGGAACTCGGCAACGCCTTGGGGAAGGCCGCCCAGCCCGCAAATAGCCCAACCATCAGCACTAGAGCATAAATGGGCACCAAGGCCAGCATAGGGTCATCAAGGTCGAACCATGGTCCCCAAAAGTCGTTCAGCCCCGAGTGGGTGGCAATAACGACAAATGTGAACGCTGCTCCGTACAGGCCCCCTAGCCCCAAGATTGCCCAATGCAAAAGCAGGAGTCGCTTAGCTTGGGCACTATGCGCCAGCAAAAACAATGCGGAGCAAAATGAAAGGAAGGTGCCCGCTACCGCGCCATAGATCATATGAGCACTTCTCCTCCGATTGCACTCAAGGGGCCAGCGGACTGCATCCCAAACAAAAACGCCGCATGACATCATGATGTGCGGTTGACGTAAAGCCAAAAACAGGCCGCACCGGCGCCTCGGGCGGCATTCTTTACCCACATTATGGAGGCCGATATGGACCCGACCGTGCCCCGGCCGGCGGAGCCGCAAGGACACCTTAGGGTTGTGTCCCCGCCTCAATAACTGCGTTCCCAAAGTCGGGCTGGGTGCCGGACCCATTAATTGCATGAACAAGGAGCCACCCGGCTCCGACCACCACAAACCATCCCGCAACGGCCAAAAATAGAATGAATAGCCCGCGCGGAATTGGCGCGCGGGCAGAGGCCTTTATCGCAGGCCTCGCCAGCTCTTCATTGTCCAAAACGCACTCCCCCCAGACGCTTTTAAGATAGTGCAGTGCAAGGATGAGAGTGGTCGAAATCAAACAGGCTGACAATCGAAATAAACGTTTCGTTAGCCTTGTTTCGTTTCTTCGTTAATGTGCCAGGGGCCGCGCCGGGCAGGAGTTCTGGTTCTCGCTTTACCTGCTTGTGGCGGCAAGGCGCCCGCAACGGGATAAGCCGATTTGGAGTAAAGCCGAACCATGTTGGGCGGCGCCGTTAGGGTCCGCCAGTAGACCCGGGCAACAAGGTGCTGCTTGGCCCCGCTGCGGTAGACATCAATTCCAAGAACCTTTCTTGCGGCGTCTTCCGGGGATGACGCCTGAACGGTTTGCTCCGGCGCTATCACCTCGGTGCGCAGATCAATCACGCGAAACTCAGTCATGCCGATGGTCCCCTCGATGCCCAGAGTATCGGTGGCCGGGCTTTAGATACCTTCAACATCGATAGGAGGCCGATATGGCCAATCAGTTCGGATTTCTCCGAGCGCTTCCGCACATCCTCATTCACGAGGGTGGCAAGGTCGATCATCCGAAAGACCCGGGCGGGCGCACCAATATGGGTATCACCCAGCGCGTCTATAACGCCTGGCGCTCGCGCTCCAATCTCCCGATCCGCGATGTCTACCTGATCGACCAGGTGGAAGTCGAAGCCATCTACCGCTTCCAGTATTGGGACGTGGTCATGGGCGACCGCCTGCCGGAGGGCGTCGGCTATGTTGTTTTCGACGGCGCGGTGAACTCCGGTCCCAAGCAGTCGGTGAAGTGGCTCCAGCGGGCGCTTGGCTCGCTCTATACCGGCAAGGTCGATGGCATCATGGGCGCGCTGACCATTCAGGCGGTGCTGGCTACCAAGGATCATGATGCACTGATCGGCAGGATCATCGAGCGCCGGGAGACCTTCCTTCGCGCTCTCAAAACCTGGCCGACCTTCGGCCGTGGATGGTCGCGACGGATTGCCGAAGTCAAGGCGACCGGCCAGGCTTGGGCAACCGGTTCCGTTGGCCCCCAGCCTACGTTTGTCGGTGGCAATGAAAAGGCCAGTATCGAGGACGCCAAGACAGCGCCAGGCAAGGGCGTGGCCGACGCTGCAACCGGCGGCGGCATCGGGGCAGGGGGCATCGGCGGGGTCATCAAGCAGGCGCAGGAACAGCTCACCCCCTATTCGGCCGCCGGCGGTTGGATTCAGAATGTCGTGGTGGCGCTGATCATCGCCGGCGCGCTCCTGACCGTCGGCGGCGTTGCATGGCGCTTCTATGCCAATCGCAAGAAAGCTGCGCTCGATGACGCGCTCGATCCTGATCCGGTGGCGGCATGATCGACTGGCTTATCAATCTTGTGCCGTGGTGGGTGTGGCTCATCACGGCATTCGTCGCCGTGGTCGCCGTCTGGCGGCTCCTGGGCTGGCAGGGGGCGCTCGCCGCCGCTGCCGGCCTTCTCGCCGTCCTGAGCTACGGCCGGGGCCGGGCGCATGGCAAATCCCAATCGGAAGCCGAACAGACGAGGAAACGAGATGCGCTTCAGGAAAAATATGATCGGATCGATGCTGGGCCTGTTGATCCTGGCAGGGCTTATGACCGGCTGCGCGACAGGTCGGGTCGTCGGTAGCTGCCCGCCACTCGCGCCGCCTCCCTTGGCCGCTGTGGACGCATTGCAGGCCGCAGGCGATAGCTCGGTTGATGCCTGGGCCGTCGAGCTGGACCGGCACTACCAGAAGCTCGATGCTTGCCGCGGCGCGGTTCGATGATCCTGCTCCGCTTTCGTGAGAAGATTCCGCTCCGCATCGCGGAATGGCTGGGCGGGCTCATGATGATCGCCATCGGGCTCTACCTGGTGATCTGGCCCACGGCCTTCGCCCGGTCCGGATTGTCCGGGTTTGCAGCAATCGCTCCGGTGGGCACATGGGTTGCCGCCAGTCTGATCCTTGGCGCCGCCCGGGTCGGCGCCTTGGTGCTCAATGGGCACAAGCCGGAGGTCTCGGCACCCATCCGGTGCTTTGTCGCAATGATGGGCGTAGGCCTCTTCTCATCGATCGCTGCTGGCTATGCCATGGCGACCAATACCCACGGGCCGCCCATGGCCTTGCTCTTCGCCCTGATGTTCATGGCGGGCGATCTCTTCAACTCCGCCCGTGCCGGGATGGATACCTATCAAGCCATCAGGAGCAGGCCGTGGACTGGTTTTTCGTTCTAGAGGCACCCACCCAGGTCGCAATCGTCGGTGTCATGGCGGGCGTGGTTACCGCCGTCGGCGCCGTGTCGGTGGCCATCGTCAACAATCGGCGGGCAGGGGGTGGCAAAGCCGAGATTGCCGCGCTCACCATCGACGTCAGCACGGTCAAGCAGGTGGCGGCCGCCATTGAGGCGCTGAACCTCACACTGATGGAGCACAGCAAGGTGGGCGAGGACATGGTCATCGTGGTGAAGGGGCTGGCCCGCGAGATCGAGGAACTGCGCCGCGAGGTTCGGGCTCTCAGCGACAAGATGCGGGATCGGGGCTAGCCGCTTCCGGATGCTCAAGGCTCGAAATCGTTCGGGCTGTCGTCATCGCCATAGGGGATGATGCTGTCGTCATCCTCGGGGATCGTCAGGCTCACCATGCCGGGATAGTCGGCAATCAGCCGCAGAACCAGCGGATCGAAGGCGATATCGCACCAAGTCGGGGCCTGGGGCAGGGCGGTCCAGTCCTTGGCATCGGCCAGGCGCTCCGCAATGGCCAGGGCTCGCTCGCGCCCAGTTCGAAGAACCAGCATTGTTTCTCCGGTGATGGCGAGGCCGATTTCCCAGCTATCGTCCCGGGCCTCCCACATTTCCAGATCGGCATGGGGCTGCACCGTCAGTCCTTTATACGTCACCCGTTCGTCATCGCCCGGCCATGCCGGCCCTTCGGCGGGCAGGGGGCGCGGATCGGCTTTCCACATTTCGCCCATTGTGATCGCTCCTGTCTTGACTTTCCGTTGCTCCCGGATTGAGAACAGAATGAGAACAAACAAGCGAAAGAGTCAAGCATGCTCACGCCGCTGCACACGCTGGGCGATGTCCGCGCCGGCAATCACGCGCTCGAGGCCATATGCCGCTATAGCGGCTGTCGGCATCGGTGTCGGGTTGATCTGCCCCGGACCATTCAAAGCGTGGGAGCCAATCAACCGATCCACCCGGCGCGGTCTGACGCGCATTTCACGGATCGCATGCGCTGTCCTGCCTGCAAGCGGCGCGGGATGACCTTATGGCTCGTTCCCTATGTCGAGAAACAGCGGCCCGTCGCGCCGATCGCCCCGCCTAAGCATCCCAATTATCGGGTGATCAATAAGGGCCGGCATGCTCCCTATGATTTTGAGATGATTGCGACGGCTGACAATCTCTTTGTGGCCCGGGCGGCCTATGCAGCCGCCGCGCACTTCTATGAGGGATATTGGATCACCTTGATGCAGGGCGCCTTCCTCATGGATGACAGCAAGCGGGACGGGCCTCCGGTGATCATGCTTGGGGAGGACTATAAGCGTGTGCGAGCAGCGGAAAGCGGGCTCACCGATCTGAGCATATCGGCGCGCAGCGCGGCCGCAAAAGGCGGGTGAGCTTTCGGCCTAAAGCGAATTGATCAGCGGTTTCTTGGTGTCGGTGCCTTCGTAGCGGCTGTTGTTCACCGCCCGATCGACGCGGAAATATTCAAGCTGGTTGTCGATCTGGGAGCCCAGCAGGAGCGCCTTGGCGTCCGTTCCCTGAATGCCGGTATCAAGCCAGGTGTCGTAGACCTCCGGCGACAGGATCACCGGCATGCGGGAATGAATATGCGCGATCTCCGGAACGGCCGGAGCGGTGATGATCGTGCAGCTCGTCACGCCCAGCCTGGCATTGTGCGCCCATAGGCCTGCGAAGCTGAACGGCCGCGCGTCTGGCAGTTGTAGCAGCCAGGGGTCTTTCTTCCCGTCATCTGCGCTGGTGGTCCATTCGAAATAGCCATCGGCGGGGATCAGGCATCGGCGCTGTTTCCAGGCGTCCCGAAAGGCCGGTGTGGTGTCCGCCGTCTCGATCCGTGCATTGAACATCGGCGCCTTTAGCAGCTCATTGGCCCAGGAGGGCACCAGCCACCAGCGGCCCCGATCCAGCTCGACATTGCCAGCCTTGTCGAGGTGCGCGAAATCCACATCCTGGGTGGGAGCGATATTGAACCGTGGCTGAGAATTGGTCTGTGCCGGCGGCGCGTCGTGGATGGAGTATAGCGCATGGATTTCCGCCCAGGTCATCTCGTTGGTGAAGCGTCCGCACATTACAAACCCTCCCTCTCTGCCAGGCGGCCATATTCCGGCCGCCAGATGCCGGCTTCCTCCATAGTCACCACTACGCGCTCGTAGCCCATCCGCTGCCGCAGAAAATGCGCCCGGGCCAGGGCTTCGGGGACATTCCATGGCCCCGGCTCGGTGCCCACCGAAAATACACCATGCGCGGTCACGGCCGCCGACCAATAAATGCTGGCCGTTGGCTCGACGTAGGGCAGGCCAGCCAGAAGCATCTCGACGCTGGTGCCGCCGATACCGACGATTATCGCGTTGTCTGGAATCTCGTCTTCGTCTGTGGTCCATGCGTAGACGTAATCCCGCAATTCGAGCGCCGCCACCTGGCCGTCGAAGTCGTCAAGAAACCGTCGGGCTTCCTGTTCGGCGGTTTTGATGTTCGGAACTCGGCTCATGCCCGGCATAATGGCACGCGATTCTCATAACCGCTACAGGACGCCATGCCGACCGAATTTCAGCCCACCGGACACGAGACCACGGTGAATGGAAAGGTTCAGCCTTCCATGGCGCCGATCTATCTGTGCGAGGGCTGCGGCTATCGTGGCGCTCCCTTTGGGCAGAAGCGCGGCGATGATGTGCTGAGCTATTGCGGCTGGGAAAACGGCAGACCGACTTGCGTGGGGAAGGGCAGGGCCTAGCCTTCTTCTCCTATAGGGGAGGGGTTAGGACCGAAGCGCCTTGAGCTCGGCAAGCTCGCGCTCCAGTTCTTCTATCCGCGCCTCCACCTTCGGCTCCGCTGTTTTGAAGCAATCGCCGTCGAAGTGGCAATACCCGTCAGCCGCGCAAAACCCGCCGGCATGCTGGCACTTCATCATCGCCTTGGCAAAGCGGCCATGGTGAAGGTCGGTGTCGGCAATAGGACGTAGCCACGCTTCGCATGCCCATGCCATCTCTCAACTCCATTACAGAGGCGACCGAAGCCGCGTGAACGTAAACAGAACCGGCGCGGGACTTTTTGCGGGACTTTCTGTCACCATCGGTCCCGCATCGTCGTTTGTTTCGGCTTTTGTTCTTTTCCACCGAAAATTAGGGCTTGCCTCAAAAGCCCTGTTTGCCTATGTCTCCGCGCAGTCGGGGCGTAGCGCAGCCTGGTAGCGCATTTGTCTGGGGGACAAAGGGTCGTCGGTTCAAATCCGGCCGCTCCGACCATTCAACCTTCCGCTCATCGAGAAGGCCGATCCGGGCAGGGGGACGCTTTCATGCAATTGCAGGAACGCGACCTGGAAGGCGCCATCGCGTTATGGCCGCAATTGGCGGGCTCGACCTGCCGGCTGATCAATCATTCCGAAAACCACACGTTTCGAGTCGATGCTCCGGACGGGGCGGCCTACAGCTTGCGGGTGCATCGGCCCGAGTATCAAAGCCGTCTCAACATCGAGAGTGAGCTGGCCTGGCTGGAGGCTTTGCACCGCGATACTGGTCTGGCGGTGCCGGCAGCGGTGCCGGGCGCAGATGGGCGCCTGCTGCAGCAATTCAAGGGGCCGGACGGGCTGATGCGCCACGCCGTTCTGTTTCATTTCATTGCCGGCCATGAGCCGAGCCCGGAAAGCAATCTTGTCGATCTTTTCGGGGTGCTCGGCTTCTATGCGGCGCGCCTGCACAAGCAGGTCATGGCGTGGGAACGTCCGACCCATTTCGAGCGGCAGGCCTGGAATGCGGCGACGATCCTCGATGAAGACGGATTATGGGGCGATTGGCGCGTGGCGCCCGGTGTCAATGCAGCCATCCGGCCTTTGCTTGACCGCGCCACCGACGCCTTGCGGCACAGGCTGGCCGAATATGGGCAGGGGCCGAACCGCTATGGTCTCATCCATGCCGATATGCGTCTGGGGAACCTGCTGGTCGATGGCGGCACTGTCAGCCTGATCGATTTCGACGATTGCGGCCTGTGCTGGTTTGCCTACGACTTCGCTGCCGCCATCTCGTTCCACGAGACACACAAGGCCGTACCCGCGCTCAAGGCTGCCTGGCTGGAAAGCTACCAGGCCGAACGTCCGCTCGATGTCGATGATCTCAGGTCCATCGATGCCATGGTCATGCTGCGCCGCATGGCACTGCTGGCCTGGATCGGCTCGCACAACGAGACCAAACTTGCCCAGACCCATATGCCGGGTTTCGCCGAAGGGACAGCCATGCTGGCGGAGCGCTTCCTGCACGGGCCGATCTGGCCAGAGGGCTAGATGAGCATTTCAGACCTTGGTGCCGTGCGCCGTCTATCCTTGCCGATCGCTGTGGACAGGCCCCAGACCAGCCCGATCAGAAGGTAGATATGCCGCCAATGGTCGGAATCGATGATCACAGATTCCGCCATGACGATCGCGAAAGTGGCGGCTACGGGGATGGCCATGAGCCGATAGGGTGAAGGCCGGATCACGATCTGGCAGCATTTCCACAGCGTGATGCCGACCAGCAGGTAGAACAACAGTCCACCGCCCCAGCCATAGACGTGGAGCACCGAGACATAGACATTATGCGGCTCCTCGGTGATGCGCAGATTGCTGAATTCACCAGGCCCAAGCCCCCATGGATTGTCGATGGCCAGTTCATAGGCGTATCCCTGCCGCCCGAACCGGCCGGTTTCGCCGCTATCGTAATTCTGCGAGCTGGCCCGGGTTTCGAACAGGTTGGACACGGCGGGAATCGATAGCAGGCCCGCCAGGGCGACGAGCAGCATGAAAGCGCCGGCCAGCGACATCAGCATGATGCGCACCTTGTCGCGCGCATTTGCCTCGAGCAGGAAAACCAGAACCAGCACGACCAGCGACGACACGGCGAAATGGCCCCAGGCCGCGCGCGAAAAACTGACGAAGACGCCGATGAAGAGCACCATATAGATGCCGCCGGAGATCAGCACCTGCCGCCAGCTCTGCGCCAGCAGCACGCGCTGGAGCGCAAACATGGCCGGCAGCACCAGGAAGGGGCCATAGACATTGGGGTCCTTGAACGTCGCCTTGGCCCGGCCATAACGCAGGAACAGATCGGCGCCCGGCATCAGGCCCAAATAGGCGAGGGTGCCGATGATGGCCGCGAGTACCGCGGCGGCCGTATAGGCCGCCATGACGATCCGCATCCGTTTCGCGGTCGCTTCGGCGATGTAATTGGCCGCGAAATAGGAGGTGAGCATCAGGAAAATGGTCACCAGCGAGAAAATCAGGGCGGTGCTGATCGGCGTGAAGCGGACCTGGAACACGGCGATCAGTGCAAACGGCGTGAACAGGATCATGATGGCCAGAAGGCCGAGCGTGGACCGATAGAGGCCGATGCCCGCGAAAACGGCCAGCGGCAGAACCAGCAGGAACGCCAGTTCGTACGGCGAGGGCTCGAACAGCACGATGCTGCCCGAAAACACCCACAGGCCCACCATGAGGTCGAGCATCCGGGTGGCGCGCCGGCGCAGAATCTCGATGACCGGCTTGCCCGACGCGGCCGGCGTTAGATTGGCATCGAAGGTTCCGATGCTGGTCAATAGGCGTTCTCGTTCTTGGAGAACAGGGAGATGGGCGTCATGACCACGATGTAGAGATCGAACAGGATCGACCAGTGCTCGATATAATAGAGGTCGTGATTGACGCGCTGCATGATCTTGTCGATCGTGTCGGTCTCGCCGCGCCAGCCATTGACCTGGGCCCAGCCGGTCATACCGGGCTTGACGCGGTGGCGGGCGAAATAGCCTTCCACCGCTTCATAATAAAGCTGGTTCTCGGCCTTGGCCTGTGGAGCATGCGGACGGGGGCCGACGATGGACAGTTCGCCCTTGAGCACGTTGAACAATTGCGGCAATTCGTCGATGGAGCTGCGACGGATGAACTTGCCCACGCGGGTGACACGCGGATCGTCCTTGGTCACCAGCTTGGAGGCCGTCTGATCGAGCATGTCGGTCCGCATGGACCGGAACTTGTAGATGCGAATGGTCTCGTTGTTGAAGCCGTGCCGGTTCTGCACGAAGAAGACCGGGCCCCGGCTTTCGAGCTTTATGGCAATGGCGGTGGCCAGCATGACGGGCGAAAGCAGCACCAGCGCGGTTATCGCCACGACCTTGTCGAACACCCACTTGAAAACCAGGTTCCAGTCCGAGATGGGCCGGTCGGCCATGTCGAGTACGGGCACGTCGCCGACATAGGAATAGGCTTTCTCGGTAAACTTGAGCTTGCTCATATGCGCCGAGAGACGGATGTCCACCGGCAGCACCCAGAGCTGGGTCAACATGTCCAGCACGCGTTTTTCCGCTGAGAGCGGCATGGAGACGATGACGAGATCGACGGGGGTGCGGCGGGCGAACTCAACCAGATCCGCCACCATGCCCAGCTTGTGATAGCCGGAGACGATGTCGGGCGAACGTTCGCCGACGCGATCGTCGAACAATCCGAGCAGATTGATATCCTTATCGGCGCCGGCCTTGATCTGGTCGATCAGCAATGCCGCGTCCGCGCCGCCGCCGACGATGACGGCGCGACGTTTCAGTCGTCCCTCATTGGTCCAGTGCTGCACGAGGCGACGCAGTATGGCGCGATACAGCACCAGTGCGAATGCGCCAGAGATGAACCAGGTCATCAGCCATACACGGGAGACATGGTCTCCGGCCTTGAAGAAGAACAGCCCGACAGTCAGCAGGATCATGACCGTGGCCCAGGCCCCGACGACCCGGCCGATCTGCGACAGCGTCGTGCGATAGGCAGAGATGCGGTGGGACCGCACCGCATTGAAGACGATATTGGCCAACAGAACGGTGGCGAGGATGACGGGGATATAGAACCCGGCCTCACCTTGGCCGACATAGGCGGCGTGGATGCCGTAGCCCAGCAATGCGAGCAGCGCCGCTTCGATGACCTGCGCTACGCCCGAAATGACCGCCGCCGACCATGTCCGCTCGACCGGAAGGGCGATGACGGCCTCGGCGTAATTCGAAAGATGCCGCCCCTCCGGCGATGATTTGGCGGCATGGCCCTGAATGGCCTGTTGGGGATCGACGCGGAACATGACAAATCTACCGAGCACTCAATGCTGAGCGGCTATTGTCCGGCAGAGGCGTTTACACTCAGTGAAATGGCACGTCCGTTTTGTTCAGGCCGTCCGATAGAGCGTCTCGACGGAATCGGCCATGTGCCGGAGGGAAAATCCGGCTTCGACGCGGGCGAGAAGCTGCCGCATGTCTGCGTCGGCCTGCGCTCTCCCATCGAGAAAGCCCTGCATGGCCCCGGCCAGGGCCATGGCGTCGCCGGCAGGCACGAGCCGTGTCGCAGCCGGGCCGAAGATTTCGGGGATGCCGCCCACGCTGGTGGCAATGACCGGCAATTGCGCTGCGGCGGCCTCCAGCACGATATAGGGCAGGGATTCTGCCAAGGACGGCACGATAACACATCGCCCCATGCCGAAGACCTGGCGGGCGGGCCGGGACCCAACCAGGCGAACGCGTTCCGAAAGGCCGAGTTCGCCGATGCGGGCCTCCAAGGCAGGGCGCTCCGGGCCGTCCCCGGCCATCACCAGTCTCGCTTCCGGCAATGTCGCCAGTGCCTCGACCAGCGGAAATATGCCCTTGAGCGACCGCAACTCGCCGACGAAAACGAAATCGGCGGCGTCTGGCGGCGCGACGACGGGTTCAAATTCCTCAGGTCGCAGCCCGTTATGCACGATCGCGGTGCGGCAGGTCGGGCGCCCGATTAGCGCCGAATAGGTGTGCTCGGCATAGGCGCTCTCGAAGATGATGGCCGAGGTCTTGCCCATCAGTGCGCGCTCGACCCGATGGAAGAGCCGGCCCGAATAGGCGCTGGCGGGGTAATGCAATACGCCGCCATGCGGGGTGTAGAAGGCCTTGGCACGTGTTCGGCCATAGAGCGCCAGTCGGGCATAGAAGCCACCCTTGGCGCCATGGCCGTGGAGAATGTCGATATCGAGCTGCCGGGCCAGGCGCGCCACGGCGAAAGGGGTCGTCAGGTCGCCCTTTCCGAATAGGCGCGGCATCGGGAAACGGTGAATTCCCAGCGTCGCATCGGGTTCAAGCGCCTTTAGGATGACTTCTGTCTGGGCGTCATTGGCCAGTGTATCGACCACAATGCCGACTTGATGACCGCGCGATGACAACTCCCGCGTCAGGTCCGCAACATGGCGGAACAGTCCGCCCACGGGCGCTCGCAGCACCTGCAGGATGCGGAGGGAATCTGCGGGCACGGCCTAGAACCAGCGTTCGGACACGACGATTGTGTCGCCGGGAAAAATGGGGAAGTCCAAGTCTACGACACCCTTGACCATCTGGTTGCCCTGCTGACGATAGACCACGGCGCGATCGCGATCGGCCGTTTCGCTGAAGCCGCCCGCCGTGCTGATCGCTGCCCGCACGCTCATGCCATAGACATAGGGGAATTGTCCGGCGGTCTTGACCTCGCCCTGGATATAGAAGGGACGATATTGCTCGATCTCCACCGCGACGTCCGGACTGCGCATATATCCGTTGGCCAGCGCGCGGGCGAGACGCTTTCCGGCCTCTCCGGTGGTGGTGCCACGCACCGGTACAGCGCCGACCAGCGGGAAAGCGATGGCCCCGCCATCATCCACACGATAGCTCTTGCTCAACTCGGCATCGCCGTAGACCGTCACGCGCACCACGTCGCCCGTATCGAGCTGATAGGGTCCTTTGGTCTCCACCAGATAGGTGGATGTCTTGTTCGTGGCGCATCCGCCGAGAGCCAGTGTCAGGGCGAGAGCAAAAATGGTTAGCAGGCGCATGAGATTCCCGCGCGTTCGAATTGCTCCCACACTGGCGATTTATGGTTAAGATTATCCTTATGCCCTCTGCGTAGAGACGCGGAATGCGAAGCGAATTAACTGAATTTTGACCACGCATGGCGTTAGCTCTGAGCGTTATCAGAGGTATCGCCATGGCTTTCGACGCTTCCGTCCACGAAGACGCCCGGATCGACATTGCCGCCCTTTTGGGGGCGATCGTTCGACGATTGCCGCGAATCCTGCTGGTCACGCTGGGCCTGCTCGTGGTCGGATTCGTCATATTGATGTTCCAGCCCCGGCTCTACGAATCCGCAGCGGCGATTCTGGTCGAGCCTCGCGCCAACGTCTATCTGCGCGCCTCGAACGAGCAGGTACAGAGCGCCCAGGGCAATGCCGCCGGCGTCGTTTCCAGCCAGATCGAATTGCTGAAATCGCGCGATACCCTGCTGACGGTTATCGATAAACTCGATCTTCGCTCCGTTGCCGAATTCAATGGCGGGGGCGGGGGCGTTTCTCCGCTCGGCATGATCTCCCAACTGATCGGCCGGCGCGCCGCGACACCGAATTCGATCGATGAGACGGTGCTGGGCACGCTCTACGATCGACTCACCGTCGTGCAGGAGCGCGATTCGGCGATCATCTCCGTCCTGGTCCGCTCGACCGATCCGCAATTGGCCGCCAGTATCGCGAATGCGGTGGCCAACGCCCACGTCGCCCGGCGCGCCGACCTGTCCATTTCCGATACCGCCGAAGCCTCGGGCTGGCTGCTGGATGAAATAAATCGCCTGCGTGTCTCCGTCCAGGAAGCCGAATCCGCGGTGGCCGATTTCAAGGTCGCCAATGATCTCTTTACCGGCCAGAACAATACCAGCCTGCTGGACCAGCAACTCTCCACGATAGCCTCCCAGATCACCACCGCTCAGGAACGCAAGAATACGGCCCTGTCGCGGGCTTCGCTCATTCGGGGACTGATCGACAGCGGCCAGGCCATCGAAGGCGTCGCCGATGTGCGCAATTCCCTGGTCATCCAGCAATTGAGCCAGGAGAAGGCGCGGCTGCAGGGCGAACTGGCGCAGCGCTCGGCCACGCTTCTGGCGAGCCACCCAACTATTCGGGCGCTCAGCGCGCAGGTTGGCGAACTCGACAACCAGATCCGCCAGGAAGGCCTTCGCGTTGCCGCGGCGCTTGAGGCCGAGGCGCAGATCGAGGCCGATCTCGAAGCGTCCCTGCAGGCCGATCTCGATCGGGCGAAGGCCAACGCCTCGACGGCCACCAGAGACACCGTAACGTTGGACGGATTGCAGCGCGAGGCCAAGGCGCAGCGCGACCTGCTGGAATCCTATCTGCTGCGCTACAATGAAGCCTCGTCCCGCGTGGACGCCAATTCCGCGCTTCCGGACGTGCGCGTCGTTTCCGTCGCGGCACCATCCGTTACTCCGGCTTCGCCCAAGACCTCGCTGATCATGGTGGCAATCGGCATCGTCTCGGTGGCGGTGCAGGTGGGCGCCATTGCTTTCGGCGAATTGATGTCGGGCAGGGCGCTGACGCCGATCATCCGGGCACAAGCGGAGCGGCCGCAGGACGAACTGGATTCAGTGCCCTTCGATGAGGCGGAACTTGAGCCCGAGCAGCGCCCGGAGCCGATACAGGCGGTGGCGGAAGAGGCGGTCAAGGCCGAAGCAGCGCAGGAGAACACGCCCGTCGAGCCTGCATTCGAACAAGAAGCGATGTCGCTTGCCCGGCCGGACAGCGAGCCATCCGGCCCAGTGACGGCGCAGGCCGACCCAGAAGATAAGCCCGCGCCGCGCAATACCAGCAACTTTCTCCAGGCTCTGCTCGCCGGAGCCATGCGCAAGGACCGCGAGAGCGTGGAACCCGTCGTGACCAGTGCGGAGAGCGATCACGCCCCCGATGAGCCGGTAGAGGCGCCGCCGGCCGTCAGCGCCAGCCTCGGCGCCGAGGACTCGACGATTTCACGCCCCGTCCCCGCTACCCTGCGCTATGCCGACCTGGTGTCCGACCTCGTGCTCGGGCGCACGCATCTGCTGCTGCTTGCCGACCAGGGCGAGACGCGGCCGAGCCGGCAAATGGCCGAAGATCTGGTCAGCGATGCGCTTGCCAAAGGCCTCAGCGTCGCACTCATCGATGCGGGTACCGGTCAGCGCACCGAAAATGCCGGCATCACCGATCTCAGCACGAGCCAGGCCAGTTTCGGTGACGTCGTGCAGAAATCGGCCGATAACAGTTTTGCTGAAGTCGGCTGGGGCAGGGGCGAGACCATAGCGCGCAATTCCAACAGGCCGCTCGTGCTCACAGAAGCACTCACCGATATCTACGAGGTCGTTGTGGTGCTGACGGGGCGGGTGGACCGCGGGTCCACGCTCGGTATGTTCTCCGAACTGGGCGGTCGTATCATCTTGGTGGCAGGCGACGAGGAAGATGCCGACCTGGCCCAGGAGATGCGCCGGCGTCTGGAGGAGGCCGGTCTGCCTCGCGTGGAAATCGCCGCCCTGGCCGAGCCGGTCGCCGCCTGATGTCGTTGAAATATGCCGCGATCCGCACCGCGTTCGAACTGCTCTGGCTGACGCGGGCGCCGGCGCTGTTCAACCTGCTATCGCAGGCGCGCGGTGTCATCTTTACCCTGCATCGTGTCCTGCCTGACCAGCCGGCCGCCTTTTCGCCCAACGCCATCCTGCAAGTGCGGCCCGATTTTCTCGACTATGTCATCGAGCGCATCCGCGATCTCAGAATCGATATCGTCACCCTCGATGAAGCGCTGGCGCGTCTTGCGGCGTCGAAAAAGGGGCGTCCCTTCGTCGTGCTGACATTCGACGATGGCTACAAGGACAATCTCGAATATGCCCTGCCTGTGCTGCAGCAGCACGAGGCCCCCTTCACCCTCTATGTGCCGACGTCCTTCGTCGATGGCGTCGGCCATCTCTGGTGGCAGGCCATCGAGGATATCATCGCCCGCCAGGATGCCGTGGCGTTCACGGAAGAGGGCGATATCGAATATGTCGACACCCGCACGATCGCGCAGAAGAACGAAGCCTTCAATCGCCTATACTGGCGCCTCCGGAAATTGCCGGAACCCGAACGGCTGAAATTGCTCGCTGAGTTCACCGGCAATTACGGCTATGATCTTGCCAGGCAATGCCGCGATCTGATCATGGACTGGCAGCAACTTCGCTTGTTGGCGGGCGACCCGCTCTGCACCATCGGCGCCCACAGCGTAAATCATTATGAACTCGCCAAACTGCCCGCCGAACAGGCGCGTGAGGAAATAGCCCGGTCCGTCGATGTGATCGAGGCCCAGTTCGGCATCCGCCCCACCCATTTCTCCTATCCGCTGGGTGGGCCGCTGTCCTGCGGGCCGCGCGAATTCGCGCTGGCAAAGGAATTGGGCTTCCGCACCGCCGTGACCACGAGACCGGGCGGACTCTATCCCCATCACCTCGACCGACTAACGGCCTTGCCCCGCGTTTCGCTGAACGGGTATTTTCAGCAGCGGCGCTATGTCGATGTGTTCGCCAGTGGCGGCCTGTTCACCCAACTTGGGAAGCTGACGGGCTAAGCCAGTGTTTTAACTTACCTTTCCGGTTCAGTCTTTCGCCGATCCGGTCGTGCCATCCATTGTATGATGGCCATGGCCGGCAAGAGCCAACCCATGCCGGCGACGATGAAGAAGCCGATCAGAACAAGTCCCGGCAGGCCTTCGGGAAGCATGAGATAAATCGCCGTGGCCAGAACGGACCATAGAACGATCGAACCGACGAGCAGAAAAGCGCCGATCAATTTTCGATTACGCTGGGTCATGTGCGGCATCTGGTCTGTTGCGGTATAGGTGAGGGCGGCATACCACTCCGGCAGCTTCACTGATACTGGAAATGACGCCGTGACTTCCATGCAAGATGCCGCACCGGGCCAAGTCAGATTCGCAAGCGATCGCCTGCGACCCGTCCGCATCTGGCTCTACGGGCTGGCCGCCTTCGTCCTGCTGATCGTCGTGGTCGGCGGCATCACCCGCCTGACCGAATCCGGCCTGTCCATAACGTCGTGGAAGCCGGTCTCCGGGATCATTCCGCCGCTCAATGAAGCCGAATGGCTGGAGGAGTTCGAGGCCTACAAGCAGATACCCCAATACACCTATGTCCATTCCTGGATGGAACTGGACGACTTCAAGTACATCTTCTTCTGGGAATGGTTCCACCGCCTCCTGGCTCGCGCGCTCGGGCTGGTGTTCCTGGTGCCGTTCGCCGTGTTCCTCTTTCAGAGGCGCCTGTCTCGTGACCTCGCCTGGCCATTGTTCGGGCTCTTCATCCTCGGCGGATTCCAGGGCGCCCTGGGCTGGTGGATGGTGACTTCGGGGCTGACCGAACTGACTTCGGTGTCCCAATATCGCCTTGCCGCCCACCTCACGGCCGCCTCGCTGCTTTTCATCGCGCTGATCTATGTCGCGCGCTCCTTGACGCCAGGGCGGGTGATCGGTCACGTCACGGGCTTTCACCTGGCGACAGGCTGGATCCTGCTGGTCGGCATCATCCTGCAGATCGGGGCAGGGGCGTTCGTCGCCGGTCTTGATGCCGGTATGGGCTATCAGACTTGGCCGCTCATGGATGGCGCGATCATCCCCAAGGGTCTCTTCATCATGGATCCTACCTGGCGCAACCTGTTCGAAAACGCGCTGACGGTGCAGTTCATCCATCGCGGCATCGCCTATGCCCTGGTCGCCTATATCTTCTGGCTCCTCTGGCGCCGCAGCAAGGATGGCGGTTTCGGGGGTGTCCATGGCTGGCTGCCGCGGATCAGCCTGGTGGTGTTGGGCCAGGTGGCTCTCGGCATTGCGACCTTGCTCACCAGCGTGCCGATCTCGCTCGCGGTGGGTCATCAGGCCCTGGCCTTCATGTTGGCCGGCCTGGCGGGCGGCTATATCGCCGATATGCAACGTGTGCGGTAATATAATACCGCAAACGTAGCGCGTTGAATTTGCTTGCCTTTTTTAATGCGCTTGACGATGTGCGGAATCTCGCCTAGAGACGCCGCCGAACTGGCCGGTCCATGCGTGGGCCGGCTGCTTGAATCTAGGGAATTCGATTATGAGCACGTACTCGGCAAAACCGAGCGAGATCGAAAAGAAGTGGGTCCTCATCGACGCCGAAGGGCTGGTCGTGGGGCGTCTCGCTTCGATCATCGCTTCGCGCCTGCGCGGCAAGCACAAGCCGACCTTCACCCCGCACATGGACATGGGTGACAATATCATCGTCATCAATGCCGACAAGG
>Ga0160493_100241_pt1 | contig 20548 bp, 19 predicted proteins | sample DID2MG_2_FD_108262 | JGI IMG/M metagenome (GOLD analysis project Ga0160493, IMG submission 108262) | Enriched soil microbial communities from UW Madison campus, WI, USA - DID2878_E24_FP2 MG | ecosystem: Environmental > Terrestrial > Soil > Unclassified | place: USA: Madison, Wisconsin | collected... | reverse complement strand
CGGCTGGTGGCGCCGAGTGTCGTGCTCGTCCTGGTACTGAGCACCCTGCCGGTGCTGCGCGGATCGCTCCGCCGCGTCGGCCCCGGCATGGCTGCGGCCATGGTGACCCTGGCCGGGGCCCTGGGCGCCATTACCGTCAGTCAATACAGCGTCGAACCGAGCCTGGCGCAGGAAGAGACGGCCCCCTCCGTGCCGGCCGAAACTCCGCCCGCCGAGGCCCCGGCAGAGGAAACCGCGCCGGTGCCCGACCCGCTGGCGCCGGGCACCGGCGTGCCGACGCCGGAGCAATCGCAGGCAACGACCGAGGAAACCGATGCCGCGCCGACCGCGCTTGCCGAGCCCATCGACTTCGCCATGCCCGAGGCGGGCGCCGACTGGCCGGCCTATGGCGGCACTCATCATGCCACGCGCTATTCGCCGCTCGAGCAGATCACGCGCGAGAATGTGGGTGAGCTGGAACTGGTCTGGGAGCACCGTACCGGCGACATGCCGGACGAGGACGAGCGCTATTCCAACCAGAACACCCCGCTCAAGATCGGCAATCAATTGCTGTTGTGCTCGGCCATGAACAAGATCATCGCGCTGGATGCGGCGACGGGGCTCGAGCGCTGGCGCTACGATCCGGGCGTTTCCACCGATGCCATTCCCTATAACGCCACCTGCCGGGGCCTGGCCTATTACGCTTCGCCCAATCTGGGCCCCCAGGATGAATGCGCCGAGCGGGTGATCATGAACACGCTGGACGCGCGTCTGATCGCGGTGGACGTGCAGACCGGCCAGCTCTGCTCCGATTTCGGCACTGTCGGCCTTGTCGATCTGGAAGAAGGCATCGGCCATACCGTGCCGGGCTGGTATGCCCCGACTTCGCCGCCGACCATCGTGCGCAATGTCGCCGTGGTGCATTCGCAGGTGCGCGACAATCAGCGGCGCGACGCGCCCTCAGGCGTGGTGCGCGGCTATGATGCCGAAAGCGGCGAAATGCTCTGGGCCTGGGACATGGGCCGGCCGGGCGAAAAGGGGCTGCCGCCGGAAGGCGAGACCTATACCCGCGGCACGCCCAATGTCTGGACCATCGCCTCGGGCGACAACGAACTGGGCCATGTCTATCTGCCGCTCGGCAATTCGGCGGTCGATTATTGGGGCGGCATGCGCTCGGAAGAGGAAAATACCTATTCCACCGCGCTGGTGGCGCTCGATGTCGCGACCGGCGACGTTGCCTGGTTCTACCAGACCGTGCATTACGACATCTGGGATTATGACCTGGGCTCGCAGGGTTCGCTGATCGATTTCCCCACGGCGGACGGGCCAGTGCCGGCGCTGATCCTGCCGACCAAGCAGGCCATGTTCTGGATTTTCGACCGGCGCACGGGCGAATTGCTGGTCGAGGTCGAGGAACGCCCCGTGCCGCAGGGCGGCGTCGAGGAGGACCGACTTTCGCCCACCCAGCCTTTCGTGGTGGACTTTCCCAATCTGCTGAAGCCCGATCTGGAAGAGAAGCACATGTGGGGCATGACCCCGCTGGACCAGCTCTGGTGCCGTATCCAATATCGCGAGGCCTATTACGAGGGCATCTACACCCCGCCCTCCGCCGACCGGAACTGGATCCAGTTCCCCGGCTATAATGGCGGCTCGGACTGGGGTGGCGTCGCCATCGACCCGGTGCGCAACATCATGGTCGCCAATTACAACAATACCGCCAATCTCAACCGGCTGATCCCGCGCGAGGAAGTCGACGCCATGGGCATCCGCTCCATCGACCAGGGCGGCATCGCGGATGGCGCGCCGGACAATATCAATCCACAGGGCGACACGCCCTGGGGCATCAAGGTCAATGCCGGCTGGCGCGTGCCCTTCACCGACATGCTCTGCACCGAGCCCCCCTATGGCGGCATCACCGCCATCGATCTCAACACCCGCGAAGTGCTCTGGGACAAGCCGTTCGGCACCGCCCGCAAGAATGGTCCCTTCGGCCTTCCCTCCATGCTGCCCTTCGATATCGGCACGCCCAATAATGCCGGCGCCGTGGTCACAGCTTCCGGGCTGATCTTCATCGCGGCGGCGACGGACGATCTGATCCGCGCCATGGATGTCGAGACCGGCGAGGTGCTTTGGGAGGCCGAGCTGCCGGCTGGTGGCCAGGCGGGACCGGCCATGTATGAGGTCGACGGCCAGCAATTCCTGGTCATCAATGCCGGCGGCCACACCTTCATGGAGACGCCGATCGGCGACTATTTCCTGGCCTATGCCCTGCCGGAGACCCACGCCAATGTCGATGCCATGACCGGGGAGAATGGGGAGGAGTAAGGGGGCTGTGGGCAGGCGCCCCCCCTTGAGGGGAGGGTCTAGGGGTAGGGGTTCAACAGCCCAGAGGCGGCACGTCTCTTGGAAACGTGCAGAACCCCCACCCTCGTTCCCTCCCCTCAAGGGGGAGGGAGGCGATAGACCCGATGCTGCGAGTATCTGGACAGATTGAAACAAAACAGGACGGAAATGGACCAAGCGTCAGCCTTTTCCTTCGATATGAGCTATTGCGGCCCGCCGCCGCTGCCATCCGATCTTTGGACGCGATGGAATTTCGAGCCCTTCCTGCTCATCGCCCTCGTGCTCACGGCTCTTGCCGGCGCCGGCCTGCTGCGCCGGGCCGAGGCCGGGCGCAAGGCCGGTTTCGGGGCGGCATGGCTACTGGCGGCCGTTCTCTTCATTTCCCCGCTCTGCGCGCTGAGCGTGGCCCTGTTTTCCGCGCGGGTCGGTCATCATGTGCTGCTGACCATGGGCGTGGCGCCGCTGCTGGGCCTGGCCCTGCCGCCCCGATGGGGGAGAGACATGGGCCTGTTGCCGCCGCTCATCGTCTCGAGCGTGGCCTTGTGGCTCTGGCATACGCCCGATTTCTATACCGCCGCCTTCACCCATCCGGGCCTCTACTGGGCCATGCAAGCGAGCCTTGCCGGCAGCTTCACCTGGCTCTGGCTGGGCCTGTTGCGCAGCCGGACGCCGCTGGCGGCGGGGGTCACCGCCTTGTCCAGCGCCATCCAGATGGGCCTGCTCGGCGCCCTGCTGGTCTTTGCCCCTGCCCCGCTCTACCTGCCGCATCTGGGCGCCAGCGCTGCCTTCGGCCTGACCCCGCTCGACGACCAGCAATTGGGCGGGCTCATCATGTGGGTGCCCGCAAATCTGCCGCTGCTGGCGCTGGTACTATGGCGGCTATTGGCCGTGCTGGGCCCGCGCCAGGAGGCCAGGGAGTGATCGTCGCCTGGCTCAAATTCATCCATGTGGCCACGATCGCGCTGTGGTCGGCGGGACTGATCGCCCTGCCCTTTCTCTATCGCCAGCGACGGGGCCTCGAAGGCGAGGCGCTGCACCGGCTGCATGCCTTTACCCGGTTTTTCTATGTCACCCTGATCTCGCCGGCCGCCTTTGTCGCCATCGGCTCGGGCACGGCGCTGATTTTCCTGATGGGCACCTATGAGAACTGGTTCTCCGCCAAGCTGCTCGCCGTGGCGGTGATGACGGGTCTTCACATCTTTTCGGGGCTGATGATCCTGCGCCTGTTCGAGCCGGGCCGGGCCTATCCCCTCTGGCGCTTCATCGTGGTGGTGACGCTGACCGTGCTCGTGGTCGGCACCATCCTTGCCTTGGTGCTGGGCAAGCCAAGGCTCGAATGGCCGCCGATACTGGCCGAGCTGTTCGTGCCGGGACGGCTGGGGGAAATCGCCGCCCCGTTTATCCCTTGGATGAAATGAGGAGGCCGACACCATGATCGAAAATCAGCTTGCCTCCATGCCAGCCGGCGAAAGCGGCAGCCATGCTGGCGAGAACCGAGAGCATCAGCCCGCTGGGCAGCACCGTTTCTGGCCAGAACAGGCGCAGGCCCGCATTGGCGCCGACAATGGCCAGCATGACCATGGCCGCTATGGCGTGGTTCCAGCTGGCGACGCGCACGCGAATGCCGGGCACGGCCAGCAATTCGGCGGTGCCAACAAGGGCCGCCAGGACACCGAAGACGAAGGCGGCGCCAGCGGACCAGATGCCCACCTGCAGCCAGAAGGCGTCGCCGGTGAACCAGTAGAAGATATCGATGCCCAGCGTCGAAATGACGAAGGCGATGGGGAAATGCACCAGCATGGCGTGGATGGGGTGACCGGCAACGGCAATGGCCGAGCCGATATTCTGTTCGGCCACTTCGCGAATATGCGGATTGGGGTGGCTGGCGCTGGCCTCCTGGCCTTCTTCCAGCGCAATCTCGGCGTCTTCGCTTTGCCGCGTGGTGTCGCTCATCGTCTGCCCCCTGGTTTCAAATTCGTTGCACTTTGTGCAACGCCCTTGGCGCTGGCCGGTTGCAGCGGCGAGCTATCGGTGCTCGATCCCGCCGGGCCGCGCGCCGCCAACCTCGCCATGCTCTGGTGGGTGATGTTCTGGGGCTCGGTCGTGTTGTTCGCCCTGGTCATGGTGCTGTTTGCGCTGGCTTACCTGCGCCAGGACTGGATCGCGAAACTGACGCCCGGCCAGTGGATCATTGGCGGGGGGCTGGTCCTGCCCATCCCGGTCCTCGTGCTGCTCACCGGCACGGCGCTGGTGCTGGGCGAACAATTGCTGCCGCATGGCGAAGAGCCGATCAAAATCGAGGCGCATGCCAGCCGCTGGCAATGGAGTTTCACCTATCCCGGTGGCCGGGTCATGCCCGACGCGGTTCTGCACATGCCGGCCGGTCAGCCGGTCGATTTCGTCGTCACGGCGGAGGATGTCATTCACTCGTTCTGGATTCCGCGGCTCGGTGGCAAGATCGACGCCATCCCCGGCCACACCAATGTCATCCGGCTCGAAGCCGACGAGCCGGGCACCTATTGGGGCCAATGCGCCGAATATTGCGGCGAGGGGCACGATGTCATGTTCTTCCGGGTCGAGGCGCATGAGCCGGAAGCGTTCGCAGCGCTGATGGAGGGCGGCCAATGAGCGACGGGCCGATCTCCCCTATCCGCCTGCACAAGCAGCTCGAACGCATCTGGATGACGCCGCCGGGCATCGGCAGGCTCTCGAGCGTCAATCATACCGTGCTCGGCAAGCGCTTCATGGTGGTGGCGCTGAGCTTCTTCGCCATTGGCGGGTTCCTGTCCATGCTGATCCGGGCGCAGCTCGCCACCCCGCACAGCGCCTTTATCGGGCCGGAAATCTACAACCAAATCTTCACCATGCATGGCACGGTGATGATGTTCCTGTTCGCCATTCCGATGTTCGAGGGCTTCGTCATCTATATGCTGCCCAAGATGCTGGGGGCGCGCGACATGGCCTTTCCCCGGCTCACCGCCTATGGCTTCTGGTGCTATCTCTTCGGCGGCATGATCCTGATCGGCGCCATGCTGGTAGGCGCGGCGCCGGACAGCGGCTGGTTCATGTATACCCCGCTCTCGTCGAAACCCTATACGCCCGGCATCAATGCCGATGTCTGGTTGCTCGGCATCACTTTCGTGGAAATCTCGGCGGTGACGGCGGCGATCGAAATCTTCGTCTCCATCCTCAAAATGCGCGCGCCCGGCATGGCGCTGACCCGCATGCCGCTGATGGCCTGGTACATGCTGGTCACGTCCGGCATGATGATCGTCGGCTTTCCGCCGCTGATCCTGGGCTCGATCCTGCTCGAGCTCGAACGGGCGTTCGACCTGCCCTTCTTCGACCCCACGCGGGGGGGCGATCCGCTGCTCTGGCAGCACCTGTTCTGGCTGTTCGGGCACCCGGAGGTCTATATCATCTTCCTGCCGGCGGCCGGGGCGCTGTCGACCATCATCCCGGTCTTCGCGCAACGGCAAATCCTGGGCTATCGCGCCATCATCGCCGCCATCGTCGCCATGGGCTTTTTGTCCTTTGGGCTATGGGTGCATCACATGTTCACGGTGGGCATTCCGCATCTGGCGCTCGCCTTCTTTTCGGCGGCGAGTGCGCTGGTGGCCATTCCCACGGCGGTCCAAATTTTCGCCTGGCTGGGCACGCTCGCCTCGGGCAAGCCGAAATGGGACGTGCCCATGCTCTATGTCTTCGGCTTCTTCTTCGTCTTCGTCATCGGCGGGCTGACCGGGGTGATGCTGGCCATGGTGCCGTTCAACACCCAGGTCCACGATACCCATTTCGTCGTCGCGCACCTGCACTATGTGCTGGTGGGCGGGTTCGTGTTTCCCATGCTGGCCGGCATCTATCACTGGATGCCGCATATTTCGGGGCGGCAGAGTCTCTACCGCCTGTCGGTGCCGGCCTTCTGGCTGATCTTTGCCGGCTTCAACCTCACCTTCTTCCAGATGCATCTCACCGGCCTCATGGGGATGCCGCGGCGCATTTCCACCTATCCGTCCAATTGGGGCTGGGACTGGCTGAACCTGTCCTCGTCCATCGGCGGGTTCATCCTGACCATGGGTTTCGCGCTGGTGCTGGCCGACATGGTGCTGCAATTCCGCTTCGGCCGCTTTTTCCGCCGCGATCCGTGGAAAGCACAGACACTGGAATGGGCGACCGCGACACCGCCGCCCAGCTATAATTTCGCGGCCATTCCCCGGATCGACATCCGCGCCGACGGGCTCGAACCGGCTCGGATCGGGCCGGTGCAGGCGGGGGGCGCCGGCTATCTCGGCTTTGCCCGCAAAGACAGGCAGGAAACCATGGGCGTCGATATGACGACGGGCGCGCCCGAGCATGTGATCATCCTGCCGCGCCGCACCTATCTGCCGCTCTGGACGGCCCTGGCCACGGCCAGCTTCTTCCTGGCCATGCTGTTCGGATTTTACGCGCTGGCGCCCTTCGGTGCCCTGGCGACGCTGATCCTGTTCCTGTTCTGGCCCGCCGACCTGGGGCAGAAGCGCGATCAGGGGCCGGTCGATATCGGCATGGGCGAACGGGCGCCACTCGATGTCGAATGCAGCGCCAATGTCAGCGTGCTGGCGAATCGCACCGCCATCGTCATGGATGCGACCCTGTTCGCCTCGCTGCTGTTCGGGGGACTGTTCCTGCTGGTCGTGGCACCCAATTGGGAGGGCATCGAACCGCTCGACCTGCCGCTCTGGTCCGCCGCAACGGCACTGGCGGCGGCGGCCCTGGCGACGGGGGCGAGCTGGCTGGCCCGGCGCGCCAACCTCAAGGCAGGCCCGGCCGGGCCCTGGCTGCTGGGCGCCGTGCTGGGGCAGATCGTGGCCGTGGCGATGCTGATCACGCTCGCCCTGGCGCTGCCCGAGCCGACGGCGCATGCGCGCCAAGCCGTCATCCTGGCCCTCATCTGCTATGGCGCCCTCCATTGCGGGCTGGGCGGGCTGATGGCCGGGCATGGCTATTGGCGGCTGAGCCGGGGCTATGTTTCGGCCCGAAGACAGACCGAGATGGTGCTGGCCTGGCTCTGGAACCTCTATGCCGGGGCCGCGCTGGTGCCGGCCGTCGGGCTCATATTGCTCCTGGCCCATAAGGGAGCGGCGCCATGAGCCGCCCCGATATCCAGGCCCTGGTGCTGCTGATCGCCGGCTTCACCATCTGGTCGGTGGCCTTCGTGCTGCTCTACGCGCTCCAGGCGCTGGGCTGCGCCTATGATTGGGGCGCGGCGCATCGTCCGATCCTGATCGGCGCCTATCTCGTCTCGCTCCTGCCCCTGGCCTGGCTGGCCCTGCGTCGTCCCTATGACACGGGCGAACCGCAGACCTCGCTGTCGCGCGCCGCGCTCTGGGCCAATCGGGCGGCGCTCGGCGCGGGCGTGCTGGTCTATCTGCCGGTCACCTTCGCGACGGCTTGCATCTAGCCCGGCAGACGCATGGTTCGACAGGCGCAGGATGAGGTCCACTGAAGGTATCCCTCCATACTCGAAATGCGCTAAGCCTTCTCCCGGGAGGAAGACATGACAGACCTGTTCGAGATCATCGATCCGCGCTTCGCGGCCAAGATCGACACCGATGCCACGCTGGAAGAGCTCTATTCGGAATGCCTGTGGGCCGAAGGGCCGGTCTGGTTTGCCGACCATGACTGCCTCTATTTCTCCGACATCCCCAATCAGCGCGTCATGCGCTATCTGCCGGCGGACAATTCGGTCACCACCTATAACGCCGCTTCCGACTTCGCCAATGGCCATAGCCGCGACCGCCAGGGGCGGCTGGTGTCCTGCGAGCACGGCACGAGGCGGGTGACGCGGACCGAGCCGGATGGGTCGATTACCGTACTGGCCGACAGTTTCGAGGGCAGAAAGCTCAATTCGCCCAATGATGTCGTGGTCAAGTCGGACGGCTCGATCTGGTTTACCGACCCGACCTACGGCATCCTCTCCGATTACGAGGGCTACAAGGCCGATCCCGAGCAGCCGGTACATGGGGTCTATCGCATCGATGGCCGCGACGGCAGCATTTCCCGGGTGATCGAGGATTTCGTCCAGCCCAACGGGCTCGCGTTTTCGCCCGATGAGACAAAGCTCTATGTCGCCGATTCCGGCGCCAGCCACGATCCCGATGTGCCGCGCCATATCCGTGTCTACGACGTCATCGAGGGGAAAAGCGTAGCCAATGGCCGGGAATTCTGCGTGATCGACGTGGATGTGCCCGATGGTTTCCGACTCGACGAGGAGGGCTGGCTCTGGTCCTCGTCCGGCGACGGGGTGCAGGTCTTCGACCCGGAGGGAAAGCTGTGTGGCCGCATCCGGCTGCCGCAGCGGGCGGCCAATCTCACCTTTGGCGGTCCGCAGGGCAATCGCCTCTATATCACCGCCACCAAGTCGCTTTACGCGCTCGACGTCAAAGCGCGTGGCGTGCAATGGCCATAAAAAAAACCGGCGCCCGAAGGCGCCGGCCCGGCAATCATCAGGTGATGAAAAGCGGCTGCTGGATCAGATCCAGTACGGCGTCACGCCATAATAATCGTAGACGCGGCGGCCGTTCTCGGCGGTGAAGAAATCGTCGCCTTCGCGATCGTATTTCGGCGCGCCTTCGAGCTGTTCCTTGGTGATATCGACGCGATAGCCACCCAGTTCCTCGTCGTAGTTGAGCTTGGACCAGGGGAGCGGATAATGCTCATGGCCCATGCCGAGGAAGCCGCCGAAGCTGAGCACGGCATAGGAAACCTTGCCGCCCCGCTTTTCGACCAGAATGCGTTCGATCGAGCCGATATGTTCGCCGCTGGGGTCATATACCTTGGTGCCTTCGACCTTGTCGGAAGCGATCAGATCGTGGGTTTCCTTGAGGTCTGCACTTGCCACGCGGGCGTCATCATAGGCCATTTGGTCCTCCTTGCTTGGGGGTTGTGAGAAGCCAACGCGAAGGGGAGCGGGGAGTTTCGCGAGAAAATGAAATGTGATCGCGCCCCCTGCCCCAGCCCGGCCACGGAACCGGGAGCGGCGGGCATGCATTGCGTTTTCAGGCGGTTCGTACCGCAGCACGATCGAGGAGAACGAATATGGTCTTCGACACACTCAAGCAACGCATCGGCGGAGCCGACCAGCTCAACCCGATGCAGATCGCGCGGCACACCCTGTTCACCGCCCGGGAAAAACTCGACCTGCTCAACCAGTTGAAGGCCGAGGCCACCGGCGCGCAGGTGGAAGGCGATCCCGTCGCCTTCGAGCCGGAGGAAATCGACGCCGCCATCGCCCATGTCCGCGACGGCGTGGCCAGGGGCGTGGGCACCGAAACAGTCCTGAAGGGAGATTATTGATGGCCGAACCACGCGAACCCGGCGTCAGGGAGGACGCCAAGGTCGACTTCCTGGTCGACGAGAAGGGGTCCCGGATCGAGGTGCCCGAAGATTCGGGCATCCGCGTCGCGGGCGAGCACGAGCCCGCCATGGGCGGCACCGGCCCCACCAATTGGTGGCTTTACGGGCTCGGCGCCCTGGCGATCATCGTCGCCCTGCTTCTGGTGCTGCAAATCTTTTCCGGCGCCCCGGGCACCGACATGCAGCCCGGCACGCCCACCTCGGAACCGGTGGTGGAAACGCCGGTGCAATAAAAAACGCGGCCCCGAAGGGCCGCGTTCGCATTGCATATTTCCAACAGGCCTAGCCGCGAATGGGCGAGAGCTGGATTTCCACGCGGCGGTTCTGCGCGCGGCCCGCTTCGCTCGCGTTGGAGGCGATGGGGCTCGAAGACCCCTTGCCCTCGATATAGAAGCGGCGCTGATCGATGCCCTGATTGGCCAGGATGGTGGCGACGGACACGGCACGGCGCTGGCTGAGCGCCAGGTTGTGCTCGTTCGAGCCGGTGGAATCGGTGTGGCCGTAGACGTCGACAATGGTCTTGTCGAACTTCTTGAGCACCAGGGCGACCGAAACCAGCGTCTGGTTGAATTGCGGCTGCACCGTCGACTGGTCGGTGGCGAAGGTGATGTTGGAAGGCATGTTGAGGACGATCTGGTCGCCAACGCGGGTCACCGAAACGCCGGTGCCCTGGAGCTGGGCGCGCAGCTCGGCTTCCTGCTGGTCCATGTAATTGCCGATGGCCGCGCCCGTCAGGCCGCCCACACCGGCGCCGATCAGCGCGCCGACGCGCGGATCACCACCCACGGCCGCGCCGACAATGGCACCGGCCACCGCGCCGCCGCCGGCGCCCAAAAGACCGCCGCCGGCGGTGTTGGATAGGCGGCTCTGGCCGGTATAGGGATCGGTGGTGGTACAGGCGCTGAGCGCCAGGGCCGCTGCGAGAGCGACAAGAACCTTCGACTTCATGATTATCCCCCTGAAGGATTCGTGAAAAGTGGCCTTGTGATGTCCCTTCATTAAGGCAGGAGCGTGGTAAGGCCAAGACAATGAACGGAGGATGAATGTCGTTCAGGTATTGGCCCAGCCCGCATCGACCAGGAAATGCTGGGCGGAAATCATGGCGCTGTCGTCGGAGGCCAGGAACAGGGCCATGCGGGCGCAATCGTCGGCGCCGAGATGGCCCGGCAGGGCCTGATGCGCCTCGATATCCCGCAAATCCTCCGGCTTGATCCAGAGATCGAGCTGGCGCTGGGTGATCACCGCGCCGGGCACCAGCGAATTGACGCGGATATTGGAGCGCCCCAATTCGCGGGCCATGGAGCGCGTCAGCCCATGCATCGCCGCCTTGGCGGTTTCGTAGATGGGAATGGCGGGCGTCATGACCATCCAGCTTATCGAGCCGAAATTGATGATCGAGCCGCCTCCCGCCTTCGCCATGCCCGGCGCCACCGCCTGGATGGCGAAGAAGGCATGCTTGAGATTGACCGCCATGCAGGCGTCCCAATAATCCGGGCTCACCTCCGACCAATCGTGGCGCTGGTCATGGGCGGCATTGTTGACGAGGATGCGGGCATCGCCATGCGCCGCGGCGAAGCCGGCAATGGCGGCCTGGAGAGCCTCGATATCGGTGACGTCGCAGCGGGCGAAGCGCGCCACCTGCCCCGCCCTGGCCAGTTCGTCCGCCAGGCGCTCCCCCGCCTCGGCGGCGATATCGACAAAGCCGACCCGCGCGCCCTGGGCCGCGAAATGGCGCACCAGCGCTTCGCCAATGCCGGAGGCCCCGCCGGAAATGACCACGGGACGATCCTTGAGGCTCGGATAATGCGCGAAAGTGCTCATGGCCCGTGATCCAGATGATGATGCTGCGCCTATGCTTATCGCGCTCCTTGCATGGCAGCAACAGCAAATTGATGTACGTACCTCAAAACGGATTACAGGCCTGTTGTGGCGTTTGTATTTCCAACCTCAATCTGTCCCATGGGCACAGGTTCACCTCTCCCTTTGGGGGAGAGGTCGGCCCGCAGGGCCGGGTGGGCCTGTGGCCTGCACTGCATCCCCCTCTCCCCAATGAGAGAGGACGATGGCTCCAAAATCTTGCAGAACACCTCGACATTCTGGATGCCGATTGGTGCGCATGCATGCGCCTAGTGCAGCCGCTCCGCCGCCGGCGGCACGCGCCGCGGCGTGACCTGCCGCCGCTCCATTTCATCGAGCAGGGCCAGCACCTTGTCGACATTGGGCAGGTGGCGTTGTTCCAGCGAGAAATTGAGGGTGACGTAGTCGCGTCCGGGACAGAAGGTGCAGATATTCACCTCGCTGTGCCAGGCGCCGCAATAGAGCGGCTCAACCAGGCCGTGGGTCATGGGGCCGTAGGTGCGATGCGGCGGCACCAGAGTCAGCACGATGTGCAGCCCGCCATTGAAGCGCCAGAAGCGGCGATTGGGCAGGGCCGGGAAGACCCTGTTGATGGCCCGCATGGCCCGGAACACGGAATTGATGACCACCTGGAAGGAAGTGATGTCCTTCTGCTCGATGCGGGCGACATTGTCGTCCACCGCGCGCACATAGGCGAGAAAATCCTCGATCACCGTGAACCGGGCTTCCAGGGCCCGCACGCGGAAGAAGTCGTCATCGCTGTCGTTGCGCCTGGTATCGAGCATGGTATAGGCCGCGCCGATCACCTTCTGGCTCATCTGCTTTTCCACGCCCTCGCCATTGAGGGCATGGGTAACCAGCGCGAAGAGCAGCGAGCGCTGGCGCACGCCCAGCTTGCCGGCCAGTTTGCGCAGCCTGTCGCGCTCGATGGCGAGGGTGCGAAAGCCCCAGGGCTTTTCGCGCGGCGCCATCACATTGGCGATCGCCAGGTAAAAGAGGGCTGTGAGCGTGCCGCGCAGCGTGCTTTTCAGCCGCTCGGGCCAGGGCAGCCGGTTGGCCTTGTTCGATTGCACGCCATGGGCGGCGTTCTGTGACCGGGTGAGCAGGGCCGAATCGGAACCTTCGAGCAGGGCATGGCTGGAGCGGACCTGGAGAATGGCGGCACGCCCCGAAGCGTCGGGACCATCCCGGCGCACGGCGGCCATGACGCGGAATAACGGCAGGTCCGGTCGCTCGAAAATGTCCGCCGACTTGCTCAGCCAGGCATCGGGATAGGCGGCGAAATCGTCGACCATCTCCACCGAAATGATAGCATCGAGCAGATGCTTCGGGAAAGGCTGGCCCGGCCGGGCGCCGACAAAGCCATGGGTAAGCTGGGGCGCCAGGGCCACCATCTCGGCCACCATATTGGCGAGGCTGTCCCTGTCATAGCGCTCGGTCGAGAAGGCGGTGAAAAAGACGCTGTCCCGGCCCTGGTACAGGAACCATTGGAAATCGGAGAACAAGGCCTGCGGATGGCGGCCGGCCACGGCATGAGCCAGGGCCAGCGCGTCGCCATGCTGCCCGGCGAAACTCGACGACGAAAAACTCTTCAACCCAATTCCCCCATCCCCCCAGGGATTGGCCGATCTAAGCCCGGTGGCGGAGCAGGGACAATATGGCGCGCATTATGCGCAAAGGACGAAACAGATGATTGCCGTGCATCGCGCTGTTGCACAAGCGCGCGGAAACTTTAGAATGGGTCTCAAAAACAGACCCCTCTTCCCTTGCCGGCCAAGGCTTTAGCCCGGTGGCGCGCGTCGAATTGACCTATGTCAATGCCGCGCCGGTCGCTTTAGGAGAAGCAAAGCTAGCCCCGCACGGGTTCCTGCCGTGCCGGGTTTCGGTAAAGGAACGGCCCCATGGACTATCGCGGTATCTTCGAGGATGCAGTGGACACGCTGCGGGCGGAAAAGCGCTATCGCGTCTTTGCCGATCTCGAGCGCATTGCGGGGCGGTTCCCCAAGGCGCTGTATCGCGACGATGCCGACAATAGCCGCGAGATCACCATCTGGTGCTCCAACGATTATCTGGGCATGGGCCAGCACGAAAAGGTCGTGCGGGCCATGCAGGAAACCGCGGGCACGATGGGCGTCGGCGCCGGCGGCACGCGCAACATTTCGGGCACCAACCGCCCGCTGGTCGAGCTTGAGCGCTCGCTCGCCGACCTGCACCGCAAGGAAGCGGCCCTGGTCTTCACCTCGGGCTTCGTCTCCAACGAGGCGGCGATCTCGACCATTGCCCGGCTGCTGCCCAATGGCGTCATCTTCTCCGACCAGCTCAACCACGCCTCGATGATCCAGGGCGTGCGCCAGTCGGGCATGGAGAAGAAAATCTTCCGGCACAATGACGTGGCGCATCTGCGCGAATTGCTGAGCCAGGTGGATCGCAAGCGGCCCAAGCTGATCGTGTTCGAATCGGTCTATTCGATGGATGGCGACATCGCCCCCATCAAGGAAATCTGCGACCTGGCCGAGGAATTCGGCGCGCTGACCTATATCGACGAAGTCCATGCCGTGGGCATGTATGGCCCGCGTGGCGGCGGCATTGCCGAGCGCGAAGGGCTGATGGACCGCATCGACGTCATCGAGGGCACCCTGGCCAAGGGGTTCGGCGTCATGGGCGGCTATATCGCGGCCAATCGCGCCATTATCGACGCCGTGCGCTCCTATGCGCCCGAGTTCATCTTCACCACCGCCCTGCCCCCCGCGCTCTGCGCCGCGGCCCGCGCCTCGATCGAGCATCTCAAGGGCAATGGCCACGAGCGGCAGATGCACCAGCGCCAGGCGCGCCTGACCAAGGCGATCCTGGCCGATGCCGGCCTGCCGGTCATGGAGACCGAGACCCATATCGTGCCGCTCATCGTCGGCGATGCCCGCGCCGTCAAGGCGGCCAGCGACATGCTGCTGGACAAGCACAATATCTACATCCAGCCCATCAACTACCCCACCGTTCCGAAGGGCACGGAGCGGCTGCGCATCACCCCGACGCCGCTCCATACCGACGAGATGATCTTCGAGCTGCGCCACGCGCTGGTCAGCGTGTGGACGGCGCTGGAATTGCCGCGCGAAAAGGCCGATGCCGCCATCACCGCCAGCAAGCTTACCTCCGGCGACCTGACCCTGCCCAATCTGGGCGGGTAAGGCTCGACCCCGGAGGCAGCCCCGGAGCAGGTGCCTGCTGAGCCTATGCCGGTCCGTACCAGGCCCTGAGCGTCTCCTTGAGCCCCGCATCCGTGCCCTGCCCCACCCAGGCGACGTGGCCATCGGGGCGAATGTGCACGGCGGAGGGCGGCGCGACGACTCCGATAACCGGCAGTTCCCAGGCGCCGTCATAACGCGCTTCGATCATTTTGACCCGATCGCGCCATGGTCCCGGCTCGAGACTGCCGCGCGGACCGAAATTGAGCAATATTGGCCGCGCCTCGTGCAAGAGCTCAAAGACGCGGACGCTCCCCTCGGCGGTCACGATGTCGAGGTCCGGCATGCGGCGGCCCAGCAGGGGATGCCCCTCGCCCAGATCGTAGCCAATATCGAGACCCGACATCCGCCCGGCGATCACCCGCCGCGGTTCGGCCATGGCGATCAGTTCGCCCAGGATGGCGCCCAGGGCCTTGCTCTGCGGGTCCCTGCGGGCAAGCCCCACGCTGGCCATGGTTTAACGCAGCAGGCTCTCGGCGACCGGATGGCGCTCGGCATGATAGGTGTCGAGCAGCGTTTCGGGGGCGGCGCCGCGAATGACCAGCGCCAGCTTCCAGCCCAGATTGACCGCTTCCTGAATCCCCATGCCCATGCCGAAGCCACCGGCGGGATAATGGATATGCGCCGCATCCCCCGCCAGCAGCACCCGGCCCCGGCGATAGGTCTCGGCCTGCCGGGTCATATCGGTGAAGCGGGTAATATAGGTGGGATCGTGGACGCCGTAATCTTTTCCATAATGGGCGACCAGCGCCTGGCGCAGCACGTCCAGCGTCGGCTCCGCTGTGCCGATGGCCGCCTCGGTGACCATGATGCCTACCTTGCCGTTTTCGCCCGGGCTCATGGCATGGGTGCCGATGGCATCGCCGCGCAGGCCGAAATCGGGCGGGTCGGTCAATTCCGCCTCGGCCAGCAGATGGCTGATGGTGGGGTCCGTGCCGGGAAAGCCGATGCCGGCATGCTTGCGCACGAAGCTGCGCCCGCCATCGCAACCGACGAGATATTGCGCCATCAGCCGGCGGCCATCGCTCAATTCGACCGTGATGCCCGCGGCCGCCTCGTGAAAGCCGACGATCTCGGTTCCGCGCCGGATCGGCACGCCCAGTTCCACGGCCCAATCGCGCAGGATGCGCTCGCTGTGCTTCTGCAGCAGCGACAGGCCGTAGGGATGGCGACTGGGAAAATCGCTGATATCGAACCGCATGCCGGCAAAGCCCAAGACCTGCATGGGCGTGCCTTCGGCCAGGAAGCGCCCGAGAATGCCGCGCTGGTCGAACACTTCCAGCGTGCGGGCATGCAGGCCCAGCGCACCGGGCTGGATGCGCACCAGGTCCGTCCGCTTCTCGACGATGAGCACATCCACGCCCGCCGACCGCAATTCGGCGGCGAGCATCAACCCCGTCGGCCCGCCCCCGGCAATGATCACCGCATGATCCACGATCGGCCTCCCCTTTCCGCGATGGGCCTCGGTTTTAGCGGATGGGCGTGGGCTTGAAGCAAGCCCCTTGCGCGCTACATATCAAAAGGAGCGAGGAATTGGCGTCCTTCCGTCCTCAATGCTTCCCGGCGATTGCCGCGACGGCGTCGAAAGTCTCGTTGATGTAATCGCCCAGCGGGCGCCTGGCGCCCTCGCGGCTCCAGGCATCCAGCGACAGCCGCGCAGCGCCGATGGCCAGCAGCGCGAGCAGTCGCAGCGTGGTTTCGCTCTCGCCCGGCCAATAGTCCTGCAAGGCCGCGAACAGCACCGCCTCTTCCTGCGCATAGCTGGCGCGCTTGCGCGCCTGCACGGTTTCGCTCGAGCGCATGATCCTGTCGATCACGATCAGCTCGTCCATCGCATAGGCCGACACCAGTCTGAGGCCCGCCTCGCGGATCGCCTGCAAGGGCTCCTGGTCAGGCTTTCTTTTGGCCAGCTCGGCGGCCAGTTGCCGGCCGAGCCCGCTCTGCATCGAGATCAGGATATCGTCCTTGGACTTGAAATAGTGAAAGAAGGTGCGGCGCGAAATGCCGGCTTCGGCGGCGATGGCATCGAGCGTGGTGGCCTCGTAGCCCTGAGCCGCAAAGAGTTTCAATCCCGCAGCGGTGATCCGCTCCAGGGTTTCCTGGCGCTTGCGCTCGCGCAGTCCGGGACGTTCCGCCATGGCTAAAACCCTCTTGAAAATTGTGCACTCAGTGCAATATATAAATGCACTCGGTGCAAATTTATCATGAAGGCTTACTTCTATGGCAAAATGGACGGCTACGGAAATCCCCTCGCAACAAGGCCGCCTGGCAATCGTCACCGGCACAGGCGGCCTCGGCTTTGAAGATGCCCTGGCGCTCGCCCGGGCAGGCGCCGAAGTGATCGTTGCCGGGCGCAGCGCCGAGAAGGGCGCCGCGGCCCTGGCGCGCATTCGCGATCAGGTCCCCGGCGCCAATATCGGCTTCGAGCGGATCGATCTCGCCGATCTGCGCTCGGTCGAGGATTTTGCGACACGCCTGCGCGGCCGGCACGATAGCCTCGATCTTCTCATCAACAATGCCGGGGTGATGGTGCCGCCGACGCGCCAGGAAACCGCCGATGGGTTCGAAATGCAGTTCGGCACCAATTATCTCGGCCATTTCGCTCTGACCGCACATCTGTTGCCGCTGCTGCGGCAGGCCGACAAGCCGCGCGTGGTGACGCTGTCCAGCGTGGCGGCCCGGCAGGGCAAGATCGACCTGGCCGATCTGCAATCGAAAACCTACGTGCCCATGCAGGCCTATTCGCAATCCAAACTCGCCTGCCTGATGTTCGCGTTCGAATTGCAGCGCCGCAGCGATGCCGGGCAATGGGGCATAGCCAGCATTGCCGCGCATCCCGGCGTATCTCGAACCGACCTGCTGCATAATGGCCCCGGCCGCAACAGCCCAATCGGGCTGGTCCGCTCGGTCTTCGGATTCCTGTTCCAGCCGGCCGCGCAGGGCGCCCTGCCCACCCTTTATGCCGCGACCGCGCGGGACGCCAGGCCGGGCGCCTATTACGGACCCGACAAGCTGGGCGAGACGCGCGGCTATCCGGCCTTGTCGAAAATTCCCGCGCCGGCCAATGACCGGGCCGTATCCGAACGCCTGTGGCAGGTGTCAGAGCAATTGGCCAAGGTGAGCTTTCCAGCCAGTTAAGGGGCTTCACCCATAGGGGCGTGTTCAGTTTGACGCTTTTCTCCCCACGGAGTCATTCCGCGAAAGCGGGAACCGCTGTTTGTGATCCTCGTGTCGGTAACGGAGGTTCCCGCTTTCGCGGGGATGACGTCGTGACCTGCTTCCCGCCAAAGACAATCGGGTACGGAACAGGCGGGCGGGTCAGATCAACTCGTCAGCACGATCCGCATCAAATCAGCCGTGTTCCGCGCGCCCAGCTTTTCCATGACCCGCGCCCTGTGCACCTCGATGGTGCGGGGGGAAATACCCAATTCGCGGCCCGCTTCCTTGTTGGATTGACCATTGGTGATCAATTGCAGCACTTCGCGCTCGCGCGGGGTGAGCTGGGAAAAGCCGCGGACTTCCACCGGGCGGCGGCCTTCGTTCATGGCGCCCACATGCACGTCCTTGCGCAGGGCGTCCCGGATGACGGTGAGCAGATGCTCGCTGTCGATGGGCTTGGTGAGCACATCGGTCGCCCCCAGCTTCATCGCCGTTACCGCCGCGTCCACCTGAGGATTGTCGGCCAGCATGATCACCGGCGCCCCGGTGCGCAACGCCTTGACGCGCCGCAGCAGGCCCAGCCCGCTTTCCTCGCCCAGCACCAGATTGATGACCGCCACATCGGGATGGCGGCGTTCCAGCGCGGTGATGGCGCTGGCCGTGTCCAGCGAAAAACTGGTCTGGAACCCCTCCAGCCGGAACAGCACGCTCAGCGCTTCGCAAATATCCAGATCGGCATCGGCGACATGCACGAGCCGGTCGCGATTGAGGAAGGCGTGATAATAGGAATGGGTATTCATCCGGAGCCCCTTTCGGCAAAGTGTGACGGGGAGCCCGCACAGCCCGAGGCCTGGGACCGGCTCCCACCTTGCAGCCACGTCTGGCGAAACCGCCTGCGCCTTCCGCCGGACGCGCCGGGGCAACCGGACCTGCATCGATCCCCGGACGGCCCTGGCCGTCCTTTGCCGCATCCCTCGCCAGATGCCCCGCAAATGTAGTTTACCTTAAGTGGTCACGCCGTCCGATACGAACAGTTCGTAGGCGGAACCACCTAGCCACGATGATCTAAGATTATTTTCCTGTAAATTGATATAATTCCTAATATCGGCGCATGAAAAAGGCCGGCAGCGCCGGCCCTTTCCGTCATGCCGGCATGGATCAGCTCTTGCCGGCGCGGATGGCGTCGCGAATCTCGGTGAGCAGGATTTCTTCCTTGGTCGGCGCCGGGGTGGTTTCCACCGGCTCCTTGGCAGCTTCGCGCTTGAGCGAATTGATGAACTTGACCACCATGAACAGCACGAAGGCGATGATGGTGAACTTGACCACGGCATTGATGAACAGGCCAATGCGGACCTGGGCCTCGCCGACCTGGATCACCAGGCTGGAAAAATCGATACCGCCGATGATGATGCCGATCAGCGGCATGAACAGGTCGTCCACGATCGAGGACACGATCGCCCCGAACGCGGCGCCGATGATGACGCCGATGGCCAGGTCGATCATATTGCCTTTGACGGCAAAGTCCCGGAATTCCTTCAAAAATCCGCTCACGGCAAGCCCTCTCGCTTTGTCTGCCGCCGGATCGGGCGGTCTGCTGATAAACCCGGGTTAACGATTGCCCGGTTTTTCGGCAAAAGCAATGGGTCCAAGGGTGGTCTTGCACTGAACACTGGCGCGGCGGATAACCGGTCTGTTCCAGCAGAAAGGCATCGCGCCGCCCTCATGCCCTTGCATCCCGAAGACCCGGCCTCGGCCCTGCGGCTGGCCATGGACCATGTCCCGCAAGGTGTCGCGGTATTCGATGCCGGGCTGCGCCTGGTCACCTCCAATGGGCGCTATAACGGGCTATTGGCCTTGCCTGCCGACCTCACCCGCCCGGGCACGGCCCTGTTCGACATCGCCCTGTTCACCGCCGAACGCGGCGACCTGGGTCCCGGCGACGCGGCGCGGCTGGCCATCGAGCGCATTAATGTGCTCACCTCTTCGGTCACCACCATCACCCAGCGCATGGGCAATGCCGGCCAGGTGCTGGAATTCCACTCCAGCCGCCTGCCCGATGGCGGGCTGGTCATCAGCTTTTCCGACGTCACCGCCAGGGTACGGGCCGAACAGCAATTGGAGCAGGTCAACCAGACCCTGGAGCGGCGGGTGGAGGAGCGCACCGCCGCCCTGCGCCAGGTCAATGCCGAGCTCGAAGTGGCGCGCGCCAAGGCCGATGCCTCCAACCATGACAAGACGCGGTTCCTGGCTGCGGCCAGTCATGACCTTTTGCAGCCGCTCAATGCCGCACGCCTCTATACCTCGACCCTGATCGAACGCGCCAAATCCACCGCCTTCGCCGACCTGGCCAATTCCATCGAGGCCTCGCTGACCGCGGTGGAGGACATCATGAGCGCCCTGCTCGATATTTCGCGCATCGACAGCGGCGCGCTGAAACCGGCGCCGGCGCCAATGCAGGCGCAGGATCTGCTGCGCAAGACCGAGGTGGAGTTCGCGCCCATGGCGCGGGAGCGCTCCATTTCCCTGCGCATGGTGCCGACCGGGGCCACCGTGCTTGCCGACCGGGCGCTGCTGGG
>Ga0160493_100240_pt1 | contig 20800 bp, 17 predicted proteins | sample DID2MG_2_FD_108262 | JGI IMG/M metagenome (GOLD analysis project Ga0160493, IMG submission 108262) | Enriched soil microbial communities from UW Madison campus, WI, USA - DID2878_E24_FP2 MG | ecosystem: Environmental > Terrestrial > Soil > Unclassified | place: USA: Madison, Wisconsin | collected... | reverse complement strand
GGCACCGAAGCTCTTGGAGACGTTTTCCGCCTCGGCCACCAGGGCGCCGGAGGTGCGGCCCTCGCTGACGGCAAGGCTGACATTGCCGGTAACGCGGCGCTGGTCGCGGCGCTCCTGGCGCAGATTGGCGAGCTTTTCCAGCCGCCCCACATTGCGCTTGCGGCGGGCGGTGACCCCGTAGCGCAGCCAATGCTCCTCGCGCACGATCTGCCGGTCGAGCTTGTGGCGGTCCTTTTCTTCCTGCTCCAGCACCTCGTCGCGCCAGCTTTCGAAGGCCGAAAAGCCCTTTTCGATTCGACGGGTGACGCCGCGATCGAGCCAGACGGTCGAGCGGGACAGATCGGATAGAAAGCGCCGGTCGTGGCTGATCAGCACCATGGCCGAGCGCATCTGGCTCAATTCGTCCTGCAGCCATTCGATGGCCGGCAGATCGAGATGGTTGGTGGGCTCGTCGAGCAGCAGCACATCGGGCTGGGGGGCGAGCACGCGGGCCAGGGCGGCGCGGCGCCCTTCCCCGCCCGAAAGCGTCCGGGGATCCTCATTGCCGCTGAGACCCAGGGCATTGAGCAGATATTGGGCGCGATAGGGATCGTCGCCCGGCGCCAGGCCGGCCTCGACATAGGCCAGGATGGTGGCGAAGCCGGAGAGGTCCGGCTCCTGGGGCAGATAGCGGATGGTGGCGCTGGGCTCGGCGAAGCGCCGGTCGCCATCATGCTGGATCAGCCCGGCGGCGATCTTGAGCAGGGTGGACTTGCCCGAGCCGTTGCGGCCGACCAGGGCGATGCGCTGGCCGGGCGAGACGATGAGCTCGGCCGCCTCCAGCAATTGGGTGCCGCCGAAGGTGAGCTGGATATCCTGAAGCGAAAGAAGCGGTGGTGCGGCCATGACAAGTCCGGGAAAGCTGGCCCGGATAGAGCATAGGGGGACAAGGAGATCAATCGGAGACGAAAAGACCGGTCAGGACGTTGAGGATCCTGACCGGTCCGGGGAGACGGTAGCAGCAAGCCCCGTCGTGTTACGGCGCCGGACCCACAGGCCCCAAGGGGTCGGCAGCGCCATGGCCTCTATCAACCATGCAATAACATGATTGTCAAACTCATATTTGATTTTCGCAGTCAGATTTAACTCAGAGAGCCGCGATGGCCTCAACGCTCTCGTTCACCGCCTCGGCGGTGCTGATGCCCAGACGTTCGCGGATGGAGCGCTTCTTGGAGGCGAGATCGGCGATGGTGTGGCGACTCAGCACCTCAAAGAAGGCGCCCAGGGCCTCGCGCAGCGCGCCATTGAGGTCGCATTCCCCGATCAAGGGGCAATCGGCGCCCTCCTCGAAGCATTCGGCCAGGGCGAAATTTTCCTCGGTGAGGCGAATGGTGTCGAGCAGGGTGATCTGATCGGCAGGCTTGCCCAGCTTGATGCCACCATGGCGACCGCGCACGGTCTGCAGCAGGCCGTTTTCGACCAGCGGCTTGATCAGCTTGAACAGGAACAGCTCGGAAATGCCATAGGCCCGGGCAATCTCGGCAACCCGGCTCAGCCCGGGCTCGTTGACAGCGCAGTAAACCAGCGTGCGGATGGCGTAATTGGATTGGCGGGTCAGTCTCACGAGGCGTCTTTCCTTGGCGGGGATGCCCAAGAAGGGCGGCGTCATTCGTTCTATCGTGCGTCGCAGCTTATAACCATTCTAAAAAATGTCAATTAATCTTGAAATGCTCTGTCATGTTTTTCCGGCGATCCGGGTGCTGGACAGGCGCTTATGTTCGCTTTAGGAATTTAATAGGTGGAGGCCGCCGATGGACAAGACGATCACGCGCGCCATGCTTTCGGAACGGACGGCCAGCGCCACGGCGCTGGGGCGCAATGACGTGGCCGCCATCGAGCAGCGCATGTTCGAGCTGATCGGCGGGGCGCTGATGGCGGGCGAGAGCGTGAAGCTCACCGGGTTCGGATCGCTGCAGGTGCGCGCGCGGGCCGAGCGGGTGGGCCGCAATCCCCGGACCGGCGAGGAACATCGCATCGCGCCGCACCAGACGGTGGTTTTCATTCCCGGCGCCAAGCTGCGGGCGGCGCTGCACCGGCCAGGCCGCGGCAAGGGTCAGAAATAGCGATTGAAGAGCGGTAATTCGGCCGCACCGATGGCCGGCGCCATGGCGCCGTAGCGGCCCCGGACCACGCGGGGGGCCTCGAAGCCGTGCACCGGCAAAGCCGCGAGTTCGGCACTGAACCGGGCGACCAGCCTTTCGGTAACATCCGGCGCCAGCACGCTGTCGATGATCAGCAGCGGGGCTTCGACCATGGTGGTGGCATTGAAGGCGGTGCGGGCCAGGGCCCTGGCGCCGTCGGCGATCCAGGCGTCGAGCTCGGGGCCGATCGCGGTCCAGTCCCATTGGTCGCGGGTGGCGAGATCGTGCGGTTTGCCCTGGGCCGCCAGCCTGCGGCACAGCGCCTGGAGCGAGGCGATGGAATGGGCATGGACCGGCCCATCGGCATCGAGCTGCACCAGCATGGAGCCCAGATTGGCGGCATTGCCGGTGGGCCCGCTCCACAAGGCCCCGTCGCCCACTACGCCGGCCGCGACATAATGGGAGACCAGGAAATAGACGATATTGGCCGGGCGCGGCTGCGGCAGCGCGATGAGTTCGGCCCAGCAGGCGGCATTGCCGTCATTATAGACGAAGACCTCGAGCCCGGTGCGCGCGGCCAATTCGGCCGCCGGATCCAGATGACGCCAGAGCGCGATCTGGGTTTCGGGCGCGCCGAGCTGGTGAAGGTTGTCGGCCAGCCGCCCCGGCATGGCAAAGCCCAAATCCAGCAGGCGGCCGGTCGATTCGGCCGGCAGCAGCGCCCGCAGCTCCGCGACGATGCCGCCGATATGATCGAAGACCGTCTCGGCATCGGGATAGGAATAGTCGATATGGCGCTGCTCCAGCACCTGGGCATGCATATTGAGCAGCACGATTTCGGCATGGCGCCAGCCCAGCTCCACCCCGATGGCGAAGCCTCCATCGCTTTTGAGCAGGATGGGGGTGGCCGGCTGGCCGCGCCGCCCCCGCAGGGCCGGGCCGCGCTCCACCAGGCCGTCGCGCTCCAGATTGGCGAGAATGGCCGATACGGTCTGCGGCGCCAGCCCTGACATGCGGGCGATCTCGGCATTGGAGACGCCGGAATTGAAGCCCACCACGGTCAGCACGGTTCGCTCATTGGCCTGCCGCAGGCCCTTGTGCCGCATGGCCCGGCCTCCGGCATCGAAAATATCCCGTGTCGGCCCCGCCGCTTCGGACATGAGAAAAGCCCAGATGTTCAGGGCGCCGCCAGGCAGCGCCTCTACCAAGATGCAATCAAATCAATAGGTTCCGCCGCCGCACGGACTGAAACCTGGAAGGATGCCGCCATAACATCATGGTGCGGCCATTGCGCCAAGCCCTATCGGCGGGGTGCAAGGGTTCCATCGCCTCCCTTTCCTTGGACTATCCGAGAGCGGGGGCCGTTCGGGGGCCAATTGTGGAAGTGTTGCGTGGGAAAGTGGCCCTCGGGTCAAGCCCGAGGGTGACGAGCGGTGGGTGACTTGGCTGTGCGACAAACGCAGCCCCCCTGGACGGGGGAGGCTCTTGGCACGAGGCGCTCAGGCGCCGGCCTGGGTGAGCCGGGCGAGGGCCGCGTCGGGCAGGCCGAGCCGCACGCCGCGCGCAAGGCTCCGCACCTGATCGACGGAGGTGGCCGAGGCGATGGGGGCGCTGACGCCGGGCTGGGCGACCAGCCAGGCCAGGGCCACTTCGGCCGGGCTGGCCTCCAGCTCCGCCGCCACCGCGTCCAGCGCCTCCAGGATGCGCCGGCCCTTGTCGTCGAGATAGCGCCCGACGCCGCCCCCGCGCGGCGACTGGCCCAGATCGGCCTCACTGCGATATTTGCCGGTGAGGAAGCCCGATGCCAGGCTGTAATAGACGATGGCGCCGACCTCGTTTTCCAGGAGATAGGGACGCAGGGCCTCGAATTCGGCGCGGTCATAGAGATTGTAGCGCGGCTGGATCACTTCGTAGCGCTGCAGGGACTTGACGATGGCGGTCTGCTGGGCGGTTTCCAGCATGTCGCTTGTATAATTGGAGGCGCCGATGGCGCGCACCTTGCCGGCGCGGATCAGCGTGTCATAGGCGGCAAGGGTTTCCTCGTGCCCGGTTTCCGGGTCGGGCCAATGGCTGAAATAGAGATCGACATAATCGGTCTGCAGGCGCTGGAGCGAGGCCTCGATGCCGGCGCGGATGGCATCGGCCTTGAGCCCGCCTGGCTGCTTGGCCGAACTGACCTTGGTGATGATATGGACGCGGTCGCGATTGCCGCGCGCCTTGAGCCATTTGCCGATAATGGTCTCGCTCATGCCCGGCGGATTGCCCGGCACCCAATTGGGATAGCCCTCGGCGGTATCGATGGCGGTGAAGCCCTCCTCGACAAAAGCGTCCAGGATGGCGAAGCCCCGGGCTTCGTCCACGGTCCAGCCGAAGACATTGCCGCCCAGCACGAGCGGTTCGATCACCAATTCACTGCGTCCCAGGGGGCGACGGTTCATTGCTCTTCTCCATGTTCCTGTCGGCCTCAACGTCCGGGCCGGGCTTTTGTTCGTCGGCGCCGGCGCGCGGCGCGCACCAATAGAGCGCTTCGGCAATGGCGTGAAACGAGCCGGCCAGATCGATATAGGCAAAGCCGGCATCGCTGTCGTCTTCATGGCGCAGATAGATGAAAGTGCCGTGGCGGAGCCGGTCCAAGAGCCAACCGGATTCATCGTCGAACTTGGCGCCATAGGGCCCCTCGCCCGCCCGCGCCGTCATGGTCCGGTCCTCGCGATCGGCCGTCATCCGCCAGGCCCCGGCCGCGCCGCCGGCGCGGCTGGTATGAACATGGACGCCGGCGGAAAAATCGGCTTCGCAGCGCACGGCCAGGCAGGTGAAATCGGTGGCTGTGACCTGGCGCGCGCAGCCCAGGCTCGCCCGGTCGCCCTCGCCCGGCAAGGGCGAATAATGCCATCCCGGCGTCTGCGCCGGAACCGGCGCGGCGAGCGAGAAAAGGATAAGGCTCAGGACTTTGGCGCTATGCGATCGCATCGACCGACATGCTTGTCGAGGATGGCGTCGGGGTCAATAAGCGGTTTGGCGTGCCGAACCGATTCATAAAAAAGCGTCCATACTTGTGGATAGCCAATAGGCACGTCCCGAAATTGACCAAATGGTCAGCGATTCTCGTTGCGCTCCCTCCCATTCTAGGCTTTTGTGTGGCCAAGCCTCCGGCGCCCCGGCGTTGAGAAGGCGTATTCAGGAACGGGAGAATAATCCATGCACTCATCACTGACCCGCATCGCGGCGGTGCTTGTCGCCTCGACGATGCTTGCCGGTGTTGCCAATGCCGAGACGATCCGCTGGGCGCGCTCATCGGACGCGCTGACGCTGGATCCGCATTCGCAGAACCAGGGCAATACGCATACCCTGGCCCACCACATCTACGAAACCCTGATCGGCCGCGACAATGACGGCAGCCTGACGCCGCGCCTGGCCACCGAATGGGCGCTCAAGGACGGCGATCCGACCGTGTGGGTGTTCAAGCTGCGCGAAGGCGTCAAGTTCCATAACGGCAACGACTTCACCGCCGAAGACGTGGTCTATTCGATCGAACGCGCCAAGAGCGAGTTCTCGAACATGAAGCAACTGCACGCCGAAGTGCAGTCCGTCTCCGCCATCGACGATCACACCGTCGAATTCCAGATGACCGGTCCGGCGCTGATCTACCCGAACAACCTGACCAATACCTTCATCATGGACAAGACCTGGTCGGACGAGCACGACCTAGCAGTGGTGCAGGACTTTGCCAGCGGCGCCAGCAATTACTCGGTGCTCAACACCAATGGCACCGGCCCCTATACGCTGGTGTCGCGCGAAGTCGACGTCAAGACGACCCTCGCCTATAACGAAGGCTGGTGGGGCGAGAAGCCGCCGGTCACCGATATCGAATATCTCACCATCGCCGATGCCCAGACCCGCATCTCGGCCCTGCTCTCGGGCGAAATCGACATCGTCCAGGACGTGCCGCCGCAGGATATCGAGCGCCTCAGCAATACCGCGGGCTTCAAGGTCGAGATCGGCCCGGAAAACCGCTTCATCTATTTCGGCTACAAGTTCGGCGACGAGCCGCTGAAATCCTCCAACATCACCGATTCCAACCCCTTCAATAACCCGCTGGTGCGCGAGGCCATGGAACTGGCGCTCGATCGCGACGCGATCAAGCAGGTGGTGATGCGCGGCCAGTCGATCCCGACCGGCATCCCCAACCCTCCCTTCGTGCGCGGCTGGACCGAGGAACTCGACGCCTATCCCGCTCCGGACGTGGAAAAGGCCAAGGCCCTGATGGCCGAAGCCGGCTATCCGGACGGCTTCTCGGTGACCCTGGACACCCCGAACAACCGCTATGTCAACGACGAGGCGATCTCGACCGCCTATGTCGGCATGCTCGGCCAGATCGGCATCAACGTCACCCTGGCCTCGCGTCCGGTTGCCGAACACAGCCCGATCATCCTGGCCAACGAATCCGACTTCTACCTCTTGGGTTGGGGCGTGCCGACCTTCGATTCGGCCTATGTCTTCAACGACCTGATCCACACCAAGACCGACCTGCATGGCACCTATAATGTCGGTCTCTACTCGAACCCGGAACTGGACGAGAAGATCATCGCCCTGGGCACCATGGATGACATGGACGCCCGCGATGCGACCGTCGCCGAGATCTGGGACGTGGTGAAGGCCGACCGCGTGCTGCTGCCGATCCATAACCAGGTTCTGGCCTATGCGATGCGCGAAGGCGTGACCCTGCCGGTTCAGCCGGAAAACCAGCCGAACATGACCACGGTCACTTTCGAGTAATCATCATCAATCCAGAACCGCCGCGTGTAGCCCTGTCTCGCGCGGCGGTTCGTATTTGAGGGGGCGCCATGCTCGCCTTCATTGCCCGGCGGCTCGTGCAGTCCGTCATCGTCATGCTTGTCGTGGCGTTCATCGCTTTCCTGGTCTTCCGTTATGTCGGCGATCCGCTGGCCGCCCTGCTCAGCCAGGACGCCAAGCAGGCCGATTACGATGCCGCCCGCGAGCGGCTCGGCCTCGACCAGCCGTTCTATGTCCAGTTCTATTATTTCGTGATCAATGCGCTGCAGGGGCAGTTCGGCATTTCCTACCGGCTGCAGCAGCCTGTGAGCCAATTGATCCTCGAACGCCTGCCGGCGACCATCGAGCTCGCCTTCGCCTCGGCGACCATCGCCCTGGTCTTCGGCGTGCTGCTCGGCATCTATACCGCGCTGCGTCCCCGCGCCTTTTCCACCGGCGTCATCATGACCGGCTCGCTGGTCGGGGTGTCGCTGCCCACCTTCCTGATCGGCATCGGGCTCATCTATGTCTTCGCCGTCGAACTCAAATGGCTGCCCTCCTTCGGGCGGGGCGAGGTGGTGCAGATCGGCTGGTGGCGGACGGGTCTGCTCACCCAATCGGGTCTGCGCTCGCTGGTGCTGCCGGCGATCACGCTGTCGCTGTTTCAGCTCACGCTGATCATGCGCCTGGTGCGGGCGGAAATGCTCGAAGTGCTGCGGACCGATTATATCCGCTTCGCCAGAGCGCGCGGCCTCAGCAAACGTGCGATCAATTTCGGCCATGCGCTGCGCAATACCATGGTTCCGGTGATCACCATTACCGGGTTGCAACTGGGCTCGGTCATCGCCTTCGCCATCATCACCGAGACGGTGTTCCAGTGGCCGGGCGTGGGTTCGCTGTTCGTCAATTCGGTCGCTGCCGTCGACGTGCCGGTCATGGCCGCCTACCTGGTCTTCGTGGCCCTGGTCTTCGTGGTCATCAACCTCATCGTCGACATCCTCTATTTCATCGTCGATCCGCGGCTTCGCGACGGCGCCAGAACCGGGAAGTAGCATCGTGACAGATCTGCCCCATTCACCCGAACAACCCGTCGTCGCCGTCGAGACCTCGCGCTGGAAGACTTTTCTCAAGTCCGACATCGTGTGGTCCTACCGGCACTCGCCGGTGACCATCGTGGCGTCCATAGTGGCGCTGCTGCTGATCCTGATGGCAGTGTTTGCGCCCCTGCTGGCGCCCTATAATCCCTTCAATCCAGCCACGCTGAACCTGATGGACGGCTTCACGCCGCCCAACTCAACCTCCTTCTCCGGCAAATATTTTACCCTCGGCACCGATAGCCAGGGCCGCGACATGCTCTCGACCATCATGTATGGCTCGCGTGTGTCGCTGTTTGTCGGCTTCATGGCGACATTGTTCGCCATGGTCATGGGCGTCGGCCTGGGTCTCGTCTCCGGCTATGTCGGCGGGCTTGTCGACGCCATCATCATGCGCGTCGCCGACGTGCAGTTGAGCTTCCCCGCCATTCTGATCGCCCTTCTGATCTTCGGCGTGGCGCGCGGCATCATTCCGCCCAACCAGCAGGAAGGGGCAGCCGTCTGGGTGCTCATCGTCGCCATTGGTCTGGCCAATTGGGCTCAGTTCGCCCGCACCGTGCGCGGCGCGACCATGGTCGAGCGCCAGAAGGATTATGTCTCGGCCGCACGCCTCCTCGGCGTCGCACCCTTCATCATTCTCCTGCGCCACGTGCTGCCTAATGTGCTGGGCCCGGTTCTGGTCATCGGCACGATCAGCCTGGCTCTCGCCATCATCGAGGAAGCCACGCTCTCCTATCTGGGTGTCGGCGTGCCCCCGACCCAGCCCTCGCTCGGAACGCTGATCCGCATCGGCCAGCAATTCATGTTCTCCGGCGAATGGTGGATCATCCTCTTCCCGGCCATTACCCTCATCCTGCTCGCTTTGTCGGTCAACCTCCTGGGTGACTGGCTGCGCGATGCCCTCAATCCGAAGTTGCGCTGATGACCGAGCCCGTTCTTTCCATCAAGGATCTCGTCGTCGAGTTCCCCTTCCGGGACGACGTGTTCCGCGCCGTCAACGGCGTTTCCTTCGACATCATGCCGGGCGAAGTGGTCGGCGTGGTGGGCGAATCGGGCGCCGGCAAATCGATGACCGGCTCGGCCGTAATCGGACTGATCGAGCGGCCCGGCCATATTGCGGGCGGGGAAATCCGCCTCAAGGGCGAGCGCATCGACAATTTGCCGGAGGAGGCCAAGGCCAAGCTGCGCGGCAAGCGCATCGGCATGGTGTTCCAGGATCCGCTGACCAGCCTCAACCCGCTCTATACGGTGGGCGAGCAATTGGTCGAGACCATCCGCACGCATCTGCCGCTCAACGAGGCCCAGGCGCGGCAGAAGGCCATCGACCTTTTGACCGAGGCCGGCATTCCCAAGGCGGCCGAGCGCATCGATTCCTATCCGCACCAATTTTCGGGCGGCATGCGGCAGCGCGTGGTCATCGCACTGGCCATCGCCGCCGAGCCGGAACTGATCATCGCCGACGAACCGACCTCGGCGCTCGACGTCTCGGTGCAGGCTCAGATCATCAAGGTGCTGAAAAAGCTCTGCTCCAGCCATGGCGCGGCGGTGATGCTCATCACCCACGACATGGGCGTCATCGCCCAGACGGCCGACCGCATGGTGGTGATGCATCACGGCCGGGTGGTGGAAACCGGCACGGTGGGCGACATCATCCGCCGGCCGCGCGAGGCCTATACGATCAAACTGATCCAATCGATCCCCACCATCCTGCGCCAGGAGCACGCCGCCGCCCCGGCAGAGGCCGCCAATGACGACGGGGCCTATGTGCAGGTGAAAAACCTGGTGCGCGATTTCGAGATCGGCAAGGGCAGCTTCACCAAGCTCCTGCCCGGCAAGACGGAAATCTTCCGCGCCGTCGACGATGTGAGCTTCTCCATATCCAAGGGGGAAACCTTCGGGCTGGTGGGCGAGTCGGGCTCCGGAAAATCCACCTGCGCCAAGATGATCGTGGGCCTGCTGCGGCCCAGCGCGGGGCATATCCTGGTCGACGGCCACGATATCTGGGCCGGCGGCAAGGGCCATCAGGAGCGCCGCAAGCGCGTGCAGATGATCTTCCAGGACCCCTATGCCAGCCTCAATCCGCGCTGGCGGGTGGCCGATATCATCGCCGAGCCGATGCGCACGCTGGGCATTGCCCGGAACCGCTCGGAGGTCGACGACAGGGTGGCCGAATTGCTGCGCCGGGTGCGGCTCGATCCCTCGGTGATGCGGAAATTCCCGCATGAATTTTCCGGCGGCCAGCGCCAGCGCATCGCCATTGCGCGGGCGCTGTCGAGCCAGCCCGAATTCATCGTCTGCGACGAGCCCACCTCGGCGCTCGACGTCTCGGTGCAGGCGCAGGTGCTGGACCTGATGAGCGAGCTGCAGTCCGAATTCGGACTGACCTATCTGCTGATCAGCCACAACCTGGCCGTGGTGCGGCAGATGTCCACCGCCGTCGGCGTGCTGCACAATGGCGTATTGGTGGAAAAGGGCCCCACCGACGCCATCTTCGACAATCCGCAGGCCGATTATACGAGAATGCTGCTCGACGCGGTGCCGGACATTTCCAAGGTGGCCTGAGCGCAAATGCGAGGGGCGGCAAAGGCCGGCCCCTCGCCTCCCCGGGGACGGTTTCGAGCGGCCCCGCAGGGCCAATCGCCACCTCCACCGCTCGGCGCAATCGTGGTTAGAGCGCGATCCGCCGGCCTTCCTTGCCCGAAAGGATCAGTGCATCGATGAGACGGTGCACATGAAGGGCGCTATGGCCGGTCGAGCGCGGCCGGCGATGCGCGCGCACGGCATCGACAAAATCCTCGATCTGGGCCTGGTGCCAGTCGAAGGGGAAGGCCATGGGGTCCGCCCCGCCGCCCGAATTGCTCGCCTCGCCCACGATCTCGGTGCGGCCATCCAACCAGTGAAGCGTAAGATTGCCGCCGGTCAGCGTGGCGCTGGCCCGATCGAAATTAAGCGTCAGACTCTCGGCGGCGCCGGGGAAATTGGCCGTCGTCGCCATCAGCGCGCCGACCGCGCCATTGGCGAATTCGAGGCCGCCGGCGACGAAATCCTCGGTCTCCATCTGGTGGAGACCCGTGGTCGCCGCCAGGGCCGTCACCGCGCTGGCCGGACCGGTGAGGCTCAGCATGAGGTCGAGCGAATGAATGGCCTGGGTGATGAGCACGCCGCCGCCATCCTGGGCGAAGGTGCCGCGGCCGGGCTTGTCGTAATAGCCCTGTTGCGGGCGCCACCAGGGCACGATGAGATGGACGGCCTGGAGGCGCCCCATTTCCCCGCTCGCCACCTTTGCGGCCAGGGCCTCGGAGGCGGCGCGGAACCGATGCTGGAAGATGATGCCCAGGGTGATGCCGGCGGCATCGCAAAGGGCCACCAGGCGCTGGGCTGCCTCGGTGGAGCGCTCCACCGGCTTTTCCATCAGCACATGCTTGCCGGCTGCGGCCGCCGCGGCGACGATATCCTGGCGGGCATTGGGCGGGGTGAGAACCAGGATGGCCTCGACCGCCGGATCGGCCAGGAGGGCTTCGTAACTGGCGGCAGCGGGCAGGTCGTATTCGGCGCAGAAGCGCGTCAGTTCCTCTCGATTGCGGCGCCAGACGCCGCGGACATCCACCTTGTCGCGCAGGGCGCCGAGTGCCAGGGCATGCGGCTTGGCCCCCATGCCCGCCCCGATCACGCCCAATCCGAATTTGCCCCGTTCATGCGCCATTCAGCCGCGTCCTCCTATGCCTTGGTCGCGCCATGATCGCGGCGCTTCATCCCCATTTTGGGGCAGATATGAGGGACTTAGCATGAAATTGGCGGGACTTGTTGCAGCGCTTTTCGTGGCGGCCGGCATTGCGTTGGCGGGCTGGTTCGTGGGCACGTCTCTGGTGGAAAGCCGCCAGCCGCTGCGCACGGTGACCGTCAAGGGCCTGTCCGAACGCGCCGTGCAGGCCGATCTGGGCTTCTGGCCGATCCGGTTCGTGGCCACCGGGCCGACGCTGGAAGCGGCGCGGGCGAGCCTGGAAAACGCCGAAGGGGCCGTACGGACCTTTCTCGGCGACCGCGGCTTCGGCGAGGCGGAAATCCAGGTGCAGAACGTGCTCGTGGAGGATCGCGCGGCCGGGTACAATGCCGGCTCCACCCCGGACGAGTATCGCTTCGTCTTGACCGAGGACATGCTGGTCACCACCGACAAGGTGACCGAACTGGCCGAAGCCAGCCGCTCGGTGGCGAACCTGTTGCGGCAGGGCGTGGTGTTCTCCTCGGACAGCTACAGCGCCGGGGCCTCCTTCGTCTTCACCAATATCAACGATCTCAAAAGCGAGATGCTGACCGAGGCGACGCAGCGCGCCAAGGAAACCGCGGCGCAATTCGCCAGCGAATCGGGCGCGCAGGTGGGCGATATCCAGACCGCCAATCAGGGAGTGTTCGAAATCCTGCCGGCGGTCGAAATCCCCAATGACCGGCCGGAAAAGCAGATCGACAAGAAGGTGCGCGTGGTGACGACGATCACATATTTCCTGGTGGATTGACCTCTTCGAGCTCGATCAGCGTGCCGTCGAAATCCTTGGGATGAAGGAAGACGACCGGATTGCCATGCGCCCCGATCCTGGGCCGACCATCGCCCAGGATCCGGGCGCCCTCGGCCTGCAATCTGGCGCTGGCGGCGGCGATGTCGGGCACTTCGAAGCACATGTGATGCATGCCGCCGGTCGGGTTCCTGTCGAGGAAGGCAGCAATGGGCGAGTTCTCGCCCAGCGGCTCGAGCAGTTCGACCTTGGTATTGCCGGCATCGACGAAGACGACGGTGACGCCATGCTCGGGCAGTGCCTGGGGCGGACCCACATCGGCGCCGAGCCGGTCGCGATATTTCGCGGCAGCGGCGGCGAGGTCCGGCACGGCGATGGCGATGTGATTGAGGCGACCGATCATCGGTTGGACAGCCTTCCCTCGATTTCGTTGAGCACGGAAAAGGCGGCGTCGAGCACATTGGTGCCGGGGCCGAAAATGGCGGCGACGCCGGCATCGTAGAGGAAGTCGTAATCGGGCTCCGGAATGACGCCGCCGACAATGACGGTGACATCGCCCAGTTCGCGCGCTTTCAATGCCTCGATCAGTTCGGGCACCAGCGTCTTGTGTCCGGCGGCGAGCGAGGACACCCCGACCGCATCGACCTTGAACTCGTCGGCATGGGCGGCAACTTCCGGAGCGGTCTCGAACAGGTCGCCCATATGGACGGTGAAGCCGAGATCGGCAAAGGCGCTGGCGATGATCTTGGCGCCGCGATCGTGCCCGTCCTGGCCCATCTTGGCGATGAAGATGGCGGGCGCCCTGCCCCGCGAGGCCTTGAAGGCGGCGATACGGTCGGTGACCGACTTCAATTGCGGGTCATCGCCATAGCCGCCGGCATAGACGCCGGAAATCACGCGCGTCACCGCGCGGTGGCGGCCGAAGGCATCTTCCATGGCCTGGGAAATCTCGCCCAAGCTGGCGCGGGCGCGGGCGGCTTCGATGGCGGCTTCGAGCAGATTGCCCTCGTCCTTGACCGCGAATTCGCGCAGGGCCGCAAGCATGGACTGGCATTTCGCCTCGTCACGCGTCTGGCGGATGCGCTGGAGCTGCGCGATCTGCTCGGCGCGGACCTTGGCATTGTCGATCTCGCGGACCTCGATCTCCTGCTCGGTTTCCACCCGGAAGCGATTGACGCCGACAATGACATCCTCGCCCCGATCCACCCGGGCCTGGCGCAGCGCGGCGGCCTGCTCGATGGCCATTTTCGGGCCGCCCGACTGCACGAAGGCGGTCATGCCACCCTGGGCCTCGGCTTCCGCGATCAGGGTGCGGGCGCCCGCCACCAGATCGGCGGTGAGCGCCTCGACATAATAGGAACCGCCCAGCGGATCGACCACGTCAGTGATGCGGCTTTCGTGCTGGAGGATGAGCTGGGTATTGCGGGCGATGCGGCTGGAAAACTCGGTCGGCAGCGCGATGGCTTCGTCGAAGGAATTGGTGTGCAGGCTCTGCGTGCCGCCCAGCGTGGCGGCCAGGGCCTCGATGGTGGTGCGCACGATATTGTTGTGCGGGTCCTGCTCGGTCAGCGACACGCCCGAGGTCTGGCAATGGGTGCGCAGCATTTTTGAGCGCGGGTCCTTCGCGCCCAGGTCGGTCATGATCCCGCTCCAGAGCTGGCGCGCGGCGCGCAGCTTGGCGACTTCGAGGAAGAAGTTCATGCCGATGCCGAAGAAGAACGACAGGCGGCCGGCAAAGGCGTCGATATCCAGCCCCCGGCGCTGGGCGGCGCGGACATATTCCATGCCGTCGGCCAGGGTATAGGCCAATTCCTGCACCGCGGTCGCCCCCGCCTCGTGCATGTGATAGCCGGAAATGGAGATGGAATTGAATTTGGGCATATGCCGGGCGGTATGGTCGATGATGTCGCCGACAATGCGCATGGAGGGTTCGGGGGGGTAGATATAGGTGTTGCGGACCATGAACTCCTTGAGGATGTCGTTCTGGATGGTCCCTTCCAATTGTTCCTGGCGCACCCCCTGCTCCTCGGCGGCGACGATGAACATGGCCAGCACCGGAATGACGGCGCCGTTCATGGTCATGGACACGCTCATCTGGTCGAGCGGGATGCCGTCGAAGAGGATTTTCATATCCTCGACGCTGTCGATGGCCACGCCGGCCTTGCCGACATCGCCGACCACGCGGGGATGATCGCTGTCATAGCCGCGATGGGTGGCCAGATCGAAGGCGACGGAGAGCCCCTTCTGCCCCTTGTCGAGCGCCTGGCGATAGAAGGCATTGGATTCACGCGCCGTGGAGAAGCCGGCATATTGGCGGATGGTCCAGGGGCGATTGGCATACATGGTGGCGCGCACGCCGCGCGTGAACGGCTCGACGCCGGGAATTTCGCCGTCGGAACCGAGATAGACCGGCTTTACCGCGATACCGCCATAATCGCGGTCGAGCGACGAGAGGGGCGTGTCGCGGAGTTCGCGCTGGGCGAGGGCTGCCCATTTTTCGCGGTCAGACATGAGGGAACTCCATATTTCCACACGCGCGAAACGCCACCTCTCCCTCGACGGAGGAGATTGGGAGGGGTAGCCCGAATATCGGGGCTCTCACCCCCCACCCTTGATCCCTCCCCATAAGGGGGAGGGTGACGACTGATAATTCGCGCTCCATCACACAGCCTCGAATTCGAGCATGACCTGATCGACCGCCAGAACCGCGCCGGGAACCACGTGGACCTTGCTCACCCGGGCGCGCTTTTCGGCCTTGAGTACGTTTTCCATCTTCATGGCCTCGACAATGGCCAGGGTCTGGCCATCCTCGACCACGTCGCCTTCCTTCACATCGACCCGCACGACCTGGCCGGGCATGGGGCAGAGCAGGAACCGGCTCATGTCGAGCGGCACCTTGACCGGCATGTGCCGGAGATATTGCGCGATATGGGGCGGAAGGACGAGCACTTTGAGGTCCGCGCCGCGATAGCGGATGCGGAAGCCGGAGGTGATGGGATCGACCCGCAGCACGGCATGGCGCCCGCCCGACCAATCCAGATGCGCCAGCCGGTCGCCCGGTTGCCAGGCCAGCCGCAGGGCTTCGGAGCGCCACTCGGCATCGACGAGAATGTCGTGTCCCTGCTGGTGGAGCGCGACATTCTCGCTTTTGTCGCCGATCTGCACATGCCAGCGGCTTTCCGCCTGGGCGCCGGTGCGGCGATGCTCGCGCCGCGCCATGAGCACGGCAGCGGCCGCAATTACATCGAAGTGATGATCGGGGCCGAGCTCGGCCCCGGAAAAACCGTCCGGAAATTCCTCGGCGATATAGCCGGTGGTGAGCCGGCCCTCGCGGAAGCGGTCCTGTCCCATGACGGCGGAGAGGAAGGGGAGATTATTGCCCACGCCTTCGAGCTCGAAGGAATCCAGCGCCAGGGCCATGGCGTCCACCGCTTCCAGCCGCGTCGGCGCCCAGGTGCAGAGCTTGGCGATCATGGGATCGTAGAATGTGGAAATCTCGCCGCCTTCGAAAACGCCGGTATCGTTGCGGACCACCAGGGTTTCGGAGGCGTTTTCCGCCGGCGGACGATAGCGGGTCAGCCGGCCGGTGGAGGGCAGGAAATTGCGGTAGGGGTCTTCGGCATAGAGCCGGCTTTCGATGGCCCAGCCATGGCGCTGCACCTGATCCTGCGTAAGCGGCAGCTTTTCGCCATTGGCAACGCGCAGCATGAGCTCGACCAGATCGAGGCCGGTGATCAGTTCGGTCACCGGATGCTCGACCTGGAGGCGGGTATTCATTTCGAGGAAATAGAATTTCCTGTCCTTGTCGACGATGAATTCCACCGTTCCGGCGCTGCGATAACCAACGGCCTTGGCCAAGGCCACGGACTGCTCGCCCATGGCCTTTCGCGTGGCGTCGTCGAGGAAGGGCGAGGGCGCTTCCTCGATCACCTTCTGGTTGCGGCGCTGGATCGAGCATTCGCGCTCGTTGAGGTAGAGCACATTGCCATGCGCATCGGCGATGAGCTGAATTTCGATATGGCGCGGCTCGGTGACGAATTTTTCGATGAAGATGCGGTCATCGCCGAAGGAGCTTGCCGCTTCTGATTTGGAGCGCTCGAAGCCCTCCCGGGCCTCCGCGTCATTCCAGGCGATGCGCATGCCCTTACCGCCGCCGCCGGCCGATGCCTTGATCATCACCGGATAGCCGATGGATTTCGAGATCGCCACGGCATGCTCGGCATCCTCGATCAGGCCCATATGGCCGGGCACGGTAGAGACGCCGGCCTCGGCCGCCAGTTTCTTGGAGGTGATCTTGTCGCCCATGGCCTCGATGGCCCTGGGCGGCGGACCGACGAAGATGATGCCTTCGTTTTCGAGCGCAGCCGAAAAGGCGGCGTTTTCAGAGAGGAAGCCATAGCCGGGATGCACAGCCTGTGCGCCAGTCTGCTTGCAAGCGGCGATGATCCTGTCGATCTGGAGATAGCTTTCCCGGGCCGGCGATGCGCCGATATGGACGGCCTCGTCGGCCATGCGCACATGCAGGGCTTCCCGGTCGGCGTCGGAATAGACGGCCACCGTGGCGATGCCCATCTTTTTCGCCGTCTTGATGACCCGGCAGGCGATTTCGCCACGATTGGCGATGAGAAGCTTGGTGATGGTCATGGGGCCATTTTCCCTTCAATGGCCAGAACGATGATGTCGAAGACGCCCTCGGCCTTGTGGACGTCGTCATTGGTGAAGCGCAGCACGCGATAGCCCTCGGCCTCGATGAAGCGCGTCCGGGCTGCATCATGGGCCTGGGCCATGTCCGAGCCGTGGGTATCGCCGTCGATCTCTATGGCCAGCCGCAGGGCGTGGCAGGCAAAGTCGGCATAGTAGGGACCGAGCGGAACCTGGCGTCGGAAATTATGCGTCTGGCGTAATGGATAGAGCAGGCGCCACATGGCCCGCTCGGGACCGGTGGCGTTGCGGCGGAGCTGGCGGGCCTGGGCGATCGTCATGGAGCCCCCCACCCCTGTCCCCTCCCCACAAGGGGGAGGGAGACCCTCCCATGCAATCTTTGCAACCCCGGATTCGGCATTGGCGGTTCCATCGTCTCCCTCCCCCTTGTGGGGAGGGGACAGGGGTGGGGGTGAGCAGCGCATACGGCACTCACAACGGAATATTCCCATGCTTCTTCTTCGGCCCCTGCACGCTCTTGTGGCGCAGGGTCGAAAAAGCCCGGATGACGCGACGCCGCGTGCCGTGCGGCATGATCACGTCATCGATGAAACCGCGTTCGGCGGCGACGAAGGGGTTGGCGAAGCGGGCTTCGTAGTCGGCGGTGCGCTGGGCAATTTTGTCCTTGTCGCCCAGTTCGGAGCGATAGAGGATTTCCGTCGCGCCCTTGGCGCCCATCACGGCGATTTCGGCCGAAGGCCAGGCATAGTTGATATCGGCCTTGATGTGTTTACTCGCCATCACGTCATAGGCGCCGCCATAGGCTTTTCGCGTGATGACGGTGACTAGCGGCACGCTGGCTTCCGAATAGGCGAAGAGCAGCTTGGCGCCATGCTTGATGATGCCGCCATATTCCTGCGCCACGCCGGGAAGGAAGCCGGGCACATCGACAAAGGTGAGGATGGGGATTTCGAAACTGTCGCAGAAGCGGATGAAGCGGGCCGCTTTCTTGGACGCGTTGATATCGAGGCACCCCGCCAGCACCAGCGGCTGATTGGCGACGATGCCGACCGTATTGCCGTCGAGGCGGATGAAGCCGATCAGGATATTGCCGGCGTGGTTCTTCTGCAGTTCGAGGAACTCGCCCTCGTCGGCGACGGTCTCGATCACCTCGCGCATGTCATAGGGCTTGTTGGCGCTGTCGGGAATAATGGTGTCGAGTTTGTCGTCGCGGCGGTCGATGGGGTCGTGGCTGGGCAGGCGCGGCGGCTTCTGCCCGGCGGCAAGCGGCAGGTAGGCGAAGAGGCGGCGGACTTCGAGCAGGGTTTCGATATCGTTGGCGAAGGCGGCATCGGCTACGGACGAGATTTTCGTGTGGGTCGAAGCCCCCCCCAGCTCTTCCTGGGTGACGCTTTCATTGGTGACGGTTTTCACCACATCCGGGCCGGTGACGAACATATAGCTCGTATCCTCGACCATATAGATGAAGTCGGTCATGGCCGGGGAATAGACCGCGCCGCCGGCACAGGGCCCCATGATCACCGAGATCTGCGGCACGGCGCCCGAGGCCTGCACATTGCGCCAGAACACGTCGGCATAGCCGCCGAGCGAGGCCACGCCTTCCTGGATGCGGGCGCCGCCGCTGTCGTTGAGCCCGATCAAAGGCGCGCCATTCTGCATGGCCAGGTCCATGATCTTGCAAATCTTGGCGGCATGGGTTTCCGACAGGGAGCCGCCGAAAACCGTAAAATCCTGGGAGAACACATAGACCAGCCGGCCCTCGATCGTGCCCCAGCCGGTGACCACGCCATCGCCGGGGATGATGGTATCGGCCATGCCGAAATCCCGGGCCCGATGGGTGACGAACATGTCGTATTCTTCGAAGGAGCCCGGATCGAGCAGCACGTCGAGCCGTTCGCGGGCCGTCAGCTTGCCCTTGCCGTGCTGGGTGTCGATGCGCCTTTGCCCGCCGCCCAGCCGCGCTTCTTCGCGCCGGGTTTCGAGGGCGGAAAGAATATCCTGCATGGCGGGCTCCCGGATTTGTGCTTTGGCGACCTTATCGCGCGCGCCGCCACCGCCCAAGACAGGAAAGGGCGGAGCTGCTACAATCACACAATGCTCTTGTTGTGATTTTGTGGAGTTGTGAATTTGGCCCCGAAAAAGGTGTTTGCCGGCGCACGGCTGCGGGCGCTGCGCGGCCAGCACAGGCTGACCCAGAGCGAACTGGCGGCGCGGCTCGACATTTCGGCCTCCTATGTCAATCAGCTCGAATCCAACCAGCGGCCGCTGACGGCCTCGGTGATGCTGGCGCTGGCCGAGGCCTTCAACCTCGACCTCGCTGGTCTGGCCAGCGACGCCTCGGACCGGCTGGTGATCGACCTGCGGGAAGCGCTCGCCGATCCGGTCTTCGGGGGGGCGGCGCCCAATCTGCAGGAACTGAAGAGCGTGGCCGGCAATGCGCCGGACATGGCGCGGGCAGTGCTGGCGCTCTACGAGGCCTATCGCAAGACCAATGAGCGGCTGGCCAGCATGGATGCGGCGCTGTCGCGCGATCCGCAAAGCGGGGTGACGACGGCCTATGAGGAAGTGCGCGACTTCTTCCACTATGCTGACAATTATATCGACCCGCTGGACCGGGCCGCGGAGGCGCTGGCGGGAGAATTGGGCGAATTCGGGCCGGGACGGCTGCGCCGGCTGATCGATTATTGCGCGGAAATCCACGACATCAAGGTGGCTTTGAGCCCGCCGACGAGCGGGGAACGGCTGGTGGAATTCGACCGCGCCAATCGCACGCTGTGGATCAATTCCCATCTCGAGCCGTCCAGCCAGTTCTTTCGCATCGCCGCCAGCCTGGGCGGGCTGGAGCAGGCGACACTGTTCGACAGCCTGCTCGACGGCGCCAGTTTCAAGGCGCCCGAGGCCCGGGCCATCGCGCGGATGGGCCTCGCCAATTATTTCGCCGGCGCATTGCACATGCCCTATGGCGCCTTCCTCAAGGCGGCGGATGCCTATCGCTTCGACATCGAGGAACTGGGCCGGGTCTTCGGAGCCAGCCTCGAACAGGTGGCGCACCGGCTTTCGACCATGCAGCGGCCGCGCGAGCGGGGCGTGCCCTTTTTCTTCGCCCGGGTGGATGCGGCCGGCACCATCACCAAACGCCACTCGGCCACAGCGCTGCAATTCGCGCGCTTCGGCGGCGCCTGCCCGCTCTGGAACGTGCACCGGGCCTTCGAGGCCCATGGGCAGATCATCCGGCAATTGGCGGAAACGCCGGACGGCAAGCAATATCTCTGTCTCGCCTGGAGCCACGAAAAGCGCATGGGCGGGTTTCGCGGCACCACGCGGCGCTATGCCTATGCCCTGGGGTGCGAAATTTCCCATGCCGGGCGGCTGGTCTATGCCGACGATCTCGATTTGGGCAAGGCCGGCTTCGAGCCGATCGGAATTTCCTGCCGCATCTGCGAGCGCCGCAATTGCCCGCAACGCGCGGTGCCGCCGCTGGCGGCAGCAATCTCGGTGCCGGCCGACCGGCGCAGCGTGGTGCCATATGAGATCGGGTGAGTGACAATCCGGCGCACCGGGTCATCCCCGCGAAAGCGGGGAGGTGGACTCACGTTTGAAGTGCAACATTGTTGAGAAGGTCAGAGAAGACCTCGTTTGGGGT
>Ga0160493_100239_pt1 | contig 20853 bp, 19 predicted proteins | sample DID2MG_2_FD_108262 | JGI IMG/M metagenome (GOLD analysis project Ga0160493, IMG submission 108262) | Enriched soil microbial communities from UW Madison campus, WI, USA - DID2878_E24_FP2 MG | ecosystem: Environmental > Terrestrial > Soil > Unclassified | place: USA: Madison, Wisconsin | collected... | reverse complement strand
GGGGGGGGGGGTGGGGGGGGGGGGGGAGTGGGGCGGGGGGCACCGGGGGGGTGGGGGCACGTGGCGGAATGGGCACGTGGGGAATGAGGGCGTGGGGCGGTGGGGGGTGAGGGAGTGAGGGAGTGAGGGAGCGGGGACGTGGCGGAGTGGGGATGTGGGGGAGTAGGGACGCAGGGGAGTAGGGACGTAGGGTGGAGCGGGGCGGTTTAAGGTCGAGTGTGGTTGCGTGCCGTGCCTCTGGCTTCGGCGTGGGCCATGAGCCGATATTCGCGCCCGGCGGCGCGGCGGGCGGAAAAACGAGGATTGCGACCCGGAGGCCTGGGCAAACGCCTTGACCGGACGGAGCGCCTTTGGGGTAAAAGGGGCGCGGAATACTGGGGGCCCGATGCTGCCGATCTATTATATCAACATGGCCAATCGGCCCGACCGGCGCGAATTCATGGAGCGGCAACTCGCTTCCATGGGGCTGATCGGCATTCGTATCGAAGCGGTCACCGAAGCCGATATTTCCGAGCAAGACGCCGAACTGTATTGCAACAGCGAACGTCCGACCTTTCTTCGCAAGAGAGAGCTGGGATGCACGCTCAGCCATGAACGCGCCTGGCAGGCCATGCTCGATATCGGGGCTCCCGCCGCACTGGTTCTCGAGGACGATGCCGAGGTGTCTCACCTGCTGCCGGCCTTCCTCGACGAAGCGGAAGCGATCGACGCCGACCTGATCCGGATCGAAACGACCGGAGCGCGGGTTCGCGTCTATCCGATTGCCGGCCGAGGCGAAAGCGGCGTGGCCGTGCGGGGTTTTCGCTCCACGCCGATGGGAACGGCCGGATATGTCATCAAGGCAGAGGCCGCCCGGCGCCTGCTCGGCCATCGCGGGCTGCGCGAGAGGCAGACGGACCTTGCCCTTTACAATCCCTTCGAAGAACCGGGCCGGTCGCTGAAGCGCGTCCTCACCGATCCGGCCTTGTGTCGCCAGCTCGGCGCCGAGACCGATGCCGGGCGCAGCGACATAGCGCACGATGTCGTGCCGCATGCCTATGCCCGGAAACATCCCGTTTCTCACGCGGCGCTGCGGTTTCAACGCTACCTGAAACGCGGCGTCAGGAACCTGGTCGACGACCTGGCGCAGCGGCGCCGCCTTGAACGGCGCATCATTCCATATGCGAAGAAATAGGCCGGGGCCGCGCTCGATTCATCTGAAGGTGTGTGTGGTTCCCAAGGTCTCCGCCAGCCCTGTTCGAATTTTCGTGTCCGGAGCGAAACCATGGCCAAGACACCGGCACTGAAGCCGAGAAAGTCAGGCACACAGGCCAGATCCCGCGAGACCGTCAAGGCGCTGGTGGAGGCAACCGCTCGCGTTTTGGTGCAGGACGGTTTCTATCCTGCCAATACCAATCGCATTGCGGATGTGGCCGGTGTCAGCGTCGGCTCGCTGTACCAATATTTCCCCAGCAAGGAAGCACTGGTCGTCGCCGTCATCGAACGCCACAGAACCGAAATGATGGAGGTTCTTCACCGCACCCTGAGATCAGTTTCCGCCATGCCGCTCCAGGAGGCATTCCGAGCGTTGGTCCGGATGATGATCGACGCCCATCGCGTGAACCCCGAATTGCACCGGGTGCTGGTCGAGGACGTGCCGCGAACCGGACGGCTCGGAGAGGTCGAGACCTTCGACCGCGAATCCTACGCGGTCATCAGGACTTTTCTGGAAAAGCGTCAGAGCGAGATGCGGAAGCTCGATCTCGATCTCGCCGCTTACATTTGCGTCAAGTCCGTGGAGGCCCTGACCCATGGCGCGGTGGCGGATCATCCGCAATGGCTGGCCGATGACCGGGTCGATATTTTTGTCGAGGATGTCACGAAACTGATCATGGGCTATCTCCGCTGAGCTTACCGTCCGGGCCGGATGCCCGGTCGGGGTCAGATCATCGGAAATGCGAGTAAATCGTTTCCCGGACAAATCAGTATATAGGCCGCAGCCCCCTAGGGCCGGCGGCACGAATGCCCGCGAAACGCGAGTAGATATCCGGGCGCATTTGCGCCCAAATCTGGCGGAGAAAACCGCGTTTCGGAAGATGCCATGATGTTGTATCTAAGTCTTGTTGCCATCCACGTCGCCACGATGCTGGGTGCATTCGCATTACTCGTGCTGACGGAACTGATCTTCGTTTCGGCTCGGCGCGGTCTGGCCTCTCATGCCAGGCTGGGGCTCGCTGCCGGTCGCGTGGCCGGCATCCTCATTGCGGTCGGCCTGGTGAGCGGAATTGCATTGCTCTTCTTGGGCGGCTGGTCGCTGCTCACGCCCTGGCTGCTCCTGTCATTCGCCCTTATCGGGCTTTTGATCGGGGTGGAAAGCGTGCTCGTCAGCCCCTGGCAAGCGAAGGTGCGCCCGGCAGTTCAAGACGACAGGTTCAGCGCGGAGCTGGGCGATATCCTGGGTGACAAGCGCGCCCTGTCGGGCCGCCTGACCATGATCGTGCTCTTTGCCCTCATTACCGCAACGATGATGACCAAGCCGGATATTTACCTGCCGCTATAGAGGTGCCCAAAGATCGCGGCCGCGCTGCTGAAATGTCGCGGCTGGCGGATCACGATCAATCCTGGCCCTGGAAAGGGCGATGTCGTCGCCGAGATAGTGGTGGGCCCGCCCGGACTTGAACCGGGAACCAGTCCGTTATGAGCGGACGGCTCTAACCAATTGAGCTACAGGCCCTCGGCAGGGTCTTAGCAGGGTGGCGGCGCGTGTCAAACAGGACTTTGTGGACAGTGCCTCGCACCCCACAAATATCGGCCGACGCCGGCGGGATGGGAGCCCCGAGGCGGCCTTGCGGGCGGCATCGGGACTCGCAGGAGGGCGGCCGGCCTATCGCGTCAGGCGGGAGGCGGCGGGCTGGTTGAGATAGAGCCTGGCATGCGGCGCGGTCTGCAGGATGGAGGCGGGGCACATGAAGGTGACCGGGCCTTCCAGCACGTTCCTGATGGTCTCGGCCTTGTCTTGCTCATGCACCAGGACCAGGGCCCGGCGCGGCTTGAGCAAGGCATGCATGGTCAGCGACAGGCCATAGCGCGGCACGTCCTCGATGTTCTGGAAAATGCCGGCGCGCTTGACCTGGTCGCGGGTGGTCTCGTCGAGGAAGACGACGCGGATGATATCCGTGGTGTCGAAATCGGCCGGGGGATCGTTGAAGGCCAAATGGCCGCTATTGCCGATGCCCATGACGCAGAGGACCGGATCGAGGTCGTTGAACAGTTTGGTGTAGCGTTCAAGCTCCTCCTCGACCGGCTCATGATCGCCCTGCATGGGGAAGAAGGCCTTGGGCTTGACCGCGTTGAGCAGGTGCTTGCGCATGCGGGATGCGCCGCTTTCCACCCGATCCTCGGCGACGCCCATATAGGTGTCGACATGGAGCACGGTGATGCGCGACCATTCGATGTCGTTGCGGGCCTTGATGGCGGTGTAGAAGGCGTCCTGGGCCGCGCCGAGGGCCATGATGATGGCGATCTCGTCCTTTTTGGCCAGTTCTTCCTTGATCACGCTGGCGAGATCTTCGGCGGCGGCTTCGCCGAGCTGCTTGTCACTGGGGGCGACGAGCACTTCAAGCTCGCCATATTTGAGGATTTCCATGTCCTGTCTCCTTCAAGAACGATCAGCGGGGCGAAAGCTGGCTGGCGGCGGGCTCGTTGAGATAGAGCACGGCATTGGGGGATTGCTGCAGCAGCGAAGCGGGGCACATGAAGGTCACCGGGCCTTCGAGGATCTGCTTGATCACGCCCGCCTTGTTCTCGTCATGCACCAGCGCCAGCACGCGTTTCGGCTTGAGCAGGGCATGCATGGTCAGGGACAGGCCGTAGCGCGGCACTTCCTCGTAGGATTTGAAATAGCCGCGGCTGTCGATCTGCTTGCGGGTGGTCTCGTCGAGGAAGACGACGCGGATGATGTCCGTGGTGTCGAAATCGGCCGGGGGATCGTTGAAGGCCAGGTGGCCGCTATTGCCGATGCCGACGACGCAGAGGACCGGATCGAGCTCGTTGTAGAGCCTCGTATAGCGGGCCAGCTCTTCCTCGACCGGCTCGTGATCGCCGCGCATGGGGAAGAAGGCCTTGGGCTTGACGTCATCGAGCAGGTGCTTGCGCATGCGGGAGGCCCCGCTTTCCTCGCGGCTTTCGGCGACGCCCATATAGGTGTCGACATGGAGCACGGTGATGCGCGACCATTCGATGTCGGTCCGGGCCTTGATGGCGGCGTAGAAGGCGTCCTGGGCCGCGCCGAGGGCCATGATGATGGCGATCTCGTCCTTCTTGGCCAGTTCTTCCCTGATCACGCCGGCCAGGTCGGCGGCGGCGGCTTCGCCCAGTTCCCGATCCGAAGCGGCGATCTCGACGCTGAGCTGATTATATTTGAGGTGGCGCATGTCTACTCCGTTTGACAAGACAGCAAGGCCCCGCCCGGAGCCGCGGGGCCCCGGTTGAATCCGGCCTTACCTGTTGAAAAAGCTAGGTCTTTTTCTCGATCCAGCTCAGCGAGTAACGCTTGGTTACCGCGTATTCTTCTTCGAGGTCGATGAAGGTCTCATCCAGCACCGCCTCCAGTCGCTTGTGATCCTTGCTGCGCATGGCATCGAGCTGGCGGGAATGCACATCGATCATGTGATTGGCCCGCGCCTCGTCCTTGGGCAGCGAGGAGCGCAGCGGCGCCAGGCCGCGATAGATGCCGGTCATCACCCGCAGCAGCATCTGGTTGCCCGAGGCATGGGCGACGCGGCGGTGAAACATGCCGTCGGCCTGGTGCACCACGCGCGGATCGTGCAGATGGCTGCGCATCAGCTCGATGGCCTCGGCGATATGCTGGAATTGCAGCTCCGAGGCGTGCTCGGTGGCCAGGTGATAGACGATCGGCTCCAGCAGGCGCCGGGTCGAGATCAATTCCTCGATGTGGTGCACTTCCGAGGCGATGTTCTTGCCCAATACGTCGAAGGGTACGATGTCGGTGGCGACGAAGACGCCGCCGGACTGGCCGGCCTTGATCTGCAGCACCCCCGAATTTTCGAGGATGCGGAAGGCCTGGCGCAGGGTGGGGCGGGAGACTTCCAGCAATTGCGCCATTTCCGATTCCGTGGGCAGGCGGTCGCCCTTGCCCAGGCCCTGCGCGTCGATGGCGTCGACGATGCGTTCCACCACCGTCTCGAAGGTCCGGCGCACCTTGATCGGGGCGAAGATGCGTTCGCTGGTCGTCCTGGACCGGCGTGCTTCGGCATCCCTATTGGTGTCGAGCGACATTGCTGTCCCCTCCGATCGTATCCCCTTGTTGCAGCGCTACCCCGATCTCGGCAGCAAAGTCCAGTTCCGAAACCAGGACCTCGGCCCGGAAGCGCTCGCCGACCAATGTTCGATAATGGTGCAATGCCGTCTCCAGATATTGCGGCGCGGCGTGCTTGACCGATCCATTCAGCACGATGAGCTCGGGATTGTAGAATTTCGAAATCATTTCGAGGACGGTGCCGACATAGCGCGCGAAGATGTCCACGGTGCGCTGGCAGGCCGGATCGTTGTCGCGGGCGCCGGCAAAGACGTTGACGGCTTCGATGATCTCGCCGGTGAGGGCCAGGTGCAAATCCTTGATGCCGCGGCCGCAGGTGACGCGGTCGAGAATGCGATATTCGCCCAGTTCCTCGACGTAGACGTGCTGCTCGGAGATGAGGCCGGCGCCGAACTTGCCGCGCAGCACCCCGTTCTCGTAGGCGCCCACGCCGATGCCGGTGCCCATATTGAGCATGGTCATCGAACCATAGCCGCGTCCCAGGCCCAGTTCGGCCTCGGCCCGGGTCATGGCGTGGATGTCGTCATCCACATAGATCGGGCAATCCAGCCGGTCGCGCAGGAAGTCGGCGAGCTCGAAGCCCACATTGCCGCCCATCAGCGAGGAATAGACGACATGGCTCCCCCGCAGGGCGCCGTTGAGGCTGACGGCCGCGCCCTTGAGGCCGGGCGGCATGGTGGCCCGGATCAGCTCGGCCAGGTCGGCCGCGAAGGCGGGCGTGCCGCGCCGGAGCAGAGCGGTGGGCATGCGCTTCAACGGCGAGACGGCATAATCCGCGCCGATGCGGCTGAACTGTATCTTGGTGCCGCCGATATCGACGCCGAGAAGATCGCTCATCCCAGCACCCGGTAGCCGATCGGCGCCTGGTCGCCGTCGCCGGCGAGATGGAGGGCTTCGAGCGGGCCAAGGCTGTCGCCGAGGCCACCCCAATAGAGGATCTGCCAGCGGCCGTCTTCGTGCAGCACCGGCACGCCATGATAGGGCAGGATGCCCGACCATTTGTTCACCGGCAGCACGGCCAGGTTTTCCGGCTTGGGCGAAACGGTGAGCTTGAGCGCGTGCGGGCGCAGATTGTGCAGGTAGCCGGTGCTGTCGCGCAGGGCGAGGATGGAGCGGTAGGCGAAGAACTTCCGGTGGGCGATCTTGTCGATATATTCGCGCGGATAGCGCAGGGCGGAATCGGTCTGGGCCGGGTCATAGGCCTCGGCCACCACTTGGGGCGGGAAATCGGCAGTCGGCACCGCCGCCCTGGAGGGGGGCACGGTTTCGTCATAGGCGCGCACCACCGCTTCGTCGCCCTGCTGCCAGAGCTCGCGCATCCGCTCCTGTTCGAACAGCCAGCGCGCTTCGAAATTGGGGATTTTCTCGACCATGTCGTCGAGGCTGTGGAAGGCAAGCTGGCGCTCGGGCATGGCCGAGATGGCAACGCAATCGGCGATGCCGGCGCGGTAGGCGGCGATGCTGGCGGGATCGACGCCCTGGCAGCGGCCGAGAATGCCTTCCTCCAGAACGGTCAGGCGGCCGCCCGGCGCATGGACGCTTTCAACCGCGTCCAGCACGGCCTTGAAGCGGCGCAGCATCAAGGCCTCGCCCAGGTCGGGCGCCTTCCGGTCGGTCTTGAGCGGGTTCGGCACCTTGTAGGGGAAGGCCATGGACACGAATTCGAGCGGCAGGTCGCGGGAAACGAAATGCTCGATGCGCTCCAGCCAGGCGGAGCGGTTGGCAGGAATGAAATCGGGGCCGAAATGCACTTCGGCATGCTGGAAAATGGAGAGGATGCGTTCGGCGACGCTGCCATTGGCGGCGGGTTCGACGGCGACGTCGTTGAGGCGGACGAGGTCGGACAATTCGGCGGCCGACAGCGTCCGGTGCCGCTCGATCCGGGGGGGCGCAAAGGTCTTGGGCAGGGCGGAATTGATATAAGTATATTGGCTCGACATGAAAATGCTCAGCGGATACGGGCGAGGAATTCGATGGTGCGGGGGTGGCTCGGCTGGCGGATGACCTGCTGGGGGCTGCCATGTTCGGCGACCACGCCCTTGTCGATGAAATAGACGCTGTCGCCCACTTCCTCGGCAAAGCTGATCTCGTGGGTGACGATCAGCATGGTCATGCCCTCCTTGATCAGCTCCCGCATGACGGAGAGCACTTCGCCCACCAGTTCGGGATCGAGCGCGGAGGTCGGCTCGTCGAAGAGAATGACGGCCGGATTGGCGGCGATGGCGCGGGCAATGGCGACGCGCTGTTGCTGGCCGCCGGACAATTGGGAGGGATATGACCCGGCGCGTTCGGCCAGCCCGACCTTGGCCAGGAGGTCCATGCCGCGTTCGCGCGCCTGGGCCTTCGGCATTTTCTGCACCATGACCAGGCCCGAAATGACATTTTCGAGCGCGGTCATGTTGGGAAAGAGATTGAAGCGCTGAAACACCATGCCGATCTGCGAGCGACGGCGGGCGGTGGTCGAGGCGCGGGCCTCGACCCAGCGATTGCCGGACCGTTCGGCGCCGACCAGGTAATCTTCCACCCAGAGCTCGCCGGCCTGGTAGGTTTCGAGGCTGTTGACGCAGCGCAGCAGCGTGCTCTTGCCCGAGCCGGACGCCCCGATGATGAAGGCGGCCTCGCCTTTCTGGACCGTCAGGTCGATGCCCTTGAGGACTTCGTGCTCGTTGAAGGATTTGCGCAGATTGCGGATGCGGACGATGCCGTCGGGAAAGCTGCGATCGGCGGGAGACGGATTATGCATGATCAGATCACCTTGCCGATCTGGACGGGGCCCGCGCCCTGGCTGCGGGCCAGGCGCTTTTCCAGTTGCGCCTGCAGAAGCGTCGCGACGGTCACGAGGATGAGATACCAGAGCGAGGCCACTACCAGCATTTCGATGACGTAGAAGGTCTGGGCGGCGATGGATTGGGTGGAGCCCATGATTTCGCGGGTGCCGATGACATAGACCAGCGAAGTGGTCTTGAGCAGGTCGATGGCCAGGTTGCCCGCCGTGGGCAGGATCACCCGGACCGCCTGGGGCAGGACGATCTGGAGCAGGGCCTGCACCGGCGTCATGCCGATGGAAAGCGCGGCCTCGGTCTGGCCCTTGTCCACCGAAATCAGCCCGCCGCGGATCACCTCGCACATGAAGGCGCTGACATTGAGCAGGAGGCCGAGCAGCGCCGCGGTGGTGGGGGTGATGAGCAGGTTGGTGTTGATCGAGGTCCAGGGCAATTCGATCGTCGGCAGGAAGAGGCCGAGATTGAACCAGAACACGATCTGCACCAGCAGCGGCGTGCCGCGGAAGAACCAGATATAGGAGGAGGCGATCAGCTTGAGCACGGCATTGTTCGAGATCAGCATCGCCGCCAAAATCGTGCCCAGGACGATCGAGCCGGCCAGCGATACGCCGGTCAGCATCAGGGTGGTGCCGACGCCGTTGAACAGCGCCGGCGACCACATATAGGTCCACACGATATCCCACCGGATACGACCGGTTCCGATGAAAACCTGCACGGCGACCGCCACGACGATTATGGCAATGACCGCGATGATGGCGTTGACGATCCTTGGGCCGGACCTGCGATGGATAAGCAGGTCTTCCGCCCGGGTTTCAGTCTGACTCATGGTCGTGGGTCCGGTGAGATGGGCGTGTTAAAGCAGCGGCGCGTTGAGCAGGATCGGGTCCACGGTCGAGGAACCGACCTCCCATTTGTCGAAGATTTCCTGATAGGTGCCGTCTTCGACCATGCTCTGGAGCGCGCCGGCGACGGCCGCCATCAGCTCGGGCGTCTGCTTGGAGAAGGCGATGCCCTGATTGGCCGGGGCGAAGCGTTCCACGGGGGAGACTTCGAGCTGGGTCTGCACGCCTTCGGTCGCGGCCGCGAACGTATAGGTGGAGACGCCGAAGGTCTGCATGGTGGCGTCGGCCTGGCCGCTGGCAATGGCGAGGAGCGGGGCGACCTTGTCGGGCGCATCCGACATCACCACGGGGGTGTCGCAGGTTTCGGCGTTGAGCTTTTCGATGATGCCGGGGAAGAGCGAGCCGGTCTGCACCATGACGCGCAATCCGCACAGGTCGGCCATCTCGGTGATGTCGAGCGGATTGCCCTTGGGGACGATGACGCCCGAGCCTTCGGTGGAATAGGCGATGAAATTGACAACTTCCTCGCGCGCGACCGTGTTGGCCATGGCGCTGATATAGAAGTCGTAGCGGCCGGATTCGACGCCGGGAATGCCGGTGGCGAACTGGATGTCGTTCCAGTTGACGGTGAGGCCCAGGCGCTTGGCCGCCTCATTGATGATGTCGGCATCGACGCCGCTGGGCGCGCCGGTCTGGGTGTCGAAGAAAATCCAGGGCGCGTAGCCGTCGGTGGTGCCGACATTGAGCGTGCCGCGCGCCTTGATGTCTTCCGGCAGGTAGCTGACCCAATCGGCGCTGGCCGGCATGTGCGACTCGACGGTGAAGCCCTGCGCGAGCGCGGCGGTCGATGTCATGAGGCCGGCGATCAGCACCATGCCGGCGCGGCTGTGAAGGCTGTTTGACTTGATCATTACGATCCCTCTGTGTTCCCTATGGCTCAAACTGTAAAAGAGTTTCTGTTTAAATGGCAATAGGGTTTCCTAAAGAATTTTTGTGGGCTAGGGATCGTGAAAACGGAGGTTCATGCGATGACGGACACATCAAAGGGCACCTGGTATGACGATGCCCGCGCCGAAAATGCCATGGCTGACGGGCATTTGCCGGTCTGGCGGCATCTGATCGGGCTCGTGCCGGAAACCGACCTGTCGGGAAGCAGGGTGCTCGATTTCGGCTGCAATCAGGGCGGCATGCTGCGATTGCTGCATGCGACGCGGCCCTTCGCCGAGGGCGTCGGCATCGATATCGCCGCTTCGTCCATCGAGACCGCCCGGCAGCAGAGCGCCGGCCTGCCGCTGCGTTTCGAGGTGGGAGACAGGCCGCTTGCCGATATGGGCGTCTTCGATCTGGCGATCAGCCACGAGGTCATCTACCTGATCGAGGATCTGAAGGCCCATGCCGACCAGATGTTCGCCGCGCTGCGGCCGGGCGGGGTCTATTACGCGGTGACCGGCTGCCACGGAGGCAATCCCGATCTGGATGCCTGGCGCCGGATCGTGGCGGAGAGGACGCGCACCCGCATCGTCGACCGCTCCATCGACGATTATGCCCGGCTTTTCCTCGAGGCGGGGTTCGCCGTTTCCGCCCGCAAGCTGGGCTATGACGGGTTCATCCCCTATGGCCGGGACCGCTGGCCCACCAGTTATGCGCATGACCTCGACTATTACCGGGAGGTCAAGACGGTGTTCCGCCTGGGGCGAGCGCGCTGAGGCGGCTTGCTTCGGCTCGGGGCGCGGTTTATAGCGGCGCTACGGTCTGCAGTTCACCGAGGCGTCGCCGTCCCGCGAGGGAAGCTAAACCTGCTCCGTTCCGATATCGGACACGCACTCCCTCTTTCGTGCTCCGTCGCAGGCCGGCGACCATGACACCCGCGATATCGCGCGGGGCGGGCACGCTCGAGGATGAGCCATGTCGAGACAAATCCATTCCCTTATGGTGGCCGATCTGTCGGCCTTCGCCCGCACCATGCGCGACCAGATCGGCCGCCTTGGGACGCCGCCCAGCCATGTCGAAATGCTGAACATGCTGTCGCGGGCCGCCGGGTTCCGCAATTACCAGCATTTCAAGGCCGTCAGCGGTGGCGCGCCGCCGGCCGAGCCGGCCGACCTCGTGCTGGTCGAAAAGGTCAGCCGGCATTTCGATGCGGCAGGGGTCCTGCTGCGCTGGCCGGCGCGGCGCAACCAGCAGCCGATCTGCCTCTGGGTGTTGTGGAGCCGGATGGAACCGGGGCGCGATTATTCGGATGCGGACAATACGCGCCTGCTCAATGCCTGGGCCAGTTTCGGCGATCATGCGCTGCTGCGGCGAGCGCTGGTGGACATGGGCTATGTGGCGCGCACGTCCGATGGTCGGATTTATCGCCGCATCGAGCAGAAGCCGCCGCCGGAGCTTTCGGCGCTGCTGAAACGGCTCGCGCCGCAGACGCCCTGATCTCAGGCCTTCTTGGAGACCATGCGGGCCACGGCCATGCGGGAGACGATGTCGCCCATGGCAACGGATTTCTGCACCTGGATATTGTTGAAGGCATGGGCCTGCGCGTTCATCTTGGCGATAGCTTCGCGAGCCTTCGCCCGGCGCTCGCGATGGTATTGCAGCTGCTCATAGGAAGAGAGCTGATGCATGTTCCAGCGCGTGACCCGTGTCGAAATCGTCATGGGAACAGGATGGGGTGCCGGCATTAACAGGATGTTAATGCCGGACGGACGGCGCCGCCTAGTGTTGCAGCACCACGAGACCGGCCGCTCCGGCCATCATGGCGCCGGCGGTCTTGTTGAGCCGGCCCAGGGCCTTTTCGCTGCGGAACATGTCGCGGGCCGCCGAGGCCAGCCAGGCATAGCCGCAGCCGATGAGCAGCAGCACCACGACCACGATGGCCGTCAATTCGATGAAGGCGAGGGGGTTCATCTCGCCCAGCGGCACCACGGTGGGCAGGATGGCGAGGTAGAAGACGATGGTCTTGGGATTGCCCATGGTGAGGGAAAAGCCGGCGAAGAAGGTCTTCCAGCCATCCTCGTTCTTGGGCTTCATCTGCTCGGCGCCGGGCCGGGCGGTCCAGAATTTCCAGGCGATGTAGAGCAGATAGGCCGCGCCGGCCCAGCGGATAATGGTGAAGACCGCGCCGAAATGGGTGGCGATGGCAGCCAGGCCGAAAACGGCGAAGAGGAAATAGACCAGGTCTCCCGCCAGGATGCCGAGCACCATGGGGAAGGCGCCCTTGAAGCCGCCGCCCAGGGCCCGCGCGACTACGGCGGCGACGCCGGGGCCGGGCACCAGCACGGCGATGGCATAGGCGAGGGTGAAGGCGGCGAGGGTAAAGAGGTCCATTCGGGGCATTTCCGGGAAAGAGCGGGCGGACACTACGCCTCCGCGCGGCAATTTGCCAGAGAGGTTGACGCGGCGGCGAAGACGATTATGTTTCAGCCATCGCAACCCGACCGGACGGTATCCAATGGATCGCATCCCAACCGCAATGCCGAACTGCCTTGCCACTGGGACTCCGTCGATCCATGTCTTTATCCGTTACGCTTTCGCGACTGACCTATACCGGCCCTGACGGCCGCACTCTCTTTTCCAATCTCGATCTGAGCTTCGGCCCCGGGCGCACCGGGCTTGTCGGCCGCAATGGCGTGGGCAAGACCACGCTGTTCCGCCTGATCACCGGAGAGTTGACGCCCTCAAGCGGCACGATCAGCGTGCCCGGCCGCATCGGCGTGCTGCGCCAGCAGGTGCAACCGGGGCCAGACGAAACCATTGCCGACCTGTTCGGCGTCCGCGCCGGCCTGGCTTTGCTCGAAAAGGCCATGGCCGGAGAGGCTGATGCGGACGAACTGGCGGAGGCCGACTGGACGCTGGAGGCGCGGCTGGAGGAGGCCCTGGCGGCGCTCAAGCTCGACGTGAATGCGCAGACGCTGCTGTTGCATCTTTCGGGCGGGCAGCGCACGCGCGCGGCCCTGGCCGCCCTGGTATTCGACGCGCCCGATCTGATCCTTCTCGACGAGCCGACCAATAATCTCGATGCAGCGGGCCGGGCAGCGGTGGCGGAGATGCTGGCGCGCTGGCGTGGCGCGGCCATCATCATCAGCCATGACCGGATCCTGCTCGAGCAGATGGATGCCATTGTGGAGCTGACCGGGCTGGGCGCGACCAGCTATGGCGGGAACTGGAGCCATTACCGGGAGCGTAAGGCGCTGGAACTGGCCGCGGCGCAGCACGACCTGGACGTGGCCGAGCGGCAGGTCCGCGACGCCGCCAGGGCGGCGCAGGAGGCGCGCGAGAAGCAGGACAAGCGCGACGCCGGCGGCCGCAAGAAGGGCGCCAAGGGCGACATGCCGAAAATCGTCATGGGCGGGCTGAAGCGCCGGGCCGAGGAAACGGCGGGTGGGCTGGATAGGCTGGCCGAAAAGCAGGCCGAGGCCGCGCAGGCCCAGGCCCAGGCAGCGCGGGCCCGGATCGAGGTTCTGACCCCCTTCGCCGTGAAACTGGCGCCCAGCGGATTGCCCGCGGGCAAGGTGGTGCTGCGCGCCACCGGGCTGACCGGCGGACACGACGCGGAGCATCCGGCGATCCGGGATTTCTCCATGGACATGATCGGGCCCGAGCGGGTGGCGATCACCGGCCCGAACGGGGTGGGCAAGACCAGCCTATTGAAACTGCTGACCGGGGAATTGCCGGCAATGGCGGGCCAGGTTCACATCGGCGGGCCGATGGCCCTGCTCGATCAGCAAGTGGCGCTGCTCCGGCGGGAGGAGAGCATCGTCGACAATTTCCAGCGGCTCAATCCGGACAGTTCGATCCAGGATTGTCGGGCGGTGCTCGCGGCCTTCATGTTCCGCAACGATGCGGCATTGCAGAGGGTGGAAACGCTGAGCGGCGGCGAAATGCTGCGGGCGGGCCTCGCCTGCGCGCTGGGCGGCAGGACGCCGCCCATGCTGCTGGTGCTGGACGAGCCGACCAATCACCTCGACATCAATGCCATCGAAGTGGTGGAAGCCGGGCTCCGGGCGTTCGACGGGGCGCTATTGGTGGTCAGCCACGACCGGGCGTTTCTGGACAATATCGGGGTGGGGCGGGAGGTGCGGCTGGGCGCTTAATCCTGTTCCTCTCCCTCTCGGGGAGAGGGTGGATCGGCCGGAGGCCGAGACGGGTGAGGGGGATGCCTCCACTCGCGCGGTAGCATCCCCCTCATCCGGCGCTGCGCGCCACCTTCTCCCCGAGGGGGAGAAGAATAAGAGCGGCCAGCCTATGGCAGCCTGGCCAGTCGTTCCGTCAGCAGCTTGTAAAACCCTTCGGCATTGCCGGAGCGCATATAGGTGGCGTTGTGGGGGCGGTCGGTGACGTGCCAGTAATCCACCACGGTCATGCCGATGGTAAGTTCGCTCGCCGTTTCGATGGCGACATTGCAGGTGCGGCCCTCGAACAGGTCCGGCTGGAGCAGATAGGCGATGACGGTGGGGTCGTGGAGGGGCGCGCCGTCCCAGCCATATTTCCTGAGATCGAAGCTCTCCGAGAAGGTCAGCATGTCATAGACGGCCTGGCCGCTTTTGTTGCCGAGCGCCTTGATGGCGTCGAGGCGGGCCGGGGTGGACTGGATCATGTGGGTGACGTCGAGCGGCTGGATGGTGATCGGCGCGCCGCAGCGCATGACCACGTCGGCGGCCTCGGGATCGACATAGATGTTGAATTCGGCCGCCGGGGTGATGTTGCCCACCTCGAAATAGGCGCCGCCCATCATGACGATTTCCTGGATGCGTTCGGCAATGGCCGGCTCCTTGACCAGGGCCATGGCGATATTGGTCAGCGGCCCCAGCGTGCAGAGCGTGATGGTTTTCGGAGGGGCGTTCATCAGCGTTTCGATGATGTAGTCGACGCCATGCCGGGCCTGGAGCGGAATATTGGGCTCGGGCAGATCGGGGCCGTTGAGGCCGGTATCGCCATGCACGTGCTCGGCGGTGACCAATTGACGGCGCAGGGGGCGGGAGCAGCCGGCATAGACCGGGATATCGGTGCGGCCGGACAGCTCGACCACCTTGCGGGCGTTGATGGCGTTCTGCTGCACGCCGACATTGCCGGCCACGGCGACGATACCGAGCACCTCCAGTTCTTCGGGCGAGGCGAGGGCGAGCAGAATGGCGACGGCATCGTCCTGGCCGGGATCGGTATCGATGATGATCTTGCGGGGCATGGAATTTCTTTTGGCGGGGAATGGATTCGCCGCGAGCTTATCCAAGCGGCGCGCCATGGTCGATGGGCCAGCGACGCAGGAACGAAAGCGCGGCGCCGAACGTTTCAGAGGCCATCTCCTCCACGTGGAAACCACCATGCTTCAGCCCCGGGCCAAGGCCGCTCCTGCCGACATGAACGAGAGCCAGTTCGAGCGGGTGCTCAATAATGCGGCGCGGCTGGCCGTGGTGGGGATCGGCCTTGCGGTTCTGCTGACGATCCTGCAGGCGGGGCAGGTGTTCCTGGCGCCGGTGACGCTCGCCATCGTCATCGGGCTGATGTTCGGCCCGGTGGCCGACAAGGTGGAAAGCTGGGGCGTGCCGCCGGCGCTCTCGGCGGGGGTGGTCGTGCTGCTGCTGCTGGCGGTCATTGCCGGCTTTGCGACGCTGTTCGCCGTGCCCCTCAGCGAATGGGTGGCGCGGGCGCCGCTGATCTGGGAGAAGCTGCAAACGCAATTGGCCAGCCTCAAGGAGCCGCTGCAATCGATCAGCGATTTCCAGGGGCAGATCGGCTCCGTGCTTGGCAATGGCGAGGCCATGAGCGTGACGGTGGAGGATGGCAGCGCGGTGACCGGCATGGCCATGCTGGCCCCAGCCGTGCTGGCGCAGATCGCCATATTCCTCGCCAGCCTCTATTTCTTCGTCGCAACGCGCGACCATATCCGCATGTCGGTGCTGTCCATGTGCGTCACCCGGCGCATGCGCTGGCGCACGGCGCATGTGTTTCGCGACGTGGAACTCAAGGTCAGTCGCTTCCTGCTGTCGGTGACGGTGATCAATCTGTGCGTCGGCACGGCGGTGACGCTGGCCATGTGGGCCATCGGCATGCCCTCGCCGCTGCTCTGGGGCGCCATGGCGGCGGTGCTGAACTACGTGCCCTATGTGGGGCAGGCGATCATGATCACGGTGCTGCTTGCCGTCGGGCTGGGAACGCAGACCGAGCTGCTGGCGATATTGCTGCCGGTGATCTGCTATTCCAGCATCAACTTCGTCGAGGGGCAAATCTTCACCCCCCATTTCATCGGGCGGACGCTGACGCTCAATCCCTTCATCATCTTCCTCTCCATCACCTTCTGGATCTGGGCCTGGGGCCCGGTGGGCGGCCTCGTCGCCGTGCCTACGCTCTTGATCGCGCAATCGCTGATCACCCATGCGCTGCCGAGCCGACCCGTCAAGCCACGCCGCCCGGTGCGCCGCACGCGCAACATGACGGATCGCGACGAATTGCTGGCCAATGCCGCCCAGGCGATCCGCGAGCAGCGTCAGGACGAGGAGGAGGAGCGCAAGCAGGACCGCATGGAGCCGCCGCGGGGCACCGGGCCGACCGGGGTCGAGCCGGCGAATTGAGAGGGGGCCTCTCGGCGAACGGGGAGCGCTCACTGCTAAACGACTACCCCCACCGCCGTCACCACCGGGCTTGTCCCGGTGGTCCATGCCTCAGCAGGATGGATTGCCGGGACTAGCCCGGCAATGACGACAAAAACTGGTTGGGAACGACTACTATCTTGGTTGAGTGAAATGCTCTAACGCAAGTGTCGCGCGGCCCTCGGGCTCGGCGCTCGGGAGCCCGATTTACTGGCGAGGCTGGGAAGGGCGCCAACAAGCACGATACCTTGGCCATCTCCTATTGCCTCCCGCCTAACCGGCGCAATTCCGACCTGCATTTCTGATGCTTGACGACAGACGGGACGCGGTCGCACTTTCGTGTCCTGATGGCACGGGAGTTCCCCTAATGGCAGGCGAGGTTGTTGCGCACGCGGCGGAGGCCGCGCATCACGGGGTGGATCTGGTGCCGATCGTGGCCTTGCTGGCCGCCGGCACCATTGCCGTTCCCCTGTTCAAGCGCCTGGGATTGGGGGCCGTGCTCGGTTATCTGGCGGCGGGATTGCTGCTGGGACCTTCCGGTATCGGGCTGATTTCCGATCCGGCTTCGATCCTGGCGGCGGCCGAGCTGGGCGTGGTGCTGTTCCTGTTCATTATCGGGCTCGAGATGGAGCCGTCCAGGCTCTGGGCTCTGCGCAAGCAAATCTTCGGCCTCGGCGTGGTGCAGGTGGGGGTCTGCGGCGCCCTGCTGACCGGGGTCGGCATCCTGCTCGGTTTCGCGCCCGCCGTAGCCTTCGTCTTCGGCATGGGGTTCGTCCTGACCTCGACCGCCATCGTCATGCAGATCCTGGGCGAGCGGGGGGAGCTGGCGACCGAGGGCGGGCAGAAAATGGTGTCGATCCTGCTGCTCGAAGACCTCGCCATCGTGCCGCTGCTGGCCGTGGTGGCCCTGCTGGCGCCCAGCCATGACGAGACCGACCTGATCACGCGGGTGGTGGCGCTCGGCATCGCGGTCGGCGCCATCGTGCTGCTGATCTTCCTCGGCCGCAAGATCATGAACCCGTTCTTCGGGCTGTTGGCGCAGGCGCGGGTGCGCGAGGTGATGACGGCCGGCGCCCTGCTGGTGGTGCTGGGCGCGGCCCTGCTGTTCCAGGTCAGCGGGCTCTCCATGGCCATGGGTGCGTTCCTGGCCGGCGTGCTGCTTTCCACCTCGGCCTTCAAACATCAGCTCGAAGCCGATGTGGAGCCGTTCCGCGGCCTGTTGCTGGGCCTCTTCTTCCTGGCCGTGGGCATGTCGCTGGACCTGGAAGTGGTCTGGGACAATTGGCAGATCATCGCCATGAGCGTGGTCGCCTATATGCTGGTCAAGGCTTTGGCCATCTACATCATCGCACGGCTGCTCAAGTCCGATCATGGCGAGGCGCTGGAGCGGGCGGTGCTGATGGGGCAGGGCGGCGAATTCGCCTTCGTGCTCTATACGACGGCGGCATCCACCGGGCTGATCGATGCGCCCACCAATGCCATCTTCACCGCTACGGTGATCGTCTCCATGGTGCTGACGCCCTTCGCCATTATCGGCATGCGCTACCTGATGCCCAAGCCGGTGCAGTCCATGGACGGGGTGGAAACAGCCAATGGACTGTCCTCCAAAGTGCTGATCATCGGTTTCGGCCGGTTTGGGCAGATCGTCAGCCAGCCGCTGCTGGCCCTGCACCATTCGGTGTCGATCATCGACAATGACACCGACATGATCCGGGCCGCCGCGCAGATCGGCTTCAAGGTCTATTACGGCGACGGGACGCGGCTCGATATCCTGCATGCCGCCGGCGCGAGCACTGCCGATCTCATTCTGGTCTGCACCGACAAGAAGGACGACACCACAAGGATCGTCAAATTGCTGGCCGATGAATTTCCGCTGGCCAAGGTGATGGCGCGGGCCTTCGACCGCCCCCACGGCATCGAGCTGGTGCGCGCGGGCGTCGACTATCAGGTCCGTGAAACCTTCGAATCCGCGCTGGTGTTCGGCAATGCGGCCGTCACCATGCTTGGAGCCACTGCCGAGGAGGCCGAGGAGATCGTCGACGGCGTCAGAAGCCGGGACCGCCAGCGCTTCGAGCGGCAATTGGCCGGCGAGGATTGGCGCAATCTCAACCAATTGCTGATCAGCAATGCGCAGGAGCAGGCGCGGGAGGGCGGCGTTTCCGTTTCCGAGGAGAATGCCGAGCGGGCCGTCACCCAGACGCAGGGCAGCTAGACCGGAGCGAAGGCCATGGGGGCTTTTCCCTGCACAAATTAAGTGCAAGACTAGCCCTATTCTGAGGGGAATATCGTCATGAACTCTGGATTGCGACATGCCGCAAAAGCCGATCGTCTACGATGCTCCCACGCCCGAGCCCCGTGCCAGCAACGTTGAGGCCATCCAGGCGGAAATCCTCGAGCGGCTGATCTACTCGGTCGGCAAGGATCCCATCGTCGCGCGTCCGCATGACTGGCTGCGCGCCACCATCCTGACGGTGCGCGACCGCATCATGGACCGCTGGATGGAATCGTCGCGCGAAACGTGGCGCACCTCCAACAAGCGCGTCTATTACCTCAGCCTGGAATTCCTGATCGGCCGGCTCATGCGCGATGCGATGAGCAATGTGGGGCTGATGGAGCCGGTGCAGGAAGCGCTCAAGAACCTCAATGTCGAGCTGGGCGACCTTTTGAATCTCGAGCCCGATGCGGCCTTGGGCAATGGCGGGCTGGGGCGGCTGGCCGCCTGTTTTCTCGAATCCATGTCGTCGGTCAAAATCCCCGCCTATGGCTACGGCATCCGCTATGTGCATGGCCTGTTCCGCCAGGAAATGAGCGAAGGCTGGCAGGTGGAGCTGCCCGAGGACTGGCTGGCCCATGGCAATCCCTGGGAGTTCGAGCGCCGCGAAAGCGCCTATGAGGTGGGCTTCGGCGGCCATGTCGAGCCGGTGACCGACCCGGACGGCTCGGTGCGGCAGGAATGGCGGCCCAATGACCACCTTCTGGCCGTGGCCTATGACACGCCCATCGTGGGCTGGCGCGGCGCGCGGGTGAACACGCTGCGCCTGTGGAGCGCGCAGCCGATCGATCCGATCCTGCTCGACAAGTTCAATTCCGGCGACCATATCGGCGCGCTGGAGGAAAGCGCGAAGGCCGAAGCGATCACCCGCGTGCTCTATCCGGCCGATTCCACGGCGGCGGGGCAGGAATTGCGTCTGAGGCAGGAATTCTTCTTCTCCTCGGCCTCGCTCCAGGACATCGTGCGCCGGCACCTGCAGCAATATGGCGATCTGGGCTCGCTGCCCGACAAGGTGGCGATCCAGCTCAACGATACCCATCCGGCCATTTCGGTGGCGGAACTGATGCGCATCCTGATCGACGAGAACGGGATGAAATGGGCCGAGGCCTGGAAGGTCACCAAGGGCACGTTCGGCTATACCAATCACACGCTGCTGCCCGAGGCGCTGGAAAGCTGGCCGGTGGCGCTGCTGGAGCGGCTGCTGCCCCGGCACATGCAGATCGTCTACCAGATCAATGCCGACGTGCTGGCCGAAGCGCGCAAGCGCCCCGGCTTCGGCGAGCAGCAGATCGCCGCCCTGTCGCTGATCGACGAGCATGGCGGGCGGCGCGTGCGCATGGGGCAGCTGGCCTTCGTGGGCTCCCATTCGGTCAACGGCGTTTCCGCGCTCCATACCGAATTGATGAAGCAGACCGTGTTCTCGGACCTGCACCGGCTCTATCCCGAGCGCATCAACAACAAGACCAACGGCATCACGCCGCGCCGCTGGCTGATGCAGTGCAATCCGGGGCTGACCAAACTGATCAGCGAGCGGATCGGGCCGGAATTTCTCGACGATATCGACAAGCTCAAGGCCCTGGCGGCCCATGCCGGCGATCCCGGCTTCCAGCAGCAATTCGCGGCGGTGAAGCTCGAGAACAAGAAAAAGCTGGCGCGGCTGATCAAGGACCGGATGAATATCAGCGTGTCGCCCGAGGCGCTGTTCGACGTGCAGATCAAGCGCATCCACGAATATAAGCGGCAATTGCTCAACATCATCCACGCCGTGGCGCTTTACGCCGAAATTCGCGCCCATCCGGAAAAGGACTGGGTGCCGCGCGTCAAGATTTTCGCCGGCAAGGCGGCGCCGAGCTATTGGAACGCCAAGCTGATCATCAAGCTGATCAACGACGTGGCGCGGGTGATCAACCACGATCCGGCGGTGCGGGGCCTGCTCAAGGTGGTGTTCCTGCCGAACTACAATGTCAGCCTCGCCGAGATGATCGTGCCGGCGGCCGATCTTTCCGAGCAGATATCGACGGCCGGCATGGAGGCCTCGGGCACCGGCAACATGAAGTTC
>Ga0160493_100237_pt1 | contig 20961 bp, 26 predicted proteins | sample DID2MG_2_FD_108262 | JGI IMG/M metagenome (GOLD analysis project Ga0160493, IMG submission 108262) | Enriched soil microbial communities from UW Madison campus, WI, USA - DID2878_E24_FP2 MG | ecosystem: Environmental > Terrestrial > Soil > Unclassified | place: USA: Madison, Wisconsin | collected... | reverse complement strand
CGCTTGTGGGTGATTTCCGAAAGCGGGTTGGTCTGGTCCATGAACTGGCTGAGCTGGGACGAGCCGAAGAACTCGCGCACCGCGGCGGCAGCCGGCTTGGCGTTGATCAGGTCCTGCGGCATCACCGTGTCGATTTCGACCGAGCTCATGCGCTCCTTGATGGCGCGCTCCATGCGGAGCAGGCCGAGGCGATAGGAGTTTTCCATGAGTTCGCCGACCGAACGGACGCGGCGGTTGCCCAGGTTGTCGATGTCGTCGATTTCGCCACGGCCATCGCGCAGGTCGACCAGGGTGCGGACGACCTCGACGATGTCTTCCTTGCGCAGGGTGCGCATGGTGTCGGGCGCATCGAGCTCGAGGCGCATGTTCATCTTCACGCGGCCGACGGCGCTGAGGTCATAGCGCTCGCTGTCGAAGAACAGCGACTGGAACATGGCTTCGGCCGTTTCCACGGTCGGCGGCTCGCCCGGACGCATCACGCGGTAGATGTCGAACAGAGCGTCCTCGCGGCTCTCGTTCTTGTCCACGGCCAGCGTGTTGCGGATATAGGCGCCGATGGTGATGTGGTCGATGTCCAGGATCGGCAGTTCGTCGAAGCCGAGCTCGACCAGCTTGATCAGCACCTTCTCGTCGATCTCGTCGCCGGCTTCGGCGTAAATCTCGCCGGTCTGCAGGTTGACCAGATCTTCGGCGATATACATGCCGTGGAGATCTTCATCGACCGTCAGCAGGTGGGTCAGGCCGTTCTCGGCCAGCTTCTTGGCCTGGCGCGCGGACAGCTTCTTGCCGCCCTCATGGACGACGTCGCCGGTCTTGGCGTCGATCAGGTCGTGGCTCGGCTTGGCGCCCTTCCACTTCTCGGCATCGTAGGGAACGCGCCAGCCCTTCTCGGTCTTTTCGTATTGCAGCGTGTTGTAATAGGTCGCCAGGATTTCCTCGGCGTCCATACCGAGCGCCTTGAGCAGCGAAGTGACCGGAATCTTGCGGCGACGGTCGATACGCGCATAGACGATGTCCTTGGCGTCGAACTCGATGTCGAGCCAGGAACCGCGATAGGGAATGATGCGGCCGGCAAAGAGCAGCTTGCCCGAGGAATGGGTCTTGCCCTTATCGTGATCGAAGAACACGCCCGGCGAACGGTGCATCTGCGAAACGATGACGCGCTCGGTGCCGTTGACGATGAAGGTGCCGTTCGACGTCATGAAGGGCATGTCGCCCATATAGACGTCCTGCTCCTTGATGTCCTTGACCGATCGGGCGCCGGTTTCCTCGTCCACTTCGAACACGATCAGCCGCAGCGTCACCTTGAGCGGGGCAGCGAAGGTGATATCGCGCGCACGGCACTCGTCGATGTCGTATTTGGGCTGCTCGAACTCGTAGCGCACGAATTCCAGCGAGGCGGTATTGGAAAAATCGGTGATCGGGAAAACCGAACGGAAAACGGATTGCAGCCCTTCGTCGGGACGGCCACCCTTGGGCTCGTCGACCAACAGGAACTGATCGTAGGAAGCCTTCTGGACTTCGATCAGGTTGGGCATCTCCGTGACTTCGCGGATGGAACCGAAGGACTTGCGTACCTTGCGGCGGCCGTTGAACGTGGTAGCCATGAAAGCTCCTGTTTCAGTTATTGGCGCGCTTCCGAGGCGGAAAGTGGCAGCCACCTTCCCCGGAAACGCTCCGTTCTTGCTTGTCTCGGAGGCAGATATCCAAAGACCCGACTATCAGCCGTCGGCGCTCGGGATATATGCCCAATAGTCAAATTCTGCGGGCCGGATGGACGACGCAAAAATCCCGTTCCTGGCCCGGAAACGGGATCACAGACGTGTGATCAGCGGCTAAAGCCCCGCACGCAGGCATACCCGCGGCGAGGTCATCAGAGGCTTCAACGTGCCCGCGACATCCAAATTCGTCATATATTTCCGCAAATTGGCGCCTGGACCCATCCAATCGGCCCTAGCGAATCGTTCCGTCAGAAACGGAAAAGCGAAATGGCACATAAAGCGCCATTTCGCAAATTTCAAGGCAGAAGTCGAAATTACTTGAGTTCGACCTTAGCGCCGGCGTCTTCCAGCTTCTTCTTGATGTCTTCGGCTTCAGCCTTCGACACGCCTTCCTTGACGGCCTTCGGAGCGCCTTCGACCAGGGCCTTGGCTTCGCCCAGGCCGAGACCGGTGATGCCACGGACTTCCTTGATGACGTTGATCTTGTTGTCGCCGAAGGAGGCGAGGATCACGTCGAATTCGGTCTTTTCTTCAGCGGCCGGAGCGGCAGCACCGCCACCAGCAGCGGCAGCGACGGCAACCGGAGCAGCGGCGGAAACGCCCCACTTTTCTTCCAGAAGCTTGGACAGTTCAGAAGCCTCGAGGACGGTCAGAGCCGAGAGGTCATCAACGAGCTTGGCGAGATCAGCAGCCATTTTATACTCTTTTCAGTTTGGGTTCGGGTTCGAATGTTGAGGTAGTTCGGAACGGCCTTATGCCGCTTCGCTCTTTTCCGAGTGAGCCTTGAGGACGCGAGCAATGCCCGCACCCGGCTGAACGAGGATGGAAGCGATGTTCGTTGCCGGCTGCTTGACGAGGCCCGCGAGCTTGGCGCGCAGTTCGTCCAGCGACGGCATGGTCGCCAGCGCCTTGACGCCATTGGCGTCGAGAGCGGTCTGACCCATGGCACCACCGAGAATGACGAACTTCTGGTTCTTCTCGGCGAAGGCCGCTGCAATTTTCGGTGCAGCGACGGGATCTTCCGCATAGGCGATGACGGTCGGACCGGTGAACAGGTCCGAGATGTCCGCGACATCGGTTTCCTTCAGAGCGAGCTTGGCAAGGCGGTTCTTGGCGACCTTGACCTTGCCGCCAGCCTTCTTGACCTGCACGCGCAGGTCAGTGAACGCAGCGACGGTCAGGCCGGTATTGTGCGCGACGACGATCGATCCAGCGCCCGCGAGGGCTTCCTGGAGCGAGGCGACGACTTCACGCTTTTCCGCTCTTTCCAAAGCTAGTCTCCACAAATAAGTCCAGAAGCGGCAAGCACTTATGGACCATTGCCAATTGCTGCCCCCTGCCCTTCCGGGCCGGGGAACAACGGTTAGTGCCTGCCAACCGAGCGCCCGCGAGGGGCAACTGGCTTAGGTTCGAACCGAACGAAAATTCGGTCTCACCCCGTCTATTGCTGGCTCCGAAATCGGAATTAACGGCTGATGCCGGCCGGCAGTCTCGGACAGGACTTAACGCAACTCCCGAAGGAGCGGCGAAACCGGGCGGCGAACCGCCCGGAATTAGGTATGACCGGGCATATAGCCCAATCCATCCATCCCGTCACCACCCGGCTTGTCCGGGTGGTCCATGCGATATGGAAGCATCGCTTGGATTGCCCGGACAAGCCGGGCAATGACGACGAACGGAGATTCCCGCTCTGAATTAGAGAGCCGTACCCGGCTCGACATGGACGCCCGGGCCCATGGTGGACGACACGGCGACCTTCTTGACATAGGTGCCTTTGGCGCCGGCCGGCTTGGACTTCACGACGGCGTCGGTGAAGGCCTTGATGTTGGCCAGCAGAGCTTCCTCGGAGAAGGACACCTTGCCGATACCGGCATGGATGATACCGGCCTTCTCGACGCGGTATTCCACGGCGCCGCCCTTGGCAGCGCCGACGGCGCCCTTGACGTCCATGGTCACGGTGCCGACCTTGGGGTTCGGCATCAGGTTGCGCGGGCCCAGGATCTTACCGAGACGGCCGACCAGCGGCATCATGTCCGGGGTGGCGATGCAGCGATCGAAATCGAGCTTGCCGCCCTGGATGGTTTCCAGCAGGTCTTCGGCGCCGACGATGTCAGCACCGGCGGCCTTGGCTTCGTCGGCCTTGGCGCCACGGGCGAACACGGCGACGCGAACGGTCTTGCCGGTGCCGTTGGGCAGGGAAACGACGCCGCGGACCATCTGGTCGGCGTGACGCGGATCGACGCCCAGATTCATCGCGATCTCGACCGATTCATCGAACTTGGCCGAGGCCTTCGACTTCACCAGCTTGATGGCTTCCTCGAGCGAATAGAGCTTGTTGCGGTCGATGCCTTCACGGGCAGCGGCGACCTTCTTTGCGATCTTTGCCATATCTCTTAGCCCTCGACCTGGATGCCCATGGAGCGCGCGGAACCGGCGATCATGGTCATTGCGGATTCAACGTCATCGGCGTTGAGATCCTTCATCTTCTTTTCGGCGATATCGCGCAGTTGAGCCTGCGTGATGGTGCCGGCGCTGTCCTTGCCCGGCAGCTTGGAGCCGGACTTGAGGTTGAGCGCCTTCTTGATGAAATAGGTCACCGGCGGCTGCTTCATCTCGAAGGTGAAGCTCTTGTCGGCATAGGCGGTGATCACGGTCGGGATGGGCGAGCCCTTCTCGAGTTCCTGCGTGGCCGCGTTGAAGGCCTTGCAGAATTCCATGATGTTGAGACCGCGCTGACCCAGCGCGGGACCGATCGGGGGCGACGGGGTGGCAGAGCCAGCCGGCACCTGGAGCTTGATATAGCCCGTAATCTTCTTAGCCATTTTTCATCCTTACAGTTTGCCCGGAAGGGCTTTTGATGCCGTGGTGCGGTTTCCTGACGCTGGCTAAGCGCCATCCCCTTCCACGGGTTTTCAGTGCGTTACCGCACCGATTGTTCAGACCTTTTCGACCTGACCGTATTCGAGCTCCACCGGAGTGGGGCGACCGAAAATCGAGACCTCGACCTTGAGGCGGGAGCGCTCCTCGTCCACCTCTTCGACGACGCCGTTGAAGCTGGCGAAGGGACCGTCCGACACGCGCACGTTCTCGCCCACTTCGAAGCTAACGGAGGGCTTGGGATGATCCACGCCTTCCTGCACCTGCTGCAGGATCGACATGGCCTCGCTCTCCGAGATCGGCATCGGCTTGTTGTCCGAGCCGAGGAAGCCGGTGACCTTGGGCGTGTTCTTGATCAGATGGAACGCCTCGTCGGTCATGTCCATCTTCACCAGGACATAGCCCGGGAAAAACTTACGCTCGGTGTCCACCTTGCGGCCACGACGGATCTCCACGACCTTCTCGGTCGGGACGATCACGTCTTCAAACAGGTGCTCGAGCTTCTTCTGCGCAACCTTCTGGCGGATATCATCCGCCACCTTGCGCTCGAAGTTCGAATACGCCTGAACGATATACCAGCGCTTGGCCATGAAGGGGTCGCCGCTCCCAATAAACCTACAAAAGTCCGCTTAGCGGATCGACAGCATCAAGGACACGAGCCAGGAAATGACCTGGTCGGCCAGCAGGAAGAACAGGCTGGCCAGGATGACCAGCACGATGACCATGATCGTCGAGATCACGACTTCGTTCCGGCCGGGCCAGGTGACCTTGCTGACTTCCGAGCGAACCTGCTGGAGAAACTGGATCGGGTTCGTACGGGCCATGGGCAAACCAACTCTTCTCGTATCTTGGTGCAAAACCAAAGGCCGCGCAGGAATCCCGCACGGCTAGAGACCGGTTCTCTAGAGGCTTTGCCCGCATATTGCAACAGGCAAGCCCAAGAGAATCGTGGCGCCCGGCAACCGCCAGAACCTCACGCTTGTAAAGCATAAGTGCAAAAGCCCCGCAAATTCCCTTGCGCCGGGCGCGGATTTGGATTTGGATCGAAATGTGCCCAAAAAGTGGCGGAGCTCATGGAGGGAGCGATGTCGTTCGAGGTCGTTGGCTGCCAGCTTCTGCATTTCGGCCCTCACAAGACGATTCCCAACCGGATCACCGGGGCCGTGCGCGTGCGCATCCGCGAGAGCCTCATGGGCAATGTCACGCAATATTCGCTCGATCTGCCGGTCAAGGCCGATTGCGGCGCCGTCGCGCATGAACAGGTGCGCACCGCCCTGCTGACCCACGCCGCCCACCAATTGAACAAGCTCAAGGCCCGCCACGGCGAGCGCCTGCCCGTCGCCGCCGAATAGGCGCCCTGCCCCATTGTGATGGAACTGCCGCGGCCGGCCAGGATTCCCCTCCCAGCGACGGAGGAAGACGATGGCTGTTCTGATGATCCTTGGCGTCATGGCGGTGCTCGCCGCCCTGACTATGCCAAAAGCCGCGCGCTGACGCGACGCAGGCAAACCGGCAATGTTCGATTAAGGCCTGGCAGGGGCTGGGGGACTCGAACCCACGACCCTCGGTTTTGGAGACCGATGCTCTACCAACTGAGCTAAACCCCTTCAGGCGAGGCCGTGTCTAATGGCAAAGCCCGCCGGATGCAAGTGGGTCTTGCATCGGTCGGGCTCGTTTGTGTGGGTGTTTATCCTGGATGCCTAAGGCCTATTTTTTCAAGATGTTGGCCGGTGCACGATGTCATCCCCGCGGTAGCGGGGACCTCTGTTACCAATACAGGGTTGCAAACAGGGGTTTCCGCTTTCGCGGAATGACCATGCCGGGATGACAGCAAGGTCTCCGGGGACACCCCTCACGGCACCTTGTGGCCGGCGGCACGGAACAGGCGGTACCATTCCTCGCGGGTAAGCTGGACATCGGAGCCGGCGGCGGCTTCGCGGACGCGGTCCGGCTTGGTGGTGCCGAGAACGACCTGGATATTGGCCGGATGGCGGGTGATCCAGGCCACGGCGATGCCGGTGGGCGTCACGCCATAGGCCGTTGCCAGTTCCTCCAGCAGGTCGTTGAGTTGGGCGTAATTCTCGCGATCGCCGATGAAGACCCCATCGAAGAACTGCTTCTGGAAGGGCGACCAAGCCTGCAGCATCATGCCGTTGAGGCGGGAATAGTCGAGCAGGCCGTTGTCGCGGGAAATGGACTGGTCGAGCCCAGCCATGTTGGCGGCAATGCCCTGCGCAAACAGATTGGCATGGGTGATGCTGAGCTGGACCTGATTGAACAGCAGCTTCTGGCGCACGGCCGATTTGAGCAGCTCGATCTGGCCCGGCGTGTGGTTGGAGACGCCGAAATGGCGCACCTTGCCGGCGGCGTGGAGCGTATCGAAGGCCTCGGCGACCTCTTCGGGCTCGACCAGCGTATCGGGCCGGTGCAGCAGCAGCACATCGAGATAATCGGTACGCAGGGCCGCCAGCGATTCATCCACGGTGGCAAGGATGTGCTCGCGGGAAAAATCGAACCAGCCACGGCGAATGCCGACCTTGGACTGGATAAGCATCTTTTCGCGCCGGGCCGGCGTGAGCTGCATGGCCTCGCCGAACCGGGACTCGCAGCGATGGCGTTCGCCACCATAGATGTCCGCATGGTCGAAGACGGTCACGCCGGCTTCCAGCGCCGCCTCCACGAGGGCGCGGATATCGGCATCGCTCATCGCGGCGATGCGCATCAGGCCGAGCACGATGCTGGAAACGGTGAGATCGGTATGGGGAAGCGGATAGTTTTTCATGGGACTTCGGACCTCGTGGATTTGGCCCGAGCCTATATGATTCCCGAGGAGGGATCGCGTTTGTGAGGGCATCCCCCTCACCCGTCTCGGCCTTTGGCCGATCCACCCTCTCCCCGAGGGGGAGAGGAATAAGAGACGTGCGCCGAACTATTCTTCTCGCCCTCGGGGAGAAGGTGCCCGAAGGGCGAATGAGGGGGGCCCGTGAGCCGGACGCTCCCCCTAAACCCGCTCCAGCGCCACGGCGATCCCCTGCCCCACGCCGATGCACATGGTCGCCAGGGCCAGCTTGCCGCTGCCGAGGCTGAGCTCCAGCGCGGCGCTGCCGGTGATGCGGGCGCCGGACATGCCGAGCGGATGGCCGAGCGCGATGGCGCCGCCATTGGGATTCACGCGCGGATCGTCTTCGGCAAGGCCCAGATCGCGCAGCACGGCGATGCCCTGGCTGGCAAAGGCTTCGTTGAGCTCGATCACGTCGAAATCAGCGGGCGCCAAGCCGAGCCGGGCGCAAAGCTTCCTGGTGGCCGGCGCCGGTCCCATGCCCATGATGCGCGGCGGCACGCCGGCGCTGGCGCCGCCGAGAATACGGGCAATGGGGGTCAGGCCATGTTTCTTCGCCGCCGCTTCGGAGGCGACGATCAGCGCGGCCGCGCCGTCATTGACGCCCGAGGCATTGCCGGCAGTGACCGAACCGTCGGGGAAGAGCGGGCGCAGCCCGGCCAGCGTTTCCATACTGGTGCCGGCGCGGGGATGCTCGTCCTTGGTGACCATGACCGGATCGCCCTTTTTCTGCGGGATCGCCACCGGGGTGATTTCCCGGGCGAGGCGGCCGTTCTGCTGCGCGGCCACAGCCTTTTCCTGGCTGCGGACGGCAAAGGCATCCTGATCGGCGCGGCTGACGTCGAACTGGCGGGCGACGTTCTCGCCGGTCTCGGGCATGGAATCGGTGCCGTGCAGCTTTTCCATGCGCGGATTGACGAAGCGCCAGCCGATGGTGGTGTCGTAAATCTCGGCCTTGCGGGAAAAGGCGCTCTCGGCCTTGGGCAGCACGAAGGGCGCGCGCGACATGGATTCGGTGCCGCCGGCGATGATCAGCTCGGCCTCTCCCGACTTAATGGCCCGGGCGGCGGTGATGACTGCATCCATGCCAGAGCCGCAGAGGCGGTTGATCGTGGTGCCGGGAACGCCCACCGGCAGGCCGGCGAGCAGCAGGCTCATGCGCGCGACATTGCGATTGTCCTCACCCGCGCCATTGGCATTGCCAAAGATGACATCGTCCACCGCTTCCCAATCGAGCCGGCCATTGCGCGCCGCCAGGGCCATCAGCGGTACCGCGCCGAGATCGTCGGGGCGCACGGCGGACAGGGAGCCGCCGAAGCGGCCGATGGGGGTGCGGATATAGTCGCAGATAAAGGCGTCGCTCATCTCACAGCTCCGGGGCGACGAGGTCGCCGATTGTGTCGGGCAGAACCAGTTCGGCGCCGGTTACCGATTGGAGGTCATCGACGCTCATGCCGGGCAGCTTTTCGCGCAGCACGAAGCGGGCATTCTCGATATCGATGACGGCAAGGCTGGTATAGACACGCGTAACGCAACCGATACCGGTCAGCGGCAGACTGCAGGCCTTAACCAGCTTGGGCCGGCCATCCTTGGTGACGTGATCGGTGATCACCGCGACGCGCTTCGCCCCATGCACCAGGTCCATCGCCCCGCCCACGGCCGGCACGCCTTTCGGGCCGGTCGACCAATTGGCGAGGTCGCCATTCTCGGCCACTTCATAGGCGCCCAGAATGGCCACATCCAGATGCCCGCCCCGCACCATGGCAAAACTGTCGGCATGGTGGAAAAAAGCCGCGCCGGGGCGCAGGGTGATGGCCTTCTTGCCGGCATTGATCAGGTCCCAATCCTCCTCGCCCTCGGCCGGAGCCTCGCCGAAATTCAGCACGCCGTTCTCGGTGTGGAAAATGGCCTGCCGGCCGGGCGGCTGGAACTTGGCGACCATTTCGGGGAAACCGATGCCCAGATTGACATAGGCGCCGTCCGCGATGTCCTGCGCTGCGCGCCAGGCGATCTGGGCGTTGGAAAGCTTCGTGCTCATGAATAGGCCACTCCTTCGCGCATCAGCGCCTCTTCCTGCTGCGGATCGGCGATCTCGATGACGCGGGTGACGAAAATGCCGGGGGTGACGACGATTTCCGGATCGATCTCGCCGGGCTCGACGATCCGGCTCGCCTGCACGATGGTGAGTTTTGCCGCCGCCGCCATCAGGGGGGAGAAGTTCCGCGCGGCCTTGCGATAGGTGAGATTGCCCAGACTGTCGGCCAGTTCCGCCTTGATCAGCGCTGCATCGGCCTTGAGCCAGCGCTCCTGCACGTAATGCTTGCCGTCGAATTCGGCCACCGGCTTGCCTTTGGCCACGTCGGTGCCGTAGCTGGCGGGCGTGTAGAAGGCGGGAATGCCGGCGCCGCCGGCGCGGATGCGCTCGGCCAGCGTGCCCTGCGGTACGATTTCGAGACCGATTTCGCCGGCGAGGTATTTCTCGGTAAAGGCGCGCGGATCGGCTGAGCGCGGAAACGAGCAGATCATCTTGGCCACCATGCCGGCATCGATCATGGCGGCGAGGCCGACCCGGCCATTGCCGGCATTGTTGTTGATCAGCGTGAGGTTTTTCGGGCTGCCCGTCGCCTTGAAGCGGTCGATCAGCGCGTGAATGAGCTCGATCGGCGCGCCCGAACCGCCAAAGCCGCCCACCATCAGGCTCATGCCGTCTTCGATTCCCGCTAGGGCCGTGGCGAAATCGGGGACCGTCTTGTCCATGCTCGTCCTTTCCGCCCGCCATCCTGCGCCGGGCCATCTGCCGGCGATTATGGCGAGCAGAACCCTGTCCGCAACGCGATTTGTGCGATATGCTGCATTTGTTGACATATCGCACAAAGACGAGGCGAGCCATGCTGGAACGGGATATCATGGGCGGCTTGGCCAAGGGCCTGCTTGCCATCGAGACCTTCACCGCCGACAGGCCCCGGCAATCCATCGCCGAGGTTTCCGCCGCTTCCGGCCTCGACCGGGCCACGGCGCGGCGCTGTCTGCTGACGCTCGCCCATCTCGGCTATGCCGATTATGACGGCAAATATTTCACCCTGACGCCGCGCATCCTGCGGCTGGGCACGGCGTGCCTGGCTACCATGCCGCTGCCGCAGATGGTGCAGCCCCTGCTCGACCGGCTTTCGGACCAATTGGGCGAGAGCTCGTCGGTCTCGATCTTGGACGGGGCGGAAATCGTCTATGTGGCGCGTGCGGCGCAGCGCAAGGTGATGTCCATCAGCCTCATGCCCGGCTCCCGCCTGCCGGCCTTCTGCACCTCGATGGGCCGGGTCATGCTCGCCGCCCTGCCCGAGGCCGAAGCGCGCGCCATGTTGGCCGCCACCCCGCTGGTCCCACGGACGCGCCACACCAGAACCGAGCCCGAGGCCATCATGGCGGAATTGGCACTGGCCCGGCAGCAGGGTTTTGCGCTGATCGACCAGGAAGTGGAACTGGGCCTGCGCTCCATCGCCGTGCCCCTGCGCAATGCGCGCGGCGCCATTATCGCCGCCCTCAATGTCGGCGTGCCGGCGACACAGCGGCAGGTGGAGGATTTGGCCGGCCTCTATCTGCCGGCCATGCAGGCCGTGCAGGGGGAACTGAAAGCTATGCTTCGTTGAGCACCGGCAACCCGGAGACCATCTGCGCCATTCCTTCATCAATACCGAGATTGGAGGACGCCATGAACGTTTCGAACCTGCAGCTCCAGGGCCTCTACCTGGCCGTGGCCTCGATCAACAATGCGCTCGTCGCCAAGGGGCTGCTGACACGGGCCGAAATCGATGTCGCGCTCAAGCGCGCCGAACAGACCGCCCTGGGCGACGACCGGGTCATGGAAGACATGAACCCCGCCAATCGCGACGCCATAGCCTTCGCGCCGCGCTTCCTGATCCTTGCCAACAACAACGCTTCCAACACCGAAATCCGCGGCTTCCACGAATTGGCCAAGCTGGTGGGACAGACCAAGGACCATTACCCGGACGAGGTGTAGGCTGAAGGCTTTCAGCTCAATCCCAAAACGGGAACATCAGCATTGTTCCCAAATCAGGAACATGCTACTGCATGGATATGAGAATTATCGCCCGACAAACCCTGGTGGGTTTCATCGCCCGGCATCCGGAAACCAGACCGTCGGTCGAACACTGGTTCTCGCTCACCAAGGTAGCGGCCTGGAAATCCACCGCCGAGACCCAAGCGACCTTTCCAAAAGCGAAAGTGCTCAATGCCGAGCGCGTACGTTTCGAGGTTTCCGGCGGCAATTACAGGATGGTCGTCGCTTTCGATTTTCCCAGGCAGATCGCCTTTATCAAATTCGTTGGCACCCACGCGGAATATGACCGCATAGATGCCCTTTCCGTCTCGCTGTTCTAGGAGAACATCATGGACATTCTTCCCATCCGCACCGACGAAGATCACGCCGAAGCGCTTGTCGAGATTGAGCGCCTGTGGGGCGCCGCCATGGGCACGCCCGAAGGCGACAAGCTCGATGTTCTCGTCACGCTTTCGGAAGCTTACGAGCACGCCCGCTGGCCCATCGACATGTCCGACCCGGTGGATATCCTGCGCTATGCGATCAGCGACGGCGGACACACGCAGGCCGAGCTGGCCGAACTCCTGGGCTCGCGCCCTCGGGCATCCGAAGTGCTCAATCGCCGCCGTGCGCTGACCGTCGACATGATCCACAAAATCTCGACCAGATGGCATATACCGGCGGATGCGCTGGTCCGGCCATATCACCTGTCCAACGACAATGCCAAACCTTCGCGCGCGTCGGCAAGATAGGCGCAGCGACGGCGGGAAGGCTCAGAGAAGTGCCGGGAAAAACGCTGAAAGCGCGGCCCTGGGGCCAACTGCCGGGTGGTGGAGGGGACTGGATTCGAACCAGTGTAGCCTGAGGCGTCAGATTTACAGTCTGATGGATTTAACCACTCTCCCACCCCTCCACATTTCCGGGCAGGAGACGAACGCTCTTGCGCGTCGTCGGGGCGGTTTATGGTGGGCTGTCGCAAAGGTGTCAACACCCAAGCGCGCATCACCCGCAAGATTTTGCGCCTCCTGCCATTTTATGGTCGTCCCCGGCCCCATCCCCTTGCCACGAGTGGGGCGATCTTGCTAAGCGGAGCCATGGCTTCGCCTCCGGGCGGGTATAGCTCAATGGTAGAGCAGCAGCCTTCCAAGCTGAATACGCGGGTTCGATTCCCGCTACCCGCTCCAAAACTCCCCTCGCCTCGTCGATCGGCCCTGCGCGTCCCGCCACAGGATGCGGAGATGAGCGCCATTCCCCAAGGGAGCGGGCCGGTCTAGGTTGGCGCCTGCAGAGGAAAAGCAAGCAGGGGGAATCGATGGCATCGACGCTGGACCGCATCTTGCGCCAGGCCGGCGCGCCCGACCTGATCGAAACGCTTTCGGAGCGGCTGAGCCCCACCGACCTGCAATCGCTTTTGCTCGCCGTCTATGCGCGGCGCTCGGCCGCGCGCAGCCCCGCCAACGTGCTCGCCGATTACGAACGCAGCCGATTCTTCGGCGCCGCCGCCTTCCCCCGGGAGGATTATGCGCTGTGGGAACAGGCGGTCGATACCAACACGCGGGATCGCTTCGACATTCTGACCCTCTCGCCGATGACGCCGCTCGGCACCTGCGCCGCCATTGCGGATGTGGACCAGGATTGGTCGGTGCCCACCGCGCGCACCGGGGAAGTCGTGTCCGATCCCACCAATGTGCTGGCCCTGGAGGCGGCGCTGCGCCGCAGGAATGCCATTCCGGAGGCTCCCGCGCAGCATCTGGCGGCCATGCAGCGCGTCGTTCGCCCCCAGGCTTATGGCAAGGCCGGCATGCTTGCCCATTTCGCGCTGCTGGCGCTGGTGAGCACCGGCCGGGATCGGGGCAATCATCGCATGGAAGCGGAGGCCATGGGCCGGCACCTGGAGACCCATCTGGGCCTGTTCCGCCGGCTGCTCGGTCCTCACGTGCCTTTGTCGGTGAGCTATACGCTGGCACAAGGCCTGGCGCCCATTGCCGTGCTCGAAGCGCTGCATGCATCCACCAAGCGGCATGGGGCCACCCTGTGGGGGGAAACGGGCCGCGAGGCGGCCGACACCTATTATGCGGGCTTCTGTTTCCACATCTGGGCGGACCTTGCCGATCAACGCCAGCAATTGGCTGATGGCGGTCTGGTGGACTGGGTGGCCAAGCTGACGGCCAATCGCAAGGAGCGCACGCTGATCAGCGGCTGCGGGGCCGAGGGTATTCTGGCCTTGCGTCTGGCATCGGTCGGCGGCTGAGCGCCATCGCAACGCCCGCAAGCCTTGCTTGCGAAGCCGTTGCAAAACGGCTACCGCTCGGCCATGAGCCGCAACAAATTTCCGCCCAAACCGAAATACGATCCCGATACCGGGCCGGTCTATCTTTATGGCCTGCACACGGTGCGCGCCGCGCTGGACAATCCCCATCGCGTCAAGAAGGCGCTGCTGGCGACGCCCAATGGGCTGAACCGGCTCAAGGAAGGCGGCGAAATCGGCAAGGTGAAGGTCACCGAGACCAATCCCAAGGAACTCGACCGCCTGCTGGGCGGGGAAGCCGTGCATCAGGGCGTGGCGCTGGAAGTCGACCCCGTGAGCCGTTTCGGCCTCGACGATATCGGCGATCTCAAGCTGGTCGTGGTGCTGGACCAGCTCACCGATCCGCACAATGTCGGCGCCATCCTGCGAACCGCCTGCGCCTTCGGCGCCGACGCGGTGATCACCACTGCCCGCCATTCGCCGCGTGAAACCGGCGTCATGGCCAAAGCCGCCTCCGGCGCGCTGGACCTGGTGCCGATGATCGAAGTGCGCAATCTGGGCGACACGTTGGAAAAGCTCAAGCAGCGCGGCATGTTGGTGCTGGGTTTTGATTCTGAAGCTGAAGCCCCGCTGCGCCCCCGGACCGACAGGACGCCGCTGGCCGTGGTCATGGGCGCCGAGGGCAAGGGCCTGCGCCAGCGCACCCGCGAGCTGTGCGACGAAATGGTGCGGCTCGACATGCCGGGACCGCTGAAATCGCTCAACGTCTCCAATGCCGCCGCCATCGCCCTGTTCGCGGCCACCGCTGGATGGTCCTCATGAGCCAGTTCGAACCCTTCGCCATGGCATTGCGGCTGTCCGGCGTGACGCTGGCACAGAAAGACCTCGATATCGCGCTCAAGCAATTGAGCGTGCGCTATGAACCCGAGGACGCCGACAACAGCTTTTACGCCCAGATCGACGTGCCGGCGACCAATCCGGTGCGCGCCATTCTGGAGCTGGCCGACCGCTCCGGCGCCACCATCGCCGCCATGCTGGACGACCGGCGGATCGGCAAGGCGGTGCTCGACATCGCTTTCGACTATCCGCCCGAAGGCGAATCCATGTCCGCCCGCCTGCCCGCCCATGCCGCGGCGGCCATTGCCGGCCATGGCATCGATATCGAGATTTCCGTCTATCTCACCGATGTCGAGGACGACGAGGAATAGGCACAGGCATGAACATTCCGCTGCGCAACTGGGCCGGCAATATCGCCTTCGGCGCCGCCGATTTCGAGCAACCGACTTCCCTTGCCCAATTGCAGGACATGGTGCGGCGCGCCGGCCGGGTGCGGGTGCTGGGCTCGGGCCATTCGTTCAGCGCCATCGCCGATACCGATGGCAGCCTGATCTCGCTGGCGCGCCTGCCGCGGCAGATCGATATCGATCCCGCCGGAGCAAAGGTGCGGATCGATGGCGGCGCGACCTATGCCGACCTGGCGCCGGCTCTGCACACGTCCGGCCTGGCGCTGCCCAATGTCGCCTCCCTGCCCCATATCACCGTGGCTGGCGCAGTGAGCACCGCCACTCATGGTTCGGGCGACGGCAACAAGAACTTGGCGGCCTCAGTGTCGGCAATCGAACTCGTCACCGCGTCGGGCGAGATCGTCACCCTGCGCCGGGGCGATGCCGATTTCGCGGGCGCCGTGGCCAGCCTGGGCGCGCTCGGCATCATCAGCACACTGACGCTGGATCTCGTGCCCGGCTTCACCATCCGGCAGAATGTCTATCTGGGGCTCGACCTCGCCGTTCTGATCGAGAATTTCGACGCCATCATGGGCAGCGCCTATAGCGTCAGCCTGTTCAGCCAATGGCAGGACGAGGTCATCGACCAGGTCTGGATCAAGGCCCTGGCCGACGGGCAAACGCCACCTGACACGTTCTGGGGCGCCCGGGCGGCCGAGGGGCCGGTGCATCCGATCCCGGGCATGGATGGCGGCGATTGCACCGGGCAGATGGGCAGCGAGGGCCCCTGGCACGACCGGCTGTTTCATTTCCCCATTGGCCACAAGGCCTCGGCCGGTGCGGAATTGCAGTCGGAATTCTTCGTCGCCCGCGCCGACGCGCCAGCGGCCATCCACGCCCTCCGGGCGGTGCGGCAGGACTTTGCCCAGGCGCTCCTGGCCGCCGAAATCCGCTCGGTGGCGGCGGACGACATGTGGCTGAGCCCAGCCTATGGCCGCGACAGCATCGGCTTTCATTTCACCTGGCGCCCGGAATGGGAGCGCACCATCGCTGCCATCGGCGTGGTTGAGGCGGCTTTGGCGCCATTCGATTTCCGGCCGCATTGGGCCAAGGTCTTCGTGACGCCATGGCCGGTCGTGCGGGCGCGCTATCCCAAGCGGGACGCATTCCGCGACCTGGCGTTTCGGTTCGATCCGCACGGAAAATTCCGCAATCCCATGCTGGACGAATTGCTGGCCTGACGCCGCCGTAAACCATGGCGCGAGAGAAGCTTGGACGTTCGGCGCCCATGCGCGTTAAGGTTTCGCTAACCACAGCGAGGCCGCCATGCGCGTACCATCGATCGGACCAGCGCTCTACGAACGCCGCATCGTGCGCGAGGGCAAGCGCATGGCCGAGCTCATGCTGGAAAATTACACGGTCACCGCCAATGGCCGCTTCATCCCCATCACCCGCCGGCAACCTGCCCTGCCCGCCTGGCTGGCCGAGGCGCTGGCCCGCACCGGGCTTCGCCGCGATGCTCCCAACGGCAGGTGAAAATCACGAGTCCGCGCCGATCGGCGCCTGCGCGGTGACGACACTGCGCGAAAAGATGCCGTCGCGGCGCGGCGCCAGACGCACGACGCTGTAGCCGCGCGCGGCGAGCTCGTCGAGAAAGCCCGGCAGCATCTCGACCGTGCGCTGGTGAATATCGTGAAAGAGGATGATGCCGCTGCCGCGCGCTTCGAGCCGCTCGAGGGTGCGCGCAGCGACCACGGCGCCGGACTCCCGGTAATAATCCTTGCTGTCGATATCGACGTCGAGCACCACCACATCGCCCTGCAACAGGCTGGTGCGCAGATAGCCGGACTGGGAAAGATAGGGGAAACGGAAGAAGGGCGAGAGCCCCTGCCCGGCTCCGGCCAGAGCCTCGGCCACCGCGGCCTCGCCACGAGCGATCTCCTCCAGCGCCGCCTGGCGGCTCAGCGTGTTGAGATCGACATGGCTGTAGGTATGGCTGCCCACGCTATGGCCGCGCTGAGCGACCGTCTGCGCCAGCTTCGGATTGGCGCTGGCCGCCGCCCCCAGCATCAGGAACGTCGCCTTGACGCCATGGGCATCGAGCGTATCGAGAATGGCCGGCGTCTTGCCGGCGCGGGGGCCGTCGTCGAAGGTCAGGACGACCTCGCCGGGCCTGAGCACGATATCGGCGGTGGACGCCACTTCCAGCGTGCGCCCGGCCAGTGCGCCATGGGACACGATCCGGTTGGGCATGGGCTGCTGGACGCGGGCGCTGGCGCTCTGGCGGATGCTGCCGGTAATGGTCTGGTCCTGGAAAGCGAGCGGCCCGGAGGCGAAGTGGTCATTCTGGCTGGGCGGCTTGGCACAACCCGCCATGCAGGCAGCCAGCAAACCGGTGACGAACAGCACACGCAACAAAGGCAAGACGACACCCGCGACGAAAGATCAAGCGGGTCTCACAATTTGCGATTATGGTTAATAAACCCCTCGCGAAAACTTAAGAACTACTTACCGGCAAGGGTTTTCGCCTTGCGCGCCAGCGTATCGAGCGCACTGAGAAAGGCGGAACGATCGGCCGGACGGAAGCCGGGATTGTAGCCCTGGATTTCACCGGTCTCGCGCAGATGCTGCTTGAGGTCGCGCATGGCCAGGGCCATGCCGATGGACGCGGGCGTAAAGGGCTTTCCGGTAAAGCCCAGCACATGGCATCCCTTGTCGATGGCGCGGCTGGCCAGGGGAATATCGGCCGTCAGTACGATGTCGTTGCGCTGCGCTTGTTCGACGATCCAGTCATCGGCGGCGTCGGCCCCGGCCGGCACCACCACCACCCGCACCATGGGGTCGCGCGAGGGGCGAATGCCGCCATTGCTGACATAAGTGATGACTAGCCCCAGCCGCTCGGCCACACGCTTCGCTTCCTCCTTGACCGGGCAGGCATCGGCATCGACGAAAATGGCGGGGTCAGACATGGGCGATCTCATCGAGCACGAAGGCGAGCCTGTCGGCCACCGGAGCCTTGGGCAGTTCCACGATGCGATAGCCCAGTTCGGCATAGGCGTCACGCATCGGCTCGTAAATCCGCTGCGCATGGTCCCAGCCCTCGATCCGCTCGGCATCGTCGGCATAAATCTCGCGCCAAGGCGGTGCGAAAAACACTTTCCCATTATAGCGATAGAGTGCGGCGGCGCGCGCGAAGTGGTCGGTTTCGGCGAGCCTGAGAATGCGGCCATAGGCCACGAGGTCCGGCATGCCGCGGTCGCAGAGAGCCGGCGCCGGATCGCCGCGGAGATTTTCATAGGTCTGGATATCGCGATCCAGCATCAATTCGGCAAAGCGCGCGGGATCGCGCCATTGCAGAGCCGGCCCATCAATAGCCTTCTGCACCTGAATGACGGCCCGCGCCGCCTCGCGTCCAACACGCAGGCCATGAGCCGCCAGGGCGTCGAGCAGCGTGGTCTTTCCGGCACCCGGCGCGCCGGTGAGGATAAAGAGATTGTCGGCGTGAATGGTCATGGTTCGTCCTGGAAGCCTCCATTGTAAAGGCATGTCAAATGGCACTCGGTCGGACCCGAGGGCAAAACGGTGTGGGGTAAATCGGGGAAGAAATCCGAATAAGCATCCCCTCTCAAGGAGGGGGAGGCGATGAAGCCGGGACTTCATTCATAGCGCCCTGGTGAACGGACGCTCAGCGCCCGCCTACAGGCTGCCCAGAAAAGCCGCCAGTGCCGCGTCATAGCGGGCGGGATTCTCGTCCCAGGACCGGATGTGGTCGGCCCGGGTGCGCAGATAATCGGTAACCGCAGCGCGACCGGATAGCAAGCCATCGCTGCCGGCCACGGGCACAATGCTGTCGGCCGCGCCATGGGACAGGAACAGCGGGCCGGCAAAGGCTTCCAGCTCCGGGCGCACATCGGCATCAACCAACCGGAACGGCATGGAGAAGCCGGAGAGCAGCAAGCCGGCATCGGCCAGCACAGGGGAAAGCGGCAGCCCCATATGCCCCACATTGGCCGCGACGATGCCCCGGAAATCCAGCGCCGGCGCATCCAGAACGATGGCGGCGACTGCACCAGCATTGTCGGAATAGCGCAGGAATTGTCCCACAATGCCGCCGCCCATGGATTCTGCCACCAGCACCAGGTCTTCGGCGCCATTGGCCAGCGCATATTGAACGGCACTGTCCAGGTCCTGCCATTCGGTGAGGCCGAACGCATAGGAGCCGGATGGATCGGCAGGCGCGCCCTCGTCATTGCGATAGGACATCATCAGCGTGGACAGGCCGGCTTCGCGCAGCACCGGAAGCATGCGGTAGCCGTTTTCGCGACGCCCGCCGATGCCATGAACGAAGATGGCCCAGCGGCTCGCCTGCGCCGTCTCACTCGGTGGTATCAGCCAGGCCGGCAGATCGCCCAGCGCGCTTTCGAGATTTACGTCGGTGAAGGCGTAGCCATAGGCAGCGCCAGGATCGCCGGCATAGCCGATATCGGCGGGCCCCAGCGGCGCCGGCCAGCCGCTGCCCTGCGCGGTGGGCGCCCCGACATGCAGGATGGTGCCCAGTTCCCGCGACACGAAGAAACCGCCGACGACGATATAGAGGGCGGCGAGGCCGGCCAGAAGGCCGACACCGATCAGGATCGGCTTGCGCATGATCGCCGCCCCCGCGCCCTCAGTAGACCACGACGGAGCGAATGCTTTCGCCCGCATGCATCATCTCGAAGCCCTTGTTGATATCCTCGAGGCGCAGGGTATGGGTGATCATCGGATCGATCTCGATCTTGCCGTCGAGATACCAGTCGACGATTTTCGGCACGTCAGTGCGGCCCTTGGCCCCGCCGAAGGCCGTACCCATCCAGGTCCGGCCGGTGACGAGCTGGAACGGGCGGGTGGAAATTTCCTGCCCGGCCCCTGCCACCCCGATGACGACCGACTTGCCCCAGCCGCGATGGCTGGCTTCCAGCGCCTGACGCATAACCTTGGTGTTACCGGTGCAATCGAAGGTGTAGTCGGCGCCACCGATCAGATCGCCCCGGCGCTTGGTGAGATTGACCAGATAGGGAACGATATCCTCGCCGATCTCGGTGGGATTGACGAAATGGGTCATGCCGAAGCGCTCGCCCCATTCCTTCTTTCCATTGTTGAGATCGACGCCGACGATCATGTCGGCACCGGCCAGACGCAGGCCCTGAATGACGTTGAGGCCGATCCCGCCCAGGCCGAAAACCACGGCCGTCGCGCCGATCTCCACCTTGGCCGTATTGATGACCGCGCCGATCCCGGTGGTCACCCCGCAGCCGACATAGCAGACCTTGTCGAAGGCGGCGGCCTCGTCGATCCTGGCCACGGCGATTTCGGGCAGCACGGTATAGTTCGAAAAGGTCGAGCAGCCCATGTAATGGAAGATCGGCTTGCCCTCGAACGAGAAGCGCGACGTGCCGTCCGGCATCAGCCCCTGCCCCTGGGTGGCGCGGATGGCGGTGCACAGATTGGTCTTGCCGGAGCGGCAGGAATAGCATTCGCGGCATTCGGGCGTGTAGAGCGGAATGACGTGGTCGCCCTTCTTGAGGCTGGTCACGCCCGGTCCGACATCGACCACCACCCCCGCGCCCTCATGGCCGAGAATGGCCGGGAACAACCCTTCGGGGTCGGCGCCGCTCAGCGTGAAATCGTCGGTGTGGCAGATGCCGGTGGCCTTGATCTCGATGAGGACTTCGCCGGCCTTGGGGCCCTCCAGATCGACCTCGACAATGTGCAAGGGCTTTCCGGCTTCAAAGGCGACGGCGGCGCGAGTCTTCATGGGGGGCATCCTTCTTGGTTCTTTGCCGTGATGACGCCACGCCCCAGCCGAATCCCGCAACCGTCAGCCGCCCCCTCCCCCCCGGCTGAGCATGACATTGACCGCCGCCGCCAGGATGATGGTGTTGTAGAGGTGGGAAAAGACCAGGTGGACGCCGACGAGCCGCCGCATCGCCCCGCTCGTCGTCTTGGTGTCGGATGTGGCG
>Ga0160493_100236_pt1 | contig 21010 bp, 20 predicted proteins | sample DID2MG_2_FD_108262 | JGI IMG/M metagenome (GOLD analysis project Ga0160493, IMG submission 108262) | Enriched soil microbial communities from UW Madison campus, WI, USA - DID2878_E24_FP2 MG | ecosystem: Environmental > Terrestrial > Soil > Unclassified | place: USA: Madison, Wisconsin | collected... | reverse complement strand
GAGATCGAGATGGTTGCTCGGCTCGTCCAGCAGCAGCACGTCGGGCTTCATCAGGAGGATGCGCGCCAGCGCCACCCGCATCTTCCAGCCGCCGGACAGCGCCCCCACATCGGCGTCCATGATCTCCTGGGAAAAGCCCAGCCCCGCCAGCACGTCCCGCGCCCGCCCGTCCAGCCCATAGCCGTCCAGCTCCTGGAACCGCCCCTGCACCTCGCCATAGCGCTCGATGATGGCATCCATCTCGTCGGCTCTGTCCGGATCGGCCATCGCCGCTTCCAGCACCGCCATTTCCGCCATCATTTCGCTGACCGGCCCGGCCCCGTTCATCACCTCGGCCACCACCGGCCGGCCCGCCATATCGCCCACATCCTGGCTGAAATAGCCGATCGAGGTGCCGCGATCGATCGAGACCTGCCCCTCGTCCGGCGCTTCCTCGCCGGTGATCATCCGGAACAGGGTGGTCTTGCCCGCCCCGTTCGGCCCCACCAGCCCGATCTTCTCCCCCTTCTGCAGCGCCGCCGACGCCTCGATGAAGACGATCTGCTTGCCGTTCTGCTTGCCGATATTTTCGAGCCTGATCATGCGGGAAAGAGCCTGTGGAGGAGAGGGGCCGGAAGGGGAGAGCGCTCCTAAAGCATCCGGGGATGGCGCTGGCAAGCAAAAGGGAACCGGGCCATACCCCAGCCGCATTAAACCCCTAGAAAACAAGGCCATTGCACACGTGCGCGGACTGGCCGATGATCTCCGGTCATATCCCCGACTCAACCCCGCGAAAGGACGACATGAACATCTATCTCGTGCTCATCAACATTGCCGGTGCGGTCACCCTGCTTCTATGGGCCACCCGGATGGTGCGCACGGGCATGGAACGGTCGCAGAAGGCCGTTCTGCATCGCCTTTTGAGCCAAGGCAAGCGCGGCCACCTCAAGTCCGCGGCCCTGGGCGGCGTCGTCGCCGTGCTGCTGCAAAGCTCCACCGCCGTGGCCCTGATCGCCGCCGGTTTCGCCGCCAGCGGCAAGCTGACGCTGTCGGCGGGCCTCGCCACCATGCTCGGCGCCGATCTCGGCTCGGCCATCGTCGTGCAATTGCTCAGCGTCAATCCCGCCTGGCTCATGCCCATCCTGATGATCGTGGGCGGCGTCCTGTTCTTCCGCGGCCAGACCCGCGACCTGCGCCAGGCCGGCCGCATCGTCATCGGCATCGCGCTGATCCTGATGTCGCTGCGCCTGATCGGGGAGGCCACCATTCCCCTGCGCGAGGCCCAGGTCCTGCCCGATATCGTCGCCTATCTCGCCGGCGATCCCTTCACCGCCTTCCTGCTGGCGGCCCTCTTCACCTGGGTCATCCATTCCTCGGTGGCCTTCATCCTGCTCGTCGCCACCTTTGCAGCCCAGGGCCTGGTGCCCTTCGAACTCGGCGCCGCCCTGGTGCTGGGCGCCAATATGGGCTCCTCCATCATCGCCTTCATGCTCACCCGCGCCGGCACCGCCGCCGCAAGGCGCATCACGCTGGGTAATTTCATCTTCCGCGCGGTCCTCGCCGTCACCGGTCTGGCCCTGCTCTGGCTCAGCCATCTCCCCGGCGCCTGGCTGGGCCCCGATGCGGCACGCCAGATCATCAATTTCCACCTCCTGTTCAACGTGCTGCTGCTGCTCATCGCCCTGCCACTGACCTCGCCCATGGCGCGCCTCACCACGCGGCTGGTGCGCAGCGCTCCCCAGCCCGATCATCCGCTGGTCGCGCCCATGCGCCTCGATGACAAGCTGATCGAAAGCCCGGCTCTGGCCCTGGCCAGCGCCAAGCGCGAATTGCTGCGCATGGCCGAAATCGTCGAGCGCATGCTCCAGCCGGTCATGGACCTCTATGAAAACGCCGATCCAGAAAAGATCCGGGAGATCAAGCAGCTCGAACGGGCCGTCAACAATGCCCAGTCCGACATCAAGCTCTATCTCTCGCGCATCCGCTATCCCGAGCCCGACGGCCCCGAAGCGCTGCGCGGCCAGGAACTGGCGCAATTGGCCATCAATCTCGAATATGTCGGCGATGCCGTGGTCAAGACGCTGGTCAAGCTCGCCGAAAGCCGATCCGAGCAGAAGGTCAAATTCTCGCCCGCCGGCTGGCGCGAACTCAACGACCTGCATCACCGCGTGGTCGACAACCTGCACCTGGCGCTCAACGTGCTGATGTCCGAGGACCGGGCGGCGGCCAAGATGCTGCTGGAGGAAAAGGCCGCGCTCGGCATGGCCGGCCGAGCCAGCGCCGCCGAGCACCTGGCCCGCCTGCGCGAAGGCGCCCAGCAATCCATCGCCACCAGCGACCTGCACCTGGAAACCATCCGCGCCCTCAAGACCATCAACTCGCTCCTCGCCAGCGTCGCCTACCCCGTCCTGCGCCAAACCGAAGCCCCCCAGCCCCAACAGGGCTAGCCCGCCCGTCAAGCCCGAGGGCAGGACCGCATGTGGCAGCAGATCGAGGAAGCCGCTGAACCACCCCACCCCCTGGGGGAGGGGTGGGGTGCCGGGCCGGCGTTTGCCGCATGACCCCGCCACCCACCGCTCGTCACCCTCGGGCTTGACCCGAGGGCGTTTGCGATGCGTCCAAAAACAAAGAACCCTCGGGTCAAGCCCGAGGGTGACGAGCGGTGAGGGAGGTTGGGCGAATATCCTCCGCAAACGCGATGCAGCACCTCCCCCTTGATGGGCTTCGAGCCGTCCCGAAGGGCAAATCTCTCCGGTGGAGAGATTTGAGGAGCGAAGGCCATGAGCGCTATGCGCGAATGGCGGAGCGCAGCTTGGCCGAAAGGCCTAGCGAAGCTGGGAGGGGGTGCGGGAGCCCGATATCCCCCCGTCATTCCCCCTTCGGCCTGCCCCGCCCCCCAAAACCAAAAAACCCCACCGCCGAAGCGATGGGGTCTTTTTGGCAACCCGCCGAGATCAGCTCAGCGTGATATATTTCTCGCGCGCCACCAGGAACGGCATGTCGGTGCCCTGGGTACGCTGGCGCAGCAGGTTGAAGGCGGCAACGAAGCTTTCCGCCGTCTCCTTGGTCAGGGCGTCGCCGCCCTCGCGGATTTCGGCGATCAGCTCCATCGATGCCTTGGCGCCGGCCTCGATGATGTCCTCGGGGAACTGGCGCACCTGCACGCCATGCTCGGCGACCAGCGCGTTGAGGGCGCGCGGATCGTTGGCATACATGTCCGAGGCCACGTCGTCATAGGCCGCCTGGGCGCAGGTCCGGACGATTTCCTGCAAGTCTTCGGGCAGGGCCTGGAACTTGGCCTTGTCCACCACGATTTCGGTGGCCAGGCCCGGCTCCACGAAGCTGGGGAAGTAATAGTTCTTGGCGATCTGGTAGAAGCCCAGCGCCAGGTCGTTATAGGGGCCGACGAATTCGGCGGCGTCCAGCGTGCCCGATTGCAGCGCGGCGAAGATTTCGCCCGCCGCCAGATTGGTCACCGAGGCGCCCAGCTTGCCCCAGACCTGGCCGCCCAGGCCCGGCGTGCGGAAGCGCAGGCCCTGCAGGTCCGCCACCCCGGTCAATTCGTTGCGGAACCAGCCGCCCGCCTGGGTGCCGGTATCGCCGGAGAGGAAGCCCTGCAACCCGAACTGATCGTAGATCTTGTCCCAGATTTCCTGGCCGCCGAGATAGCGCACCCAGGCGGTCAGCTCGCGGCTGGTCATGCCGAAGGGCACGCCGGTGAAGAAGGACAGGCCCTGGCTCTTGTTCTGCCAGTAATAGGGCGTGCCATGGCTGATTTCCGCGGAACCGTCGATCACCGCGTCCAGCGCCTGCAGGCCGGGCACCATTTCGCCGGCGGCGAAGACCTGCACGGTCAGCCGCCCGCCCGAGGCCCGGGTGATCCGGTCCGCCAGGTTCTGCGCCCCCACGCCCAGGCCGGGAAAGTTCTTGGGCCAGGTCGTGACCATGCGCCAGGTGATATTGCCCTGGGCAAGTGCCGGGGTCGCCAGCGTCGCCGCGGCGGCCGCGCCGACCGTGGCCACGGAAGCCTGCTTGAAGAACTCGCGTCTTTTCATTCATTCCCTCCCAAAAGGGCGCAAGGATTGCGCCCGCTCTGCCGCGCCCCTCTCCCAAAGGTTCACGCGGCAAGTCGCTAACAAAGCAACAGGCGGCAAACCTGTCCAGCAGCTTGTTGCGGCGCCCGCTCCGGCCGCCGATATTTTTTTGCCGCCGCGGGGATGAAAAGCGCCCCGGCGGTGTTGTTCTCCATGGAGGCCGCGATGGTCGGCCCCGCAACAGGAGAGATCCCATGCATATCCGTTCGCTTCTGGCCGGCGCCGCTGCCCTGGCGCTTCTCGCCGCCCCCGCCTTCGCCGCCGATTATCTCGATGGCCAGGTCAAATCCACCGATATCGGCGGCAAGATGGTGCTGACCGATGCCAATGGCATGACGCTCTATATCTTCGACAAGGACGAGCCGGGCGTGTCCAATTGCTATGACGATTGCGCCGTCAAATGGCCGCCGCTCTTCGCCGACGATGCCGCCAGCGCCGAAGGCGAGTTCACTGTGGTGGAGCGCACCGACGGCACCAAGATGTGGGCCTATAAGGGCTGGCCGCTCTATTATTGGTACGAGGACACCGCCCCCGGCGACATCAAGGGTGACGGCGTCGGCGGCGTCTGGCATCTTGCCGTCGAGTAAAAGCAGCGTTCCGCCCGGTGAACTCTGTTCATCGCGCCAGTCCAGGACCCGCCGGCGTGGTCGATTTTCTCGATGAGCTCGAAGCCTGCGTGCCGGCCCTGCGCCGCTATGCCCGCGCGCTGACGCGCAATATCGACCATGCCGACGACCTGGTTCAGGATTGCCTGGAGCGCGCCATTTCCCGGCGCGGCCTGTTCCGGCCGCGCGGCCCGCTGCGGCCCTGGCTCTTCGCCATCCTCACCAATCTGCATCGCAACGGCCTGCGCTCGGCCCGCCGCCAGGGGAGCCCGCTCAGCCTCGATGCCGTGCCCGATCCGGCCGTGCCCCCGCCCCAGCCGGGACATATGGCGCTGGCCGAACTGGCCCGGGCCATCGAAACCCTGCCCCTCGAACAGAAGGAAGCCCTGCTGCTGGTTACCCTCGAAGGCCTCGCCTATGCCGAGGCCGCCGCCATTCTCGACATCCCCCTCGGCACGCTGATGAGCCGCCTCGGCCGCGCCCGGGCCGCCCTGCGCGGCCTGACCGGCATCCCCGCCGAGCCGCATCTGAGGACGGTCAAATGAGCATTGCCGATCGCGACACCATCATGGCCTATCTCGATAACGAGCTCGATGCGGAGGCCCGCCGCGCCATCGAGGCCGACACCGCCGCCATGGCCGAAATCGCCGCGCTCCAGCGCCAGTCCGACGCCATCCGCGCGCTTTACGACCCGGCCGGCGCCGAACCCGTGCCCGCCCGGCTTTCGCCGCATCGCCTGGCCCTGCTGCAGGGCCGCCGCCATCGCCAGAACCTGGCCCGCGCCGCCATGATCGTCACTGTCCTCGGCATCGGCATGGCCGCCGGCTGGCTGCTGCGCCCCGTGCCGGCCCCTGCCAGCCTCTACGAGCATCTCATCGCCGACGCCGTCAGCGCCCATACGATCTATACCGCCGAAAACCGCCATGCCGTCGAGGTGCCCGGCAGCGAAGGCGAGCATCTTTCCGCCTGGCTCTCCAGCAAGCTCGCCACCGCGCTCCCCATGCCCGATCTCCGCGATGAAGGCTTCGCCTTTCTCGGCGGGCGGCTGCTGCCCGCTCCCGCTCTGTCCGGCGGCCGCGCCGCCCAGCTCATGTATGAGGATGCGCGCGGCGAGCGGCTGACGCTCTATCTCACCCCCGCAACCGGCGTCGACGGCCCCGAATTCGAGCTGGTGCGCCTGGGCGGCGACAATGCGCTCTATTGGGCCGATGCGCGCATCACCTGCACCATAGTCGGCCCCCAGCCCCCCGAACGGCTCGAGGCCCTGGCCGGAACCATCTTCCCCCAGCTCAGCCCCGTCCCGGCCTCCGCCCCCGCCTATCGCGAACTCTAGCCGCGCGGCCGGGGCGCGTTGCGCGGCGGAATGTCGTTGGAATAGATATTGTGCGGCCCGACATCGAGAATGTCGCGCTCCCCTCACAGGGCCATGGTGGTGTCGATTTCCTTGCGGATGATATCGAGCACCCGGCTCACCCCCGCCTCGCCGCCCGCGCCCAGCCCATAGAGCATGGGCCGGCCGATAAAGGTCGATTTGGCGCCATAGGCCAGCGCCTTGATCACGTCCTGCCCCGAGCGGATGCCGCTGTCGAGATAGACCTCGGTGCGCTGCCCCACCCTGTCGACGATTTCCGGCAGCACCCGGATGGTCGAGGGCGCCCCGTCGAGCTGGCGCCCGCCATGATTGGACACCACGATGGCGTCGGCGCCATTGTCCACCGCCGCCTGCGCATCGTCGGCATCGAGCACGCCCTTGACGATGACCGGCCCGCCGAACCGTTCCTTGACCCAGCGCACATCGGCCCAGTTGAGCGTGGGATCGAACTGGCTGGCCGTCCAGGCCGAGAGCGAGGCCAGGTCGTGGTCGCCGCTCACATGCCCCACGATATTGCGGAAGGTGCGCCTTTGCGTGCCCAGCATGCGCAGGCACCACAGCGGATGCTGCATCATCTGCCAGATCGAATGGGGCGTGAATTTGGGCGGGGTGGAAAGCCCGTTCTTGATATCCTTGTGCCGCTGGCCGAGGATTTGCAAATCCATGGTCAGGATCAGCGCCGAGCATTTCGCCGCCTTGGCGCGGTCGATCAGCCGATTGATGAAATCGCGGTCCCGCATCACATAGAGCTGGAACCAGAACGGGGCGCTCGTATTCTCCGCGATATCCTCGATCGAGCACACGCTCATGGTCGAGAGCGAAAACGGAATGCCGAACCTTTCCGCCGCCTTGGCCGCCTTGATCTCGCCATCGGCCACCTGCATGCCGCCGGTCGCCGCCGGAGCGATGGCCACCGGCATGGCGATCTCCTGGCCCAGCATCTTCACCTTGAGATTGCGCCCCTCCAGGTTCACCGCCACCTTCTGGTTGAGCAGGATTTTGGAAAAGTCGCTCTCGTTCTGCCGATAGGTCCCCTCGGTATAGGAGCCGCTATCGGCATAGTCGAAAAACATCTTGGGCACGCGCCGATGCGCCAGGCGCTTCATTTCCGCGACTGTCAGAACCTTGTCGATGGCGGTCATTCTCTGCGCACTCCGGCTGTTTCGCTTGCCCTAACAACTAACATGTTAGCAGTCAACTTAGAGCCGTGCCGAAGGCAAATTCGCTCCAGTGGAGCGAATTTAGGCGAGAAGGCCATGAGCTTCGCCGGTGGCCCGAAGGGCGCAAGGCTCCAGTGGAGCCTTGCAAACCAAGAAGGCCATGAGAGCTATGCTCGAATGGCAGCCCGAATGGCCGGGCCCCACGCGCCAAATCCCCTCATCCCGTCACCCCCCCGTCATCCCCCGCCTGTTCACCACCAGCACCGCCAGCACCACCACGAAACCGAACGCCACCATGCCGCCGGCCAGCAGATGCGCCCTGTCCCATTCCAGCCGCTCGACGAAATCGTAGATGGCGATGGACAGCACCTTGGTCTGGCCCGGAATATTGCCGCCGATCATCAGCACCACCCCGAATTCCCCCACGCTATGGGCAAAGGCCATGATGGCCCCGGCCAGATAGCCCGGCCGCGCCAGCGGCAGGATCACCCGGAAGAACAATTGCCGCCGCGAGGCCCCCAAGGTGCGGCCGGCCTCGACCACCTCGTTCTCGATGGCGGCGAAGCCGTTGCGCAGGGGCTGCACCATGAAGGGCAGCGAGGCGATCACCAGGCCGATGACCAGGCCCGGAAAGGAAAAGGCCAGCGTGCGCGCGCCCCACAGGCCGGCCAGCGCCCCGCCCGGCCCATGCGGCCCCAGCGCCAGCAGCAGATAGAAGCCCAGCACCGTCGGCGGCAGCACCAGCGGCAGCGTCACCAGCGCCCCCACGATCTCCTTGCCCGCCCAGCGCCCACGCGCCAGCCAATAGGCAATCGGCGTCCCGATCACCACCAGGATCGCCGTGACGCTCAGCGCCAGCGTGATCGTCAGGGTTATGGGCGCGACCAGGGGCGCGAAATCCATGGAGGTCATTGTCCCGTCCCTCGCCCACCGGTCGGTCGGCTCTTGCCCACCCTCCCCCTTGAGGGGAGGGTAGCGCAGCTTGGCGCGCAGCGCCGTAGCGCAGCTGGGGAGGGGGTGTATCTGCCAGGCACCGATGAAACAGGGCGCGCCGGCAATTGCCGCCGAACCGCGCCACAAACTGGATACAGCACCTCCCCCCTTGCGGGGGAGGTTGGGAGGGGGGTGCGGCCGGCAATATCCATCGGCGTTTTAAACCGGACTCTCCTCAAGGCACCGAATATCCCGCCGCCTCGATCACCGCGATGGCCGCATCCGACTGCAAGAACTTTAGGAACTCGACCGCCGCCGGATTGTCCGCCCCTTCCTTCAGCAACACCGCCCCCTGCGCGATCGGGGCATGCAGCGCCGCCGGCACCAGCCAGGTATCGGCCTTGTCCAGCACCTGGCTGGCGGCCACGAAACCCAGTTCGGCATTGCCGGTTTCGACGAATTGCAGGGTCTGGGAAATATTCTCGCCCCACACCACTTTCGGCTCTACCTCAGCGTAAAGCCCGAGTGCGGTGAGGGTTTCCAAAGCCGCCTTGCCATAGGGCGCGGCCTGGGGATCGGCGATAGCGATCCGGGTGAAATCGGCCTCCAGCGCCGCCGCGCCGGCGCTGAAATCGCGCCCCGGCCCATAAAGCGCCAATTGTCCCTCGGCATAGACGAAGAACGAGCCCGCCACCGCATGCCCCTCCGCAATGGCCAATTGCGGCCTCTCGATGTCCGCCGCCAGGAACACCCCGAACGGCGCGGCCTGGCTGATCTGGGCATAAAGCTGTCCCGTCGCCCCGAAGCTCAGCACCGCCTCATGGCCGCTCTCGGCCGCGAACAGGGCCGCCAAATCCTCGGCCACGGCGGTAAAATTGGCGGCCACCGCCACATTGACGCTCCCGGCAACAGCCGGCAACGCACTCGTCACCAACAGGGCGGCAGCAAGCAGAATACGCACCAGGACAATCTCCGATATGTTCTTTCAAACATATCGATGAAGGCAAAGCCGCGCCCGCGCAAGCGATATATTCATCCGGAAATATCGGAAATGGCCCGGCGCAGCGCCGCCACGTCGCCGGCAATGGCGCTTTCGGTCTTGGCCTTCATGGCCCGATAGGCCGCCAGCACCTGCTGTCCCAGCGGCGTCAGCACCGCCCCGCCCTGCCCGGCCCCGCCGCGATTGGCCTCCACCAGCGGCGCGCCGAAGCCGTCATTCAGCGCCTGCACCAGCCCCCAGGCCCTTTTGTAACTCATCCCCATCGTCTTGCCCGCCGCCGCAATCGACCCGCTCCGCGCAATCCCCTCCAGCAAATCCGCCCGCCCCGGCCCGATATAGGCCGTCTCGGAAAGCACGATGCGCAAATGGCCCAGGCCATGTTCAGGAACGGGTTTGGTCATCGCCTTACCTCCAGCCCACTCCACCAGCCGTCACCCTCGGGCCTGACCCAGTCCAAGCGCCAACCGGCTTGGCCATGGCCCCGCATCCAGCCCCCTCCACCGATCGTCACCCTCGGGCTTGACCCGAGGGCTCTGCACTGGGGCGCGTATCGGCAGGTTCAGGCCGCTCGGGTCAAGCCCGAGGGTGACGGCCTGCGTGACGGAAGCAGCCCCGCCCAAGGACTACCCCCTGAGCGCACTCGCCTCTTTCGCCAGCGCCTCGATGCGGGCGAAGTCGCCGCTGGCCAAGGCGTTGGCGGGCATGATCCACGACCCGCCCACGCAGATCACATTGGGAAGCGCCAGATAGGTCTTGGCCTTTTCCGCGTCGATGCCGCCGGTCGGGCAGAAGGTGATATCGGGCAGCGGCGAGGCAAAGGCCTTGAGCACCGGCGCCCCGCCCAGGGCTTCGGCCGGGAAGAATTTGAGGAAGGAATAGCCCCGCTCGGCCGCCGCCATCGCCTCGGTCGGCGTGCCGATGCCCGGCAGCAGCGGAATGGCCACGTCCTCGGCGGCATCGAGCAGGCGCGGCGAGGCGCCCGGCGAGACCATGAAGCGGCACCCGGCATCGACCGAAGCCTTCATGTGCCCACCATTGCGCACCGTGCCCGAGCCGACAATGGCGCCGGTGACCTTGGACATTTCTTCCATCACCTTGAGCGCATTGGGCGTGCGCAGCGTCACTTCCAGCACCGGCAGGCCGCCGGCCACCAGCGCCTCGGCCAGCGGCCGCGCTTGCGCCACGTCGTCGAGGATGATGACCGGCACCACCGGGGCGAGCGACAGAATGGAGCGAATGGCGTTGGCGTCCTGCGGCATGATCGTCTTCCTTTGCTGGAATTTTGCCCCAGCGTTAGGGGCACAACGAATTTCCTGCAAGGCCGTTCATTGAAATGAAAGCCAAAAATACCTAGGTTCCGCCTCGCGCGCCGAGCGCGCGCCATCGGGCCGGCCCTTCGCGCCGCAAACCGGGCCCGTCGACGGGTTCGGAAAAGCCCGGGACAGCGAGCGGGGGAGCCCTCAATGGTGCAGATGATCAATGCTTTGACCCCGCTTGCCGAGGCGCGCGCCATCCTGGCCGAGAGCTTCGACCTCAAATTCTCCAAGGCCATCGAACGCGAGACCGGGCCGATTTTCGATCGCGTCCGCGACAAGATCCCGGAGATCGAATGGTCCTTCTATGCGCCGCTGATCTTCCAGATCAACCGGCTGAAAAAGGAGAAGGACGCGGTCATCCTCGCCCATAATTACCAGACCCCGCAGATTTACCACGGCGTCGCCGACGTGGTGGGCGACAGCCTGCAATTGGCCATCGAGGCCACCAAGGTCACCCAATCGGTCATCGTGCAATGCGGCGTGCATTTCATGGCCGAGACATCCAAAATGCTGAACCCGGAAAAGACGGTTCTCATCCCCGATAGCCGCGCCGGCTGCTCGCTCTCCGAATCCATCACCGCCGAGGATGTGCTGGCCATGCGCGCCAAATATCCCGGCGTGCCCGTGGTCACCTATGTCAACACCTCGGCCGCGGTGAAGGCCGTGACCGATGTCTGCTGCACCTCCTCCAACGCGCTCGACATCGTCAATCGCGTCGAGGGCGATACGGTGATGATGATTCCGGACCAATATCTGGCGCAGAACACCGCCAAGAAGACGCACAAGAAGGTCATCACCTGGGCCGGCGCCTGCGAAGTGCACGAGACCTTCACCGCCGACGACATTGCCGAATTGCGCCACGCCTATCCCAGCGCCAAGATCATCGCCCATCCCGAATGCCCGCCCGAGGTCATCGATGCGGTCGATTTCGCCGGCTCCACCGCCGCCATGATCGATTGGGTGAAGAACACCAGGCCGCCCCGCGTCGTCATGGTCACCGAATGCTCCATGTCCGACAATGTCGCCTCCGAGACCACCGGCGTCGATTTCCTGCGCGGCTGCAATATCTGCCCGCACATGAAGCGCATCAATCTCGAAAACGTCCTCTGGTCGCTCCACACCATGAGCGAGGAAGTGACCATCCCCCCCGACATCATCGGCCCCGCCCGCCAGGCCGTGGAACGCATGATCGAGATGTCCCGCAAGGGCGACTGAGCCTCTGACCTCTCCCTCTGGGGGAGAGGTCGGCGCGCAGCGCCGGGTGAGGGGGCCTTAGCCCGGCCGCTTCGCCACCAGGTCGATCTCCACCAGCGCCCCCACCGCCAAAGCCGTCACCCCCACCGTCGTTCGCGCCGGCAATTTGCCCGGCGCGAAGAAGCTCGGCCACAAATCATTGAGCGCCGCGTAATCGCGCTCGAACTGGGTGAGATAGATCCGCGCCATGGTCACGTGTTCGAGCCCCAGCCCGATCCCGCCGAGCACGATTCGCAAATTCTCGACCACCCGCCGCGTCTGCGCCTCGATTCCCCCCGGCAGGGGGGCCTCCGGCGCCGCCGGATCGGTCGGCATCTGTCCGGTCACGAAGACCCAGCCATCGCTTTCCACCGCATGGCTGAACGGCGCCACCGGTCTCGGTCCCGAAGCGATCATGTGATGGAGAAAATCGCTCATGAAATGTCCCTTTCGTTACGCTCGGCGTTAACAGTCTGTTAGCGCGATCGCCGGCTTGCGACCGCAATGCGAAGGCCCCACATTGTCCCTGTGTCGACAACGAGGACGCCCGCCATGGCCGATAAGGACTACCAGATCATTCGCGAGGAAGGCCCGACGCGCGGCCGCTACGTCATCCACCTCGCCCCCGGGGCGGAGGCGGAAATGACCTATAGAAAACAAGGCGATGGCCCGATGATCATCGATCATACCGGCGTCCCGCCCGCCTATGAAGGCCGCGGCATTGCCCTGCAATTGGTCAAAGCCGCCGTGGCCGATGCGCGCGACCAGGATTTCAGGATCACCCCCGTCTGCCCCTATGTCGTGGTCCAGTTCCGCCGCCATCCCGAATGGGCCGACCTTCTAGGCTAAACGCCTAGAAACCAAAGCGAATCTTCTCCGACCCCTCGGCCAGATAGGGCTCGAGATCGCTCCAGCGCACCCGCGCCTGCGGCGCGCCATAGGCATAGGAGGAGATTTCATAGGGCTGGAACTGGATGATCAGGGCATAGGAATCCGAGAGCAACCAGCGCTCCGGCGTGATGACGGCATCGGCGATATAGCTGGTGTCGTCGAGCATCAATTCGTCGCCATGCTCGGCCTCCGCCGCCTTGACCGCCAGGTCCAGCAGGGCGGCCTCCCAGCCATCGCCGGTAAACAGGTCCCGCGCTTCCATGAAGCGCCCCTGCTCGGTGAGGTAGTGCCAATAGGTGATCGCCCAATTGCCATGGGCCGCGCCATGTCCATACCAATAGGTATTGGCCTTGAGGCTGATACGCCCCGTACCCGCAACCTCTTCCACCGCAAAGGAATTAATGGTGTCGCTGCTGCTGCCGTCATCTTCGGCGTCCGGCCCGATTCCATCCGAAAGCACGGGGGACGAAAGCCTGGCCTCGTCGCGGACCACATCGTTGAAGGCATGGGCGAAGCCCTCGTCGGCGTCGATCTGCATCCAGGACAATTCATGCCGCGCCACCGGCGACCACGAGTCCGGATTATCGGCTTCATTGGGGTCCGGCAGCGCCTCGTAGCGTGCCACCGGATAGAAGCGCAGCCCCCCGATCATGCGGCTCCGTTCCAGCACGGTGCTGCGGCCGTTGAACAATTCGACCAGGCAGGCAAGCCCCCTCTCGTCATATTCGCCGGACGCCATCGGCTTGGCGTCGCGGGTGCAGGCGCGCTGGGCATAGCTCAGCCATTCGCGCTGCCCGGTCCGCACCTCGCCGCGCGCCATTTCCGAAAGCCCGCCCACCGCCGTTTCATAGGTGGCGGCCAGCCGGTCATCGGCGTCGGACAGCTCTTCATTGTCGCAGATGGCGCGCTCGAAGGGCGTTCCGGCCTTGGTGCAGTCGAAGCTGGCCGCCAGGGCCACATTGATCGAACCGGGCATGGCCGCAAGGCCAAGGGCGAGAACCGATACCATACGCAACATGAGCAAGCCTCCGCACTGACATGGCCGGCATGATAGCAACGCCCCTCCGCGCCGTCATCCCGCCATGCAATTTCAGCCCGAAAGGCCTGCCCGCTCAGAGAAAACGCTGGATGGCGCTCAGCTCTTCCTGGCGGATCTCATGCCCGCCCTCGTGCCAGGCAAGGCTCAGCTCGGCCTTGTTGGCGGTGAAATAATCGGCCAGCGCCTGGCTCGCCGCCGCCGGGGCGATCGGATCGCGCCGCCCTGCCGTGATCAACACCTGCCGCCCGGAAAAATCCGCCGCCGGCGGCGCGAAGGGGATGAGCGGATGCATCAGCACCGCCGCATCGAACAGGTCCGGCGCCAGGAACATCACCGAGGCCAGGATATTGGCGCCGTTGGAATAGCCCAGCCCCACTATGCGGGCGGGGCGGGTCGTCCCGATCTGCTCGCGGATGAAGCCGGCCATGGCCGTGGTTCGCAGCGCCAGGTCGTCCACGTCATAGACGCCCTCCCCGGTCCGGCGGAAATAGCGCAGGGCGCCGTGCTCGCTGACATCGCCGCGCGGCGCCACCCGCCTCGCACCGGGCAGCAATTGTCCGGCCAGTTCGAAGAACTGGTTTTCATCCCCGCCCGTGCCATGGAACAGGAAGAAGACCGGGGCCGCCGCATCGGCGCCTTCGGCCGCCCGAAACTGATAATTGGACATCGCATTTCTCCTGGGTTCGTCTTCGATATCGGCCAAGGCGCGCCCGGGCGCAATCGCCGACACAGGCCACGCTCTGTTGCCCATTGCGAAACAATCCCGTCCCGCGCCCGATTGCGCGGGCCGCGGCGCCCGCTATGATGGGGCATGTTCCTTTCGGTTTTCGACGTGTTCAAGATCGGCATCGGCCCCTCCAGTTCCCATACGATGGGACCGATGCTGGCTGCCGGCCGCTTTCTCGAAGACCTCGCCAATGGCACCTGGCCGCGCGCCGCGCGCGCCCGGCCCGCGGCCATCACCGCGAGCCTGCACGGCTCGCTGGCCTTTACCGGCATCGGCCATGGCAGCGACCGGGCCGTCATTCTCGGCCTGGCCGGCGCCCATCCGCAAAATGTCGATCCCGACGCCATGGACACGATCATTGGCGAAATCGGCCGGACCGGCCTGGTGCAGCCGCCCGGCCATCCCGCCTATCGTTTCCGCCCGGCGCTCGACCTCGCCTTCGACAGGACCAATCCGCTGCCGGGCCATCCCAATGGCCTGCAATTCTGCGCCTGGGACGGAGACGGGCAATTGCTGCTGCGGCGGATCTATTATTCCATCGGCGGCGGCTTCGTCCTCACTGCCGAAGAGCTCGAAGCCATGCGCACCGCCTCCCCCGCCGTTCAGGACGTGCCCTGGCCCTTCGCCGATGCGGCCGAAATGCTCGACATGGCGCGCCGCTCCGGCCTGTCCATCGCCGCCATGAAGCGGGCGAACGAGGAGGTCCGCTTGTCGCGCCGCGATCTCGACCACCGCCTCGACGCCATCTGGACCACCATGTCCACCTGCATCACCCGCGGCATCGCCGGCACCGGCGAATTGCCCGGCGGCCTTCGCGTCCGGCGCCGCGCCGGCGCCATCCATGCGCAATTGGCCGACAAATGGCGGCGCAACGAGATCGACCCGCTCATGGCCAATGACTGGCTCAGCCTCTTCGCCATGGCAGTGAACGAGGAAAATGCGGCGGGCGGCCGGGTGGTAACGGCCCCCACCAATGGCGCCGCCGGCGTCATTCCCGCGGTGCTGCGCTATGCGGTGCAGTTCAATGCCGGCACCGGGGACGCCGCCATCCGCGACTTCCTGCTGACCGCCGCGGCCATCGGCGGCATCATCAAGCACCGCGCCTCGATTTCGGGTGCCGAGGTCGGCTGCCAGGGCGAAGTCGGCTCCGCCTCCGCCATGGCTGCGGCCGGGCTCTGCGCCATTCTCGGCGGCACGCCCGCTCAGGTCGAGAACGCGGCCGAAATCGCGCTTGAACATCATCTGGGCATGACCTGCGACCCCGTCGGCGGGCTGGTCCAGATCCCCTGCATCGAGCGCAATGCCTTCGGCGCCGTCAAGGCGGTGACCGCGGCTTCGCTGGCTCTCAAGGGCGACGGCACCCACGCCGTGCCGCTCGATGCCTGCATCGAGACCATGCGCCAGACCGGGCACGACATGAGCGAAAAATATAAGGAAACCAGCCTGGGCGGGCTGGCCGTCAACGTGGTTGCGTGCTGACCATGCCCGGGCGATAGCCCGCCAGAATGGCCGCTCTCAGCGCCTCGGCCGTGCTTTCGGCCGCCACTTCCCGCGCCCCTTCCGCCGAGAGCAGATTGCTGGGGGACAATTTCCCGCCCTGATAGGCGGTGTCGGTGAAGCGGGTGGCGGTAAACAGCGTCTGCTCGTTCTGGACGATGCTCACCGTGGCCTGCACCCGCACATTGACCGGCGTACCCACCGCAAAGACGTCCGAAAGCGCCGCGGCGGGGGATGAGCTGTTGGCGTTGATCCGCAATGTCGGATCACCCGGCCCCGCCGGGTTCGGAAAGGCCACGCGCAGCCGGTTGAGCATGATCTGTTCGAGCCGGTTGCGCGGCTCTGCGAAGTTGAATCGCGCCGAGGCCAGGCCGCCGCCGGACATGTCGCCATAGACCGGGGAAAAGCTGGTGCAGCCGGCCAGGCTCAGCGCCAGCATGCCGCCGCCCAGCAACGCAAGAACACGCCGTCTGCTCATGGACATCTCCTTGCCTAGTTCAGCCAGTTCGACACCGGCACGGCGCCGGAATAACCGGCCTCGAAGCCCGCCGGCGCCATCAGTCGGAACGTCACCGTGGCGCGCAGGTCGTTTTCGTTGCGATGGGTCGGTCCGGTCCGGGTCAAATTGGCGGCCATGTTGAGATAGCCGTCATTATAGACGATACCGCCGCCCGCCTGCAGCCAGGTATTGCCGGAAATGTCCCAGTAATAATTGCCCGAAGCGGACCAATATTCATCGATGGGCAGCGTCAGCTCCGCCCCCACTTCATGCAAGTCCTTAAGATTGCCGGCCTCGGGCACCGCCTCGGCATAGCGGTAATTGAGCGCACCGCTCCAGCCGTCATGGCCATAGCTCACCCCCAGGCCGGCGCGCGCCAGGCGGAAATCGTCGCTATCGAGCTGCACCTTGCCGCCGAACCGGAACGCATCGCCGAGCACGCCATAGGCGCCCAGCACCGCATAGGACGCGGCATCGTCGAGCCCCGACCCTATCCCCGCCCGTTGGCGGTTGGAATCGGCGAAGACATTGGTGCCGGCAAGCTGGAACGATTGTCCGGCGACCAGTTCGAGATAATTGCCGTCATCCAGGCTGGCGAGATAGCGCCCGCCGACATTGAGCCGCAGCCCCGTCTCCTGCCGGTCGATCCCGGTAAAGCGGTTATAGCTGAACAGATTGGTGTCATCGAACACCACGCTCTGCGAATCTTCGTTGGTGATACCCGGCTGCAGGCTCGAGGCGCCGCGATAGACGAGCTGCGCGATGGGCTCGACCAGATGCGTCACGCCCGGGCTGCGCGCCACCAGCGGATAACGCACGTCCAGCGCCGCGATCGGGGTAGCACCGAAAAGGGTGCCGTCGGCCGGCGGCAGGGAGGCCGGGTTGAAGACCTGCCCCGTGCCGCGCTCATAATTGGCCGCGTCGATCCGCAGGCCGGCGAAAGGCGTCACCACCGCCCCCCCGACAATCCACTGGTTCTGCCAGCTCGCCTGCGCCATGCCGTGCATGCGGGTGCCGGCATAGCCCAGGTCGTAAGGCACGCCGCCATAGGACGCCGTATGGTCGTTGGCGCGATAGATGCCGAGCATGCGGGCCTCGACCTCCACCTGCCCCGCGCCCGGCGCAAGCTGGAAAGTCCGCTCGACACGCAGATTGGGCAGGGCGATGCCCTGCTGGTCGCGCGACTGATCCGTTGAATCGCCGAGCAGGTTGAATTGCTGCAACCGCGCGTCGATATAGGTATCGGCCGTCAAATGCGTCGCATAGACCTCGTTGACCGCCGCCCGGCCCGGGCTCAATTGATAATCCTTGAAATAGGCGCTGTCGGAAAAGACCGCATAGGCGAAGCCCAGCGTCCAGTCGCGCACCGGGCGGAACGAGCCGTCCGCCTGCACCGCTCCGCGCCAGTCCTGCCGCGCATCGGCGAAGGTGAAGGCGTCCTTGTCCATCTGGTAGAGGCCCGAAGCCTTGATGCGGAACGAGCCCTGATCGAAGCGCTGTATCCATTCGGCGCCGAGCAGGAAGCCCTGGCGCGACACCAGGGTCGGGGTGAGGATGATGTCGGTCATCCGGGTCGAATAGACCGTCACCGGCACTTCGGCCTTCAGCCCCATCTGTTCCGAATAGGCGAAATTGGGCATGGGCAGCCTGGCCAGGGCCGTGTCGCTCAGGTCCGGCAGCCAGAGATAGGGCAGCCAGGCAACCGGCACGCCCAGGAGCGACAGCACCGGCTGCTCGAAGCTGGTCGAACCGTCCTCGCCGTTCTGCACCACCTTGGCAGCACTGATCGACCAGCCGATGCGCCTTCCGTCCTTGCCCACGCATTCCCCGCAGGGCGCATATTCGGCATTGAGCAGGATGGAGCGCAATTCCTGGTCGAAATCGGCACTGTCCGCCGTCACCCGCGATCCGTCGCGCGCCGTGATGGTCATCGAATCGAGCACCGTGCGCTTGAGCCCGCCGGTCAGCGACAGCGTGGCGCTTTCCGACACGTTCCCCGAAGGGTCGGTCACCCGGACATTGCCGACGACATCCATCTCCCCGCTGTCGCGGCGATAGACCAGCTCGTTGCCGGCAATAATATAGCCGCTGACGCGCACCACCACGTCACCGCGGGCGGTGATGATGTTGCGCACCGAATCGAACACCAATTCCTCGGCTTCCACCGCCGTCGGCGCGGCCGGGTCGATCGGCGCGGCGAACAGATCGGGCGGCAACAGGCTCTGTGCCTGGACCGGCGCGATAGCGGCCGATCCGGCGCCTGCCAGCATGGCGAGCGCTATCCAGCCCAGACTCATATGGCGGTGGATCAGTCTCAAGAAAACCCGTCCCTCTCGCCCTCGTCCCTCAAGGGGCGGGCAGAAAGCGCCGCTCTGCGCCAGAACTCGAACACAAACCGCTCCCCCGCGCGCCAGCGGACTACTCGGATCGATAAAGTACCGCTCAATCTAGCACCGGGCAATGAACAATGTGCAAACCAGGTCGCGCCGCGCCCCGCTGCGGCCAAACCGCCACAGCACCAAAAGGAAAAGCCCAGCGAACTCATTGAGTTCACTGGGCTTTTTTGGTTGCGGGAGCAGGATTTGAACCTGCGACCTTCAGGTTATGAGCCTGACGAGCTACCGGGCTGCTCCATCCCGCGTCAACCACCGCGCCGCGGCGCCGTGTGAGGGCTATATAGGGGGTGCGGCCGAAGACCTCAACCCCTTGCGACGGTTTTTTGACAGCCTGGGGAAAGTGCGGCGCCGAAGGCATGGATCATCGGCAAATGCCGCTGAAACCCTTCCCTGAAATTTCGGCCTGGTCTAGGGTCCCCTCCGTTTCCCGACGCCCTATCACGGAATTTTCTCTATGCAATTCAAGACGCTCGGCCGTACGGATCTCGAGGTCACCGATATCTGCCTCGGCACCATGACCTGGGGCAGCCAGAACAGCGAAGCCGAAGGCCACGCCCAGATCGCCATGGCCCGCGATGCCGGCATCAATTTCATGGATACCGCCGAAGTCTATGCCGTGCCGGGCAGTCCCCAGACCAGCGGCCGCACCGAAACCATTATCGGCAATTGGTTCGCCGCCCAGGGCGACCGCGACAAATGGGTGCTGGCCACCAAGATCGTCGGTGGCGGCAATGCCCATATCCGCAATGGCGACAAGCCCGACCGCCATTCGGTGCGCACGGCCCTGGAAGGCAGCCTCCGGCGCCTCAAGACCGATTATGTCGATCTCTACCAGATTCACTGGGCCAGCCGCGGCCATTACAATTTCGAGAATTACTGGAGCTACGCGCCCCACACCCAGGACAAGGATGCCGCGCTGGCCAATATGGCCGAAGTGCTCGAAACGCTGGGCGATCTCGTCAAGGAGGGCAAGATCCGCCATATCGGCCTGTCGAACGAGACCACCTGGGGCATTGCCCAATGGCTGCGCCTCGCCGAGGCCGGCGGCCTGCCCCGCGTCGTCTCGGTGCAGAACGAATATAGCCTGCTCCGCCGCATCTTCGACCACGACCTGGCCGAGTTGAGCCATTACGAGCAGGTGGGCCTCCTGGCCTATTCGCCCCTGGCCGGCGGCCTTCTGACCGGCAAATATCTCGACGGCGCCACCCCCAAGGGCAGCCGCAAGGATTACCAGAAAGGCTTCTGGCGGCTGAACGCGCATTCCGAGCGCGCCACCCGCGATTATCATGCGATCGCCGCCCGGCATGGCCTGGACCCGGTGCATATGGCCATCGCCTTCTGCCGCAGCCGCCCCTTCATGGCCTCGACCATTATCGGCGCCACCAGCACCGGGCAATTGCGCCATGTGCTCGATGCGGCCGAGCTGACGCTCTCCGCGGCGGTTCTTGCCGATATCGATGCCGCCTACCGCGCCAATCCGCGTCCCATCTGAGACCGGTGGTCAAATCCCGGCGCGGCGATATAGTCATGTCCATCGCTGCGCCGGGAGCTGCCCTTGTCCACTTTCCTCACCTCCATCTTCCCGCTTCTGGCCTATCTCGCCTATAACGTGATCGTACCGCAGGTCGAAAAGCTGCGGCCCTCCCTCTCGGTCATCATGAACATGCAGCGCCGCCGCTGGGTGGCCAATGCCACCCGGCGCGAGAGCCCTTTCGACGCCATTCTCTCGGGCAATATCATGGGATCGGTCAGCTTCCTGGCCTCGACCTCGGCCCTGCTGGTCCTGGCGGTCTTCGCCGTCTTCGGGCAATTGCCGGCCCTGATGGAGGCGCTCGATTCCCTGTCGCTGGAGCGGACCTATACAATTTTGGACGTGCAGATCCATCTCGGCGTCATGCTGGCCATGTTCGTCTTCGCCTTCTTCGCCTTCACCCTGTCGCTGCGCCAGTTCAATCATTTCTGCATCATGCTCGGCGCGCTCGATCATGACCGGGTGACCAGCGACGAGGAGATCGAAGCCATTGCCCGCATGAACGCGCTGGGCGCCAAGAATTTCAATTCCGGCATCCGCGCCTATTACTTCTCCATCGCCACCGTGGCCTGGTTCGTGTCCGAATGGGTCGGCGTCGCCGTCTGCCTCGCCACCGTCCTGGTCCTGGCGCATCGCGAGTTCTTCTCCTCGGCCCACCGCACCGCCGCTTCGGCCGCCGTCATCGCCGCCCGGCAGCGCGGCGAGATCCGGACGCCGCAACGTGACAATTTATGACGT
>Ga0160493_100234_pt1 | contig 21119 bp, 16 predicted proteins | sample DID2MG_2_FD_108262 | JGI IMG/M metagenome (GOLD analysis project Ga0160493, IMG submission 108262) | Enriched soil microbial communities from UW Madison campus, WI, USA - DID2878_E24_FP2 MG | ecosystem: Environmental > Terrestrial > Soil > Unclassified | place: USA: Madison, Wisconsin | collected... | reverse complement strand
TCTTGCGACCGACCAGGCGGTTGAACAAAGTGGACTTGCCCACATTGGGACGACCGACAATGGCTAGCGTGACCGTCATGACGGTTTTCCCTTCGGCGGAGCCGGTTTATTCGGCAACCGGCTCGGCGGCTTGCTCTTCGGCCGGAGCGGCTCCGGCCTCGATGGTGGCGTTCACCGTGCCTTCGGACAGCATCTGGGCCATGTAGTAGGCCATGCGGTTCCGAAGGCTGGAAGTGGCCAGCGGATCGTCGAGCACGGCCTGGAAACTGGCTTCGGCGGCGGCGAAGTCGCCGGCCTTGTATTGGGCAAGGCCGAGCAATTCGCGCGCGGCGCGGCGCATCGCGCTGTCGTCAGTGGCCAGGGTGCCGAGCCTGGCTTCGACATCGGCAAGCGAGCCGCCATCGACCAGGAGATTGCCGGCCAGCAGCAAGGCCAGCTCCCGCATGCGCATATTGGACTGGCTGTTGGCCAGGGCGTCATAGGCCGCGACGGCGCCCTGCACATCGCCCTGCTCGGCCAGGAGCGCCGCCTTGCGGAAGTCGGCCAGGACCGGATAGCCGCCCGAGCCGTCGGCCGCGAGCTGATCGAGCTGGGCCTGCGCCGCCGCCAGATCGCCGCGCCCGGCCGTGTCCAGCGCCGCGTAAAGCTCCTGCGAGGCCTGTGACGACTGGCTCTTGGTGTACCAGGACCAGCCCTCATTGGCGGCGACGAGCACCACGATGGCGATTGCGCCGCCGATCACGAAGGGCGCGAAGCGTCGCCACATGGCGCGCATGCGGTCGGAGCGCAGCTCTTCGTCGATTTCGCGGAAGATGTTCTCGTTGGACATGGCCGACCGTGGATGGGTTCAGGAATTGGCGGCAGCTTTATCATGCGCCCCCCGGATTGCAAACCGCATGCAGGGGCCTGTTCGACGCCATTAACCGTGGTTTGAGCCCGCAGGTGCCGCGCCGACCGCCGGAGTATAGATTGCGGCGCAAACAGGCAGGTTTCCATGAGCGGCAAGCGGGATCAGACGATCGACTTTTTCAGGGGTGTGGCGATATTGCTGGTGGTGTTGTTCCACTTCACAGCGCGCCTGCCCGCCTCCGCCCTCAATATCAGCGAGGGTGCGCCCCTGCCGGTGTTTTTCGGCTGGGTCGGGGTCTATTTCTTCTTCATCATCTCGGGCTATTGCATCTTCATGACGCTGGAGCGCTCGGCCAGCGTCAGCCAGTTCCTGGCCCGCCGCTTCTCCCGCATCTATCCGGCCTTCGTCGCCGCGGTGCTGCTGCTGTTCCTGTTCGGACTGGTGTTCCAAGTTCCTTCGGTGCCGGAAGCGAATTTCCACGAGGTGGAACCGGGACCGCTCGATGTCGTGTTGAACCTGTTTTTCGTGGGCGAGCTGGGAGAATGGGTGGACGGCGCCTTCTGGTCGATCGCCGTCGAGGTGAAATTCTATGCGCTGGTGGCGCTCCTGGCGGGATTCTTCCCGGACCGGGGCCGGTTCGGCCGGCTGTTCGGCATCATGGCGATCGTCATGGGCCTGGTCTGGATCGGCTCCACCCTTCTGAGCGGCAGCGGCTCGATCACACCGCAATCGCTGCTGAAATTCCTCACCATCGCCCCTTACCTGTCCTTCTTCGCCGTGGGCCTGCTGGGCTGGCAATATGAACAGGGGCGCCCCAGCACCGGACGGCTGCTGGCGGCAAACCTGGTGCTGTCGACCGTGATCGTCTGGGTGGAGGCATCCCCCTTTGGCCCGCAGGGCTGGGCACCTGCCACGATCTGCGCACTGGTCTATCTCGGGCTGGCGCTGCTCTTTGTCCGCTTCATCCGGGGCGGCGCCATCGCCGCCATTCCGGGCGTGACCTGGAGCGTGGCGCAGATCGGGCTGCTGAGCTTTTCCTGGTACCTGATCCACGAAAATGTCGGCATCAGCATGCTGGCGACGCTGGACCTCTACCTGCCGGCACAGGTCGCGCTCTGGGTAGTCGTCGCCTCCACCTTCATCATGGCCGTAGTTTTCGCCAATCTCTTCGAATGGCGCTTCCGCAAGCCGGTGGAGGCCGCCGCCATGGCCCTGCTCGGCCGGCTGCGGCGGCTGGTGGCGCCTGTCTTGCCCAGGCCCGCCCCCTGATCAAAGCTTGAGCGGCCAGGAGGCGAGGTAGTCGGGCCGCGTGGCGCCGGTTGCCGTATGCACCAGGCAGAACCGGTCGACATGCAGGCGAAGCGGGCGAGCCAGGTTGCGCGTCGCCAACCGGCCCGGCGCATAAAAGAGCGTGATATGCGGATTGAAGACGCTGCGGCCCGAGCGCATGCCGGCCGCCTGCATCCGCCGCCGCAGATCGTCATAGAGCGCCACGGCCTCGCGAGGTGGCTCGGAACAGCACAGTACCGTGGGCGCCGGGCCACGCCGCGCCTGCTCGCGGCCACCATCCCAGGTCTGGACCCGATCGAAAACCAGATCGAAAGGCAGGCGACGAATGGCCTCGCCGATCAGCAGCGCATCCTCGGTCTGCTCGGGCGCCAATTGCTCACCCCGCTGCAAGCCATTGAGGGAAATGTGCAGCCGGGCGGCGGAGACGACGCGCCGCGCAAAACGCCCCCGAGTCAGGTCCTGCGCATAGCGCTCGATCCGCACCGCGATGTCCGGCGGCGGATAGAGTGCGAAATAGGTCCGGTGCTCGACGCGCCTTGGCGTCGTGCCAAACAGATCGGGTTCTTCCATGATCGCTACCATGTTCTTTCTTTGTTCACTCAAACACAAGAGCGGATCGGGAGTCAATCGCCGGTGGACCTGCGGACCTGTCGCCCAGAGGTTGGAGTGAGGCGAGGATCGGCTGTGCATCAGCCCTATGAGCTGCGTAGCCCTCATCATGACTACAATGAGATTCCTGAGATTGATCTTCGCGAGTGTCGCCACCTCGATGGCAAAGTTTGATCGAGCCTAGACGGCAGCCAGGGACAGTTCGATGATCGAAACGGACGCCTTGGGTATGAGGACGCGGCTCAAGTCCGTCAGATTTGTCTGCTTAGGCATAAAAACGTCCAAAGCCGTGCTGTCTATTGCGGCATTCAGCGCCGGCGCGATGGTGGTTTGCCTGCCGGCACTCGTGGTGCCTCCGATGATGCGGAGGTCGACATAGATATCACTGCTCAGATCAGTATTGACGACATGGAGATAGAGGGCGCTGTCTCTGCGGCTTCCAGCGATTTCAATTCCCGCGGGTATCCCCTCGAGGGCAATGGCGCGGTCTCCTGAATGGCGACGGAACAGGCGGGCGATCTGGCCGGCTGGCAACAGATATGGCTTTTCCGCCGGCGACCCCAGCATGAGGGCATTGACCGTCCAGGTCGTGCCGGCAAAGTCGGCGAGAGTGGCAATATCGATCACGTCAGCGTTCTGCTCGAAGAGCACCATAATCCGCGCATGATAGAGGCCCGCAATCCATTCGCGGAGCATTTCGGACTTATTGTGGGGCTGCAGTGAGAGGTGGCCTTCGGTGATGGCGAGCCTTGCATTCGATCCTGTTTCCGCCAGAACCGCGCGTGCTTCAGCCAATTTGTCCCGCACGCCGGCGTACAGCTTGTCCAGCTCTGCCCAGGTCGCGGCATAGTCGAGCCGATAGCGTCTTCCATGCAGGATGCTGTCCGGTGCTGGCTTCTGCTGCATCATGTGGATGGCAACCTGATCGACATAGTCGCCGGCCTGTTCGATCAGAGTGCGCATCCACCAAGCGCCGCCATCGCGTTCCTGATCGCCCCAGCCAATCAATTGGATTTCCGGATCCCGAGCCCGCATGGCCTTGGCGAAATCCAGATAGTACCGCGCATTTTCCTGTGCGGTGAAGCGGTGACCGGCTCGAGGATAGGAGGTTTCGTTGCCGACCTGCCAGTACCGGACGGGGCGCGGGGCATCGCTGCCATATCGCTCACCATGATCGGGATCGTTGCAATAGCTGACCAGGTCGGCAGCTTCCAGGGCGTCACCCGCGCGCGCCTCGCCCAGCGCGGTTCGGATATATTCAGGCCGCCCGTCACCAGCAAAATTGACTGCCAGTATCGGATCGGCATCCACCGCCTTGCATAAGCCCACAAATTCATCGACGCCGACACGATTTTTCTCCCATCCGCCCCAGAGATAGTTGACCATGGGTGGTCGGCGGACGGGATCACCTACGCTTTCGCGCCACTTCCAGAAGCTGGACAGGATACCGCCCCAGCGGATCGCACCGGGCGCCAGGTCCCGGGTCAGCGACACGAAATCTTCGCGCCAATCATCGGCCAACACGTCCCAGCTCGCCTCGACGGAAGAATCCGTGGACCCCAGCGGCTCCATGAATTGCATATAGAGCCGCGGGGAAATCGCGTGGCGCTCCTGAGGGTCAATGGTCAGCATATGCATGGGTTTATCCGATGTTTCCGGTGTCATGCCTTTGCCGCTGCGCTGGTCAGGGCGGCGAGCAATATTGCCACGCCCGTCTCTGCCGGCCGCAGCGAATGATGCAATGAGACCGCAATGCCAGTCGCGCCGGTAAAACCGGCAATGACGCCTAGTCGAAGCATGTCTCGTCCGTGAAATGGCCCGCAGGTTCAGCGATAGCGGATGCGAGGGTCGAGCACCGCCAGCAAGATGTCGGAGATCAGCGTGCCGATCACCGTCAGCACGCCGAGCAGCATGATGAACGAGCCTGCCAGATACATATCTTGCGACTGCAGGGCCCTGAGCAGCATGGGACCGGTCAGCGGCAGGTTCAGCACGACGGCGGTGATGACGGCGCCCGACACCAGATCGGGCAATACCCAGCCAACGGTGCTGATGAAGGGATTAAGAGCTACCCGCACGGGATATTTGAGGATCAGCTTCCATTCCGGCAGGCCCTTGGCGCGCGCCGTGACCACGTAGGGTTTGTAGAGTTCATCGAGAAGATTAGCGCGCATGATGCGAAACAGAGAGGCGATACCGGACGAGCCCAGCACGATCAGCGGCAGCCAGAGATGGGTTAGCAGGTCGACGAACTTTGCCCAGGACCAGGGTGCATTTTCGTATTGAGAGGAGAACAGACCCGACAGGTTCACCCCGAAGTTCACATAGACGAGGTAGAGCAGCACCAGGGCGAGAAGAAAATTGGGAATGGCGAGGCCGACAAAGCCAAAGAACGTGGCGACGTAATCGCCAACCGAATAGCGCTTCACGGCCGAGTAGATGCCGATGGGAAATGACACGATCCAGACGAAGACCAAGGTCAGGAGCGAGAGCAGGAAGGTCAGGCCCGTACGCTCCCAGATCAGATCCGCTACGGGCTGCCGCCATTCGAACGACATGCCGAAATCGCCACGCAGTACAATGCCGGATATCCACTTCCAGTACTGGACGTAAATGGGCTGGTCGAGGCCATATCGGGCCCGAAGAGCGGCCACCATTTCGGCACTGACCTGGTTGCCGTCCGACTCCATGGCCGAAATCACGCCATCGAGGAAGTCACCGGGCGGCAATTGAATGATGAGGAAGGCGACGAGCGATATTCCGAACACCGTCGGGATCATCAGGAAGATGCGACGAACGATATAGGCCAGCATGCGCCTTCTCCATTACGACGATAGTCCAGCCCGTCGGGGCGACGGGTTTGGCCGGGGGCAAGCGGCAACATCGCCGGCCCCCGGGCCTGATCAATTCTGCCAGTACAACTGTTCCAGCCGCGTGTGGGCGGGATCGAGCATTTCGCCACCACCGCTGATTGCGAGCGGCGCATTGCCCAGATCATTCTTGACGATGCCGAAGCCCGGGCCACGCAGGCTGATGCCCATCACGTAGAACTGCTCCGCGGAGACATCGAGCACGTCGTTGAATTTTTCGATTTGCTCTTCGAGCGTCGGCGCCTTGGCGACGTCCGCATACATTGCCTGGTGTTCCTTGACGGCCTCGGGCGGTTCAATACCCCCGTCTTCGCTGGTGAACCAGTTCACCCAGGGTATGCCGAAATTGGAGTTTCCAAAGACCGGCACGTACCACCGCATGTCGATGAGCCCATCGACGCCACCGCCGAAGCCACGCCAGATCATGGCATCCTGTACATTGGCGAGCCGCCGCTGGTCGAGAAGCGAGCGGTCGATGACCCGCACCTGCGCGTCGACGCCGACCTGCTGCCAATAGTTGACGACCAGTTCGGCCACGTCAGGGAACCGCAGGCCGTGGGCTTCGGATGCTTCCAGTACCAGGGTGAATGCCGAGCCGTCGGGATAGACCCGCATACCCGATGCATTGCGATCGGGCAGGATCGCATCGAGCATCTCATTGGCAAGGCCAGGATCAAACTCGGTGTACTGTTTTGCGAGTCGCTCGTTGTAGATCGGCGTGCCGGGCCGCGGAGCGGCCTGCCAAGGCTCACCGACGCCCTGGTGGACGATGTCGATGATTTCCGACCGATTGATGGCGTGCGACAGGGCAATGCGGAAATCCTTGTTCTGGAAGATTTCGCGCTTGCGATCATCCGCGATGGTGAGATTGAGCGAGATGATGCCGGTGTTCATGTCCGACAGATTGAGCTCATAGAAGCGATAGTCGCCGCTTTCCTGACCATCGAACAACACGGCCTTGTTGGCGTCGATGCCGATATTGCGATCCTGGAAGTCGATCTCGCCATTGAGCGCCTGGAGCAACATAACTTCCTGGTTCTGGACGGCCGAATAAACGAGCCGGTCCAGATAGGGCAGCTGATTGCCCGCGGTATCCGTCTTGAAGTAATAGGGATTGCGAACCGCGACCGCCTGAGAGCTATTGGCAAGGTTCTGTAGCCCCTGCTCCAGTTTCCACGGCAGCACGACGGGCACGTCAGGATTGAACCGCCACGGGGACTCCAGATCGCTGGAGCGATCCTGGAACATCTCCAGCCAACTGCCATAGCCCTGCTCTTTGGCCTCGGCATCGGCGTTCTCATTGTAGTCGATGTGGAACTGGCTGAAATAGTGCTTGGGATAGGCGGTTGCGTTCATGCCTCCGCGGTCATAGGCGACGTGCTGCAGGAAGAGCCCATCGGGATTCGCAAACTCGAATTTGACCGTCAGATCGTCGATCTTGGTGACCGTAGGCGGTGTGCCGCCGCCGCGCAGTCCCGGCGGGAGGCCGGGGCTGAGCTCCGGATGACGCATGATGTCATTGTACCAGAACACTATGTCGTCGGCGGTAAACGGGTGTCCGTCGGACCATTTCATACCTTCTCGCAACTCGAAGGTGAATTCGGTGGCCTCGTCATTGACCTGATAAGCCTTGGCAACGTTGGGCAGAATCTCGTCCCATTCCGGATTCCAGACCACCAGGGGCTCGTATCCCATGGTGCGTTGCAGCAGAACCCAGTCGGCAACCCCAAGAATGCCAAAATTCAGTTCGCCACCATATGTGCCGATGGAATCACGCGGCTCGAATTCGAGCGGCTCGGCGGGCAGCCGTTCATCCACCGGCGGCAAATCGCCTGCCTCAACCTGTTCGGACAGCATGGGCGCTTCCTCATAGGCCCAAGAAGCCGGGCACATCAGTGCGGCACCGGCAAGCGCAAGAACGACCTTGGCCATGTTGGCCCTTGTTCTTTTCATTCCTAGCCTCATCCACTTTGATCTTCGTTGAGAGATGTTCCGCCGCCTCGCGGACGGCGAAACCGTCAGTTCCTCCAGTAAAGCTGTTCGAGGCGTGAATGGGCGGGGTCGAGCAGGTCACCGCCACCGCTCACGCTGGTAGGAGCATTGCCCAGGTTGGTCTTGACGATTCCGTAGCCGGCTCCGCGCAGGCTGATGCCCATGACGTAGAACTGCTCCGCCGAAACATCGAGTAGCGCATTGTAGAGCGTGACCTGCTCCTCGATCGTGGGGGCAGCAGCCACATCGCCATACATGGCCACATGCTCCTGCACGTCTGCGGGCGGCTCGATGCCCCCGTCTCCACCATTCATCCAGGTCGCCCATGGAACGGCGAAGAACGAATTTCCATTCACCGGCACATACCAGCGCATGTCGGTGAGGGCATCAATCGCGCCACCGAAGCCCCGCCAGATTGTGGCATCCTGTTGATTGGCGGCCCTGCGCTGATCGAGCAGTGAACGGTCGATGACGCGGACCTGGGCATCGATGCCGACCTGTCGCCAGTAATTGACGACCAGTTCGGCGACATCCGGGAAGCGCAGGCCATGGGCATCGGCGACTTCAAGTACGAGCGTGAACGGGGTGCCATCCGCGTAGGTCCGCATGCCGTTGGCCGCCCGCTCGGGCAGTACGGCATCGAGAGCTTCATTGGCGCGGTCGGCATCGAACTCGGTATATTGTTTCGCCAGCGTTTCGTTGAAGATCGGCGTATCGGGCCGGGGTGCGGCCTGCCATGGCTCGCCTATTCCCTGATGGACGATGTCGATGATTTCCTGCCGGTTGATCGCGTGGGACAACCCGATGCGGAAATCCTTGTTGTTGAAGACATCGTGCTTCCGCTCGTCGGCAGTGGCGAGATTGAGGGCGATAATGCCGGTATTCATGTCCGAGAGCTCGAGGTCATAGAACCGGTAGCCGCCGGATTCCTGGCCATCGAACAGAACGGCCTTGTTGGCATCGATGCCGATATGGCGATCCTGGAAATCGAGTTCGCCGTTCAATGCCTGAAGCAACAGGATTTCCGGATCCTGGACCACGGCGTAGACTGCACGATCGACATAGGGCAACTGATTACCGACCGGATCAACCTTGAAGTAATAGGGGTTGCGAACCGCAATCAATTGCTGGCTGCTGGCAGTATCCTGAAGGCCGGTTTCCAGTACCCAGGGCAGGACGACGGGAACGTCAGCATTGAAGCGCCATGGCGCCATCATATCGCTAGCGCGATCCTGGAACATTTCCACCCAGTTGGTGTAGCCCCCTTCCCGCGCTAATTCGTTCGCATCCGGGTTATAGGCGATATGAAACTGCTCGAAATAGTGCCGTGGCCAGGCGGCGGCCTCCATGCCTGTGCGCTGATAGGCAAGGTGTTGGAGGAAGAGGCCGTCTGGATTCTCGAAGGTGAACTTGACCGTATAGTCGTCGACCTTTGTCGCGATCGGGGGCGCGCCACTGCCGAGCAGCCGGTTGGGCACACCCGGCGTCAGCTCCGGGTGAGTGACCACGTCTTCGTACCAGAACATGATGTCGTCGGCTGTGAAGGGGTGCCCGTCGGACCACTTCATACCTTCGCGTAACTCAAAGACGAACTCCGTCGCGTCGTCGTTGATCCGGAACGCCTTGGCAACATTAGGGACAATCTCGTCCCAGCTATCGTTCCAGGTGACCAGGGGCTCGTAACCCATGGTGCGCTGCAGCATGTTCCAATCGGCAACGCCCAGCATACCGAAGCGCAGGTCTCCGCCATAGGTGCCGACGGAATCGCGCGGTTCGAGCACCAGCGGCTGTGCAGGAATGCGCTTTGCCAGCGCCGGCAATTCTCCAGCTTCGACCTGCTCGGCCAGCATGGGGGCCTCTTGGTAGGCCCAAGCGGAAAATGGTAAAGCGGCGGTCGCGACGGCCATTGTGGCGCCATGAACCAGTTGTCTCGCAAGTCCCTTCATGTTCATCCTCCCCTCGTAATCTGATCTTCGACTCCTTGCCGAATGGCGGGTGGCAGGGTCCTGTCTTGTATTCTCGGTCAGTTTCTCCAAAACAGCTGTTCGAGCCGGGTATGGGCAGGATCAGGCATTTCGCCGCCGCCCGTGACCACGGCGGGCGCATTGCCAAGGTCGTTACTGACGATGCCGAAACCCGATCCACGCAGACTGATGCCCATGACGTAGAACTGGTCGGCAGACACCTCGAGCAGTTCGTTGAACAGTCGGATCTGCTCTTCCAGCGTCGGAGCGGCGGCAACATCCTGGTACATGGCGGTGTGCTGCTTGACCGAGTCCGGAGGCTCGACGCCGCCTTCGCTGCCCTGGGCCCAGTTGACCCACGGAATGCCGAAGTTGGAATTGCCGTTTATCGGCACGTACCAGCGCATATCGGTGATCGCATCGACACCACCGCCGAAGCCGCGCCAGATCATGGCATCCTGCACATTTGCCGACCGGCGCTGATCGAGAAGTGCGCGGTCCATGACGCGGATTTGGGCATCGATACCCGCATCCCGCCAGTAGCCGACGACGAGTTCACCGGCGTCGGGAAAGCGCAGGCCGTGAGCGTCCGCAGCCTCGAGTATCAGCGTGAACGGCGATCCATCGGGATAGGTCCGCATGCCATCGGAGCCCCGGTCGGGGAGGACAGCATCGAGCATTTGGTTGGCCAGGTCCGGATCGTACTCGGTGTATTGCTTGGCCAGACGCTCGCTATAGACCGGCGTGCCGGGGCGCGGAGCCGCCTGCCAGGGCTCGCCGACGCCCTGATAGACCAGGTCGATGATTTCCTGGCGGTCGATGGCATGGGACAGGGCAATCCGGAAATCGGTGTTCTGGAAGACTTCCCGCTTGCGATCGTCCGGGATCGTGAGGTTGAGCGAGATGATGCCGGCATTCATGTCCGAAAGCGCCACCTCATAGAACGTGTAGCCACCCGCCTGCTGCCCGTCGAACAGCACCGCCTTGTTTGCGTCGATGCCGACATTGCGATCCTGGAAATCAATCTCACCATTGAGGGCACGCAGCACCATGACTTCGGGGTCCTGGACCACCGAATAAACCGCGCGGTCGATATAAGGGAGCTGGTTCCCGTCGGGGTCGACCTTGAAATAATAGGGATTTCGAACCGCGACCGCCTGCTGGGTGCTGGAGGTATGCTGCAGACCCTGTTCCAGTTTCCACGGCAGGACTACGGGGGCTTCGGCATTGAAGCGCCATGGCGCCAACATATCACTGGCCCGATCCTGGAACATGTCGGCCCATCCGGTGAAGCCGAGTTCCTTGGCCGTGGCGTCGGCGTCCGGATTGTAGTCGATGTGGAACTGCTCGAAATAGTGCTTGGCAAAGTTGGTGGCTTCCATGCCGCCGCGCCCATAGGCCATATATTGCAGAAAAAGACCGGCCGGATTTTCGAAGCTGAAGGTGACGGTATAGTCGTCGACTTTGGTGACCGTCGGGGGTGTGCCCCCGCCGCGCAATCCCGGCGACAGGGACGTCGTCAGGTCGGGATGGCGCATGACATCATTGTACCAGAACACGACATCATCGGCGGTGAAGGGATGGCCGTCGGACCATTTCATGCCTTCGCGCAGTTGGAAGGTGAATTCGGTGGCCGTTTCGTTGACCTCAAACGCCCTGGCAACGTTTGGAACGATCTCGTCCCATTCCGGATTCCACACCACGAGGGGCTCGTAACCCATGGTGCGCTCTAACATGTTCCAATCAGCGACGCCCAGCATGGCGAAGCGCAGGTCCCCGCCATAGGCACCGACTGTTTCGCGGGGCTCAAGCACCAGAGGCTCTGCGGGGAGGCGTTCGTCAACGCCCGGCAATTCTCCAGCCTCGACCTGCTCGGTCAGCATTGGCGCTTCCTCGAAAGCCGAGGCTCCCGAGACGCTCGAAATCGCACCAAGCAAGGCCAGCGCGCTTATCCCAAGGGCCGTCCTGAAATACATCATCGTTCCGCCTCCTCCGGAATGTCAGATTGAAAGCATCGGGCCGGTGCCGCGCGGCACCGGCCCGACGACCATCAGAGCAGCTTTTCGATTTCCTTCTGAACCGCCTTGCTCTTTTCCAGCTCGTTGAGGGTCGCCTTATAGAGACCATCGGCCGTTTCCTTGAGGGAGCGGTTAGACACCGTGACGGTATCGGTCTTGAGCTGATCCTCGACGATATCGATCCATTCGCGGGGGAAAGTGCCCAGCCCATTCAGGGCTGATGCCAGGCAAGCCACGTCATAGGCACGGTCGTCCGTATCGCGACCGAAGTTAACAGACCAAAGCATGCCCTGATGCGCATCGCCGTCGCAAAGATAGAAAATAGCGAGCGACGAGGACAACACTTCCACAGCATCGGAGATGCTGGTGTGCTCGTAGCGCTTTGCAAAGAGCTCGCGCAGAACTTTCCAGTCCTTGTGTTCCCTGGCCCATTGCAGCCCCTGCTCCACTTCGGCACGTGGAGCCGAAGACAGCTGCGCCAGAGCAGTGTCAATCACGCTGCCCACAGTGGCGCCCTGAGTGATGGCATGGGCGCAGCCTGCGGCCAGGGCGGCCGCGACTTCGATGGCATAATTGGCGTTGAAGCCGTCGATATCCTTGATCCGCCCCACATTGTGCGCGTCGGCGGCGGCCTGCAGCGGATCGCAGGCGTTCACCAGGCCGATCGGCTGAATCATCTTGCTGGTGCCATGCGCCTTGGGCCAGGCGGCGAAGCGACCCACTTCATGCGCCGGCACGCCTGCAAAAAGACTCCAGTAGATAACCTGATCCTGAGGACCGAGCAGCTTGCCAAAGTTTTCAGGCTTGACCAGATCCACCCAGGCGCGACCCAGATCGGCGCAATTGATGCGGCCATTCTTGGCGATAATCGCCTCGCATACGAGGCGGTGGCGTTCCTGGCCGTCCTCGGTCTGCCCCGGCGGACGATCCATTGCGTGCCAGACGAAATCAGGACCCCAATCGGCTTTGCGCGTCCGTGCCTTGATCGTCTGGGGAAGCAATTCCTCAAGGAAACCAAACGTTTCCTCGACCTCCCTCCAGTGCATGCCTTCGGTCAGGTCGCCCATCGAATTGGCGATGGGGGCCACCGCATTCACGGCATAGATGCGGTCATACAATGTCGAGGTCACGTTCAGTCTCTCCCTAAATGGCAACAGCGCGACTAGCGTCGTCTACAATTCACAGATTGCACCGATATAGCTCATAAATTGTATGGTCAAGATACTTTTTTGTCGACATTTAAAGAGCGATTGTCATACTTTGGACTTCTCGCATGCCGTAAACCTTGTTAATGTGCCATCACTTAAGGGCTGGCGGAAAGTCGTTTTCGGCCTAGATTCAAATAACGTGGCCGCAAAAATGACAGTCCGCGGCAAAGTGGAGGGGAGATGAAAATGACGGTGGCACTACCCGACATAGTCCAGGAGCAGAGCCGCGCCATGGAGGGCGACCGTGTCCGGTGAGCCCCTAGCGACCGCCGCACCGGGCAAGGACAGCACCGCTGACATCACGCAAGACGACAACACCACTCTTTATTGGAGCCAGTGGTCGCTTACCTGGTGGAAGTTCAAGCAGCACAAGCTCGCCATGGTTTCAGGCATCATCCTGTGCCTCTTCTATCTGATCGCGATCTTCGCCGAGTTCTTCTCGACCACCGATCCGCACGCCTACAACTCACGCTTCACGTTCGCGCCGCCGCAGGGAATTCATCTCTTTCAGGCAGACGAAAGCGGATGGCGATGGTCACCACATGTCAATGGATATGTATCCACGACCGACCCCAATACTCTGCGCCGGACGTTCGAAATCGACGAAGAGACCATCATTCCCATCGGCTTCTTCGTAGAGGGGCCGGATTACCGGCTGGCCGGCCTCATTCCCTGGAACCGCTATATCATCGGCACGGTCGACCCTGCGGACCCCTTCTTTCTCCTGGGTTCCGACCGACTTGGGCGCGACGTCTATAGCCGCATCGTGCACGGCGCGCGCGTATCGTTGTCCATCGGGCTGATCGGGGTGGTCATCAGTTTGGTGATCGGCATCGCCTTCGGGGCCATTGCAGGCTTTTACGGAGGAACGATCGACTCGATCATCCAGCGGATGACGGAGTTCCTGATCTCCCTTCCGACAATACCCCTATGGATGGGATTGGCCGCGGCAATCCCGCTCACCTGGGATCCAATAGCGGTCTATTTCCTGATTACCATAATCCTGTCGCTGCTGGGCTGGACGCAGTTGGCGCGCCAGATCCGCGGTCTGTTCATGTCGATCAAGAACGAGGACTATGTCATGGCCGCCCGCCTCGACGGCAGCGGGGAGATGCGCGTCATCTTCCGGCACATGGTGCCAGCCTTCACCAGCCATATCGTAGCCTCCGTCACCCTGGCCGTGCCGGCCATGATCCTCGCAGAAACCGCGCTGAGCTTCCTCGGCATCGGCCTGCGATCGCCCGTGGTGAGCTGGGGCGTATTGCTTCAGGAAGCGCAGAACATCCGGACGCTGGCCAATGCGTCCTGGCTGCTGTGGCCCGGCGCGGCCGTGATCACCGCAGTCCTGGCGCTGAATTTCCTCGGTGACGGGCTGCGCGATGCTGCCGACCCTTACGGAAACAACTGACATGGACGAGACAATTGTCGAGGTAGACGACCTGCGCGTCGATTTCCCGGTCATGGCCGGAACGATTCATGCCCTGCAGGGCGTCAATTTTGCCCTCAGACGCAGCAAGACTACCTGTATCGTGGGGGAATCGGGATCGGGCAAATCCGTTACAGCCCGATCCCTGATGCAAATCCTGCAAAGGCCTGGCCGCATCGCCTCCGGCAGCATCCGCTACCGGGATGATGACGGCAAGATCACCGATATTGCCGCCCAGGCAGCGGGAGGACGCACCATGCGCGCCATTCGCGGCCGTGAGATTGGCATGGTGTTCCAGGAGCCCATGACCTCGCTGTCGCCGGTGCACCGGATCGGCGAACAGATCATGGAGCCACTGCAACTGCATTTCGGGCTGCCCAAGCGCGAAGCGCGTGAGCGTGTTCTCGATATGATGGCCAAGGTCGGCATTCCCAATCCGACACAGCGGTTCGACAATTATCCGTTCCAATTGTCGGGTGGCCTACGCCAGCGTGTGGTCATTGCGATCGCGTTGATCTGCCAGCCCCGGCTGCTGATTGCCGACGAGCCGACGACCGCCCTTGATGTAACGACCCAGGCCAATATCCTCGACCTTCTGCGACAATTGCAGGACGAGATGAAAATGTCGGTGATGTTCATCACCCACGATCTCGGCGTGGTGGCGGAAATCGCCGACGATGTGGTGGTGATGTATGCGGGATCGGTTGCCGAGTCCGCCGATGTCGATACCATCTTTCATGCACCCCAACATCCCTACACTCGGGCCCTGCTCCAATCGGTGCCGCGGCTTTCTGCGGACAAGAACCAGCCGCTGGCGACCATTCGCGGCATGGTGCCTCACCCGCTGGCGCGACCGCAGGGCTGCGTGTTCCATCCGCGCTGCGACCGCTTTCTTCCCGGAACCTGTGACGCCGTCGAACCGCCCACTGTCGCGGTGGCGCCGGAGCATGCCGTCAAATGTATCCGGGTCGGGCCGGACCTCGAGGACATCGGATTATGAAAGAAACCATGGCAGACACGATCCTCGAGGTCGAAAACCTCAGCATGCATTTTCCTGTGACAAGCGCTGGCGTACTGCGCCGTGTTGTGGGCCAGGTCAAAGCCGTGGATGGCGTGTCATTCTCCGTGCGCGAAGGCGAAACGCTGAGTGTCGTGGGTGAATCGGGATGCGGCAAAACCACGTTGGGTCGCTGCATCATGCGCATGTACGAACCCACTGCGGGCAGCATCCGTTATCAGGACGAAAACGCCGGAGAGATGGTTGATCTGACCCGGCTCGACACCAAGTCTCTCCGGCCCTATCGCGGCGCTATCCGCATGATCTTCCAGGATCCCTACGCCTCGCTCAATCCGCGCATGACCGTGGAGGAGATCGTCGGCGAGCCACTGATACTCAGCGGCCATCCGCGCGACGAAGCGCTGCGCCAGCGCATTGGGGACCTGCTCGAACAGGTCGGACTGCGGCGTCAGTTCATGGCGCGCTATCCACATGCGTTTTCTGGCGGCGAACGCCAGCGCATCGGCATTGCCCGAGCCCTGTCGCTCAATCCTCGCCTGCTGGTGGCCGACGAGGCCGTCTCGGCACTGGACGTCTCCGTCCAGGCCCAGACCATCAACCTGCTGCGCAAGTTGCAAATCGAGTACAAGCTCACTTACCTCTTTATCGCCCACGATCTCAGTGTTGTGGAATATATAAGCGACCGAGTGGCCGTGATGTATGTGGGAAAGCTGGTGGAGCTGGCCCCCACCGAAGCGTTATTCACCCGCCCCGCCCATCCCTATACGGAGGCATTGCTCTCGGCTGTGCCCCTGCCCGATCCGCGCCTGCGCAACCGGGGTAAACGCATCCTGCTCAAAGGAGAAATCGCCGATCCCTCGAACGTGCCCAGCGGGTGTCCCTTCCATAACCGCTGCCCCTATTCGGATGGCGCTCGGTGCGTCAAGGAAGTGCCCGCGCTGCGCGATATCGCGGGTGATCGACAAGTCGCCTGCCATTATGCCGAGACGCTGCCACTGAAGGGCACGGCCGAGCTTACGGGCTAAACAGCATCGGCCCTGGCGAGGCTCGCCACGGCCGATGGACCAGGTTTCTCAAGTCGGCTGGGAAGAGAGGCACTCCGCCGCCACGCCCTCCCCGGGCGTGACGGGCCGAACCGGTCTTTCCATGCGCGTTAGGAGGCGCTTGCGGACCCCATGCGCGCCGCCATCAGCGCAGCATTCTTGAGGGCAGCCGGGGTAGCGATACCTTGCCCGACAATGTCATAGGCGGTGCCGTGAGACGTGGTGGTTACCACCATGGGCAGCCCGTAATGGACGGTGACGCCGCGACCGAAGCTCATCAGTTTCATCGCGATCTGTCCCTGGTCGTGATACATGGTCAGCACGCCATCGAAGCCACCTTCGGGCCTGATGGCCTGTACGAACGCCGTGTCGGACGGCAACGGTCCGTGGACGTTGAAACCGCGCTGTCTGGCAGCCTCCACGGCCGGGCGGATGACGTCGATTTCTTCCATACCGAAGGCGCCGGACTCACCATTATGCGGGTTGAGGCCGCAGACGGCGATGCGCGGCTTGTCGTATCCGGCTTTGCTCAAACCCTCATGCAGCATCGAAATGCCATTCAACACCTTTTCATGGGTGATCAGGCTGCTCACGTCCTTGAGCGGAACATGCGACGTGACTCGCGCCGTCCAGAGCTTGTCGTTGACGTTGAATTCGGTGGCCTTGCCGGTGAAGCCAAGTACCTCGACGAAGTAGTTGATTTCGTCGGGATGCTTCATGCCGCCGGCCTTGAGTGCGGACTTGTTGAGCGGTGCGACGCACATGGCATCCGCAATTCCGTCAACGCATAGCTTGAGCCCCAGGGCCAGGCCAGCCAGCATGTGGGCACCATTGCGCGGATCGACATTGCCGAGTTCGAAATCGGTATCGGCGTCACCATCCCAGCGCGCGAGCTGGACCGGCAGTTCATCCCCCTTCGGACGCCGCGGATCGACATGTTCGAACGCCATCCTCTGGCCGGCGACATCCATCCCGCGCTCGATCATCGGGCGGCTGCCGATGAGTATGTAGTTCGCTGCGTCCCGCACCTCTTCGTCCGCAAGAATCTTGGCCACGATTTCAGGCCCTATCCCTCCTGGGTCGCCGGTGAAAAGTGCGAGGGTGGGCTTCATGATGGCTGCTCCTTGATGCGTATGCGCTCTTGCACACTGTCTACAACATGACTCTGATTGCTGACAATAGCATTAGCGTATTTAACAATAAGAAACGTATTGCACCTCTTTTTGAGGCAATGTATCGATCATTAGCACAGGCTACGGCCGGTCCAGGCTGATCACTTTTCAGGAGCGACATCGCGATGACCGACAACATAATCGCCATCACCGGGGCCGCGGGCTATCTGGGGCGGTTGACCCGGAAGCACCTCGCCGTACCTGCCAACCGGCTGAGGCTTCTCGATATTGCAAAAATGGAACCGGCTGCCGAAGGAGAAACGATCATCCAAGCCAGCCTGAACGACGAGGACGCCGTCAGCAGACTGATCGATGGCGCGAGTATGGTGATCCACCTCGCCGCCGACCTCTCGGTAGACGACTGGCAGGGCGTGCTTGCGTCCAATATCCAGGGCACCTACACCATCTATGAGGCGGCCCGCAAAGCGGGGGTCCGGCGCGTTATCTATGCGAGTTCGCACCACATTGCGGGCATGTACCGCTCCAATGGGGTGACCGACACCCTGGCGCCGCATCGGCCGGACAGCCTCTACGGCTTGAGCAAGGGGTTCGGCGAGGACCTTGGGCAATATTACTGGGACAAGTTCGGCATGGAGAGCGTCGCCCTGCGCATCGGCTCGGCGAGGCCGAAACCGACCGATCCACGCGAGCGGTTTACCTGGCTCAGCGAGCCCGATTATTGCCGCCTGATTGATGCCTGCCTGACTGCGCCGAGCGCGGGGTTCACGCCAATCTGGGGTATTTCTGCCAATGATGGCGTTTGGTGGGACAATCGCCATGCGGCCCATATTGGCTTTGCACCGCAGGACAATGCCGGCGACCATATGCCCGCGCCGACACTCCTGGACGCCGAGCAGCGGCGCTTGCTGATATTTCAAGGCGGCAAGCGCTCCCTACACCGACTGGTCGCGTCAGACAGCGAGCGTTCGTGATGGGCATGATGCGTCTACTGCCCAAGGGAAGTTGCGACTGTCATTCCCACCTCTATCCACCATACAGCGCCTTTGCCTTGCGACCGGCCCAGCATCACGAAGCCAATGCCGATATTGCAGATTATCTGGCGATCTGCGCCAGCCTCGGCGTCGATCGGCACGTGCTGGTGCAGGGCAAGGCCTATCCGGACCGGCAAAGCCTGCTCTACGGCATGCACGAACTCGGCACCGAGCGGGTCCGGGGCATTGTCTTCTTCGACCCGGCCATGTCCGATCAAGAGTTCGGCCAGCTCGACACCGTCGGAGTGTGCGGTTTTCGATATCTGTTCCGGGCCGGTGAAGCAGTGGATATGGATGCGGTGCGGGCAGGCGCGCAAATCGCTGCAAAATGGGGCTGGCACATCATCCTTCAGGCCGAAGGCCCTGCCCTTATCGCGCATTACGCCGACCTCCTGGCCCTCCCCTGTCCGGTGGTCATAGACCATCTGGGGCGGCCGCCGCGCGGTAGCAGCGTCGAGGACGCGGCATTTCAGGCCTTGCTCGATTTCCTTCGCGGCGGTGGCTGGATCAAACTCGCCTCGCCCTACAATGTCACGCTCAATGGAAGCTCCGATTTCTCGCCTCTGGCCAGTTTGGTGCGGGCGCTTCTGGATACGGAGCCGAGCAGACTGATCTGGGGGCTGAATTTTCCGCACCCCAACCTTCCCACCGACGGCAAGCCGGATGAAAGGCATACCCTGACATCCCTTTTGGCCATGCTGAAGCCAAACGAAACGCAGCAGATTTTTGTCGAGAACCCAGGATTGTTGTACAAGTTCTCGCAAAATTAGAGCATGTGCCGTCGATTTGTGACATATGCCGACCTTCGAACGACATTTTGCTCGTTGCCATCTGCACGAGCATAAGCATTGGACCTGGTGAGCATGCCCTCTGCCAACGAAATTCAGAACTCGGATCAGTCAACGACCCAGCAGATCCGGCAAATCCTACTTGATCGCATCCTGAGTGGAGAGCTTCTGCCCGGACAGCGGATCAACGAAAATCAAATCGCGGCAGAGTTTCAGGTGTCGCGCGGGCCCGTGCGGGAGGCGCTGCGGTCTCTTGAGCAGGCCTATCTCGTGGAAATGATCCATAATCGCGGCGTCTTCGTGCGAAAGCTCGATATCCGCGAAGCCCTGCACCTTTATGACGTCCGCGCTTCCTTCGCCTACCTCGCGGGCAAGCTGCTGGCGCGACGCCTCTCGTCGGAAAAGATCAAGCTGCTATACGACCTGCATGAGCAGATGGAGGAAAAGCGGGCTCAAAAGGATTCGCACGGCTATTCGGAGCTCAACGAGTTCTTTCATTCGACCCTTATCCGCTCGACCGGCAACGATCGCCTGATCGAATGGTCGGAGAATATCGATCGGGAGTTACGGCTCGTGCTGCGCGGCGGGGTGGCGGGCCCCTCGCGCCTGCGGGAATCGAACGAGCAGCACCTCAACATTATCCGCAAGATTGATGCCGGCGACGCGCAAGGCGCAGCCCTGGCGTTCGAGGAGCATATTGCCAGCGGCAAGGCCCGGGCCCTCGACAGCCTGATTGCCCAAAGCAGTTCGGACGAAGTCGACCGGGCCAGACTGACTTAGCTACCTGTCCTTCTACATTTCCGGGAACAGGGGCAGCGCTATTGCCGCCCCTGCTTGTCCCAGCGGCTCAGCTTCCGCTTGCCGCCTTTCGGGCAAGGCGGCGCGCATTGTCGATCTGTTCGTGCGGCGTTGCCGCAGCCGGCATGGTCGTGATCTCGCGCAAGGTCGCGAAGGGCAGCTTGGGCTGTCGCGCTTCGGTCAACAGGCCATTCACCTCCTGTTCGGTATCGGTGACCTGAGTGTAGCAATAGCCCGCAAGATTCGGGCTGGCGGCGATTGCCTCGAAGATGTCGCGCAAGCGGGCTTCGAACTCACCCGGATCGCTAACGGTGGAGTAGCCATGCCAGCGCTCGCCCTGCTTGGGCATGTAGCTGAGGCCGCCAAACTCGGTGAGCATGACCGGAGCATCACCCAGCGGACGGCCACCCAGTACAATGCGCCGACGCGCCGGACCAAAGCCGGTCAGCATGGTCTCGATATCATCGCCATCATGGAAGCGGCTGGCTATGCCCTCCCCGTCGGGGGCGTAGTCATGCACCGACCATATGTCGCTTTCCACCAGTTCCCATCCATCGTTGGAGATGACGGGGCGGCTGGTGTCGAGTGCCTTGGTCATATGATAGAGCGCGCTTGCGTAATGGGCCTGATCGGGACGGTCGGCAATGTGGTGGACGCCCCAGCTCTCGTTGAGCGGCACCCAGGCGACGATGCAGGGATGGCTCTTGTCTCGGCGGACGGCCTCCATCCATTCCTTGGTCAGCGCCTCGACTGCCGACGGCGCAAAGGCATAGGCGCTGGGCATTTCCTCCCAGACCAGCAGGCCCAGCACGTCGCACCAGTAGAGGAAGCGCGGATCTTCGATCTTCTGGTGCACGCGCACACCGTTGAAACCCATTTCCTTTATGAGTTCGACCTCGCGCCGCAACGCGTCCGGGCTGGGCGCCGCCAAGTGTGATTCCGGCCAGTAGTTCTGACCCAGCACCATGCGCAGATAGTAGGGCATGCCATTGAGCAGGAAGCGCTGTGCGGAAACACCGGCACTGCGCAGGCCCAGATAGCTCCGCACATGGTCTCTGCCGGCTCCCTCGAGCACCACGTC
>Ga0160493_100232_pt1 | contig 21266 bp, 19 predicted proteins | sample DID2MG_2_FD_108262 | JGI IMG/M metagenome (GOLD analysis project Ga0160493, IMG submission 108262) | Enriched soil microbial communities from UW Madison campus, WI, USA - DID2878_E24_FP2 MG | ecosystem: Environmental > Terrestrial > Soil > Unclassified | place: USA: Madison, Wisconsin | collected... | reverse complement strand
GGATCGCTGAACACGGCGATGTAATTGTCGAGGCCGACAAAGGGTGTGCCGAAGGTGGCGATGCGCAACAGGTCGAACTCGACGAAGCTCATCCACAGCGAATAGAGCATCGGATAGATGCCCATCGCCGCCGTGATCAGCAGGGCCGGCGCCAGCATGAGATAGACAAAGATGTATTTCTGCCGGGTCAAGTCCAGGCTCCCAGTGCGGAGTTGCGGGGGAATATACGGCCGGGGGCGAACCCCCGGCCGACCAGTCAGGGAGGACTAGTTTGCAGCCGCGGCGCGGTCGAGCTCGGCCTGCATGCGGGCCTGCGCGGCCGTGACCTCGGCATCGATGTCGCCATTGCCGATCACGGTGTTGTAGACGAGGTCGTAAAGCACGGCGCCGGGCTCGGGCGAGGCCAGGGCGTTCCAGACGGCGCTGGGGTGCTGGGAGGTGTGGCCGTAATTGAGGGTTTCGGCCATGACCTTCTGCCAGGGGCGTTGCGACCAGAGTTCGGACGACATCACCGCGCGGCGGGGGCTGGCGGCGCCCGAAACTTCACTGATGCGCTCCATGTTCTCCGGTTGCGACAGGAATTCGATCCAGTCGATGCAGGCCTCGACATCGCTCGAGCCGTAGAGAACGCCCCAATAGCCGGCACCCGAGAAGCTGTCGCGGTTGCCGGTCGGGCCGGCGGGATTGATTTCCAGCGCCCACAGACCATCCAGTTCGGGATAGTCGCGGTCGAACTGGGACGGCCAGGAATTGTTGGTGCTGCCGATGATCGCCACCGCGCCGGAGGTGAAATCGGCGAGCGGATCGGCGCTCTTCTCGAAGATTTCCGGGGAGGTGATGCCATGCACATGCACGAGGTCCTGCATGAACTTGAGCGTGGTGCGCATCGCCTCGTTGTCGATGGTTGCGGTGCGGCCGTCCTCGCTCATCATCTGGCCGCCGGCCTGCCAGTAATAGGCCAGGAGCGTCTGGCCCGGATTGTTATTGGCACCGGGCGCGAAGCCCCAGCGGGTCACATTGCCATTGGCGTCGCGCTGCGTGAGGGCCAGGCCCTGCTCGACGATCTCGTCCCAATTGTCGGGCGGCGCGGTGATGCCGGCCTCTTCGAGGAAGTCGGTCCGGTACATCATCGGGCGGATATCGACGCGCCAGGGTATGCCGTAGAATTCGCCGTTGCGATGCACGTCGACCAGGGAGCCTTCGTAGAAATCCTCTTCCAGGGTCGGCCAGCGATCGCGGTATTCGGTGATCGGCATGGGGCCGAAACGTCCCGCCCCGATGCCGGAGAAGGAGTGGAGCCAATACATGTCGGCACAGTCGGGCGCGGTGCCGCCCTGGGCCACGGTCAGCCAGGTGTTGAAGGCCACCGACCAGTTGATGATCTCGACATTGACGTTGATGCCGCTCTGCTCGCGGAACTTGCCCGTCAATTCGTCATAGAGATCCTGATAGGCCAGCAGATCGCCCTGCGGCTGGGTCCAGAAACTGATGTCCTGGGCATTGGCGGCGCTCATCGCCGTCGCCGTCATCAGGGTGGCAAAAGACAGCCCGATATTCCGGAGCCGGCGGGTGGTCGGGAATTTGGTAGAACGTGTGGTCATGGCTTCCTCCCAAGACTGCGGCCCTGTGGCGGCCGCATTGATTACCGGGCCTGATTGTCCTCTGCCCGCTTCCGCATGAGCGAAATGGTCGTCCGGATGTGACGGAGCATGGCCTGTTCGGCCGCATCCGGATCGTGCGCTTCGAGCGCATCGACAATGTCGAGATGTTCCTGCAGGGTCTCCGCCGGCGCGCGCAGCAGGCCCTGCGCCAGGGACAGGCTCAACACGTCGCGCACCGATTCCAGTTGCCGGGTCAGAAATTCATTGGCCAGCAGCGCCGTCAGGTAATTGTGGAATTCCTGATCGGCCTCGCGATATTCGCTCCAGTCGTCGCTCCCCTCCGCCGGCATCGAGGCGGTGATCAGCGACCGCAGATACAGGGCGTGCTTGCGCTCGAAGAGCGGCGCGACCAGGCGGCAGGTCAGCCCTTCCAGCACAGCGCGCACCTCGAAGAGATCGGCAATGCGCGCCGGCCCGAAGCTGACGACGGTGGCCTCGCCGCGCGGCGACACGGCCACGAAGCCATCCCGCTCCAGGGCGGCGATGGCGCTGCGGAGCGGCGTGCGACTCACACCCAGCTTCTGCGCCAGGTCCTCCTGCACCAGCTTCTGGCCCGGCATCAGCTCCCCGCGCAGGATCATGTCCCGCAACGACCGATATCCGAACTCCTCAAGACTTTGCGCGCCTGCTGCCGCCATGGCCATGCCTCCTCCCGCCGGCAGGGTGCTGGCCCGCCCGGTGTATACACTGGATACAGAGTATACAGATGGCATGTCAATATCGGTTTGCATGTTTCTGGCAGACCATTTGTGGATCAACGCTCGCATTTAATGCATGCATTATTGCGCGCGTCAATGCGCTAACAATCGCCCATCACTAGTCCAAAAACCTGGCTATCCTGCTGAAAATCCGAATAGTTTTACACATTGTGCCATCAAGGGCGCCAAAATTCTTGACCCTTGCCAGACAATGACCGACGCATTATGCATGCATTGATGGAGGCGAAATGAACCCGATCGATAGTCGTGCCGTGCGCAAGATCGGCACGGAGCTGAAGCGCCCGGAATGCGTCCTAACCCACGCCTCCGGCTTCCTTTTCGCCTCCGACTGGAGCGGACGCGGCGGCGTTTCGATCATCTCGCCCCAGGGCGTGGTGCGCCGCCTGGTCCCGGCCGATCCGCGCGTTTCTCTACGGCCCAACGGCATTGCGCTGGAACAGGGCGGCAGCTTTCTCCTCGCGCATCTGGGGGACGAGACGGGCGGGCTCTTCCGTCTCTATCCGGACGGCCATTGCGCGCCCGTATTGACCGCGCTGGCCGGCATGCCCCTGCCCCCCAGCAATTTTCCCCTGCTCGACCGCCAGGGCCGTATCTGGCTGACCGTTTCCACCCGCAAGGTGCCGCGCGCCGCCGATTACCGGCCGGACGCATCGAGCGGGTTCATTGTTCTGATCGATGCCGGCGTCGCTCGAATCGTCGCCGACGGCCTGGGCTATACCAACGAGCTCTGCCTCTCGCCCGATGGCCGCCATGCCTATGTCAACGAAACCTTCGGGCGGCGCCTCACCCGCTTTTCGGTTGCGGCCGATGGCAGCCTGTCGGACCGAAGGGTGATCTGGACATTCGGGCCGGGCGATTTCCCGGACGGGCTCTGCATGGATGCCGAAGGGCATTTGTGGGTCACCAGCATCGTCTCCAACCGGGTCATCCGCATCGCCCCCGACGGCGGCGATGCCCGGATCATCCTCGAAGATTCCGATGCCGCCCATGTCGCCGCCGCCGAAGCCGCCTTCGCGGCCAATGCCATGGGCCGGCCGCATCTCGACCGGCAGCCCGCCGCCACGCTCAAGAACATTTCCTCGCTCGCCTTCGGCGGGCCGGACCTGCGCCTTGCCTGTCTCGGCAATCTCCTCGGGGACGCCATACCGGTCTTCGACAGCCCGGTGGCCGGTGCCCGTCCGGTCCATTTCGATTTCGATATCTCTCCGCTTCTCGACCATCTGGATTTCACATGACCGCATCTAGAACCTTCGACATTGCCGTGCTGCCTGGCGACGGCATCGGCAGCGAAGTCATTGCCCCCTGCCTTGTCCTGATGGATGCGGTTGCCGAACGCGTGGGCGGCTTCCGCCTCGATTATGCGCAACTGCCCGCCGGCGCGCATGAATATGTCCGCTCCGGCGTGGCGCTGCCGCCCGAGACCCTGGAGGCCAGCCGCCGGGCCGACGCCATCCTGCTCGGCGCCATGGGCTGGCCCGCAATCCGCTATGAGAACGGCACGGAGATCGCGCCGCAGCTCGACCTGCGCACCGAACTGGGTCTGTTCGCCGGCGTCAGGCCCGCCCGCACCCTGCCCGGCGTCGCCTCGGTGCTCGCCGATCCGCGCGCGGCCGACCTCGACCTCGTCATCATTCGCGAATCCACCGAGGGCCTTTTCGCCCTGCGCGACGAGGGCATCGTGATCGAGGACCGGGAAGCCCGTGACACCATGGTCATTACCCGCGAAGTGTGCGAACGCCTCTTCGACTTCTCCTTCGCCTATGCCCGGCAGCGGCGGGAAGCCGGCGGTCCCGGCAAGCTCACCTGCGTCGACAAGGCCAATGTCTTTGCCAGCCTCGCCTTCTTCCGCAAGATTTTCGACGAACGGGGCGGCCATTTCGACGACGTGCCGGTCGACCATGCCTATGTCGACGCGACGGCGCTCAACATGGTGCGGCGCCCCTGGGATCTGGATGTGATGGTCACCGAGAACATGTTCGGCGACATCCTCTCCGATCTCGCGGCCGGGCTGATCGGCGGCATGGGCTTCGCCCCATCGGCCGATATCGGTCTCGACCATGCGGTGTTCCAGCCCTGTCACGGCTCGGCGCCCGACATTACCGGCAAGGGCGTCGCCAACCCGACGGCCACGCTGCTCTCCGGCGCCATGATGCTGGACTGGCTGGGCCGCCGCCACGACGTGCCCGAGGCCGTCCGCGCCGGGCGCCTGTTGTCCGACGCGGTGGACGAGGCCTTCCGCAACGGCATCCGCCCCTATGAGATTGGCGGCCGCGATGGTACCGAAGCCGTCGCCCGCGCCGTCGAGGACGCGCTTTCCGGGCTGGAGGTCGCATAGCGGATGGTCGAGCGCTTGAGATTGGCGACGCTGGGCGCGGGCTATTTCAGCCAGTTCCACTATCGCGCCTGGGCCCGGCTGCCGGTCGACCTCGTCGCCATCTGCGACCGCGACACGGCCCGCGCGGCACGGCAGGCGACGGCTTTCCCGCAGGCGCGGGTCTATGCCGACCTCGAGGCCATGCTGGATCGGGGTGATATCGATCTTCTCGACATCATCGGTCCGCCCGAAAGCCATCTGCCGGCCATCGAAGCCGCTGCGGCACGCGGCATCGACGTCATCTGCCAAAAGCCGTTCTGCGGGAGCATTGAGGCCGCGCGCCGCGCCACAGACCTCGCCCAGCAGGCCGGAATCCGGCTCATCGTGCATGAGAATTTCCGCTTTCAGCCCTGGTATGGCGCGGTCCACGACCTGCTGGCCAATGGCGATTTGGGCGAAATCTACGGCGCGACCTTCCGCCTGCGGCCCGGCGACGGCCAGGGCCCCGACGCCTATCTTGGGCGCCAGCCCTATTTCCGCACCATGGACCGTTTCATGGTGCATGAAACGGGCATCCACTATGTCGACATCTTCCGCTATCTGCTGGGGGAGGTCTCGGCCGTCACCGCCCGCCTGCGGCGCATCAACCCGGCCATTGCCGGCGAGGATGCGGGCCTCGTCATCCTGGAGATGGAGCAGGGCGCGACCGCGCTGCTCGATGGCAACAGGCTCTCGGATCACGCTGCGGCCGATCGGCGTCGCACATTGGGCGAGATGACGATAGAAACGGCGGGTGGTGTCATCGACATTACTGGCGACGGCGCGGTATTGCTGCGTCGCCACGACGAAAACCAGCGCCGGCCCATAGAATTCTCCTGGCAGGATATCGATTTTGGTGGAGATTGTGTCTATCGCACCCAAGCCGCGGCGCTCTCGGCATTGACGGGTCAAGGCCCTATGGTCAATTCGGCTGCCGACTATCTCGCCAATCTTCGGGTTGAGGCGGCGATATACATTTCGCATGCGCAGGGACGAAGGGTATTGATCGATGAGCCTGGCCTCGACACCGACTGAGCGTGCCAATCAGGCGGATCTGGCCTATGGCCGGCTCAAGCAGCTCATCCTCGACGGCAACCTGCCCGCCGGCGCCCAGATGCTCGAGCAGGAAGCGGCCACGCGCCTCAATATGAGCCGCACGCCGGTGCGCGAAGCCATGGTCCGGCTGCGCCAGGAAGGCATGGTGGAAATCCGCCCGCGGCACGGCATGCGTGTCCTGCCCATTTCAGCCAGCGACATGGCCGAAATCTATACGGTTCTCACCGCGCTCGAGGGCACCGCGGCCGAACTCGTGGCCCAGCGTGGCCCCACGGCGCGCCAGCTCTCCCAGTTGCGGGGCGCCGTCACCGACATGCAGGCGGCGCTCGAACGCGACGACCTCAAGGCCTGGGCGGCGGCGGACGAACAATTTCACCTGCAGCTGGTGCGCCTGTCGGGCAATACCAGGCTCATCCAGATGGTGGGCCAGCTCTGGGACCAGGCCCATAGGGCCCGCATGCTGACATTGCAATTGCGGCCGACCCCGACCAATTCGGTCAAGGAACATGCCGAACTCGTGGACGCCATTGCGGCCGGCGACGGCGCCGAGGCGCGCCGGGTCCACGAGGACCACCGCCGCCGCGCCGGCACCATGCTTGTGGACCTGCTCGACCGGCTGGGCCTCAATCAGCTCTGAAGCGCCAGGACGCGCACCTGCTTGGACGCGAGCATGGCGGCAGTCGCCGTATCGAAGCGCCGGAAATGGGCGCTTTGCAGATGCGCCTGGAACGCGGCCGCATCGCTATAGACTTCGTAGAGCAGCAGCCTGGACGGATCCTCGGCGTCCCGGCAAACGTCGAAGCGCAGGCAGCCCGCCTCCTTGGCCAGCGAGCGGCGCGCGTTTTCCAGCAGCAACGGCATGAAGCGTTCGAGATGTCCGTCGCCTATTCCGAGATCGACGACGACGACATGGCCGCCGCTCACGGTGCGCCGCCGGTAATGGTCTTGAGATAGCCGAAGAAGGCCTTCTTGCGCGGGCTGTTGATGGTCCAGTCCACCGGCAGGGACTGAAAGCCGTCCTCATAGCGTTCGCGGTTCATGCGATAATCGAAATAGCCCCAGGACACATGGTCGCCGATGGCCGCGGCGAAATTGTTGTCCGCCTGGTCGAAGTCGAAATGGTCATCCTCGTTGATCATGACCGGCATGTCGCGATAATGCGGCTGGGCCCGGTTTGCCCGGATCATCACGCGCACGCTGTCCGGATGGTGCGTGCCATTGCCGTGCAGCAGCAGGAAGTCGGCGGCCTTCATGATATTGGCGCCCACCGGCCTGGGATAGGCCAGGCTGGTCGAGACCAGCAGCCGCCGCGACGGCGTGTCGAAGCGGCCTTCGGATCGCTTCTGCGCCAATTCGATCAGTTCATGGCCCCGCTCCGCGCCGATGATCGGTTGGAAAAACGGCAGGTCCACTTCATTGCCGATTTCGAGCAGCACATTGCGCGCACCGCGCTCGGCCAGCCAGTCCACGACATTTTCGACCGCCCGCCTGACCGAGTCCTCGTCCTTGAAGATGCGGGTCTGCTTCCAGTAGAAAAGTCCGAGAATGACCACCATGCCCAGCCTGTCGGCCTCGGTGATCACCTTGTCCAGTCGGTCCATCCAGGGTTGCTTCAGCGTGCCGTCGGCATTGAACGCCGTAATGATCCAGGGCTGTACATTGCTGTATCCCTGCGGGCTGCCGGCCTGCAGGTTGATGCCCACCGCATCGAGGCCATGGGCGCGATAATCCGGCATCGCCGCCAGGAATTCGTCATTGTTGCGCCTGGCCGTAAAATCCTCGCCATCCGGATACATCCAGACCCCGCGCGTCGAGGGATTTTCGTCCTCGGTCAGCGCCTGCACCATGCGGGAATTGAACAACAGGCCTTCGATGCTGTGCCCGTTCCAGCTCCTGCCCTTGTGGGTCACCTGCCCATTGATCACGAAATTGGTGCCATCGATGGAAATGACGGTATTGGTCGCGCGCGGCATTCGGGCTCCTCCTAAAGACAGAGCCATAATGCATACATTAACGCGTCCGTAAAGTGCACGGATGTCTGTATTTGCCCGGTCAGCGCCGAGGCACCGAAGCGAAGAAATCGTGATAGGGGCCGGTGGTCGCGCGCTCCATCAGATCGGCAAGGGCCTCGATGGGCCGGTCGGCATGGTCGACCCGGAGGTCGATTTCGGGAAAGGCCTGCGTATCATGAATGCGAAGGGCGGCGGAGCCCAGCCCTCGCCTGTCGCCGCCGGCGTCCGCGCCGGCCTGGAGCGCTGCAAGCAAGGCGGCGGCAAAGCTCGATGTGCCGCGCAGCCGGTGATAATGGGCCATCATCTCCGCCAGCACCGATGCGCCGGTGAGCATGTTGCCGGCGACGGCCACGCCCTCGTCGAGGAGATGACCGGCAAATCCGATGCACTGGCCACCGGTCCATCCCGCTGCCGAGCCATTGCGGTCGACGAGGACGATCTGGCGCATTTCCGCCTTGTCGTCCTGCGCCAGCGCCATGCGCAAGGCCTCCGCCGCGCTCATCTCGCCCAGAACGGAAAGCGCGTCGAGCGCGAGATAGGGATTGGTCATGGCCTGGGTCGCAGCCGCGCCGATCCCCTGCCGGACATGCGGCACCAGGGCGCCGACCATGGGCCCGGCCGTTGCCGTGGCCACGCCAAATGCGCCGGTGGCGAAATCTCGAGCAATTATGGAAAAGGTCATTCAGCACTCCGGGTCGGCGACCATTTATCATCATAAATTGACAGCGCGCAAATTTATGATGATAAATTCACCATGGCTCTGCTGGACAATGCGACAATTCCGGCAAGGGCGAGGGAACGCAAGGAGAGGTTTCACTATGATCCGTACATGGAAAGGCGCCGCGTCGCTGCTCCTGGCGGCCACGGCCCTGAGCATGGCTTTGCCGGCAGCGGCCCAGACGCCGCCCAATGTCCTCGTGGTCGGCCAGATCGCCGAGCCGGCATCGCTCGATCCGCATGTCTCGACCGCGGCCAACGATTTCCGCATCGCCGTCAACATCTATGACGGCCTGGTGCGCAACGCGCCGGGCACGCTCGAGATCGAGCCGGCGCTCGCCACCGACTGGACCATTTCCGAGGACGGCCTCGAATATGTCTTCACCCTGCGCGAAGGCGTCAGCTTCCACGATGGCACGCCGTTCAATGCCGAGGCGGTCAAGTTCAACTTCGACCGCATGCTGGATGAAAGCCATCCGCAGGCCGCGACCGGCCCCTTCCCCCTGGCTTTCTTCTTCTCGTCGGTCGAGAGCGTCGAGGTGGTCGATGACCTGACGGTCAAGTTCACGCTCAACGAGCCCTTCGCGCCGTTCATGTCGAACCTGGCCTCGCCGACGGGCCTTATCGTTTCGCCCGCCGCCGTCGAGCAATACGGCGCCGATTACGGCCGCAATCCCGTGGGCACCGGCCCGTTCAAGTTCGAGGAATGGCGGTCCAATACCAGCGTGGTCGCCTCGCGCAACGACGCTTACTGGGACGGCGCGCCGGCGCTCGAAGCGGTGATCTTCCGCCCCATCACCGACGCCAATACCCGCGTCGCCGAAATGCTCTCCGGCGGCATCGACGTGCTGCTCGAGACGCCGCCCGACAATGTCGCCCAGTTCGCCAATGACGCCAATTACCGGGTGGTCGAGGCCGTGGGGCCGCATGTCTGGTATGTCATGCTCAACGCCAAGGAAGGCCCCTTCGCCGATGTGCGGGTGCGCCAGGCGGTCAATTACGCCGTCAACAAGGAAAGCCTCGTCAACGACGTGCTGCAAGGCACGGCCGAAGTCTCCGCCGGCCCGATCCCGCCGGCCTTCAACTGGGCCTATAACGAAGACGTCGCGCCCTATCCCTACGATCCGGAAAAGGCCCGGGAACTGCTCGCCGAAGCCGGCGCGGAAGGGGCCAGCCTGACCTTCCTCGTCACCGAGGGCGGCTCGGGCATGCTCGATCCGGTGCCGATGGGCACCGCCATCCAGGCCGATCTGGCAGCGGTCGGGCTCGATGTCGAAATCCAGACCTATGAGTGGAACACGTTCCTCTCCGAGGTCAATCCGGGCCTCGAAGGCAAGGCCGACATGGCCGAAATGGCCTGGATGACCACCGATCCGGACACCCTGCCCTTCCTCACCCTGCGCAGCGCCGCCTTCCCGGCCGAGGGCGGGTTCAACTCGTCCTATTATTCCAATCCGGACGTGGACGAATTGCTTGACCAGGCCCGCCTCTCGACCGACCCGGAAGAGCGCGGCGACCTCTACAAGCAGGTCCAGGCCATCACCCACGAAGACGCCCCCTGGCTCTTCGTCGCCAATTGGAAGCAGAATGCGGTGGTCACCAGCGCGGTGGGTGACTTCGAATTGCAGCCGGACTTCTCGCTGGTGCTGCGGGACGTGACGAAGCCGTGAATTTGTACCGGATGGGGCACCCCCTCATCCGGCGCTAAGCGCCACCTTCTCCCCGAGGGGAAGAAGAATAGGTCGGCGTTCGCCTCTTATTCCTCTCCCCCTCGGGGAGAGGGTGGATCGGCCGAAGGCCGAGACGGGTGAGGGGGATGCCGGCCGATACGCAGTTCAGGAGGCGCCATGCCCACCTACATCGCCAAACGCCTCCTCGCCGCGATTCCGGTCATTCTCGGCCTCTCCATCATCGTCTTCCTGGTGATGAAGCTCATCCCCGGCGATCCGGCCCAGGCGCTGCTCGGCTCCTATGCCACGCCGGACAATGTCGCGCGCATCAACCGCGCCCTGGGGCTCGACCGCTCCTGGCCCGAGCAATATTTCATCTGGATCGCCAACCTCCTCCAGGGCGATTTCGGCCGCTCCTATGTGCTCAATCGGCCCGTCCTCGATGAAGTCATCGAGCGCTTCGGCGCCACGCTCATTCTCGCCGGTGCCGCGCTCATCCTCTGCTCCGTCCTCGGCATTCTCGCCGGCATCGTCTCGGCCGTGCGCCAGTTCGGCTGGACCGACCGCATCGTCACCTTCTTCGTGCTGATCGGCATTTCCATGCCGGCCTTCTTCCTCGGCCTGGTCTTCATTCTGTTCTTCGCGGTGCAATGGCGCCTGCTGCCGGCCTCGGGCATGTATGCGGTCTATGGCGGCGGCGACCTGCCGGACCTGTTGCGCCACCTGATCCTGCCCGCCTCGACCCTGGCCATCGTCGCCACCGGCGTGGTGGCGCGCCTCACCCGCGCCGCCATGCTCGAAGTGCTGCGTCAGGATTTCATCCGCACCGCCCGCGCCAAGGGCCTCTCCGAAAACAAGGTCATCTATCGCCACGCCTTCCGCGCGGCGCTGGTGCCCATCATTCCGGTGCTCGGCATCCAGGCCGGCTTCGTGCTGGGCGGCGCCGTCTATATCGAAACCGTCTTTCAATGGCCGGGCCTGGGGCAGATGCTGGTCAAGGCCGTGTCCACCCGCGACATCCTGCTGGTGCAGGGCGGCGTGCTCATTGCCGCCAGCGTCTACGTGCTGGTCAACCTGCTCGCCGACGTCGCCCAGGCTATGCTCGACCCGAGGCTCAAGGCATGAGTGATCTCCCCGTGACCGCTCCATCCCCCGCCCGCAAGCGCCACGGCAATATGCAATTGCTGATGGCCAACCGGCTCGCCGCCGCCGGCCTGTTCATCTTCGGCTTCATCGTCGTCGTGGCGCTCCTCGCGCCGGTGCTGCCGATCCCCAATCCCGATCTCACCGACCAGCCCAACCGGCTGCTGCCTCCGCTCAGCCAGGGTCATCTCCTCGGCACCGACCATCTGGGCCGCGACATCCTCTCGCGCCTCATCTGGGGCACGCAGGTCTCGCTTCTCGTGGGCATCAGCGCCACCGCGCTGGCGGCGCTTTTCGGCTCGCTGATCGGCCTGGTCGCCGGCTATGTCCGGGGCGCCACCGACAGCGTGCTCATGCGCCTGGTCGATATGCTGATGGCCTTTCCCTACATCCTCCTCGCCATCGCCATCGTCGCCGCGCTCGGCCCGGGCCTGCTCAACGCGCTCTATGCCATCGCCCTGGTCAATATCCCGTTCTTCGCCCGCAACATTCGGGGCGTCACCGTATCGATCCGCAACCGCGAATTCGTCGACGCCGCGCGTCTGTCCGGCAAGAGCCATGCGGCAATCCTCTTCACCGAAGTGCTGCCCAATGTGCTGCCGGTCATCGTCATCACCATGTCGACCACGGTCGGCTGGATGATCCTCGAAACCGCGGGCCTCTCCTTTCTCGGCCTCGGCGCCCAGCCGCCCACCTCCGATCTCGGCTCCATGCTCGGCCAGGCGCGGGCCCAGCTTTTCACCGCCCCTCACGCCTCGATCATTCCGGGCATCATGATTTTCGTGCTGGTGATGAGCATCAACCTGCTCGGCGACGGCATCCGCGACGTGCTCGATCCGCGCCTGCGCTCCGGCGCTCTCGACCGCCCCATGGCCGTCACCAGGATCGACCGCAAGACCAGGCCTGCGCCAATGCTGGCGGACGCCCCTGCCCTCGTTGTCGAAAACCTTTCGACCGGCTTCGACAGCGGCGGCGGCATCACGCCGGCCGTCCGCAATGTCGGTTTCCGCCTGGGCAAAGGCGAATGCCTCGGCCTGATTGGCGAGAGCGGCTCCGGCAAGTCCGTCACGGCCCTTTCGCTCATGGGTCTCGTCGCCTCGCCGCCCGGCATCATCACCGATGGCGCCGCCTATGTGGATGGTAAGGACACGTTCTCGCTGCGCGAACAGGACCTCATCGCGCTGCGCGGCGCCCGCGTCGCCTATGTGTTCCAGGACCCCCTGACCACGCTGCATCCGCTCTTTGCGGTGGGCGAACAGATCGCCGAGGCGATCCTGGCGCACCAGAAGATGGGCAAGGCCGCCGCGCATGCCCGGGCGGTCGAGCTCATGGAAAGCGTCGGCATCCGCGATGCCGCAAGCCGCGCCTCGGCCTATCCGCACGAATTGTCGGGCGGCCAGCGCCAGCGCATCGGCATCGCCATGGCGCTGGCCAACGAGCCCGACATCATCATTGCCGACGAACCGACCACCGCGCTCGACGTCACCGTCCAGGCGCGCATACTCGAACTTCTGGACGCGCTGCGGCGCGAGCGCGGCCTGGCCCTCCTCCTCATCACCCACGATTTCGGCGTCGTCGCCCAGGTCTGCGACCGCGTCGCCGTCATGCGCCATGGCGAGATCGTCGAACAGGGGGACACGCAGGACATTCTGCGCGATCCGCAGCACGCTTACACCAAGCGCCTCATCGCCTGCGTGCCGGAACTCGGCGAAGGCCATGGCTTCCTCGACCGTGTCCGCCCGCTCTTCAAGGAGGCCGGCGCATGAACGATGCCGTGCAAATTCGCGATCTGGTCAAGACCTTTGGCGGCGGCCGTTCCCTGTTCGGCCGCAAGGCTTCGGAAGTGCACGCGGTGCGCGGCATCTCGCTCGATCTGCAACGAGGGGAAACGCTGGGCATCGTGGGAGAAAGCGGCTCGGGCAAATCCACCCTGGCGCGCATGCTGGTGGGTCTTGAAGCGCCGACCGCCGGCACCATGCTGATCGACGGCAAGCCCTGGGCCGAGCTGGCCGCCTCGGGCACGCGCGCCTTCGGCCGGACCATACAATATGTCTTTCAGGACCCGGTGGCCTCGCTCAATCCGCGCAAGACCATCGGCGACATCCTCGATGTCCCGCTGCGCCTGCTCTGCGGCTATGACGCATCCCGGCGCGCCAGCCGCAAGCGCGCGCTCATCGACGCCGTCCAGATGCCCATGGACACGCTGGAGCGCTATCCGCACGAATTTTCCGGCGGCCAGGCACAGCGCATCGCCATCGCCCGGGCGCTGGCTGCCGAAGCCAGCATCCTGGTGCTCGACGAACCGGTCAGCGCCCTCGATGTGTCCGTCCAGGCGCAGGTGCTGCTGCTGCTCCAGCAATTGCGGGACGATCTCGGCCTGTCCTATCTGTTCATCAGCCACGACCTCGCCGTTGTCGAAGCCATTTCCGATCGCGTCGCCGTCATGTATCTCGGAGAAGTGGTGGAGACCGGCCCCGCGGCCCGGCTCTTCGCCGCCCCGCAGCACGATTACACGCGGTCGCTCATCGCCAGCGCCCCGCGCCTGACCCCGGATGCCGCATGAAGAGTCGATTCCGATGAGCGAAAGCATCCCCCTGCCCCGCCGCAAGCGCACCGACGAGATCGTCGATGCCATCAAGCGCATGATCGTCGAGCACAGCCTTGGCCCCGGCGATCGCCTGCCCCAGGAGCGCGAGCTCATCGCCCAATTCGCCGCCAGCAAGGGCACGGTGCGCGAGGCCTTGAAGGCGTTGGAAGTCCAGGGCCTCATTTCCGTGCGCACCGGCCCGGGCGGCGGCGCCTTCATCGAACGGATGTCGGAGGGGCGCGCGATGAGCCTGCTCTCCAATTTCCTCTTCGCCAAGAACCTCTCCATCGCCAACATCTACGCGATGCGCAAAGTGCTCGAACCGCAGCTTGCGGCCAGCGCCACCCCGCATATCGATGAAGCCGGTCTCAAGCGCCTGGAGGCCATCATCCGCATCTACGACCACGAGCCGGCCGATGCCACCGAGCGCTGGAACCAGCGCATGGCCGAGCTCGATTTCCACTCCGTCGTCGCCGAATATTCCGACAATCCGATCCTGGCCTTCACCTGCCGCTTCCTGCAACGCCTTCTCAAGGAGCTGACCATCGCCCAGGACATCTATGTCCAGCCCGAACCGGTCTCCCGCCAGAGCGGCATCCGGCACCAGCGCGACCTCATCGACGCCATGCGCCGCCGTGACGGCGCCGCGGCTTCGGCCATTCTCGCCGAGCACATGGTGGAAGCCGAGCAGCATATGCTGGGTCTCGAGGCCAGGCTCGAGAACCGTTTCCTCGAAGAAGTCCACCCGGCCCGCACGCGAAAGCGCCGTAGCGCATGATAGACGCCGATTATCTCCTCGCCCGCCTCCTCGATCTGGTCAAAACGCCGAGCCCCGTGGGCATGACCGGGCGCGCCGTCGCGCTCGTCGATACCTGGCTGCGCGAATTGGGCTATTCGCCTCGCTATACCCGTCGCGGCGTCCTCTATGTCGAAGTCGGCGCGGGAGCGCCGCGCCGGGCCCTTGCCGCCCATCTCGATACGCTGGGCGCCATGGTCACCGAGCTCAAGCCCAATGGCCGCCTCGCCCTGCGCAATACCGGCACCTGGGCCGCCCGCTTCGCCGAAGGTGCGCGCGTCACCATCTTTTCCGACCATGCCGAACATCGCGGCACCATCCTGCCGCTCAAGGCCTCGGGTCATCGCTACAATATTGAGGTCGACACCCAGCCCGCCGATTGGGACAATCTCGAAATTCGCGTCGACGCCATCCTTCCCGACCGCCAGGCGCTCATCGCCGCCGGCTTTCACGTGGGGGACATGGTCGCCATCGACGCGCAGCCCGAAATCGTCGATGGCTTCATCGTCTCGCGCCACCTCGACGACAAGGCGGGCTGCGCCACGCTCCTGGCCGTGCTGAAGGCAATCGCCGAGGGCAAGGTGAAGGTGGCCGAACCGTTCCAGGCCATGTTCACCATCGCCGAAGAAATCGGCATCGGGGGCACCCACGGCTTCGGTCCGGAGGTCGAGGAACTGCTCGCCATCGACAACGCGGTCACCGCTCCGAACCAGACCTCGCGCGATGGCGCCGTAACGATAGCAATGCGGGACCGCCAAGGGCCGTTCGACGCCAGAATGATACGCCAGATGCTCACAGTCTGTGAACGCGACGGCATCGAATGTGAACGCGATACCTTCCGCCACTACCGCTCCGACAGCGCCGCCGCAATCGAGGCCGGATGGGATCTGCGCGTGGGTCTGGTCTGCTTCTCCCTCGACAGCTCCCATGGCTGGGAGCGCACCCATATGGCCTCGCTCCTGGAGCTCGGACGGCTCATCGCCGGCTATCTGCAAACGCCCATTTCAGACTGAAATATCAATCCGATAGCCGCGCTCCTAGCTGGCGGAAAGCTGGTCCGAAATGGCCTTGAGCCAAAGCGAAACCGCAACGGCGCCGCCATCCTTCACCCCCAAGGCGCGATCGCCCAGATAGGCCGAACGGCCAAGCGACGGTTTCATGTCGGCCGTCGCCTCCGCGCCATTGCTGGCGGCCGTGACCGCAGCCCCGAACGCCGCCAAAGGTTCGGCCCCGCCGGCGAGTTCCTGCGCCCAAATTTCGGCGGCGGGGCGCAGGGCATCGACCATGGTGCGGTTTCCGACGCGAGCCCCGCCCAATTGTTCCACCGCCTCGACGGCAGCGGTAAAGGCGTCCGACCAGTCCTGGCCCGATGCCGCGGCCTTGTCCTGAAGCACGCCGGCGGCCCGGACCAGACCCACTGCATAGAAGGGCCCCGAACTGCCGGCAATGGCGCGCCGCAGCGCATCGGCAATGGCCGCGCAGGCCGAGGCCGGCGTATTGAAGGCCTGGTCCGGCAGGGCGCGAATGGCCTCGGCGCCGCGCACCATGCTGGCCCCGAGATCGCCGTCCCCGGTCCGGCTGTCGAGATCGGCCAGCGTCGGTTCGTGTGCAATCAGCGCTGTGGCGACCGCCTCGACCACCGCCCGAATAGCGGCGGCCTGCGGCCCCGGAGGATGGTCCGTGCCGGTGCCGGCCGTTTGCGGCGCGGCCACGACATGACGTTCCGGCGCAACGCGTCCATCGCTGTTCCAGGCGCGCGCCTCGGTCGGCGCGTCGAGCGCGGCGAGCAATGTATCGGTGAGCGGCAGGATGCTGATGGAACAGCCGGGCATATCGAGCGCCGAGAGGTAGACGCCGCAATAGAGGCGCTCGACCAGAAGGCCGGCTTCCCTGGCCCGCGCCAGGGCGCGCCGGGCCATTACGGTCAATTCGATCGGCGGTGTGCCGCCGAGACCATTCACCAGAACTGCCACCCGTTGGCCCGCGCCCAGCTTCTTGTCCTCGATAATGGTGTCGATCAGGCGGTCCACCAGCACATCGGCGCGCTGCAGCGCGACCCGCTCCACCCCCTTCTCGCCGTGGATTCCCAGGCCGATCTCGATCTCGCCCTCGTCCAGGATGAAACCCGGCGCGCCGACGGCGGGAACGGTGCAGGCGCCCAGCGCCACGCCCATCGTGCCGACGGAATCGGCGGCCTCGCGCGCCAGCGCCGTGACTTCGGCCAGCGGCAGGCCGCGCGCAGCGGCGCTGCCGGCGATCTTGTGGACCAGCACTGTGCCGGCAATGCCGCGCCGCCGCTCGGGCGCAACGATGTCGCGCAGGGCGACGTCGTCGGCGACGACCACGATTTCGGTCGGTATGCCCTGGGCGCTGGCCATTTCGGCGGCCAGACCGAAATTGAGCCGGTCGCCGGTATAGTTCTTGACGATGAGGACGGCGCCCCGCGGGCCGGCGACCGCCTTGATGGCCGCCAGAACGGCATCGACGCTGGGGGAGGTGAAGACATCCCCGGCAATGGCGGCACTCAGCATGCCCGCGCCGACATAGCCGGCATGGCCGGGTTCGTGGCCGCTGCCACCGCCGGACAGAACGGCGACCGGACGCTCGGCCACCGGACCATCTTCCCAGCGGATCAGCACGTTTTCGGTATCGAGCAGCGCCAGGCCGGGACTGGTATCGGCCAGGCCCTCGAGCACTTCACGCACCAGGTGCCGCGGATCGTTGATCAGTTTCTTCATGGCACGAGCCTCGTCGGTCGGGTCAGTTGATGAAGCCGGCGGCGCGCGGCAAGGCAAGGGATATTTCAGGCACGAGGATCAGGATGGCCAGGAAGATCAACTGCACCGCATAGAAGGGCAGCATGGCCAGGCTGATGGTCTCGATCTTGAGCTTGCTGACGCTGGCGGCGGCAAAAAGACAGGGCCCGACCGGCGGCGTGCTGAGGCCCATGACCAACGTCAGCGACATGACAATGCCGAAATGGATGGGATGGATGCCGGCGCTTATGGCCGCCGGCGCCAGGATCGGCGCCATGACGATGAGGGCGGCGCCCACATCCATGAACATGCCGATGACGATCAGCACGCCGGTGATGAGGAAGAGCAGGGTCAGCGGATCCGAGGCGATGCCGGTAAGGCCGGAGGCGACGGCTTCCGGCAACCGTTCGAGACCGATGAACCAGCCGAAGACATTGGCGGTCGCCAGAACCATGAAAATCACCGAGGTCATCACGCCGGCCCGCAGCAGGGCCGGGGCGATATCGCCCCATTTGAGCGTGCGCTTGATGAACAGGCCCAGGATCAGCACGTAAAGCACGGCCACGGACGCGGCTTCGGTCGCGGTGAAGATGCCGCTGACAATGCCGCCCATGATGATGACCGGCATCATCAGCGCCAGAGATGCGCGCATGCCGATGGCGATGAATTCGCGCGGCGGAAGGCGGGTTTCGCGGCGCGGGAAATTGTACTTGCGGGCCAGCAGCACGACCACAAGCATCAACAGGCCCACCATGAGAAAGCCGGGCACCATGGCCGCCAGGAAGATGGAGGCCACGGAGACCTGCGCGATGGAGGCATAGAGCATCAGGATGATGCTGGGCGGAATGATGGCCCCCACGAGGGAGGAAGCGACCGTGAGTGCGGTAGCGAAGCGCTTGTCATAACCATGGGCTTCCATGGCGCGGATTTCGATGGCACCCAGGCTGGCGATATCGGCGATGGCCGAGCCCGACACGCCGGCAAAAAAGGCGCTGTTCAAGATGTTCACATGCGCCATGCCCCCGCGCAGCCGCCCGACCAGGGCGTCGGCGAAATCCATGATGTCCTCGATCACCTTGGAAGCGGACATCAGTTCGGCGGCCAGAAAGAAGAAGGGGATGGCCATGATGGTGAAGACATTGAGGCCGGCGAACATGCGCTGGGGGACCAGAAGCAGGAACTGGCTGCCGCCGGCCTCGAACATGAGGCCCATGGAGACGATGCCGACCACGAAGGCTATGGGCATGCCGATGAAGAGAAGCGCCGCGAAGGCGATACCAGCGAAAATCATGGAACAAGCCCTATTCTAGACGGAGGTCGCTGAACTGGAGGCGAGCGCGAAAGGCGACCCGCCCGATCGGCTGCGCTGTATGGCTTCGAGCAGGGCGGCGATCTGCTGGACCAGCATCATGAAGCCGCCAATGGGCATGGCGACATAGGCGACGATCATGTTGAGACCCAGCGAGGACGAAACCTGGCGCGGCCCCATTTCCAGCGTCAGGCGGGCGCTGAACCAGATGAAGACGAGCAGGAAGACAATGATGAGGGCGCTGCCGAAAATGTAGAGCGCCAGCGCAAGGCCGCGCGGCAGGCGATCGACCAACAGGGTTATGCCGACATGGTCGAGCTGCCGGACGGCCACGCTGGCGCCGATCATGGTGACGGCGACCATGAGAAAGCGCGCAGCTTCCGGCGGCCAGGCCATGGGAATGGGGATGACGAAGCGGAAGAACACGCCGACCAGAACCGATGTGACCATGCCGGCGACGATGAGGATCGTCAGCAATTTGGCCAGGACCAGCAACAGGTCCGCGAACTTCATGAAGGCAGACATGCCTCGCTCCTCCTCAGGAAAAATGGGCGCATTCGAGGCGCCTTGTTGGGCAGGCGCCCGGCGCCTGCCTCTTTGTGCCGTGGCCGCTTACTCGACCGAAAGCTCGGCCTGGGCCGCCTCGACAGCCGCCAGGAAGCCATCCACCTGATCCTGGCCGAACTGGCCGACCATCCAGTCCAGCACCCGGGGCTGGGCTGTCGCGCGGAACGCCGCGACCTGCTCGGGGCTCGACGAGGTGATCTCGACGCCGCGCTTGCGGAATTCCTCGATCACGTCGCTGACCAGGGTCTGGGAGAGGCCACGCCCGGCGACAGCGGCCTGACGGCCGGCGAGCACCACCGCTTCGCGCAGTTCGGGCGGCAGGTCCTGGAACCATTGCTCATTCACCACGATGAAGACCAGGCTATAAACGTGCTGGTCGATAGTGGCGTATTTCAGCACTTCCTGCAGGTTCTGCTGCAGCGTGCCGATGATCGGCAGTTCGGCGCCATCGACGACACCGGTCTGCAGCGCGCCATAGACCTCGAGCCAGGGAATGGCCGTGGGCAGAGCGCCCAGGCTCGACACCATTTCCTGGTGCGCGGTGATTTCCATGGTGCGGATCTTGAGGCCTTCCATGTCGGCCGGCTCGACCACGGGGCGAACATTGTTGGCCCAGATGCGGAAGCCGGCATTTTCGCCGATAGCCACCGCACGCAGGCCGGTGGTGGCCGCCATCTCGTCGAAGAGGGCATCGCCCCATTCCCCGTCCAGAACATCCCAGGCCACGACGGCATTGGGGAAGACATAGGGAATGGTGGTGAGCTGGATCTTGGGGAAGAAGCCGGAGACGGTCGCCTCGTTGGGGGTGGCGGCCTCCAATACGCCGGCCTGCACCGCTTCGAGGTTTTCGCGCAGGTCGCCCAGCGTGCCGCTCGGATAGAGCTCTACCGCGATGCGGCCGCCGGACAGGCTTTCCAGCGCGTCCTTGAACGTGCGCATCATCGCATAGGTATGGTTGGGATAGGTCAGCTCGCCCACTTTGGACAGCGGCGGATCAACGTTGGGCAGGCGAATTGTATATTCCTGCGCCAGGGCCATCGAGCCCATCATCAACAAGGCGGCAAGGCCGGCCAGAGACTTCTTCATGTCATATCCTCCCGATCCAGGCGCGACATGCCTCCTTGCATGTCGCTCTAAGGAACTTAATCCCGGATACCGGAACTTCATTCAATTGGATGGATATGTCAAGGCCGCTATTTGGTGTGAGCCTCATAGCCGAGATGGCTGGAAATCTGGTCGGCGTGATGCATGACCATCGCGGCGACCGAAGCTTCGCGCTCCGCCGGGGATTGCATGGCTGAGCCGGTGGCGCTGATGCTGGCGAAGACCCGGCCGAACTGATCGCGGATGGGCGCGCCGATGCAGCGCAGGCCAGGCTGGTGCTCGCCATTGTCCACGGCGTAGCCGCGATCGCGGACCTGCTGCAATTCCCGGCGCAGCGCTTCGCCGTCGGTAATGGTCGAATCGGTGTAGCGCAGCAGGCCGGCTTCGATCACGCGTTCCAGGATCGGTTCGGGCTGAAAGGCGAGGATCGCCTTGCCGATGCTGGTGCAATGAACGGGCGCGTTTTCCAAGAGGTTGAGCGGCGTCAGCCCGCCCGGTGCCGGCTCGGCACGATGGATGACCACCGCCCGCTCACCGCCGAAAACCGCCAGATGCACGGAAAGACCGGTCATCCGGCCCAGCGCTTCGGCGTAGGGGCGGGCTTCGCGATGCAGGTCCATATTGGCCAGCACGATATTGCCATAGGCGAACAGCTTGATCCCCAGGCGATAGCGCTCGCGTTCCCGGTCCTGGTCCAGAAGGCCCACCTCGCGCATCGAGGCCAACAGGCGATGCGTGGTGCTGCGGGGATAGCCCGTCTGCCGGCAGATATCGGCCAGGGACAGGGCCCGGTGCGTGGTGGAGAAGCAATCGAGG
>Ga0160493_100231_pt1 | contig 21284 bp, 23 predicted proteins | sample DID2MG_2_FD_108262 | JGI IMG/M metagenome (GOLD analysis project Ga0160493, IMG submission 108262) | Enriched soil microbial communities from UW Madison campus, WI, USA - DID2878_E24_FP2 MG | ecosystem: Environmental > Terrestrial > Soil > Unclassified | place: USA: Madison, Wisconsin | collected... | reverse complement strand
GAGCACGTGCGAGCCCTTCTCGATCACGTCGAACACCAGCGTGCCGCGCCCGCCGAAGCGGTGCAGCGCGAAGCCGAACAGCACCGCGATCAGCAGCACCTGCAGGATCTCGCCCTTGGCGAAGGCGTCGACCAGCGTGTTGGGGATGATGTTCAGGATGAAATCGGTGGTGCTCTGCATCTTTCCCGGGCCCGTGTAGGCCGCGATGCTCTTGGTGTCGAGCTGGCTCACGTCCACGTTCATGCCCGCACCGGGCCGCACGATGTTGATGATGACCAGGCCCACCACCAGCGCGATGCTGGAGACGATCTCAAAGTACAGCAGCGCCAGGCCGCCGGTCTTGCCGACCTTCTTCATGTCTTCCATGCCGGCGATGCCGACCACCACCGTGCAGAAGATGATCGGCGCGATGATCATCTTGATGAGCTTGATGAAGCCGTCGCCCAGGGGCTTCATCGACGCGCCGGTGTCCGGGTAGAAATGCCCCAGCAGCACACCGAGCACGATGGCGGTGATGACCTGGAAGTACAGGGACTTGTAGAAGGGTTTGGGTGCGGGTTGGGATTGGTGGTCCACGGAGGTCTCCTAGAAATTGTCGGGGGCCGGCAGGGGGCGAGGCATGGCGTGGCAAGGTCGGCGACGGCACAAGGGTGCCGCGCAATCTCGCCCGTGGGGACGAGGTCGCCCATGTGGCTCATCGGCCTGTCTCCTGTGTCATGGCCGCGACTCGCATCGGACATGCGGCGGGCTTTGTTCCTCAGCAATCGACATGCCACGGCCCCGGCACACGCAGAAATGCGCTAAGTCGTTGATTTCCCGAGGGCTCCTGCAGACTAAGGAGCGCTGTCGCGCCGACATTCCGGATGAAGCGGTGACGAGCCGTCCGGCCGTCCGGATCAACGGATGAGTACAAACCCTAGGGTTGCATCCTGGTCGCAGCGAACGCTCTGTATGGATGGAGATCCCCGACGACCTTTGAGCGCGGCTGATGGCCGCCGCGTTGAAGGAGAGCTGCCGGACCTCGAGAAGCTTGGCCGAAGTCGTCGTCCAGGAATGCGGCCTGTCCAAAGCGGCACTGACACTGCTGTTCCCTGTCGAGCACAAGCGCGGTCGTGGAGTGGCACCTAACCTCTCCCCTTCGCGGCGTGGCCCCATCTTTCGTCTGCCGCCAAAGCTCTGAATAGAGCCAGTTAAAAAAAGACTAACGGCATCGGTCGCAAAACAAACCAATTTTCCGAAAGCAAGTCCCGCAACTTCGATATTGATCTATGCCGTTAGTATGTTTATCATCCTGAGCCATGGCCGCCGCCCCACTACCTCTTCGCTGTGCCGACGCTCCCCACCCTTCAGGAAACGTGACTGCCTTCGGGGAAGCTTTCGAGGCTTGGCTCTCCGACCAGCGCGACTCGGGCCTGCTGCGTCAGGAAGGCTCGGTTTCCGTCTACCAAGACATGTGGCAAGCCTTTGTGGCCTGGTGCCTGGTACAGTCCCCTGTGGTGAGCCTGTCCAGCCTGGATCTGGCCGACCTGCAGGCATTCCAAGCAGCACGCTTCGGTCGCAAGACCTCGGATCAGTCGCTCACCCCCCGCTATGCACTGCGGCTGATACGACTGATCGACAGGGTGCTCCGCCACCATGCAGCGCGAACCGATACCAAGGTCAACACGGCTGCGGCAAACTGGCTGGCGGCCAATCCCGAGGTCCGCTATGCAGATGCCTCGCATGCCGATCCGCTGCCGGAGTACCTCTCGCCGAGCGAAGCCGGGCAGCTCATCGCCTTTCTTTCGGCCGCCCGACCACGGCCCGGCACTGTGCGAGAAACTCAGCCAGCGCTGCCCTGGCAGGAAGTCCGCAACCGCGTGTCCGTGGCTTTGCAGCTCGGCGCCGGGCTCACGCCGGGCGACGTGCGGGCGTTGACGCTCGCCTCGCCTCTCACGCAAGGCGGCAGCGCACGCGAGCGACCGTGGAAGCTTCATGTGCCTGGAAACGGCAATTCACCGGCGCGCGAAACGCCGGTGGCGCCCTGGGCTGCGGAGCTGCTGCGGCACTGGCTGACTGTGCGAGCAGAGTCAGGTGTAACGGGACAATACCTGTTCCCGTCCACGCGCAGCGGCAAGCAATGGCAAAAGCCCTCTCAGTACGAGCGCGCAAGACAGGTGCTCGAGGACGCCGGCATGAACTCTCGCGAAGGCGGTTCGTTCCGACTGCGGCACACCTTTGCCCTTAGGCAATTGCGACGAGGAACATCGCCGGAGGAGGTAGCCCGATGGCTGGGCATCGAGCCGGGGAAGATGAGGCGCTACGAACGGGTGCTACCGGCCTTGGTCGAGGTGGTCTGAGTAGAGGTTTGTGAGGTGCGCCAAGTCGCGATTCCGCCCGCAGATCGAATGGGCCCGTAGTAACCGTCCGCTCACTGACTCGCGGAGGGTCGCTTGGGCATTGCTTGTTGATTTCCATGCAATCCTGACCCACGGGGGGTGCGGATAAAAACTTGGACTGTTTTTATGCCGCAAGTCCAAGGCTCACCCGATATTCGATCGGGCTGAGAGAGCCGAGCGAGATCTTGATCCGCTTTTCGTTGTACCAGCGGATGTACGCGTCGAGCGCCTCAACGAGCTGCTCGATGGTGGCGTTCTTCCAATTCCGAGGATAGAACAGCTCGTTCTTCAGCCGCCCGAAGAAGCCTTCGCAGGCGGCGTTGTCAGGCGAGCATGCCTTGCGAGACATCGAGCGCGTGAAGTTCGCGTCGCTCATTCTGGACAACCAACCTGGCCAGCGGTAGTGGCCGCCCCGATCGGACTGAACCACGAGACGATCAGCCGTGTCGGCCACCGTCTCGATGGCTGCGTCCAGCATCGTGTTGACCAAGTCGGCGTCCGGGCTGGTTCCAATGGTCCAGCTGACGACCATTCCATCGAAGCAGTCGATGATGGGCGAGAGGTACACATTGCCAGCCGGGATCTGGAACTCTGTGATGTCCGTGAGCGATTACTCGTTGGGGACCGCGGCCTGGAAGTCGCGATTGATGAGGTTCTCAGGCGCTGGACTGATCTCGCCAAGGTATGACGCATACCTGCGCTTCCTGGGCTTTGGAACAACCAGGCTTTCCTGCTTCATCAACCACTGCACAACCTTCTCGGAGATCGCTACGTCCTGTCTGGTGAGCGAAGCTTGCAGCCTGCGGTAGCTATAGCAGCGGTGATTTGACTCAAAGATGTCGGTGATGGATTGCCGCACCTTCAGGTACTTGTCGCCCACCGCTGCACGGGTCCGGTGATAGAAGTACGAGCTACGCGCAAGATCCAACTGTGCAAGGAGCTCTGGCAGGTCATAGTGCTCCCTGAGGGCGTCAATCAGCAGTGTCTTCTCCCGATTCGACAGGAGCTGCAGGTCGACGCCCAGGCCTTTTTTTAACAGTTCGTTGGCCTTGTTCAAGAGGTCCTGCTCGAGGCGCAGTTGCCTGCCTTCGCGGCGCAGCGACTCAACCTGACGCTCGAGCTCGTCGCGCTCTTACGACGGCGGAGATTGATTGGTACTTCTCATGGATGCGGGTGCCTCGCGTCCCAGAAGTTGATTCTTCCAGTTGTACAGCGGTGGCCGGCACACGCCGAACTTGTCGGCTACAGCTTGGGCACTTTTCTCGCGCGTGCAGAGCTCCATGACTCCTGCTTGCATCAGCTCCCCAGAATACCGTCGTCGCACCGTACTGCCGACGACAGGCCTTCTGGCCACAGGAAGGGCCTCGCGTATCCAGGCAGTTAGCTTCCCCCTGCAGGGGTAGCCCATTGCCCTCATGGTGGCCGCAATGCAGCGGTCGTGAGCAAGGTAATGCTCAATAGCTGCCGCCTTCTGTTGCTTCGAGAACTTGGCTGCTCGGCCCGCATAGCCCGTCTGCAAGTCGAGCTTCTGCTGGTCTTCGTTGTACCAGCCCGTCAGCGAATTCTTTGTTGGATAACCCAACTGACGGATAGTGGGTCTGACGCGTTTGCCCAGCTTGATGTAGAGCTCAACGGATCGAATCCGATCTTCGTATGCTCCCCCGCAGCCGCTGGGTCTTCTACGCCTTCTATCCGGCACACCTCTCGCTGCTCGCAGTAGTACAGCAGCTGGTGTGAAGTACCTCAACCGCAGCAGCGATAGCCCTCAACAACCCATTTCTCCACGTGACTTTCGCATTCGCGCTCCGGACATCCATTTCGCCTGTCCGACGCAGAAGCTCCCGTCTCACATCGAACAGGAAGCTCATGGCGCCCGCCCACTGTTAAAGCTACTCCCCTTGCCATGAACAAAAAGGACGCCAGCCGCAGCAACAGATGCCTGCTCAGCTTTCGTCACTTGAAAGCCGAGACTTGCATTCATTCGGGAAAGAGTCGCAGGATACACCGCCATCGGCGACAGCTCACGCCGAGGCCTTGGCGGCAGCCGTCGCTCACGGGCTTACCGGGCCTGCTCGTCCGCTGATCTGGTACTCGTGCGCTCCGAAGCTTGGCTTCTGACCTGCTCGCTCCAGCGATCGGCCATTCGCCGCGCATCGGTCTCTACGACCGGCATGCGCGCGATGAAGCGATCAACACGGTCCGCCAGATCGCCCTGCCCTTGCCTTCGAAGCACCTCTGCCGTGGCAAGCCAATCTGCGACCACGGCTCCTCGTGTACGTTGCATCACATCCTTGCCAATGTCCAAGACACTGCGTCTTGAGCGTAGGGCCTGAAGCACGCCTTTCAGCTTCAGGAGCATGAAGACTGAAGTCTTCGGCGGTTTGCGAGCCGCCCGTTCGCCGCTCGGCAACTGCTCAAACGTTCGAAGCGCCCGCAATCGGTGAAGCATTGCGTCTCTGAACGGCTTGCGAATCTGCCCCCGAATCTGTCGCGGCGTCGCATTGGCTGCCACGCCCTGCTCGCGCATCAGGGCGGCAAACTGCTCTCGCCATCGCCGCAACGTGTCCTTGCGGATATAGAGACGCTTGCCGAGCTCGAACTCATGCTCGCACTTGACCACCAGGTGGACGTGCGGGTGCGGCTGATCGGTGTGCAGCACCATGGCATAGCGGTATTGCAGCGCGAAGTTCTCGCGCGCGAACAGGCGCGATGCGGCCAGAACCTTTTCCGCCGGCGTGCCAGCCGGCATCGACAACACGATGTTGTGGACCAACTTCGCACGCGGGTCTTTCCGATCTCTGGTCGACTTGGGCTTGTACTGGCTCCTGCAAAGGTCCAGTTGCCAGTCCGACACGATCTCCTGGACCGCGCCTCGACCCTGGAGCGTCAGTCCGTCATCGATTTCAATCGGCAGCTTGCCGTGCCGGCCAATGTAGCCCAGATGCGCGCCGACCCCGGCCACATCTCGTCCACCACCAGAAACCTTCACCATCACCTCAGGTGTGCGGGTCACAGTGCGCTTGATTTGTGCGATCTGGTCGACGCAAAAGCGCAAGTTGCCCCCCGGCCCTCGCCGGCCATAGCTCACGATATCGAGCGCCATGTCGCTCATTGCACGAGCCGGCCCGCAATTGCTGCGCCCGAGCCGGACCGTCTGCTTAGGCATGACCCATCTCGCTGCCGGTCTCCCAGCTGACAAGGTTCCAGCGCACAACAGCAGCCGTAACTTCACATGCCATCTCGACTTCTTTCCGGACCAGTGTGATCACCTCGATCAGTTCGGACGTTGCCGCCGCCGAGCTGTTCGACATGCCGAACATCCGAAGCAGCCGTCCGAGCGCGGCCAGTTGTGCACAAGTCACCCTAATCTGGTCTAGTTCCTTCGGGGGCAACACCGCCGGACCACGGACATGGTTGTGGATTAGCATGGCCAAGTAGGTGCCGGTCTTCATTCGACGGGCAGTGGCTCGCTCTGCTGCCAACCTTCGATCACCCTCGCGAAGCCGCAGTGTGACGCGATCTTCGAGAGGGTCAGGGGCGATCGAAACGGGGGTGAGCGACCGCGTGGCTGACCCGCATGTCACCGGGTCGTTGGTCTTCACCACTTCGTTGATCATCGCGGCGAGCAGCCCTGCCTCGCTGAGTTCATGGCGCGCGGCCAGCGCGGCGAACCGCGCCCTCGCTTCAGGCTGCACCCGGACACCAATCACGCTCGATCGAGAGGGCTTGGTCATCGCAACGCCATGGCTGTTAACAACGTCTGACGGTAGTCTATCCTGCCCTCATCACCGCACAAGAACCTCGCTCAGCACGCGTGCCCACGACCTTCACCGCCCCCTCGCGGCAGTGCAGGGAGGCGCGCCCCCGCCCCGTTTCAACCAGGGCGCGCCCGCCGTCACCGCTGCCGCCTCTCCCCCCTGTCGCCAAGCCGAACGCGTCTCGATGTTCGGCGCGCCGAACATCGACTACGACGCCTCATCTGGCGTCGACTCCGAGATCACGTGCAGCGGTGCGGGCAGCCAGCGCGAGCCTTCCAAGCTGACGGCGCAGTGCACCAAGAGCTCGGCTGAGCTTAAGGCTAGCCATGGCCTGCGCGGCATCGATGTCGCTGACCTCCTTCACGGCATCCAGCACCTTGAGGCCGATGCCGCACGGCGCGTAGCGCAGTGGCTGGGCTGGCAGGCCCAGGAGCGCGTCCGGTGAAGCCTCGAGCGGCGCCTGCGCGATACGCATATCACGCAGTTCAAGCTCATCGCAGACTTCGACTGCAGCTGGCCCACGCAGGTCGATCGCTCGGTCATCGAGGAACTCATGACGCTGTAGTTCCTCGCCGACGCCACCCACGGCGTGGGCAAGAAGATGTGCGCCTGCAACCTGGGCTGCCAGGCCATACTCTCCAGTCAAACGGCGCTGTTCGTCATCGCCGGGCAGTTGCTGGGAGACCTCGCCGCCCCGGACAGCGACTCGGCCCTGCGCAGCAAGCTGCACCGCGCCCGACGTACTGCTTATCGACGAGGTCGGCTACCTGTCCTGCTCGAACCTTCACGCCGACTTGCTTTTCGAGTTCGTGAGCCGCCGCTATCAGCACAAGAGTACCGTGGTGACAATGAAAAATGGCATTCGCAGACTGGGGCGAGGTCTTCCCCAACGCGGCGCGCGTCGTTTCGCTCGTGGACCGCCTCATGCACCGCGTCGAGGTCGTGCGTATCGAGGGCGAGTCCTATTGCGCCAAGGAAGCTCAGGAGCGGCTCGCCGCGCGCGCCGGGCAGCGCTCGGGCAAGTCTGGCAGGAGCAAGTCGTGAGCTCGCCAGGCGCCGCACCACCGCCACGACGCACGCACTGGACGCCGCAGTAGGCCCTGGCCGTCTTCGAGTGTCTGCATGTGCTGCGCGAGCAGTTGTGGTCGATGTCTGGATCGGCCGCGCAGCAGGCCTGGCGGGAACAGCTTGTGCAGCACCCGCCTGAGTCGTCCTTCGATTCGGACGAACCGTTCTGAGCTACCGCGACTCCTCCAATGCAACGCGGGCCTCTCACGGGCCCTCAGCGTTTGCGACTCACGCGGCCGGCAAACCCGCCGCCTCGCCGCCGAATTGAAGCGGATCTACGCCGCGCCAACAGTTGGGGCCGTTCGAGCGCGGCGCTCCCGCTTGAACAAGCTAGACGACCTTGTAGACCCGGATCACCGCCGCCTCGCGCTCCGGCCGCAGCGAACTGAGTGTGCCGACAAAGACGAAGTCGTTCAGCCAGCCGTACTTGCCCTCGGGCGCGGTGATTTGCAGGGTCGAGAACACGTAGCGCGGGCCGTCCTTGGGCGAGCGCGAAAGCACGGTGTTGCGCACCGAGATGATCACGCCGTCCTCGGTCTTCAGCTCGTAGATCGCATCCAGGTTCTTGGCGCCGTCGTGGCGCAGCAACTGGCGGTCGGCGCCGCCGGCCATCACCTTGCCGCGCAGGCCAGGCCCCTCGAAGCTGCCACCGATGATCGGCACCATGAAGCGCTCGCCGAAGGGGCGATGCGCCCAGCGGCAGCGAAGGCGACAGGTCGACGATCGACTCGTAGACGAACTCAGTGCGCGGCAGCCCGACCGGGATGCCGGCGCTGGTGGGCGTGACGGCGGCCGAGGGTGCGTCGGCCGGGGTGGCGGCAACGGCCGAGCCGGACACCGCGGCGGCCAGGCCGGCCAACATCAGCTGGCGGCGTAACCCGGCGGGCGCGAAGGAAGTGGTGAGCGAAGGCGTCATCCGGCGGTCTCCTGGAAGCCGGCGCCACGCGGGACCAGCGCGCCGGGCACTGTCGATCATGGTTATAGAAAAAATCAAATAGTCGGGACTTACTCGGGCGCCTAGCCCGGGCGCCGATGCACCAACGCTTCAGCCCATCACGTGCGCGCAACCCGACACCCGCACGCTCGCCCCCCGCTCCGGCGTGATGCCGACGTGCAGGCGCGACCGCATGCCCATGTCGTCACCCTGCACGATCTCGATCGCGCCTGCGTGCGGCCAGCCGATGTTGCGCAGATAGCCGCCCAGCGCCGCGGCGGCCGCGCCGGTGGCCGGGTCTTCAAGCACGCCGCCGATGGCGAAGGCATTGCGCGAATGGATCAGGCGCGGCGTCTCGGCATGGATCAGGTCGATGGTGCCGATGCCTTCGGCCGCCATCAGCGCGCGCCCGACCTCGAGTTGGTAGTGCATCGCCGCGAGGCGTTCGCGGCTGCGCAGCGCCAGCACCGGGTGATCGATGCCGGCATTGGCGATGGCGGGCGGGATCCGTGGATCCAGGTCGCCGCCGTGCAGCGTGAACAGTCGCAGCGCGGCCTGGAGCAGTGCGCCGTCGCGCCGCCCCTTGACGCTGATCCGGGCGGCATTGAGTTGGAGGGCGTAGCAGGCGTCGCCCAGTCGCATCGCCAGGACGGCACCGAGCGCGATGGTCGCGTGCCCGCAGAACGCCACTTCCACTCCAGGCGCAAAGTAACGCACCCGCCAGCCGCCTTTCAGCAGGGTCCTCGACCAGTTCAGCGCACTTCTTCAACCTGCCGGACAGACGCGCATGCATGCAGGATTCAATACCTTCGAGGATAGGAGCCCAGAAGCCGGAACTCTGCGTGCTTCGCCAGCAGTTGGACGATCTGCGGCTGCGACGCATGACCCGCGACATCGACCACATACCGGTGCCCATCCAGCGACTGCTTGCCAGGGCGTTCGTAAATGGCGAGCACCCGGGCCGACCTCGCGAGCGCCTGCAGCGAACGCTGGAAGCGGGCTTCGTCGACCGTCAGCAGCAGGCTGGTCTTGTCGTTGCCGCTCGGCGCGGGCAGTGCGTGCCCCAGCACCCACCAGCGTGTGGTGTTGTGAGGTCCCTCCTCGATGCCGTCGGCGACCGACTTCAGCCCGTGGATGCGCGCCGCGCTCGGCGGCCCCATCGCCGCCATGTCCAACCCCGTCGCCTGTGCCACCAGTTGCGCCGCGGCGCCAGCACTGTCCGCGGGCCGGCGCTCGACGTGCGGCATCTGCTGGTCCAGCCAGGGTTTGACCTCCCGCAATGCCACAGGATGGGCAACGACCGTGCGTATGTCCTCCCGGCCGGCCCCCGGCTTCGCCAGCAGGCTGTAGCCGAGCACCTTGGGGTACTCCGCCACCACCTGAACGTTCTCCAGCGCCAGCACATCGTCCAGGTAGGGTGTGGCGCCGACCACCGAGGTCGTGACGGGCACACAGGCGCGCTCGATGGTCTTCGCGCGCATCGCCTCGAACAGCGCGGCCCCGTCGAGGGCGATCAGGTCGGCATCGCCGAAGAGTTCGAGACAGGCCTGGTGGGTCCAGCTGCCGGCCGGCCCCAGGTAGCCGGTGCGTACACCGGCGGCGGTGCAGAGACTCATGGACAGCATGGTAATCACGGCGGCGCATTGGGAAGGAATTTTCATGGTCGGTGCAAGACAAGAAGGCAGCAAAGCGAAATGTGGTCCTTGGACAACGGAAGCCAGGCAGCTTGCACATCTGAATCAGGGACGACACCATGATCCGGATGCGGGACATCTCCCGCAACGCTTGCATGGCATGCATCTGCCGCACGTCGGCATGCCCTGCTCTTCCGGGCGCCAGGCTCATCGGCATTGCGCCGCGGGAAACCCCTCGCAAGCCGGACGCGCGAGCGCAGCCGATCAGAATGACAATGTCCGACGAGATTTCCGTGTGCCTTCGATCAGGAGTGATGGCTGGTATTCGGCGCCAGCGTCCCGACGTGCGCTGGCCCGTGCGTCGACAGCCAGCGGTCCGGCAGCGGAATCGCGGCCCCTTCAAGCGCAGGCATCTCTGGCACTTGCAATGAATGCGCAGGCGACCTCGTCCCGCCCCCCCGTTGCCGAGAAACCGCCGTGCGATCGGCGCGTCGCACGCGCAGCAGGCGGCCATGCGAAGGTCTTGCTCGATCGGCAACCCCAGCATGCCGCGCAGCCCGGCCAGCTCCGCAAGGCTAACGCAGCCCAGCTCCGCAAAGCCCATGCCGAGGTCGCACAGGGTGAACGCGATGTCGGGATCCTCGAGGTCGATCTCGCTGAGCAGCCAGGTGGCGCCCGCATCGGGCGTGAACAGCTTGACCACGGACAGCGGATCGAAATCCGCCTGCGCCCTCGCGGTCAGGCCGTTGGCCACCAGCTGGTCGAACTGCGCATCGGTGAGGAAGGGAAAGATGGAAGCAGCCATGGCGTTCCCTTGAACGGTTGAGGGCGGGATTGCCCGGCACCGCCCTCGGGCACGCCGCAGCGCAGCGGTGAGTGTTCGAAGGCGGCCCGCGCACCGCCAGCGCGCCACGAAGAGGCGCGCGCAGACTTTGACGACGAGACCGGCGTGCCCCGATGAAGGGGACAGCAAGCCAGCCCCAAACACAGCCACCGCTTCCTTCGCTTCTGGCCGCCGCTCTCCCCTGCCTTCCTTCTCCGCGCCCTTCTGCCGCTCTTCCCCGTTCAGGCACAGCGAGCCGCGCCTGGGACCGACGAAACGGGCGGGAGGCCTGTCACGCCGGCCCGGGTTCGATCCGGCTATTCATGCCAAAATTTGCCATCGCATCCATCATCGCGCCATGAGCATGGTGCACATTTCGCTGCCCGACGCGCTTAAGTCCTTCGTGGACGACCAGGTCGAAAAGCGCGCATTCGGGACCCGCAGCGAGTACGTGCGTGAATTGATCCGCAAGTATCAGGACCGTCTGCAGCTTCGCGGCTTGCTGCTCGCAGGAGCCGCGTCGGCGCCGGGTCAGCCGGCCGACCCGTCTTACTTCAGGACGCTGCGCGGGCGGGTTCGTGCGGCCGGCAAGCGGCAGGCCAGCGCGCGCAAGTGACCGCCAGGGAGATCGTCCCTCGCGCGCAAGCCCACGAGGACGTGAACGCGATCGTCGAACGCTGCGTGAGCGAGGATACCGAGCATGCCGCGCAGGGCTTCATCGCCGCATTGGAAAAGGCCTACGCGCACATTGCGCGCCACCCTTCCGCCGGCTCACCGCGGGACGCGCACGAACTGAACCTGCCGGGGCTGCGGCTCTGGCCTGTGACGCACCATCCGCACCTGGTTTTCCACGTCGAGCACGGCCTCCGCCTCGATGTGTGGCGTGTGTTGCGTGGCCAGCAGGACATTCCTGCGTGGATGCGGGTACCGGACGCGATCTGAGAAGGCCTGGTTCGAGGCTGGCCTCAAGCCGCGCCAGCGCGCCGCGAAGAAAGACAAGAGAAGAGGCGCGCGCAGACCTTGACGGCAAGAAGGACGTGCCATGCTGAAGGCGCCCACAGCAAGCCAGCCATCCCCCTTCCGCCTTGCTTCTTGCCGTGTTTCTTTTCTGCTTCTTCAGGCGGCCACGAAGCGAGCCGATGCGGGCCGCGCCCGCGAAGCGCAGCCCACGGCCCCCGGATGTCGTCGCGTGAGCGCACGCGGTTAGGATCGACCTCTATTCACAGGAGCGAGGCAATGAAGAAAAAAGCGGGATGGCTGATCGGAATCTGCATGACCGCGGCAGCCATAACGGCAGCCGCCGGCCCCTTCGGGCTCAATGCAGGAGACACGGTCGAGACTGTGGGCAAGGTCGCACAGCTCAAGCCCACCGAGCAGCAAGGCGTCTACACGGTGAGCCGCCTTCCCAACGGTCATCCCGACCTCGACGGCTACCGGTTGATCTTCGGCACCACCACCGGGTTGTGCCGCATCGCGGCGTGGACACCGATCGCCCAATCCAGCGCATACGGTGACGAGATCCGGCGCGATTTCCGCTCCTGGCAGGAGGCCCTGACCTCGAAGTACGGCGCGCCCGAGAAGTTCGACTACCTGCGCTCCGGAAGCATCTGGAACGAACCGAAGGACTGGACGATGTCGCTCGCCAAGAAGGAGCGAAAGCTCGTCGCGTTCTGGACGCCCACGCCGCCCATCGATCAGGTCTCGAGGATCGCCGTGGAAGCGATCGCGACAAGTGCCGGCAAGTACTCGATCAACCTGGAGTACGAGTTCGACAATTTCGATGCATGCAGCGCGTCGCTCAAATCGAAGAAGAACGCCAATCTCTGATGGCACGCGGGACCTGCGCCCGCTTTGGTTCTTGCCGCCCCCTCTCTCGGGGCCGCCCCATCGTCTGACCAGACCGCGGCTGGCCAGTCGCGCCGCCAGGTTGCCGAGCTAGTCAAAGTGGCCGAAGACCTGCACGCGTGGGTGAGCGCCGGTTGCAGGCCGGCGCCGGCACGCCGCAGCGCGGAGGGTTCGAGCGACGGCCACGAGGCCGCCAGCGCGCCGCAACGAAAGAGGCAAGAGGCGCGCACAGACCTTGACGGCGAGAACGGTGTGCCACGATGAAGGAGCCAACAAGCACATCCACGCACCGCCAGCCCACGCGTCAGCGCACGGCTGGCCCGCCTTGTTTCTGCGCTCCTTCTTCGGGCATGCGCCAGCACCTGCTTGGGTTTTCATGCATGCCCGTCGGGCAACGGAGCCCGTGATTTGCAACCGTCGCCGAAGGCAAGCGCCGCCTCGAGCTCGGCGAAGCGGCGCATCAAGCCTTCAGCACGGCATCAATCCGCCGGCCCCACCATCGCCTGCAGCCGCTCGATCACGCCTGGCTCGACGAAGACGCAGGGCACATCGGGCGCCAGCGCAATGTTGGCCACCCTCGCGAAAACCTCGCGCTTCAGATGCGCCAGCCGCCCCGTGCGCCAGGCCTGCTCGGGCCGCATGTGGTGCTGGTCCGCCGGCACGCCGCTGCGCTCGGGGTCGCATTCGATGAGCGCGACAAAGCCTTCCTCGAACAGCTTGCGGTGCGCGTCGCACAGGCCCCAGCCTGTCACGGTGTGGCGCTCCATGCTCTGGCGCAGGCGCCTGTCGAACAGGATGCCGCCGGTATCGAAGCCGAGGCCGCATACCAGGCAGAGGTGCTGTTCCAGCGAAACGTGTGATTTCTCGTTCATGACGATCTCCGGTTGTTCGGGCGGAATTGCCCGCCGCCGGGACCGCACGGCGCAGCGCAGCAGTCAGGGGTCGACGACGGCCGCCAGCCCGCCAGCGCCGCACCGCGGCGCGCAGCCCTTGACGGCGAGAACGCCGTGCTACGGTGAAGGCCACAGCAAGACCGCCCTCCCCTTCCCGCTTCTGGGTGCGGCACGGGGCGACACGGACCGACGCGTCCATCGCACGGCCCGACCGGATGTCGCACACCCAGGGGCGCCCCAGCGCCCCCGGTCTCGCTCAGACGAGGCCGCGCTCGGCCATCGAGACCGCCCGGTTGCCGGCGACCACGAAGTGGTCGAGCACGCGCACGCCGATCAGTGCCAGCGCCGCCTTCAGGGCTTCGGTCACGTCCAGGTCCGCAGCCGACGGCTCCACCGCGCCCGAAGGGTGGTTGTGCGCCAGGATCACGGCCGCCGCGTTGTGCCGCAGCGCGCGTTTGAGCACCTCGCGCGGGTAGACCTCCGTCTGGGTCAACGTGCCGCGAAACAGGTCCTCGAAGGCCAGCAAGGCGTGGCGCGCATCGAGGAACAGGACCGCGAAGCTCTCGTGCGCCTGTCCCGCGAAGTGCAGCTTGAGGTAGTCCGAGACGGCCGACAGGGACCGGAACGCCTCGCCCGGGCGCAGTTCCTCGGCCAGCAGTTCCCGCGCCAGGCGCAGCCCGCACAGCAGCTGCGCGCACCCCGGCAGCGAAGAGTCCTGCGCAAAGCAGACCAGCTTGTGCAGCGAGCGGCCCTGCGCCGTGTACAGCCCCTCGGCCTCGGCACCGAGAAACGGACGCAGCGCGTCGAGCACGCCCAGCTCGCGTGCCGTGAAGACGCCGGACGATGCGGCGGAAGAAAGCGACGACGGCCCGGACGCAGAAGTATCGACGGGGCATGAGGATGTGTTCATGACGAACTCCTGTGGATGACACAGGCGGGATTGCCTGCGAGACCCCGCCACCCCCTCGCAGCGCAGCGCTCAGGGCCGCCGCAGGCGCGCGGCACGCGCCGAGCACGCGAAGCGCGCGCAGGGCCTTGAACGCGAGAACGAGGGGGTAGCCTCAGGGCTCACAGGCAAGCCCTCCCCCACCCGAAAAGAGGCCACGGAGGTGCCCGCCTCCGACCCCATTCGCCGACGTGCGGCGAGCGCCGTCACAGGCCGCAGGCAGGTCCGACAGGAACAGGATGCCCAGGGGGCGCAGGCGCAGCGGCAGCGCGCGATCGAACCGTCAAGCCTTGTCCGTGACCACTGTGAGGTGCCGCTTCGGGGGCCTCCCTCTCAGCGTGAACACCATCGACGCGGCGGCACCGGCCGGACCTCGCTCGCCTCGATCCCGAGCAGTGTCTGCGCGTCGAACCGAGGCAAGCCCTCTGCCCTCGCCTCGACCACCTTGGCACCGGCCCCTTGGGGCCGCATTCGGTGATCGATCAAAACCGTCAAGGACCGCACGATACGGCAGCGACGATGCGGCCCCGCGCCCTGGCAGCCCATGAGCGAAACCGCCTCTCAGCCACGATCGAACGGCCGGGACGAGCCCAATGGTGCTAGCTGCGGCATCTCCCTGGCAACGATGAACGCGAAGGCTGCGCTCGCATCGCGTGCGGCTGCGAAAATGGCGCTCGGGTCGCTGCGCAGCATCCGCAGCCACGCATCGAGACAGGAAGAGGCGGCATGCCCTTGCATGCCCGCCCCGGTCAGGCCGCAGTGGCCCATGAGGAGGATGCTGCCGAGTTCGGCCACCAGCTCCTCGAATACCCAGGCCGCCTCGCCCGTGCAGCGTCCGAAATGGCGGTCCAGCCGGCTCGCATGGCCGCTCCAGTGCACCAGCGCGCGCAGCAAGGCCGCGCAGTGGGCCTGCGCGCTCGCGAAGCTCGCGGGCCACGGCAGGCGGATCTCGTCGAGCACCGGCAGGTAGGCGGCGCGTTCATAACCATGGCGGATGACCGCGTCGCAGCCGCACAGCAGGCGCAGCACACGTTCGACGGGCGAGAAGGACGACGGCAGCGTCGCCTCCTCGGCGCAGCGCGCGAGAACCTCGGGCGGCAGCCCATCGATCTGCGCGACGTTGAAGAGCCAGAACGGCTCGCACCGCAGCACGCCGCGCGACCGCGGCACACCCCGCGCCCTCCCCGCCTTCGGACCTTCCACATCCCCGGCGGGATTGCCACCTCCCGCACCACCACGCCCGCTACGCGCGAACCGCGCGCACAGCACTGCCAGCTCTCCCCGGCGCACCTGGGCGCCGAGGCCGGCGGCCTGCCGGTAGGTCAGCCACACGTTGGAGGTATAGCCCTGTGCGGCCATAACCTCCAGCAGCAACAGCACATTGATGCCACGGTACGGCACCTCGGTCCGCCCATTGCGCGGCATCCCGTGCATCGCCGCGCGCCCCCAACGATCGCGGAACACGGACTCGCCCGCAGCAAGCACTGCGGCGACCCGATCGGTCACGACCCGCTGGACATCCATGTCCCCGCGCCCGCGAGGACGACCGCCGCGAAACGGGCTACCCGATCTCCCCTCACCTGCGGCAGCCCGGAGATCACGCTTGCGCACAAAAGGAACTGGCGTCAATGACAACGAAGGACTCGCATGCATGGCAGATACCTCCAGCAGAGCGCGCCGCAGCGCGAGAATTGACCGAACGTCGGACCCGCGATACCTTCTCCGACATCACAAGCGCGAGCGATGCCTCTGCCGGACGGCGGCCCCAGGGCAAGCCCTACAAGGCCTCAACTACGCCCTGAGCGTGAACACCACCGAGAGGTACGACACCGGACCCGAATGGATCGCCTCGATGCCATGCAGCGCCGTCGCATCGACCAGCAGCGTGCCCCCCGCATTCACCTCGAACGCCTTCGAACCGTAGCGGTAGGTGGCAGCCTCTGACAAGAAGTACAGGCGCTTGAGCCCCGGGTGCTGGAAGGTTGCGTACGGCCCGGCCTCCGGCACCAGCGTGACCAGGTAGGGCTCCACGAACAGGTTGCCCGACAGCGAGTGTCCGAGCAGCTCATACCGGTAGCCCGCCACGGCGCCGATGCGATCGACCACCAGCCCCTGCCCTGCACGCACATGGCAGAAGTCCGTGCGCCGGGCCTGATCCCCGAAAAAGCGCGACACGGGCACCTGCAAGCCCTGCGCGAGCCGCTCCAGCGTCGCCACCGAAGGCGAGACCAATCCGCGCTCGATGCGCGAACGCATCGAGGCCGAGATCTCCGACGCTAGCGCCAGTTGCCCGCCAGACAGCCCCGCCGCCATGCGAAGCGCCCTCACCTGCGCACCAATACGAGCGGCGGACAGGCTGCGTACAACAGGTGCGGGTCGCTAGGGCCGCGCGCGCGTGATCGACGCCGGCAGCTTCGGCAAGTGCCCCGTAGGAAACGGAGATGGAAGCCAGACATTTCGCATGAACACAGACCCATTGCAGAAGCATTCAGCAGGTCTATTGACTGTGACTCAAACACGGCTGACTTAAAAGCATCTTTCTCGAAGACTTCCACTGTGACTAGTTCTAGGAATTCTTCGAAGCAACCCGCAGCCTCGGCAAGAGAAGTGCTTGCGTTGAATTTGATCCGGCAACGCGGATTGAGGGGATGGTCACAGGAGGCCCTGGCGTTCGAGGCAGGACTGCATCGGACCTTCGTCGCTCACGTTGAACGTCAGGCTCGCAACATTTCACTTGACAATCTTGAGCGTCTCGCAGTGGCATTGGAGCTCAGGCCGTATCAGCTTCTTGAAGAGTAAATGCCGTCTCTCTTCCGAGGCGATCATAGAAATTCGTCTTACGTGAAGCGCGCACCAAGGCGCACTACACCCGGGGTGCGTTTGCACGCACCGCAGACCCAAGAGCGGATCGATAGTAAAAATATGGCACCGAAGCGCCGCTGCGGCGCTCGCCCCGCCTGCATCAACAACACCTTCTGTTGATTTCCATGGAATCCTGACCCACGGGGGGTGCGGCGATCCCAAGGGCACCTCGGTACTCGACGGGGCTGCAAGCGCCCAGTGAACTCTTGATGCGTTGCTAGTTGTACGAGCGAGGGCCTGCATACCGCGGGACAACCTATCATGTTCAAAACGATAGGAGCCGAAGGGTGATCGAAATCATGCTCAATGGCCGTTCTCTGGAGGCAGCCTCGCTCGAGCAACTGGATGTTTACTTTGACTTGGTCAACGCCGTTCCACAGTTCGAACTGTGGGTGTCAGTGCCGGAGGGCCCGTCGATGTGCATGCTGCGCAATGGCCAGAGCGCTTGGCTGATGTACCTTCGAGGATCAGGTGACAGTGGCTTCAGATCGTGTGGTGAGCCAGGCCGACTCGGGGACGAGAATTTCGTGTTGAATAACGGACAGGTTGATGAGTACCCGCTGTCGTGGTGCATTGATCTTGAGCAGTGCTACAAGGCTATCGCCTACTTCTATCTGAACGATGGCGCGAGGCCCGAATGCATCACGTGGCATGAGGAATAGTGACGGTCTTCAGAGCCAGTACGTTCAGTGCAAGATCCAAACCCATAATTGCCCAACACGTTACGCCGCCGAGACGACTCGGCTTGGGCCCGAATCTGTCGACGAAGAAGGCACGCAAGCGCAAGTTCCTTGAGGAGATGGATCGGTTGGTTCAGTGGAATGCGCTGGAGTAAATTGTCGAGCCGCACAGCACGCGGGCCAGGACAGGACGCCCAACCTTTGCCGTCGAGACGATGCTGCGGATTCACCATATGCAGCAATGGTTCGGGTCGAGCGACCCTGCCATGGAGGAAGCACTGCACGATGTGCGTTGTACCGAGAGTTCGATGCACGCGGCATTCGGCGACTCGGTCTATCGGGGCAAGCACAAGTGAGCGGAGGCTGCGGGACGGACCTGGCACGTGGCGATGCGCCCGGGCAATCGCAGGCTGCTGAATCCGTTCATTGAACCTGACTTCGTGGCCGAGTGGGTGAAGAAGATGAACGCCAGCATCCGAGCCAAGGTCGAACACCCGTGCCAAGTGCGGAGGGCGCTTGCAGCACTCGAATCTGGCTGATAAAGCCCATGTGAGCGTGTCTGGTGCCGCGGAACGATGTTGGAATTGATCGCCCGCATGGCTCGCCGTCACCCAATTCAATCCGCTGCGATTGCAAACCACGTTCTGCAGACCATCCCTGGACAAACTGCCACGAGTAAAGCGAGGACGTCAGATGCTGCCCCTTCAATCGAGGACCAATTCTTGGGCGGCGCCAACAGGACAAGGTCTGCTTGTCACGCATCATCGTATGCTTCGATGGGATAGTGGCGAGTTGAGAAAGTTCTGCTGCCACGACGCTGCTCGCACCAGGCGGACATCGCGCGGAAACCGCGCGATGTCCGCACGACGCTGGCTTGACAAGCACGGCTATACAGTCGGGACTGTTCCGCCATCAATCACGTGTTCCGAGCCCGACACCGATGCCGCGCGCGGCGACACCAGGAAGGTGATCAGGTCTGCGACCTCCGTCGGCGTGGCAGGCCGCCCGACCGGAATTCCGCCTAGCCAGTCCATGACCATCTTCTTCCCACCTTCGTAGTCGGTCCCTGCTTCAGCACCCATTCGCTGGGCGAACACGATCGACGCTTCCGTTTCAATCCAGCCGGGTGAGACGCGCAGAACGCGGACACCTTTGGGCGCGACCTCCTTCGACAAGGACTTACTGTAGGTCGAAAGGGCACCCTTGGCAGCCGCGTAGGCGGTGGTCGATTCTGGAAGCGGAAGCACACGCTGGATTGAGGTCACATGGAGCACGACGCCTGCTCCTTTGGCCAACATCGCCGGCAGCAACGCACGGTCAAGACGAACTGCGGACATGAAGTTCAGGTTGAACTCGTTGAACCATACCGCATCATCGAGTGCGGCAAACCCGCCTGCTGGCGCGCTCGAACCGCCCACGGAGTTGATCAGGATATCGACACCGCCCCAACGCTGCTTCACCGCGCGCGCCAGCTCGGTCACTCCTTCCCCGGTCGCGAGGTCGGTCTGGACGTAGGTCACTCCTTCCAGCGGATTCTCTGGTGCAGCGCGCGCACTGGTCATGACCTGCACGCCGACCTCTCGGAGACCCTTAACGAGTGCAGCACCCAGACCCTTGGTGCCGCCCGTGACCAGGGCACGCTGCCCTTGCAGTTGGAGGTCGAAGTTCATGCCGTGATCTCCAGCGATGCGATCAGGCCGCGTTCCAGGCGAAACCGGTACGACAGATCGATGGGGCTACCGGGGAAGTTGCCAGTGACCTTGGCGCGGACAATCTGGAAGTCATCCTCACGCTCCAATGCAAACGGCATGCTTGTGGCGCTGTACCTGGCGGACGCCTCAGCGATGAAGGCCTTGATGGCATCAACGCCCGCGTAGGTGTGGCCGTCGTCTTTCATGACGGCTTGCGCTGTGAAGCAACGCGCAAGAGCTTCGGGTTTGTGCTCGGCCGCGAAGTAAGCGGCAATGGGCTCAGGAAGGGTCAAGCTGTTCATCTCGATGGCTCCATGCAGTGAACGAAGGCTTGAGAATGCGCGTTGGAGTGAATTTATTGAATACTCTAGAATTCGGATGGGCTATGTAGAAACGGATGCATGATGCGAGGGTCTGAATTTGCGGAGCTGAAAGCCTTCGCTGCAGTGGTCGAGCGGGCAAGCTTTGCCCGGGCCGCTGAGCATCTGGGCCTGTCGCCTTCCGCACTCAGCCAGACCATCCGCCAACTCGAAAGCCGGATCGGTGCTCGACTTTTGAATCGCACGACACGAAGCGTCGCACCCTCGGCAAGTGGCGAATTGCTCTACCGGCGCATCGCACCGTTGTTCCGCGAGATGACGGCCGCGGTCGCTGAGGCTAGCGAAGCCGCCGGCCATACACGTGGCACGCTTCGTATCAACACGCTGGGTATTGCGGCGAGAACCATCATCGCGCCCAGGCTTCCACGCTTTCATCTGGCGTACCCTGACGTGGTACTCGACATCGTGGTCGATGACGCGCTGGTCGATATCGTCGGTGGCCGATTTGACGCCGGCATTCGCGTGGGCGGACGGCTCGAGAAAGACATGATTGCCGTGCGTCTCACGCCAGACCTGAACATGGTCGCCGTGGCGTCGCCCGATTACCTCGCGCGGCGAGGCACACCCAAAAAGCCCGAAGAGTTGCATCAGCACGCGTGCATCAACTGGCGACTCCAGATAGACGGCAGGTACTACCGCTGGGAGTTCGAGAAAAGGGGAAAGCGTCTCGAAGTGCCGGTAGACGGTCCTGTTGTCACCAACCACGCTGACATAGGCCTTGCTGCTGCGCTCAATGGGCTGGGCATTGCCTATCACTTCGGGCAGGACGGCGTGGGTGAGCTATTGGCGCAAGGACGGTTGGTCCAGGTCCTCGCGGACTGGTCAATCTCCCGGCCCGGACTGTTTCTCTACTACCCCAACAGGCAGCACCGCCCAGCCCTGCTGGGTGCCTTCATCGACTGCCTGTTAGACAAAGATTGGGCATGAGCCCCCCGCCGCACCAGAACTGCGATTTGTTGGTAGTTCGTTGATTCCGGGCTGCGGCCGGTTTCACAGACACCTTGTCAGGTGTGCAATGAAGCCGGAGGTGGTTCATGGGAACGAGAAGGCAAGTCAGCCGAGAGTTCATGTGCGCGCAAGCCAGTCACCCGCCCCACCCCCCGCCGTGTGCATAGATAGCGGCATGATCGTCAACGCCGGCTTGGTCACCGACGCCCCTGCCTTCACATTGCTCCAATCTAGTACATGAGGGTTGGCAGCGCATTCACACTCTCGGCGCCGTCGATGATGCTGTCGCGCATGCCCGGCACCTTGTTCAGGATGTGCTCGGCGTAGAAGCGCGCGGTGGCTACCTTGGCCAGCATGAAGTCGGTGTCGAAGCTGCGCGAGGCCAGGTCCTGCGCAATGATCAGCGAGCGCGCGAGCTGCCAGCCGGCCACCAGGTTGCCCGCG
>Ga0160493_100230_pt1 | contig 21307 bp, 19 predicted proteins | sample DID2MG_2_FD_108262 | JGI IMG/M metagenome (GOLD analysis project Ga0160493, IMG submission 108262) | Enriched soil microbial communities from UW Madison campus, WI, USA - DID2878_E24_FP2 MG | ecosystem: Environmental > Terrestrial > Soil > Unclassified | place: USA: Madison, Wisconsin | collected... | reverse complement strand
GGAAGAGGTCGGAGCCCACCAGAGTGGGGGCGTCGAAGGCGGAGGCGCCCAGGAATTCCTGCTGCAGATTGGCCTGCATGACCAGCACGACGATGAGCATGGCCAGGGCCATGCCGGCGGATACGACGATGGCGGCTGCATTCTGCCCGGCCACCGAGATATGGCGCAGGGCATGGCGGAGGATGCGCGGGCCGGTTTCGGGCAGGCGGGCGAGCAGGGCCTGGACCAATCTGATGAACAATTGGAACAGGACAGCGGCGAGCGCGCTGGCGAGGCCGAAGGCGGCGACCAGGGCGGCATCGCCGGTCATCAGCCAGGCGAGGAGGAAGAAGGCGGCAATGGCGGCGAGCAGCGGCAGGACCTGCCAGGACAGGAGCAGCGCCCGCCAATCGACCGGCGGGGCATCGAGGCCGCGGGCGCGGAACAGCAGGACCGGGCGGATGGCCTGGGCTTGCTGCAGCGGCAGATAGGCGAAGGCGAAGGCGGTGACCAGGCCCGTGCCGGCGGCGATGAGCAGGGGCTGGACATGGATGGCCGGCGCCAGGGCGATGCCGACCGCCGAACCGATCGAGGGCAGGATGAGAAAGGCGACCGCGCCGCCCGCGGTCACGCCGATGGCCACGCCGACCAGGGCCAGGGCGGCGACCTGGGCGAAGAAATGGGCGAAGACCCGTCCGCGCCCGGCGCCGATGGAGCGCATGACCGCGATGACGCCGGAGCGTTCGGCGATATAGGCGCGCATGCCGGTCCAGACGGAAACGCCGCCGATGAGCAGCGAGCCCAGGCCGACAATGACCAGGAAGCGCATGAACAGATCGTAATAGCGCGCCATCTGGCCGAGCCCGTCGCGGGCCGAGCGGATGGTCCAGCCGCCTTCGCCGAAACGGGCATTGGCGGCGGCGAGGCCGGCTTCGATATCGGGATCGGCCAGATCGATCTTGTAGCGATACCAGGTGCCCAGGCCCGGCAGGGGCGAGGAGCGGTCGCTGACCACGCCGAAGCCGTCGCTGGTGATGAGGACCGGCAGGCCGAGGCGGAAGCCGCGCACCGGCGCATCCGGCAATTGGCCCAGAGTGCCGCGCACGGAAAATTCGGTGCCGCCGAGCCCGATGCTGTCGCCCACGCCGATGCCGAGCTGATCGAGCATGACGGCATCGACCAGGGCGCCGGGCATGTCGTCCTCTTCGGCCAGGAAGGCGGTGACGTCGGCGCCGGCCGGCATGTGCGGGCTGCTGACGGCGCCGAACAGGGGATAGCCGGGACCCACGGCGCTGACATCGGCGAAGGCCTCGGCGGAGAAGCTGTCGGCGCGCAGATTGGTGTCGATGACGCCGACGACGGCGCCGAGCGCCTGCATGGCGGCAAGTTCCTCGGCGCTGGCCAGGCGGTCGGCGCGGGACAGCTCGATATCGCCGCCCATGATCTCGGCGGCGCCGCTCTCGATGGCGCGGGTGATGCTGGCGCCGACCGAATTGACGCCGGCGATGAGGGCGGTGCCCACGGCCAGGCAGGTGATCAGCAGCAGGAAGCGGCGCAGATCGCCGCGCATGTCCAGCAGACCGATGCGAATGGCGGGCCAGAGCTTGGGCATCAGCGGGCCACCGGATTTTCGGTCAGTTCGCCCTGGGTCATGGTGTAGACGCGGTCGGCCTTGGCGGCGAGGGCGGGATCGTGGGTGATCATGACCACGGCGGTCTTCTGGCGGCGCGCCAGATCGAACATCAGGTCGACGACGACGGCGCCGGTCTTCTGGTCGAGATTGCCGGTGGGCTCGTCGGCCAGGAGCAGGGGCGGATTGGCCACGCTGGCGCGGGCGAGGCCGACGCGCTGCTGCTCGCCACCGGAGAGGGCGGAGGGGCGATGGTCGAGACGGCCTTCGAGCCCGACAGCGGCCAGGGCGGCGGCGGCCTTGTCGCGAATCTGCGCCATGGAGAGGCCGGGCTCGGCGATTTCCAGCGCCAGGCCGACATTGTCGAGGGCGGTGAGGGATGGAATGAGGTGAAAGCTCTGGAAGACGATGCCCAGGGTGTGGCGGCGGAAGCGGGCCAGCTCGTCCTCGCTCATGGCGCCGAGATCGCGCTCATTGACCGCGACGGTGCCGCCGGTGGCCTTTTCGAGGCCGGCCAGGAGCATGAGCAGCGAGGTCTTGCCGCTGCCCGAGGGACCGACAATGGCAATAACCTCGGCAGGCGCGACGCGCAGGCTGACCTTGCGCAGGATGTGGAGCGGGCGGCCCGCGACGTCGAGCGTGTAATCGACGGCCCGCGCATCGATGATGGCTTTGTCGGTCATGGCGTCCCCCTCGGTTCCGGCACTGCGCCAGGCCGGAGAATCAGCGCGGCGCGCCCCATCTTTTGGCCCGCTTCGCGCCGATGCGGGAAGGGCTTTTATTGTGACGGAGCGGCGGTTTTACCGGCCCGGGGCCGGCGCGCATAATCTTTTTTGCCAATGAGTGGGGTCAATTCGTAACAAAGAAGTCAACGGCGCGAATTTCCCACTGGTCTAGTGCAAACTCTGCTGGCAGAGATTGGGGGTTGCGCGTGCCGAGAGGGGAATTGAGCGTGAAGATGTGGTTGCGGGCCTTGTTCGCCGTTCTGGCCTTGCAGGGAATGGTGGTGGCGCCGGTGCAGGCGCAGGGGGAATTGGCGCTGCTCGAATCCTATATCGGGGATTGGCGCGGCGACAGCGCGCTGGTCGGGCGCGACCGGAACGAGCCGTTCCGCTGCCGGCTGGGCGTGGCCAAGGGCAATCTGGGCCGGATCAATTATACCGGCCGCTGCACGCTGGTGAATGCGACCCTGTCGATCAGCGGCACCATCGCCTTCAACGAGCAGACCCGGCGCTACGAGGCGGCGATGAGCTCCAATGCCGGCTATACGGGCCTGGCCGTGGGGCAGAAGAACGGCGAGCGGATCAGCTTCGACCTGCGCGAGCAGCAGAAGGACCGGGCCGGCAGCGACGTGCGCATCGGCGCGCGCATCCTGCTGGTGGGCAATAGCAGCATCACGGTGGATTTCGAGGTGGAATTCAACAATTCCGGCGAAGTGCTGAAGGCCTCGGTGCCGTTCAGCCGATAGGGGCGGGAATGCATAAGGGGGCGTGCCTTTGCGGCGCGGTAGGGTTCGTGGTGCAGGGCGATCTGCCCGAGGCCTCGGCCTGCCATTGCAGCACATGCCGCAAGGCCAGCGGCTCGCACGAAATGGGCGTCGATGTCGACAAATCGGCGCTGGAGATTTCCGGGTCAGAGCATGTGACCTGGTATTTTTCGTCAGAGACGGTACGGCGCGGTTTCTGCTCGATCTGCGGGTCGCCGATGTTCTTCGATCCGCCGGGGGCGGACTGGATCGGGCTGCATCTTGGATCGTTCGACGGGCCGACCGGAACGCGCATCGCCAAGCATATCTTCGTGGCCGACAAGGGCGACTATTACGAGATCTGCGACGGGACGCCGCAGTTTGAAACGGTGCCTGGAGCGGATTAGCGCCTGCCCCGAGGGTTCTTTGTTTTTGGGTGTATCGCAAACGCCCTCGGGTCTAGCCCGAGGGTGACGATCCGTGGGTGGGGGTGGCGCAGGGTGCGATGGCCGGGTTTGTGGCGCTTCCGTGAGAGGCGGCCGGGCCGTTAAAGCCGGACCAGGCCTTTCACGTCGACCGGAAGACCGGTCTCAAAACTCCTGTTGGCGGCGATGCCGGTGAGGATGGAGAGGGCGCCGTCGCGGTGATTGGCGCCGTAGCCGGGGCGCGGGGTCGCGTTGCCGAAGATTTCTTCCAGCATGATCTTGTCGCCGCCGCCATGGCCGCCCTCGCCATGCTTGACCGGGACGACGCGCGGTTCGCCATGCAGCGGGAAGTGGTAGAGTTTCACGCCCTTGGCGGCGCCTTCGGTCTCCGAGCCGGCGCCGGCATTGATGTAGGAATTCTCGTGCACGGTGAGTTCGAGCCGGCCGCCAGTGCCGTTGATGGCGACATTGAAGCCTTCCCAGGGGGCATAGGCATAGAGCGAATAGGTCATCACCGCCTTGTTGGCGTAGCGGACCATGACGCTCATGGTGTCCTCGATGGAAATGCCGTCGCCGAAGACGTTCTGGTCGCGCTGGTAGCCGTCTTCCTTCTCGGCATCCCAGTAGAGGCCCTTCTGCACCGGGGTGGAGGTCAGGTCGATGGCGAAGGGATCGTTTTTCGCCGCCTCGACGCCGGTGGTGCGGGTATAGGGGGTGAAGACGCCGCGCTCCTCGGCATTGGCGCGGCCGTAGAATTTGAGGTCGCCCATGGCGAAGACCGTGTCGGGCCTGGTGCCGAGCCAGAAATTGACCAGGTCGAAATGGTGGGTGGATTTGTGGACCATGAGGCCGCCGGAATTGCGCTTGTCGCGGTGCCAGCGGCGGAAGTAGTCGGCGCCGTGGCGGGTATCGAGCAGCCATTCGAAATGAACGGACGTGACCTTGCCGATGGCGCCTTCGGCGATCAGCTCGCGCAGGGCCGAATTGTGCGGGGCATAGCGATAATTGAAGGTGACGCGGACATTGCGGCCGGTGCGCTCGACCGCATCGAGAATGGCCTGGCACTTTTCCGGATCGGTGGTCATCGGCTTTTCGGTGATGACGTCGCAACCGGCTTCGAGCGCGGCGATGATGTAATGATGATGGGTGCGGTCGATGGAGGTGACGATGATGGTCGAGGGCTTGTGCTCGGCGATCATGCGGGTGAAATCGGCGGCTTTATAGGTGGGCAGGGCGGTGCCGCCCAATTCCTCGACGATGACCTTGTTGGTGAAGTCCATGCGCACCTGATTGGTGTCGCACAGCGCGACCAGCCGCGATTGGTCCTTGTGCGGGCCCAGAATGGCCTCGTAGAACATGCGCGCACGACCTCCGGTCCCCACCAGCGCGTAGGTCTTGGTCATTCCGTTCCTCCGGTATTGTCAGACTAAGATCGAGCCCCGGGGGCTCGGTTCCGGTATCTACCATACAAGATTGCGGAAGGGCAGATTTTCTTTCTACAATCGGCGGCGTTTCCGGCCTGGCAATGTCGCGTTGCGGCGGCCAGAATCCTGTGGACGCGCGCAAGCGAGGGGAAGCCAGGGCCCGGTGGGGATTCCATGGTCGGACGAGAGGAATCAGTCATGGCCGTCACGGCGCCGGAAGCAAACGAAGAGACCATGGCGATGCGCGTCGTCGCGGCGCTGCGCGACGAGATCGTCACCATGGCGCTGAAGCCGGGCGACGTGATTTCGGAAAGCGACATTGCCGGCCGCTACGGCGTGTCGCGCCAGCCGGTGCGGGAGGCCTTCATCCGGTTGGCCCAGCAGGGGCTGCTGCTGATCCGGCCCAAGCGCGCCACCGTGGTCAAGAAAATCTCGCCCGATGGCGTGCGGCAGAGCCGGTTCATCCGCGAAAGCATCGAGGTGGAAATCATCCGTCGCATCGCTAGCCAGCCGGGACCGGATGCGGCCAGGGTGCTGGATGGGCTGATCGCCGACCAGGAGGCGGCGTCCGCGGCCAATGACAGCCGGCGCTTTCATATCCTGGACGAATTGTTCCACCGCACATTGGCCCGGCTGGCCGGTGTCGAATATGCCTGGCAATTGATCGACGACCACAAGATGCAGCTCGACCGGGTGCGCTATCTGACGCTGGGCGTCTCCTCGAGCCAGCGGGCGATCGCCGAGCACAAGGAAATCGCCGCGGCGGTAAGCCGGGCCGATCCGGCGGCCGCCGAGGCGGCGATGCGGGCGCATCTGGCCCGGGCCGAAGTGCTGCTCAACCAGACGATCAGCGATTTTCCCGATTATTTCGAATAGGGTTTGCCGGTTGACCCCATGGACTGTGCTGGGCAGGGTGGCGGGCCCTTTGCCAGCCTGACGGGTTTTTATGAACGAACCGGACGCCAAGCCGGACTGGACGATCATCTGGCCGCCGATGCGGGCCATTTACGGCCGGTTTTTCAAAGAAGAGCGCTGGATGCTGGGCGGGGTGGCGCTGGTGGTGCTGACCGGCGCGGTGCTGGCGGTGGTGACGCCCTATCTGTTCTCGCGGTTGATCGACGTGCTGAATGCAGGCGATCTGCTCGCGGGGGCGCTGGCCGGGTTCCTGTTCTATGCGCTGCTGCGCGGCCTGGGGGTGGTTGCCGGCTATTCGGTCAATTATCTCTCGGTGATCGCGGCGGAAAATCTCAATTTCATCGCCGCGACGAGCTTCTTTTCGACCCTGCTGCGCAAGCCGGGCAGCTTTTTCATCGACAACAATCCGGTGGCGATCCAGACGGCGCGCGGGCAGGGGCAGAACTCGGTCTATGCCCTGCTGCAATTGGCGATCATCGTCTTCATTCCGGGCATTACCCAGATCGTGCTGGCCGTAGGCCTGGTCGGTGCGGTGATCAATGTGGAACTGATGCTGATCGTGCTGGTCTATGGCAGTTTCTTCATCGGCCTCACCTATTTCGCCAATCGCTGGACGCGGCCCTTTCTCGACCGGGCGATCGAGGCGCAGCAGGATAATGCGCGCTTCATGGGCAATGCCGTCAACGCCATGGAGACGCTGCGCTATTTCAACGGCGACCACTGGATCAGCGCCAAATTCACCGAGGTGGCGAACCTGTCGCGCGCCTCCTGGATCAGTTGGTCGCGCCGCCGCATCGTGCTGGCGGGCATATTCGGGCTGGGGCTGGCGGCGCAATTGGCGGTGACGTTCTGGCTGCTGCTGCCGCGCTTTGCGGCGGGCGAACTCAGCGTCGGCGATATCGTGCTCATCAACATGATCCTGGTGCAGCTCAACCAGCCCTTCGAGATGATCGGCACCTCGGTGGACGAGGTGATGCGCGCCGCCTCGCGTTTCATGCCCTTTGCCCGGATGTGGACGGCGCTGGACGATGTGGCGCATGGGGGCAGCAAGATATTGGCGGTGAGCCAGGGGCAATTGCGGTTCGAGGGGGTCGGGTTCCGCTATGGTGAGCGACAGACGATCAAGGATGTCAGCTTTTCGGTCGGGCCGGGGCGGCTGACCTTTCTCACCGGGCCGACCGGATCGGGCAAGAGCACGCTGTTCAAGCTGGCGCTCAAGACACTTGAGCCGACGGAGGGGCGCATCCTGGTCGATGGCACGGACCTCGCCGGGATCGACCGGACCAGTTGGTACGACGCGGTGGGCGTGGTGCCGCAGGACGTGATGCTGCTCAATGACGACCTAGCCACCAATATCGTGCTGGGCCGGCCCTTCGATCGGGAGCGCATGCGCCGGGCGGCGGCCAGGGCCTCCATCCTCGGCTTCATCGAGGGCCTGCCGGAGGGCTTTGAAACCAATGTCGGCGAACGCGGATTGAAGCTCTCGGGTGGGGAAAGGCAGCGCGTTTCCATCGCCCGGGCCCTTTACGCCGATCCCAAGGTGCTGTTTCTGGACGAAGCCAGTTCGGCCCTGGACGAGGCGACCGAAGCCGAGATCATGGGTGAATTGCGCCGGCTGATGGCGGGCATGACCATTATCGCCATCACGCATCGGAAAAGCGTGATCGGGTCGGACGACCGGATCATTGCGCTGGGCGATAGCGAAGAACACGGAGAACTCGAATGAAGACGCGGCTTCTGGGCAAGACCGGATATGAGGTGAGCGAGATCGGGCTGGGCTGCTGGCAGTTGGGCGGCGATTTCGGGCCTGTGGGCGACGAAACGGCGGAGGCCATTCTCACCCATGCCGCGAGCGCCGGCATTACCTTCTGGGACAGCGCCGACGTCTATGGCGACGGGCTGAGCGAAAGCCGGATCGGGGCGCATGTCCGGGGGCCCGACATCACGGTCGCCACCAAGGTGGGGCGCGGGGCGGGCCTGTTTCCCAACAAATATACCAAGCAGGGCCTGCGCGAGAGCCTCATGGGCTCGGCCAGGCGGCTGGGCGTGACCGGGCTGGACCTGGCGCAATTGCATTGCGTGCCCACCGAAGTGCTGCGCGACGGGGCCATTTTCGGCTGGATGGACGAATTGCAGGCCGAGGGGCTGGTGCGCCATTGGGGCGCGAGCGTGGAGACCATCGAGGAGGGCCTGCTCTGCCTCGAGCAGCCCGGCTGCGCCACGCTGCAGATCATCTTCAACCTGTTCCGGCAGGATGCCGCCGAGCACTTGCTGCCCCGGGCGGCGGAACAGAATGTGGGCATCATCGTGCGGCTGCCGCTGGCCAGCGGGTTGCTGAGCGGCAAGTTCGACAAGAATACCCGGTTCGAGGCCGGCGACCACCGCAATTACAATCGCGACGGCGCCGCCTTTTCGGTAGGCGAGACCTTTTCGGGCATTCCCTTCGAGCGCGGCGTGGAACTGGTGCAGGAGCTGCGTGGACTGGCGCCCGAGGGCATGCCGATGAGCCAGTTCGCGCTGCGCTGGATCCTCGACCATCCGCAGGTATCGACGGTGATCGCGGGGGTCAGCAAGCCCGAGCAGATCGCCGACAACGTGGCCGCCAGCGACCGTAGAAGCCTGTTCCCGGCGCTGATGACGCAGCTGGGCGAATGGTATCGGAGCGAAGTGAAGCCGGACATCCGCGGCGGGGTTTGAAAGCAGAGGTGCAGAACCCTCGGGTCAAGCCCGAGGGTGACGATCTGTGGTTTGGAGGCGTCAACGCCCCTGGTGCGCTTTCACATAGGCCTTCAGTACGTCCTGCATCCGCGTGATGTGGCCCTTGCCCTGGCGCTTGAAAAAATCGAAGACTTCCGGATCGAGCTTGAGGTGGACGGAGGTCGGGCCCTTGGGCTCGACCCAGACGGCGTTTTCCCAGAAGCTGTCAGGCAGGTCGGGGCCTTCGGGGGCGTCGCGGCTGTCGTGGAAATCGCCCCGAGCGTGCATTTCGCGCAGTTCAGCTGCCGTATAGCGCTTGATATTTTCTTCGGTCACGACGACCTCCTTTCCATGCAGAGATGAGCCGGATGACATCGCCTCGTCGGGTATGCGCCACAACAAAGCATTCATCGTTGAAATAGCCCACTGCCAGATGCCGCTCTTCGCCATAGTCCCGGCGAAGATCCGGCTCGCTTAAAACGCGGCCTTCAAAAATAAGAGCCGCGACCCGAAAGTCCACGTGGTGCTTTTCGAAGTTTGTTTGCCGCTTGGTTTCATCCCACTCGTACTCCATGCGCCCCCCAACACACAGTGATTTTGTGTACACGAAAAGTGTACACTTTGTCAATCCATCCGTCGCCCCTAGCGATCCGGGCCGTCCGCACCTAGGTTAGAGCACCCAAGACCAAGAAGAGTAGCCTCATGTCCCATCCCGCCTTCGAGCTCGTCCGTGACGAAACAATCGCCGAGATCAATTCGCAAGCGAGGCTCTATCGGCACAGGAAGACGGGGGCGGAGGTGCTCAGCCTCGTCAATGACGACGAGAACAAGGTGTTCGGCATCACCTTCAAGACGCCGCCGGAAGATTCGACCGGGATCGCGCATATCCTGGAACATTCGGTGCTGTGCGGGAGCCAGAAATATCCGGTGAAGAAGCCGTTCGTGGAGCTGCTGAAAGGCTCCATGCACACCTTCCTCAATGCCATGACCTTTCCGGACAAGACCGCCTATCCGGTGGCGAGCCAGAACCTCAAGGATTTCTACAACCTGGTGGATGTGTATCTGGACGCGGTGCTGTTTCCGCTGATTTCGGAAGACACGTTCCAGCAGGAAGGCTGGCATTACGAGCTGGAAAGCCTCGATGCGCCGCTGGTCTACAAGGGCGTGGTGTTCAACGAGATGAAGGGCGTCTATTCCTCGCCAGATTCGGTGATGCACACGCTGAGCCAGAACGCGCTCTATCCCGACATCACCTATGGCAAGAGCTCGGGGGGCGACCCCAAGGTCATTCCCGAGCTGACCTATGCCGAGTTCAAGCGCTTTCACCAGACCTATTATCATCCCTCCAATGCGCGGGTGGTGTTTGCCGGGGACGATCCGGCGGACAAGCGGCTGGACATTCTCGATGGCTATTTCAGCCGGTTCGAGAGAAACGCGGTCGATGCCGAGGTGAAATTGCAGCCGCGCTGGAATGCGCCGCGGCAGGTTTCGGGCACCTATGCCGGTACGATCGACGATGAAAAACGGCGCGATGGCATGGTCAGCGTCAACTGGATGCTGGACCCGCCGGAAAATCGCGACGAAATGCTGAGCCATGGCATGCTGAGCTATCTGCTGGCGGGCAATCCGGCGGCGCCGTTGCGCAAGAGGCTGACCGAGAGCGGGCTGGGCGAAGGCATGATCGGGGGCGGGATCGCCTCCCATCTCCGCCAACCCATGGGCGGGTTCGGCCTCAAGGGCGCCGATCCGGCCGATGCGGGAAAAATCGAAAAGCTGTTGCTGGAGGGGCTGGCCGAAATCGTCGAGACGGGGTTTTCGGCCGAGCAGGTCGAGGCGGCGATCAATACGTTCGAATTCAACCTGCGCGAGCAGAATACCGGCTCCTATCCGCGCGGCATGAGCTATATGTTCAACGCGCTGGGCACCTGGCTGCATGGCGGCGATCCGCTGGCGCCGCTGCGCTTCGAGACGGCGCTGGCCGCGCTCAAGGACAAGGCGGGGCAGGGGCATTTCGAGGCTGAAATCCGCCGGCTGTTCCTCGACAATCCGCATCGGGTGACGGCAACGCTCGAGGCCGATCCGGAGCAGGGCGCGCGCGAGGCCAAGGCGGAGGCCGACAAGCTGGCGGCCGTGCGTGCGGGGCTCGACGAGGCGGCGCTGAACACAGTGCTGGAGCGCACCGAGCGGCTCAAGGCCTTGCAGGAAAGCGTCGACAAGCCGGAAGACCTGGCCAAAATCCCGACGCTGACCCTGGCCGACCTCGACCGCGATATCCGGACCGTGCCGACCGAGGAAAGCGAGATCGCGGGCGCGCGGACGCTTTATCACGACCTGCCGACGCTGGGGATATTGTATCTCGATATCGGGTTCGACCTGCATGTGCTGGACAAGACCCTGTTGCCCTATCTGCCGCTGTTCGGCCGAGCATTGCTCCAGACCGGCACGGGCAAGGAAGATTTCGTGTCGCTGACGCAGAGGATCGGGCGGATGACGGGCGGCATCGCCCAGCATCGGGCGCTGGCCACCCGCCAGGACGGCACGGGCACGGCGGCCTGGTTCTTCCTCTCGGGCAAGGCGGTGCCGGACAAGTTCGGGGATATGCTGGACATTTTCAACGATGTGCTGCTCGATGCGCGTCTGGGGAACCGCGAGCGGTTCCGGCAGATGGCGCTGGAGGAAAAGGCCGGGTTCGAGGCGCGGCTGGTGCCCAGCGGCAATGCCATCGTCGATACGCGCATCAAGGCCGGGCTGACCGAGGCGGGCTGGATCGCCGAACAGATGAGCGGGGTCTCCTATGGCCTGTTCCTCAAGGAGCTGGTCAAGCGGATCGACAGCGATTGGGACGGGGTCGAGGCGGCGTTGCGGGCGATCCGCGACAAGCTGTTCAATCGCGGCCGCATGGTGATCAATCTCACCGCCGATGGCGCCCTGTGGGACAGGGCGCGAGGCGAATTGTCCGGCTTTGCGGGTGGTCTGCCTAACGCGCCGATTGCCGATGCGGATTGGGGCCATGTGTTCGAGCCGAAGAACGAAGGGCTCGTGATCCCGGCGCAGGTCAATTATGTGGGCAAGGGCGCCAATCTCAAGGCGCTCGGATTCGAGTTGAGCGCGGCGTCGGCTGTGGCTCTGCGGCTGCTCAACACCACCTACCTCTGGGACAAGGTGCGGGTGCAGGGCGGGGCCTATGGCGGGTCGAGCCGGTTCGATCTCAGCTCGGGCAATTTCGCCTTTCTCTCCTATCGCGATCCCAATCTGCTCAAGACGCTGGATGCCTATGACGGCGCCGCGAAGGCCTTGCGGGCCGAAATCGGGGAAACGGACCTGGTGCGCTCGGTGATCGGGGTGGTGGGCGATCTCGACCGGCCCGAATTCGTCGACGCCAAGGGCTATTCGGCCATGTGGCGCATTCTCAACGGCACTACGGACGCATTGCGCCAGCAGCGGCGCGACGAAATCCTCGCCACCAGCCGCGCCGATTTCCTGGCGCTGGCCGAGGCGATCGAGGCCGTGGCGGCAGAGGGCCATGTCGTGGTGCTGGGCGGGGAGGCGGCGATCAACGCGGCGAACGAAAAGCGGCCGGGCCTGCTGGATGTGAGCAAGGCGGTTTGAGGCAGGACATGGATTGCCCGGACAAGCCGGGCAATGACGAACTCCAAAAAATCCAGACTCTCGTCATCGCCGGGCTTGTCCCGGCGATCCATTTTGACGGACTGGAACGCCGGCGTTCCAGCGGCGTTCCGAATGCCGAAAGGACGCATCCATAGATGGCGGTAATCGAGGAAGGGACGCTGGGCAGGCTCGTGCGCAAGGTGGAGGAGCGCGCGGCGGCCGGCGAGGATGTGTCGATCGGGCTGATCCAGCGCATTGCCGGACAGCGCGCGGCGGGGCCGATGCTGCTGCTGCCGGCGCTGATCGTGGTATCGCCGCTGAGCATCATTCCGGGCCTGCCGACGCTGGTGGGGCTCAATACGATATTGGTGGCGGGGCAGATCGCGCTGGGGCGCGAGCAGGTCTGGCTGCCCAAATGGCTGACCGAGCGCTGCATTTCGGCCAGCCATGCGCAGAAATTGCTGAAATTCCTGCGGCCGGTGAGCCGGATGGCCGATGGCGTGGTCCGGCGACGGGCGCGGTTCATGACCGGGACGGTGATGCGCCGGATCGGCGCGGCGGTTTGCGTGCTGGTGGGCGCGATCATGCCGCTGCTCGAATTCGTGCCCTTCACCTCGACCTGGGCGGCGAGCATCATCGCGGTCTATGCGCTGGCGATCACGGCGCGGGACGGCCTGCTGGCCATGGCCTGGGCTGGATTGGTGGGCGGCGCGCTGGCGCTGGGCTGGATGCTGCTGGGCTAAAGCCGCTCGAAAATGGTGCGCATCTGCTCGATCTCGCTGCGCTGGGCGGCGATGATGTCGGTGCAGAGCGCCTGCAATTGCGGATCGGCCAGCTCGGCCTCGCGACACATGAGAATGGCGCCGGAATGATGCGGGATCATGGCGCGGACAAATTGCGCATCATCAATGGCCAGTTGGAAGCGGATGGCGGCGAAGGCGAGGAGGAAGGCGGCCAGGCAGGCCAGGTGCAGGGCGAGATTGAGCCGTTTGCGGGGATACATCGTGCCCATGGTAAGCAGCATGAGCGGCCCCATGGGGGCGGCCATCATCACCGCCATATAGCCCATATTGAGATTGTGGAAGAAATCGCCGGCCGTATCGATCATGGCGAACATGACGAAATACATGATCGCGAAACTGACCAGCAGATTGACCGCGAAGAGCCAATAGGGCCCCAGGCCGCTCCTGGCGTGATGGTGATGGTCCTCGTGCATGACAGCGCCTCCTTCGCCGGTTCGCTGGAACAACCGGCGAAGGAGGGGGATGTTCCGCTATCGGTTCAGCGCCTCGGCCAGATAGGGCAGGGAAATATCCATGCGGTAATCGACGCTGGAATGATTGTCGGGGAATTCCTCGTAGCGATGGGCGATGTTCCGGGCGTCGAGCGCCTTGTGGACGCGCCTCGTGCCATAGAGGATGTTGTATTGATCCTCGGTGCCGCAATCGAGGAAGAAGGCCTTGAGCCCGGCGACGGCATCGGCATGGGTTTCGACCATGCGGGCAGGGTCCCAGGCGAGCCAATTGGCCCAGCGCTCTTCGATCAGTTCGCAGGTGTCGAGGGTGACGGGAAGGCGCAGGCCGAGGAAGGTCTCGGGGTCCGGATCGGGGTCGAAGCTGGCGGCCTGCGCCAGGATCATCAGCACCAGGGTATCCTTGCCGTCGATCTTGGCCTTGGCCTCGAAGGTTTCGAGCCATTTCCGGATGGAATTGTCGGTCTTGGCCAGGGCGCGCAGGGTGGCGGGAAATTCGGGAATATAGAGGTTCTCGAAGCCGGCATCGCCCGAATGGCTGGCGGCCGCGGCCCAGATATCGGGGTGGCGCATGGCATGGACCAGGGCGCCGAAACCGCCCGAGGACTTGCCGAAGACGCCGCGCCGGCCGGCGCCGCCGCAGGAGAATTTTTCTTCCACCGCCGGCAGCATTTCGGCGATGAGGAAATCCTCGTAGTTCCCGATGATGGGCGAATTGACATATTGATTGCCGCCCAGGCGCGAATAGCAATCGGGGAAGGCGACGACCACGGGAGGCATCTTGCCGTCCCCGATCAGGCGATCGAGGCGTTCGGGGACGTTTTCGGTAAAACTCTTCCAGGCGGTGTGGGCGGGGCCGCCGGCGGTGAAGCCGACGAGATCGACGAGCAGGGGCAGGCCGGACCCGTCATGGCCGTGGGGGACATAGACGTCGACGATGCGCGTGGTGGAATCGCCAAGGCGATTGTTGGCCAGGGCCTTGCTGTCGATGGTCAGCCGATGGATGGTGCCGGGGGGGTGATCTGTTTTGCGCATGTCGGGCTCCTTGGATTGAAATGGGCTTAGCATCTGCTTCCCACGGCCGTCACCACCCGGCTTGTCCGGGTGGTCCATACGCGAGAAAGGTGGATTGCCCGGACGAGCCGGGCAATGACGCGGGAGGGGGCGCTGGAGCCAGATCATGACAGACGCTGTCTCAGAGGTGGTGTAGGCCAGTGAACCGGAGATGAGTCAGAACCGTTGATGGTGCCATGAGCCAGCCCATTCTCAATCGCGACCTCTATGTTCCCGCCATCGATGCCTGGATCGACCCGAACACGCCCAAAAAGCGCGCGATCATCACCCATGGGCATGCCGACCATGCGCGCAGCGGGCATGGGGCGGTGCTGGCGACGCCGGAGACCATCGCCATCATGAAGACCCGCTATGGCGAGGATTGCGCGGGGTCTTTCGAGGCGCTGCGCTTCGGGGAAAGGTTGCGGATCGACCGGGCTGTGGTGAGCCTGCATCCGGCCGGGCATATATTGGGTTCGGCGCAGGTGAGAATCGAGGCCGATGGGCAGCGGGCGCTGGTGACGGGGGATTACAAGCGCCTGCCGGATCGGACGGCGGAGCCGTTCGAAAGTGTGGAATGCGACCTGCTGGTCACCGAGGCGACGTTCGGATTGCCGGTGTTCCAGCATCCGAAGCCGCAGGACGAGATTGCGCGGCTGTTGAAATCTGTGGCCGACCAGCCCGGGCGCTGTCATCTCGTGGGATGCTATGCGCTGGGCAAGGCGCAGCGGGTAATCGCGCTCTTGCGCGATGCGGGCTGGGAGCAGCCGATTTACCTCCATGGCGCGATGATCCGGCTGTGTGAACTCTACGAGGAACTGGGCGTGTCGCTGGGCGAGCTGGTGCCGGCGACGGGCATGCCCAAAGCGGCGATGGCGGGGCAGATCGTCATCGCACCGCCTTCTTCCATTCGCGATGTGTGGAGCCGGCGCTTTCCCGATCCGGTGGTGTGCCAGGCCTCGGGCTGGATGAGCATCAAGCAGCGGGCGCGGCAGGCGCTGGTGGAATTGCCGCTGGTGATTTCGGACCATTGCGATTGGGGCGAACTCAACCAGTCGATTATGGAAAGCGGCGCCGGCACCGTCTGGGTGACGCATGGGCGCGAGGATGCGCTGGTCTATTGGTGCAGGAAGCAGGGATTGGAGGCGGAACCGCTGGCGCTGCCGGGGCTGGACGACGATGGCGGGGAGGGCGGCGAGTGAAGCGCTTCGCGGACCTGCTCGAATTGCTGGCGCTGACGCCGTCGCGGACGCGGAAGATCGCGGCTTTGGCGCAGTATTTTTCCGAAGTGCCGGACCCCGATCGTGGGCTGGCATTGGCGGTGCTGACGGGTGAGCTCGATATTCGCAACGTCAAGCCGGCTTTGCTCAAGGAAACGGTGCTGGCGGAGGTGGACGAGACGCTGTTCGCGCTCTCCTACGATTATGTCGGGGATCTGGGCGAGACCATCGCGCTGATCTGGCCGCATCACGGCGCGGCGGACCTGCCGCGGCTGAGCGAATTGGTGGCGCTGCTCAACGAGACGAGCAAGGCGGAATTGCCCGGAGTGATCGGCGGATTGCTGACGCAGGCGGCGATCCATGAGCGCTGGGCGCTGGTGAAACTGGCGACGGGCGCCCTGCGGATCGGGGTTTCGGCGCGGCTGGCCAAGACGGCTTTGGCAGAGATGAGCGGGGTGGACTTGCAGGCCATCGAAGAGGTCTGGCACGGGATCAGGCCGCCCTATGCCGAATTGTTCGCCTGGCTGGAGGGCAAGACCGGGCGGCCCGATATCGACCACAACGCCCGCTTCCATCCGCTGATGCTGTCCAACCCCATAGAGGAGCGCGATTTCGAGAAGCTCGATCCGCGCGACTTCGCCGTCGAATGGAAATGGGACGGCATCCGCGTGCAATTGGTGCTGGGCAAGGATGGCGTCTCGATGTTCTCGCGCACCGGCGACGATATCGCGGCCAGCTTCCCCGATGTGGTGGACGCCGCAATGGGGCGGGCGGTGCTGGACGGGGAATTGCTGGTGGGGCACGGCTTTGAGGCGAAGAGCTTCAACGACCTGCAGCAGCGGCTCAACCGCAAGGTGGCTTCACCCAAGCAGATGAACGAATTGCCGGCTTTCGTGCGGGTCTATGACATGCTGTTCGAGGGCGACGAGGATATCCGCGCCTTCGGCTGGGAGGAGCGGCGGGCGCGGCTCGAAGTCTGGTTCGGCAGCAATCCGCAGACGCGGCTCGACCTGTCCGAGGTGCTGCCGTTCTCTTCTTGGGAGGACGTTGCCCGGCTGCGGCGGCAGGGGGCGGACGAGCACGGCCATGAAGGGGTGATGCTCAAGCTCAGGACCGCGCCCTATGTGCCGGGGCGGCCCAAGGGGTTCTGGTTCAAGTGGAAGCGCGATCCCAATGTGGTCGATGCGGTGTTGATGTATGCGCAGCGCGGGCATGGCAAGCGGAGTTCCTATTACTCGGACTACACGTTCGGGGCCTGGAAGGGGAATGAGATCGTGCCCATCGGCAAGGCCTATTTCGGCTTTACCGACGAGGAGCTGAAGCAGCTCGACAAGTGGATCCGCGCCAATACGATCGGCAGTTTCGGGCCGGTGCGGGAGGTGAAGAAGGAATTGGTGTTCGAGGTGGCGTTCGACAGCGCGCAGAAGAGCGGGCGGCATAAATCGGGGGTGGCGTTGCGGTTTCCGCGCATCAGCCGGATACGATGGGACAAGCCGGCACATGAGGCGGCGCGGCTGGAGGATGTCGAGGCGTTTGTGGGTTAAGTCCCCTCTATCTCGTCATTGCCCGGCTTGTCCGGGCAATCCATGGTGTCGAGGGTGTGGAGGAATGGATCACCGGGACAAGCCCGGTGATGACGATGGAAACGAAATCCGGACCGGGAGCAAGAAAATGTCATCGCGGAGCAATCAGCAGCGGCTTATGGCGCTGGAAAAGCAGATGGATGCGGCGGCGGCGGATTTCGATTTCGAGAAAGCAGCGGCTTTGCGGGACGAGATTGCCCGGCTCAAAGGCGAGGGCGACGCCATTGTGGGACAGGCCCCGCCGGGACAGATCGGGCTGGGGTCCAATGCGCCGCTGCGGCAGCCGCCCAAGGGCTGGAAGAAGCCGAAAAAGCCGGACCTGATGACGAAGAACGTGAAGGGACGCGGGGAGCGTTGAGGCGTTTCACGTCAGTGCCATCCTTTTCCGTCATTGCCGGGCCTGTCCCGGCAATCCATCTTTACCGAGGCATCGCGTGGACCACCCGGATAAACCGGGTGGTGACGATGGTGGGGGTGTGACACCTGGTGTGCGGCGGGGTCAGGATTTCACCAGCCGTTCGTCGGCCAGTTTGCGGATTTCGCGCAATTCGGAGATCGTGGTTTCGAGGTCGTCGCGCTGGCGTTCCAGCAGGGCGATGCGCTGGTCTACCTTTTCGGCGAGCAGGTGGACCTGCTGGGTGCGGTCGGCGTCGTAGAGGCTGAGATAGTCGGAAATATCGCGCAGGGAAAAGCCCAGGCGCTTGCCGCGCAGGATGAGGATCAGCCGGGCGCGGTCGCGGCGGCGGAAAATGCGGGTGGCGCCGACGCGCTCGGGCGCGAGCAGACCCTTGGATTCGTAGAAGCGGATGGCGCGGGTGGAAATGCCGAATTCCTTCGCGAGATCGGCAATGGCGAAGAGATCGCGCCCTTCGGGTTCGATGCGGTTCACTTTCTGGCGCTCCGGCTCTGCGCATATTCCTCGCGCAGTTCCTTTTTGGAGAGCTTGCCGATCAGGGTCTTGGGCAGAGCGTCCTTGAAGATGATGTCCTTGGGCATTTCGATCTTGTTGAGCTTGTCCTTGAGGAAGGTCTTGAGGTCGGATTCGGTGGCCGATTGGCCGGCCTTGAGCTTGACATAGGCCACGGGCGCCTCGCCGCGATATTCGTCGGGAACGCCGATGACATTGACCTCCTCGATCGCCTCATGGGTCATCAGCGCCTCCTCGATGGTGCGCGGATAGACATTGAAGCCCGAGCAGATGATGAGGTCCTTGATGCGGTCGACGAGGAAGACATAGCCGTCGGCATCCATGTGGCCGACATCGCCGGTGCGCAGCCAGCCCTGCATGAAGGCCTCCTTGTCCGCCTCGGCATTCTCGTAATAGCCGGACATGACCTGCGGACCCTTGACCTGAAGTTCGCCGTCCTCGCCGATGCCGACCACATTGCCGCTATCGACATCGACGAAGCGGATATCGGTGCCGGGCAGGGGCAGGCCGATGGACATGGGCCGGCCCGGCTTGCGCAAAGCGGCGCAGCAGACGACGGGCGAGGCTTCGGTGAGGCCATAGCCTTCGGCCAGCAGAGCTTTGGACTTGGTGGCGAAGGCGTGGCGCACCTCGTCCGGCAGGGCGGCGCCGCCGGAAATGGCGACCTCGAGGCTTTCCAGGTGGCGGGCGGTGACATTGTCGGCGCGGGCGAGGGCATTGAGCAGGGTGGGCACGGCGGGCAGGACATTGGCGCGGGTGCGGGCGAAGACGTCCAGCAGGGCCTTCAGCTCGAAGCGCGGCAGCATGATGACGGGAATGCCGTTGCCCAGCGGCACGTTCATGCAGACCGTCATGGCGAAGATGTGGAAGAAGGGCAGGACAGCGATGACCTTGGAGGGGGCATAGAACAGCCCGTCGCCCCATTTGTCGATCTGGCTGACATTGGCGGCGATATTGGCATGGCTGAGCAGGGCGCCCTTGGGGATGCCGGTGGTGCCGCCGGTATATTGCTGGACGGCGATATCCTTGTGGGGATCGATGGTGACGGGGGCGGGCTTGTCGCCGCGCTCGATGAGCTTTTCGAACGCGGCGATGGTCGCGCCATAAGCGGGTGTCGCCAGATCCTTGCGCTTGGCGATGGAGAAGAGGAGCTTCTTGACCAGCGGCAGCGCATTGGGGAAATGGGCGACGATCAGCTTCTTGACGTGGCCGGCCTTTTGCAGGGCCTCGCCCTTCTCATAAATCTGCTGGAGATCGAGCGTGACCATGAGGTCGGCGCCGGCATTGGCGGTGATGTGGCTGAGCTCGGGCACGGTATAGAGCGGGTTGCAATTGACCACGGTGCCGCCGGCCCGCAGCACGCCGTAATAGGCGATAGGGTAGAAGGGCGTATTGGGCAGCATCAGCGCGACGCGGGTGCCCTTGGTGACGCCGTACTGGCTCTGGAGCGCGCCGGCAAAGGCGACGATCTTCTCGCCCAGTTCCCCGAACGTGGTCTTGCCGCCGAGGAAATCGAGCGCCAGGGCGCCGGGATTCTTCGCGCAGGCGGCCAGCACCTGTTCATGCACGGGGGTGTCGTCGATGGGCGAATCCCAGACGATCCCCTCGGGATAGCTGGCGATCCAGGGTCGTAGGCTGTCTTGACCGGCGTTCGTCGCGTCCATTTCGTTTCCTCCTCGTGGCTCCGCTTGGGCGGGCGCGTCCGGGTTTTCCCCATTGGTCCCGAATGATCGGAACCCGGAAACTATTCCATGGGTTTACGTTAGCGTCAATTCGTTGCCTCTGGGGCCGCGACAGGCACGCCGCAGGGTGTGTCCAGGCGAACGCAATGGGCGTCTAGTTGACGTATAGGTAAACTTGGGTAAAGTGCGCCTATAAGCGGTCCCGGGGTGGCGCTATGCTGCGCCCGCAGTGAAAGACCGGAGCGATTCCATCGGCACCGGTCCGCATCAGGCAATGACGGGCATCGGCCTCGTGTCTTGCGGGGCGCTGCCGTCCGAGGAGGATGAGGGCATGACCCTTTTGCTGGTGGCGATCAGTCTCGTCGTATTCGCGACCCTGGCCATGCGGGAAAGCCCGCTCTGGCAATGGGGGCTCGCCTTCGCGGCCATCGGTTTTCTGTCGGGGCTGGATTTCACTCAGGACGGCGCGGTCTATGCACTGGGCTGGTTCTCCTGGGTGCTGGTCGTGTTCGGCGTCATCCTGCTGGTCTTGGCGGTCAAGCCGATCCGCATGGCGCTCCTGGTGCCGCCCATCTATGCGGCGGTCAAATCCATCCTGCCCAGGGTGAGCCGCACCGAGCAGGAAGCGCTCGATGCCGGCACGGTGGGCTGGGATGCCGAATTGTTTTCGGGGCGGCCCGATTGGGACAAGCTCACCGAAATCCGGCCGCTGACGCTGACAGAGGAGGAGCAGGCCTTTCTCGACGGGCCGACGGAAACGGCCTGCAAGATGATCGACGACTGGGATATCCGCCACAATCGCGCGGACCTGTCGCCGGAGCTGTGGCAATTCCTCAAGGATAACGGCTTTCTGGGCATGCTCATTTCCAAGGAGCATGGCGGGCACGGCTTTTCCGCCCAGGCGCAGTCGATGATCGTCTCCAAGATCGCCAGCCGCTCGGTGGCGGCGGGGATCACGGTGATGGTGCCCAATTCGCTGGGGCCGGGCGAATTGCTGGAACGGTACGGCCTGCCCGAGCAGAAGGAAAAATATCTCCATCGCCTGGCCAATGGGCAGGAGGTGCCGTGCTTCGCGCTGACCGGCGTGCATTCGGGGTCGGATGCGGGGGGCATGCGCGATATCGGCGTCGTGACCAAGGGTACCTGGAACGGGCAGGAGGTGCTGGGCGTCCGGCTTTCTTTCGACAAGCGCTATATCACGCTGGCGCCGATCGCCACCCTGGTGGGGCTGGCCTTCATTCTCAAGGACCCGGACAATCATCTGGGCCGGGGCGAGGATATCGGCATCACCCTAGCGCTGATCCCGCATGATCATCCGGGGCTGGATATCGGGCGCCGGCATTATCCGGCACGGCAGGCCTTCATGAACGGGCCGGTGCGCGGCAAGGACATGTTCATCCCCATGGATTTCCTGATCGGGGGCACCGAATATGCCGGGCAGGGCT
>Ga0160493_100224_pt1 | contig 21877 bp, 22 predicted proteins | sample DID2MG_2_FD_108262 | JGI IMG/M metagenome (GOLD analysis project Ga0160493, IMG submission 108262) | Enriched soil microbial communities from UW Madison campus, WI, USA - DID2878_E24_FP2 MG | ecosystem: Environmental > Terrestrial > Soil > Unclassified | place: USA: Madison, Wisconsin | collected... | reverse complement strand
GGACAAGCCCGGTGGTGACGATGGATAAGTAGCCTTTGCGCGGGTGACGCCTGCGCCTCAGCTCAGCAATTGCCAGGTCTGGAAAATCGCCAGGGCCATGACCAGGGTGCCGACGAGCATCATCAGCTTCTGCGGCGGGATGATGCGGACCACGAAGCCCGCCAGGGGCGCGGCGAGCATGCCGCCGGCGACCAGGCCCGCCACCGACCACAGATAGCGCTCGATGCCCTCCGCCTCTTCCCAATGGCCGGTGAGCAGGGCGGTGACGAAGGCGACCGAAACGGCGGTGGTGACGAAGAATTCCACCGTATTGACCGTGCCCACCACATAGCGCGGGGCGCCGCCGGAGCCGATGAGGCTGGAGGTGACGATGGGGCCCCAGCCGCCGCCGCCCGCGGCATCGACGAAGCCGCCCGCCACGCCCAGCGGCAGGACGAGGCCGGTGCGCGGCTCCTTGTAGGCGGCGCGGATGCGGAAGGCGCGGTAGAGGATGTAGACGCCGAGCAGGCCGAGATAGACGGTGACGAAGGGGCGCAGGATCGCCCCGTCTATGGCGGTCAGCACATAGGTGCCGAGCACACCGCCCAGGATGCCGGCCGGGGCCAGCCGCCAGAACAGGCGCCAATTGACGTTGCGATGACTGACATGGCTGGTGGCCGAGGCGGCGGTGGTGAACATTTCGGCGGCATGGACGCTGGCCGAAGCGGCAGCGGGCGGGACGCCGACGGCCAGCAGCATGGTGGAGCTGACCACGCCATAGGCCATGCCGAGCGCGCCATCGACGATCTGCGCGAAAAAGCCCACGGCGGCGAAGATAAAGAACTCTGATCCCAAGCGGCAATCGCTCCTGGCCCGGTCGTGGTGTCAGGGGAGACAAAGCGCCAAGGGACGCCTCGTTCCCCCTTAGCGGACGATCAGCGTGCCGGCGCCGTGTTCGGTGAAGAGCTCGACCAGGACGACATGGGGGGTCTTGCCATTGAGGATGACTACGCCTTCCACGCCATTGTCCAGCGCCTCGAGGCAGGTCTCCACCTTGGGGATCATGCCGCCGGAAATGGTGCCGTCGGCGATCAGCGCCTTGGCCTCGCGCACTGTCAGCTCGGGCATCAGCTTGCCGTCCTTGTCGAGCACGCCGGGCACGTCGGTGAGGAACAAGAGGCGCTTGGCGCCAAGCGAGCCGGCAATGGCGCCGGCAAAGGTATCGGCGTTGATATTATAGGTATTGCCGTCGCGGCCCGGCGCCACCGGGGCGATGACCGGGATCATCTCCGAGCGCGCCAGCAGATCGAGCAGGGTACGGTCCACCTCCACCGGCTCGCCGACAAAGCCCAGATCGAGCACGCGCTCGATATTGGAGCCGGGATCCTTGTAGGTCTTTTCCGCCTTGCGGGCGAAGACCATGTTGCCGTCCTTGCCGCAGAGGCCGATGGCCCATTCGCCCTCGGCATTGATCAGGGCGACGATTTCCTTGTTGATGGAGCCGGCCAGCACCATCTCGACGATTTCCATGGTGCGCTTGTCGGTGACGCGCAGCCCGCCCTCGAACTTGGATTCGATGCCCAGATTCTTGAGCATGGAGGCGATCTGCGGCCCGCCGCCATGGACGACGATGGGATTGACCTTGGACTGCTTGAGCAAAGCGATGTCGCGGGCAAAGGCCTGGCCCAGCGCGGGATCGCCCATGGCATGGCCGCCATATTTCACCACGACCGTCTTGCCCTCATAGCGCTGCATATAGGGCAGGGCCTGGGCGAGGATGCCCGCGTCATGGCTGAACCGGTCGGTGGACGGCTTATCGTTGGACATGGGTTCGGCGCTCCCTGGCACGGCAATCGGGGAAAGGGTCTAGTCGATTTTCGGCATGGATGAAATCGCCTTTGCCGACATTTTCAAGACGGGGTCGCGTTTTGTCCCCCAATCTAGTCGATCAGCAATTCCACCCGGACCCTGGTGTCGAAGGACCAGCCGCCCAGCGCCAGCACGCCGCCTTCGGCGTCGCGGACCAGGGGCGCGGTGCGGATGGCTTCGGCGGGGGTGGTGACCTTGAAGCCGAGCACGTTTTCCAGCCTATGGCGCGGCATGAAATCGGTGGCGCCGACCACGAGGTCGCCGGCATCGGACATATTGGCGATGCGGAAGCGCTCGTCCCAGATCAGCGCGCCGCCTGGCGGCAGCGGCGCTTCGGGCGGCAGGGCGCGGCCGGGCTCGCGCGAAACGGTGAGGGTTTCGCCCTTGAGGCGGATGACGGCGCCCAGCAAGGTCGCGGCGCGGGGCAGGCCGTTCTCGGCGATCTGGTCATAGAGCCGTTCCACCTGGCCCAGGGCGCGCGGCTTTTGGCGGCCACCTACGATGTTGAGGACGCGGCCCAGCACCCGCCGGCCGATGGCCGGGCTCAGCGCCCGGAGCGCCGCGACAGGCAGGCCGGCGGCGCCGAAGCCGTCCAGCGTCACCAATTCCTCGAAGGCGGCCTCGGCCATCTGCGCCAGGGCCAGGTCGGCCTCGGCCATGCGCGTGGCGAAGCGGGCGAGGGCGGCGCTGTCCAGCCCTTCTTCGGCGAGAACCGGCAGCAGCTTGCGCCAGCGCACCCGCTCATAGGCCGGATCGTGGTTGGACGGGTCCTGGGCGGCGACCAGCCCGGCCTGCGCGACCAGGGCCGCCAGGCTGGCCGGCTCGACATCGAGCAGGGGCCGGAAGATGGCGATCCCTTCCAGTGTGGAGAGCGGGGTCATGGCCTTCAATCCCTCGACGCCGCTGCCATGGGCCAGCCGCATCAGCACGGTTTCGGCCTGGTCGGCGCGGTGATGGGCGGTGAGCAGCATTGTGGCGCCGTCGGCCTGCATGGCCTCGCTGATCAGCCGGTAACGGGCCTGACGCGCCGCTTCGGCGAGGCCGGTCTCCGGCTTGGCGCCGGTCCAGGCGAGGCCGCGCGCGGTCAGGTCCAGGTCCCTGGCTGCATCGAGCACCATGGCGACTTCCGCCGCCGCCTCGGGGCGCAGGCCGTGATCGAGGCTATAGACGTAAAGCGCGGGGGGATGGTCGAGGGTGGCGGCCCATCTCTGGGCCAGCAGCATCAAAGCCAGGCTGTCGGGCCCGCCCGATACGGCGAGCCCGATGGCCTTCTGGCTGGCGGCGGGCGCGAAAAGCCGCGCCAGAACCGCCGGATCGTGCAGGTCCGGGGTCAGGCCGGTGGACATTCGGCCCTGGTCTTCTCCTCGGCCAGCCGTGCCTTGAAGGCCGGGATGGTGTCGGTATAGCGCCGATCGATCTCGCCGAAGGTGCGGCAGGCGGTTTCGCGCTCGCCCACCTCGGCCAGCGCCGTGCCGAGCTTGAGCAGCAGGTCCGGGGCGCGGCTGTGATCGGGATATTTCTGATAGGCTTCCACCAGCACATCGGCCGCCTCGGCATAGGCGGAGCGGGCCATCAGCGCCTCGCCCAGCCAATTGGCCGCCTCGGGCGCCTGGGCATTGTCCGGGTAGAGTTCGAGGAACTGGCCGAATTGCTGTTCGGCGAATTCGTAATCGCCGCCCAGCAGGGCCTCGTAGCCGGCGCGGAACTGGGCGTCGGCATCCGGATTGCCGCTGGCATCGGCGCGCGGATCGTAGCTCAGGTTGAGCGGCTGGCCGGTCACGAGATCAATGCCGCCGGACTGGCCGGTGCCGACCAGGGGATCGGAGGATTCGCCGACCGAACCGTCATCGAAGGAGGGATCGAATTCCTGTTCGCCGGGCAGGGGCTGCACGCCCTGTTCGGGAATGATGGTGGGCGGGGCGGTATCCTCGCCGGAAGGGGCCGGGTCCTGCGGCAACGCCTCAGGCTGCGTCGCGCCGCCTGGTTGGGTTGCCGCCTCAGTTTTTCCCCCAGCACCGCCTTCCAGTTGCTGGAAGCGGAATTCGCTGTCCTCGGAAAGCCGGTTGAGGATTTCCTGCAATTGGGTGAGCTGGAAGGTCAGGCCCTCGACCTGGCCGTTGAGCACGCGCAACTGCTCTTCGAGCTGCTGGATGCGCACCATGAGCTGGGCGTTGTCGGCCTGGGCCACCAGGATGCGGCCGCCATTATTGTTGAAGCTCAGCCCGCTGAGTTCGCCGGGGGGCAGGCTTTGCGCCTGCGCGGCGCCGGCGCAAAGGCCAAGGCCGAGCGCGCAGAACGCCGCCCGGCTCCATTTCGAAAATCGTCCTAACGTCAACACATCGTCTCCAATGTTGCCTGCCGGCCAAGATGGGTGCTTTCCCTGCGCCGATAAAGAGCAATTTTGGTCAAAAGAAAGCGCCCGGGCCTTTTTAGGGGCTCCGGGCGCTCTTGCCTCCAGTTTGCACTGGATGAGATGGGCCTTCGGGGAAGACCGATTCTGTTACTGGACCACGGTAACCGCGCGGCGGTTCTGGCTCCAGCACGAAATGTCGTTACAGATGGCCACCGGGCGTTCCTTGCCGAAGGACTGGCTGGTGATGCGCTGGGCATTGACGCCGCGGCTGACCAGGTAATTGACCACGACCGAGGCGCGGCGGGCGCCGAGCGCGATATTGTATTCGCGGGTGCCGCGCTCGTCGGCATGGCCTTCGATCATGATGCGGTAATTGCCGTATTGATTGAGCCACTGGGCCTGCTTGTCCAGGGTAGCCATGGCTTCGGTGGTGAGCGAGCTGGAATCGGTCTCGAAGAAGACGCGATCGCCGACGGTGACGATGAATTCCTGCTGGCTGCCGGGGGCGCCGGCACCGGTATTGCCCACGCCGGTCAGGCCGACATTGTCATTGGCGGAACGGGAACAGGCGGCGATGACAACGACAAACAGCATCATCGCGGCGGCGCGCAGGGCAGTATTGATGGGTGCGGGGATAACCACGTGAGGCTCCTGAAAGCTACAATCTTAAGCGCAGCATTTACCGCGCTTATTCTTAAAAGCCGGTGTGCCAACGTGGTTAATCTTTGGCTATTGGGGCGCAGATGTGGCAGGAATCCGGGCTTTTTTGTGACGTTGCCCTGGCGCAACAGCACTTGTGATCGGGCGCGTTAAGGTTAAGGGGGCGCCCTCTTCCCCTCCATCGTCATTGCCGGGCTTGTCCCGGCAATCCATCTCGCGGGGCCGCATGGACCACCGGGACAAGCCCGGTGGTGACGATCATCGAGGGTCGTCCGTTGCTGGCGTCCGCCGTCGCCCCGGGTTTCGCCAGGCTCAGGGCGTGATTTCCTCAAATCGCTCCACTGGAGCGATTTGTCCCGCCTCGGCGGGCCGCCCGGGGTTTCGCCAGGCTCAACCCGTGATCGGCTCAAAACGCTCCACTGGAGCGTTTTGCCGGCGCATCGCGCCGTCGCCGATCACCCTTCCGTAAGCTTAAACTCGATGCGGCGGTTGCGGCGATAGGCGTCGTCGTTGTCGGCGGGGTCGAGGGGGGCGAATTCGCCGAAGCCGGCGGCGACCAAGCGGGCGGGGGGCACGCCGCGCGTGACCAGGTATTGGGCCACGGAAATGGCGCGGGCGGCGGAAAGCTCCCAGTTGGAGGGGAAGCGCGCATTGGAAATAGGCCGCTTGTCGGTGTGGCCGTCGATGCGCAGGACCCAATTGATATCGGGCGGAATTTCCTCCTCAAGCTGGAGAATGGCATCGGCCAGGGCGTCGAGCTCGGGCAGGCCGGCGGCGGCGATATCGGCCTGGCCGGGCGCGAACAGCACTTCGGACTGGAAGACGAAGCGGTCGCCCACCACGCGCACGTCGGCGCGACCCTCGAGAATCTGGCGCAGCCGGCCGAAGAAGTCGGAGCGGTAGCGGCTGAGGTCCTGCACGCGCTGGGCCAGCGCCAGGTTGAGCCGGCGGCCGAGATCGGCAATCTGGGTCCGGCTTTCGCTGTCGCGCGCCTCGGAGGCCTCGAGCGCGGCTTCCAGCGCGCCGATCTGGGTGCGCAGGGCGGCCAATTGCTGGTTGAGCAGGGCCACCTGCGCATTGGCCTCGTCCGAGAGGCGTTCGGCCGCCATCAGGTCCGATTGCAGGCCGGAAATGGTGGCGTCGCGGTCGCCCAGGCCGGCGCCGATGCCACTCAACTGGTCCTGCAGGTTCTGGTTCTCGGCTTCGGCGCCGGCCAGGGTGGCGGTGAGATTGGCCAATTGGGCGGTGAGGTCGTCGGAGCCGGCGCGCTCGAGCTGCAGCAATTCGGTCAGTTCGGCGATCTGGCTGTTGAGCCGGGCGAGCGCGGTGTCACGGCCCTGGATTTCCTGGCCCAGGAAAAACTGGGTCAGCATGAACAGCGACAGCATGAAGATGATGACGAGCAGCAGGCTCGACAGCGCATCGACGAAGCCGGGCCAGTAATTGGCCTCCTGGCGGCGGCGGGAACGGGCTCCCGGCATGGGTCAGTTCCGCCGCTCGTTGTCGTCTTCGTTGAGCATGGCCTCGATCAGGTCGCGCAGCTTCTTGTTGGTCTCGCCCTGCTCGGTGATATAGCGCCGCAAATCCTCCTGCTCGGTGCGGATATGCTTGACCAGCCCGTCAATGCCGCGCGCCAGCTCGGCCATGGCGCGAATGGCGTTCTGGGAGGAATTCTGGTTCTGCATATTGGCGCCCATGCGCTCGATCATGGCCTGCATGTCGGCGCCGGCCACGCCCATGGAATTGGCCTGCATGGCGGTGACGGGGTGGTCCAGCTCGGTCATCGAGGTCATCCAGTCCTCGAGATCGGTATAGAAGGCGTTCTGCGCCTGGCTGGTCTGCAGATCGAGAAAGCCGAGCACCAGCGAACCGGAAAGGCCGAACAGCGAGGAGGAAAAGGCCGTGCCCATGCCGCCCAGCGGGGCGACCAGGCCCTCGCGCAGATTGGAGAACAGGGTGGCCGTGTCGCCCTGGGTCACGTCCAGCGCATTGATGACGGTGCTGACCGAGGTGACGGTTTCGAGCAGGCCGTAAAAGGTGCCGAGCAGGCCGAGAAAGACCAGGAGGCCGGTGAGATAGCGCGAGGTGTCCTTGGCCTCGTCGAGCCTATTGCCCACCGAATCCAGGATCGAGCGCATGGACGCCGGCGTGATGATCGCTTCCCCGATGCGTTCGCGCAGAATGCCGGCCACCGGGGCGAGCAGCACGGGCGGGCGCACATTGGTCTGGGTGCCGTCCTGGAGGGAATTGACCCATTTCACTTCCGGAAACAGCCGGAAAATCTGGCGGAAGCTGAGAAAGATGCCGACCGCCAGGGTGAAGAAGATCAGTGAATTGATGAAGGGATTGGCCCAGAAGAAGGTGACGATGGTGGAAAACAGGATGGCGGCCACCAGCGCCACCAGCACCAGGAAGATCAGGATCTTGACCAGGTAAACCGCGGGGCTGGCGAGGTGGTAGGGATCGTAGCCTTGCGTCATCTTTGCCGAACCTTGCCCCTCTGCCGCAAATCAAACCGCCCCGAGTCTAGAGGCGGGCGGGAGGCGTGACAATAAGGTTAACGAGGCGGTGAGGCGGTAATGTGATGGTCGCGGCGGCCGGCCGTCAGCTGATCGGCTTCAGCGCCTTGAAGAGCTGGCCGTGCAGGGCCTCGTTGCCGGCGACGATCTGCCCGTTCCATACCGAGCCGGGCTGGCCGGCATAATCGGTGACCAGGCCCCCGGCTTCGCGGACCATGAGCATGCCGGGCGCCACGTCCCAGGGCTTGAGGCCGGCTTCCCAAAGCGCGTCGTAGCGGCCGGCGGCGAGCCAGGCCATGTCCAGGCAGATCGAGCCGGAGCGGCGGATGCCGGCCACGGCCGGATTGACGCTGGCCAATTGACGCAATTGCAGGGTGTCGTTGGCGGTGCCCTGGGTCTTGATGCCGGTGCACACGACCGCGTCGGAGAGATGGCGGCGGGCGCCCACGCGCAGGCGCTTGCGGTCGGCCAGCCAGGCGCCGCCGCCCTTTTCGGCGGTGAACAACTCGTCCATGACCGGGTTGTAGATCACCGAGGCGACGATGTCCTCGCCGCGCTGCAGCGCGATGGCCACGGCAAAGAGCGGGATCGAGTGGAGAAAGTTGGTGGTGCCGTCGAGCGGATCGACGATCCAGGTATGCTGGCCGTCGGTGCCGGCGACCTCTCCGCCTTCCTCCATCAGGAAAGCATAGGTCGGCCGGGCCTTGCGCAATTCGTCATAGACGATCTGTTCGGCGCGCAAATCGGCCTTGGAAACGAAATCGGCCGGGCCCTTGCGGGAAACCTGCAGGTTTTCGACTTCGTTGAAGTCGCGGCTCAGCGACTTGCCGGCCTTGATGGCGGCATTGACCATGACGTTGAGAAGGGCGGAACGCGCCATAGGAAAGTGCTCGCTGGCTCATGCGGCCCGCCCGGCGCCGTCGCGTTTGCGCTGCCGCCCGGCCAGGGATCGTGGCATCCCGCCGCTGGTTTCAAGTGTGGCGGGCTTATTGCCCCAGAAAGGGGCTAGGTTCAAGGGGCTTGCGTTTCCGGGGCGTCCACAGCGGGGTCGCCGGCAGCGTCTTCGGCCGGCGCCGGGGCATTTTCGGCGTTCATCGGGCTGGGCAGGATGGGCTCGTCGATCGCGGGCAGGTCGGTCGTGCCCGCATTGGCCCCGGCGGCGCCGGGCGGCTCGGAGGGCCAGAAGCGCGCGCGCTCCTCGGCCCGGCCCAGGGCCTCTGCGGGAATGGAAACCAGCATACGGTCGAGCGCGGCGTCGGAGAGCCCCTGTCGGCGGGCCAGCGAGCGCCACATGGCCGCTTCCTCCAGGTTCAGCGTCACCCCTTCGCCGGCCGCCAGCAGCTTGGCATAGCGGTTCTGCGCCACGGCATTGCCGCCTTCGGCGGCGCGGCGATACCAGGAGGCGGCGGCTTCGAGATCGCGCGTCACGCCCTGGCCGAGATAGAACAGGGTCGCGTAATCGATCTGGGCGGCGAGCAGGCCCTGTTCGGCGGCCAGCGCGATATAGCGGGCGCCTTCGGCCGGATCGGGCGCCACGCCCGCCCCTTCGAGCAGCATGACGCCGTAATCGTATTGCGCCTGGGGCAATTCGGCCTCGGCGGCCTCCCGCATCAGCGCGGCGGCGCGGGTCAGGCTGGGTTCGGCATAGATGCCTTCCACATGCAGCAAGGCCATGTTGTACTTGGCCGGGATATAGCCGGCATCGGCGGCGCTCTGGAACAATTGGGCGGCGCGCGCGCGGTCGCGCGGCACGCCCAGCCCGTCCTGGTAGAGCATGCCCAGCTCGAACGTCGCCAGCCGGTCGCCATTGCGCGAGGCCAGTTGATACCAGCCGGCGGCGCGTTCGGGATTCTGCGCCACGCCCTGGCCCTTGGCATAAATCTCGGCGATCAGGGTCTGGGCCGCCGCATCGCCCCGTTCGGCGCGGGGCAGGGCCAGTTGCATCGCCGTCAGGAAATAGCCCATCTGATAGGCGCCATAGGCTTCGTCCACCGGATGGCGCGGCCCGAAAATATCGGTGCTGATCTGCTCGGCGGGATTGTCCTGCGCCAGCGCCGGCAGGGCCAGGCCGAGCAGCAGGACGGCGAGCAGGAATGGGGGCCTGGTCATGCCTGCTCCCGCGTGGCGCGGGCGAAATTCCGCAAGGCGGCGGCCGGGTCTTCCGCGCTCCAGATGCAGTCGGACAGGGCGACGAATTCGGCGGTGCTGCCCTCGATCAGCGCGATATCGGCGTCGGGCACGGAATGGACGGCGGGGATTTCGAAGGTTTCCGCCCACCATTGGGCGAGTTCGGATGCCTGCGGGTCGGCCGCGCCGCCGAGGGGACCGAACAGGACGTAATCGACGCCCAGTTCGCCGAAACTCATGGCGTCGTGGCGCGAGCGGATATTGCCGGTGCCGACAATGGCATCGGGCTTGAGCGCGGCGATGGCCTCGCGAATGGCCTTGGCGCCGCCCTTGGTCACATGCACGCCATCGGCGCCGAGCCGGCGCACCAGGGCGACATCGTCTTCCAGCAGCACGGCGGCGCCGGCGGCTTGGCCGACCTGGATCAGCCGCTCGGCCAGGGCTTCATAGCCCGCATCGTCCAGCGTGCCGCGCCGCACCAAGAGGGCCGCGATTTCCGGGCCGGTCAGCACCGCCATCAACAGGCGAGGGAACTGAGCCGGGTCGGGATCGGCCGGGGTGATGAGATAGAGCTGCGGCGCCATGGCGTTTCCGAATTGAAGGCAATGCTCCCTATGTGGCCATTTTGGCGACAAAGGGACAGACCCAAATAGGGCCTGCGCCCCCCGGACGCAATGGCGGGCCTCTGACATGAAGAAGGCGCGCCTCCGCAAGGAAGCGCGCCTGCCGCGACGTTGGGAGGCGTCGGGATGGGACGATCAGGCGGCGCGGTCCACCGCGTTGGACCATTGGCCCAGGGCGGCGAGCGAATTCATGTGGGCGCGATGGGCGAAGGCTTCGCGGGCGGCGTTGAAATTCTCGCGCCGGCCGGCCCAGGCCCGCAGGGCCACGTTTTGCAGCGCCCGGCCATAGGAGAAGGTCAGGGGCCAGGGCTTGCCGGAAATCTGGTTCATGGCCGACAGATGCGCGGTGGCTTCCTCGTCGGTCTGTCCGCCCGAGAGGAAGGCGATGCCGGGCACGGCGGCGGGCACATGTTCCTTGAGCACCGAGACGGTGCGGCGCGCCACTTCCTCGACCGAGGGCCGCTCGCGCGAATTGACGCCGGGCAGGACCATATTGGGCTTGAGCAGCATGCCAGCCAGGTCGACGCCGGCCAGGCGCAGTTCCTTGAACACGTTTTCCAGCACATCGCCGGTCACCTGGGCGCAGCGCTCCATGGAATGATTGCCGGGCTCGCCGTCGCCCACCACTTCCGGCTCGACGATGGGCACGATGCCCGCTTCCTGGCACAGCATGGCATAGCGGGCCAGAACATGGGCATTGGCGCGGATATTGTTGCGGGTGGGGGCGATGTCGTTGATGGTGATGACGGCGCGCCACTTGGCGAAGCCCGCGCCCAGCGCGGCATATTGCTCGAGCCGCTGGCGCAGGCCATCGAGGCCCTCGGTGATCTTCTCGCCGCCCTCGCCGGGCATGGGGAAGGCGCCGCGATCCACCTTGATGCCGGGAATGCAATCGGCGTCGGCGAGGATGGCGCGGAAGGGTGTGCCATTGGCCGCCTCCTGCTTCAGCGTCTCCTCGGTGAGAATGACGCCGGAAATGTAATTGCGCATGGCCTCGGAGGCGCCGAACAGCATTTCGCGATAATCGCGGCGCAGGTCGAGCGTATTGGGCAGGTTGATCTTGGCGAAGCGCTTGCCGATCGTGCCTTCGGATTCGTCGGCGGCGAGAATGCCCTGGCCGGGCGTCATCAGCTTCTGGGCGATCGCATTGAGCGATTTGGTCATCGGTCTGGCCTCGAAAATGAACTGGCGCCAGATTAGACTTTCGTCAGCTTCCTTTCGATTAGACCTGCGTTTATGCGACGAAAGGCTGACCTTGTATGGAAGAAGGTCCGGGAACCTTTTGCCGCTTTCGTCCATCGTCAATTCACGATAGTGACGACATTCCATTCGGCGCGAGGACCCAAGATGAGCAACCAGCCCCACCTGACCTTCAATGACGGCCTTTCGATCCCCCAGATCGGGCTGGGTGTCTGGCAGACGCCCAATGACGTGGCCGTGCAGGCGGTGGAAACCGCGCTCAAGGCGGGCTATCGCCATGTCGATACCGCCGCCGTCTACCAGAACGAGGCGGGCGTGGGCGAAGGGCTGCGCGCCTCGGGCGTGCCGCGGGGCGAGATTTTCCTCACCACCAAGGTCTGGAACGACGACCAGGGCTATGACCAGACCCTGCGCGCCATGGATGCCAGCCTGGAGCGGCTGGGCACCGATTACGTCGATCTCTATCTCATCCACTGGCCCTCGGCCTATCGCGGCAAGTTCGTCGAGACCTGGAAGGCGCTGATCCGCCTGCGCGAGGAGGGCAAGGCGAAGTCCATTGGCGTCTCCAATTTCGAGGGCGATTATCTCGAGGAGATCATCGCGGCCACCGATGTCACGCCGGCGCTGAACCAGATCCAGCTCCATCCCCGCTTCCAGCAGCGGGCCATGCGCGCCAAACACGAAAAGCTGGGCATCCTGACCGAGAGCTGGAGCCCGCTGGGCCAGGGCAAGCTGCTGGACGATCCCCTCATCGCCGATATCGCCGCCCGCCACGGCAAGAGCCCGGCCCAGGTCATCATCCGCTGGCATCTCGACATGGGTTTCATCGTCATCCCCAAATCGGTGACGCCGAGCCGCATTGTGGAGAATTTCCAGGTCTTCGATTTCACGCTGAGCGAGCAGGACAAGTCCGCCATTGCCGGGCTGGATGCAGCCGACGGTCGGATCGGGTCGGACCCGCTGACGGCGCAGTTCTGATCTCTTCACCTCTCCCTTCGGGGGAGGGGTCGGCGCGCAGCGCCGGGTGAGGGGGCCTTTCCCGCGGCGCCTGCCGGAAGGCCCCCTCACCCCAGCCCTCTCCCCCAAGGGAGAGGGGGCGACGGAACCTCGGCTACAGAGCCAGCCCTACTTCTTCAGCGCGTCGACCCCCGGCAGGGGCTTGCCTTCCATCCATTCGAGGAAGGCGCCGCCGGCGGTGGAGACATAGGTGAGCTGGTCCTTGACCCCGGCATGGGCCAGGGCGCTTACCGTGTCGCCGCCGCCGGCCACCGAGATCAGGTTTCCGTCATGGGTGCGCTTGGCGACGTGCCTGGCGATGGCCACGGTGCCGGCATCGAAGGGCTCCATTTCGAAGGCGCCGACCGGGCCGTTCCAGACCAGGGTGTGGGCATCGTCGATGGCGGCATTGATGCGGTCGACCGAGATCGGGCCGATATCGAGGATCATGCCGTCCGGATCGATGGCATCCACGCCATAGAGGCGGGTGGGCGACTTGGCCTTGAAATGCCAGGAGACCACGGCGTCGATGGGCAGGATGATGGCGCAATTGGCCTTGTCGGCCTTGTCCATGATGCGCCGGGCGGTGTCGGCGAGGTCCTTTTCGCAGAGCGACTTGCCGACGCCCAGGCCCTGCGCGAACAGGAACGTATTGGCCATGCCGCCGCCGATGACCAGGCCGTCGACCTTGGTGACGAGATTTTCGAGCAGGTCGATCTTGGAGGAGACCTTGGCGCCCCCCACAATGGCGACGACCGGCTTTTTCGGCTTGCCGAGGCCGGCTTCGAGCGCCTTGAGCTCGGCTTCCATGGCCAGGCCCGCCGCCGCCGGCAGGAGCCGCGCCAGGGCCTCGGTCGAGGCATGGGCGCGGTGGGCGGCCGAGAAGGCATCGTTGACATAGACGTCGCCCAGGCTCGCCATGCGTTTGGCCAATTCGATGTCGTTGGCTTCCTCGCCGGGGTGGAAGCGGGTGTTTTCCAGCACCAGGACCGAGCCGGCCGGGGCCTGGTCGATGGCCTCGCGGGCGGCATCGACATCGACCCAGTCGGTGGCGACGAAGCCGACCGGGTGGCCGGTCTCGTTGGCCACGGCCTCGCAGACCTGTTCGAGCGAGAATTCGGGGCTCACCTTGCCCTTGGGCCGGCCGAAATGGCTGAGCAGGATGGCCTTGCCATCCTTCTTGACGATTTCGCGGATGGTGGGCACCAGCCGCTCGATGCGGGTGGCGTCGCTCACCTTGCCGTCGGCCAGGGGGACATTGAGATCGGCGCGCAGCAGCACGCGCTTGTTGGTGAGGTCGAGTTCGTCGAGGGTCTTGAAGCCGTCGCTCATGGTGCTGCCTCCGGGCGTGGATGTGTGGCCGTGGGGTAGCAGAGTGGCACGAAGGGCGGAAGCGGGGGAGCGAAAAATCTATGGCCCCGGCTGTGTCGCGGCCTCGTTGCGGGCGCGAGCGATGTCGCCCTGATGCGCGATTGCCCAGTCGGCGAGCGACGACAGGGGGATCAGCAGGCTGCGGCCAAGCGGGGTCAGGCTGTATTCGACGCTGGGCGGGACGGTCGGAAAGACCACCCGGCTGATCAGTCCGTCATCGGCCAGTGTCCGCAGCGTCCGGGTCAGCATGCGCTGGCTGATACCCTGGATGCTGCGGTGGAGGGCGTTGAAGCGATAGGGTTGCCGGCCCAGCAGCACGATGACGAGCACCGTCCATTTGTCGCCGACCCGCCGCAAAATGTCGGTGACGGGGCATTGCTCGTGTTCCTCGGACGGCACCGGCATCGGCAGATTGGCCGCGATCATCGAGGGGACATCTGTGTAAGCACCTGACATGAAACTGCCTTCTTCTCAGATGGGTGGGTTTGGTGACAATCGCGGGACCGACTATCGGCAATGATCCTGCGAGACCTCATGCGTTCTGTTTCTGCACTTAACATCAATCCGGCGGACCGTCGCGCCCGCGTCATCGTCATCAGCGGCGGCACGGACGGCATGGGGCGGGCGCTGGCCCTCGCCCGCGCGGATCGCGGCGACCACGTGATCGCGATCGGCAATGATCGCGAGAAGGGCGGGCGCCTGCTGGCCGATGCTCCCGGCCATGCGCGCGCGGGTTTAATCGAATTCCTGCCGGCGGACCTCTCCACCCTTGCCGGCATGCAGGCGGTCGTTTCGACGATCCGGTCGCGGTACAGCGCGGTGGACGCCTTGGCGCTGTTCGCCAATCGGGTGTCGGCGAAACGGATCGTCACCGAAGACGGGCTGGAGCGAACCTTTGCGCTCTATTATCTGGCGCGATACGTGCTCGGCCATGGCCTTGCCCCGCTGCTCAGGCAAAGCCCCTCGCCGGTGATCGTCAATGTTGCGGGGGTGGGTGTGCAGAAGGGCGCCATCCATTGGGACGATCTGCAGCTCGAACGCCATTACGGCGCGGTCGCGGCGCAATTGCAGGCCGGGCGCGCCAATGACCTGCTCGGCGTCCTCCATGCGGAGCAGATGGGCGGAACCATCCCCTATATCCTCTATCATCCCGGCTTCACGAAAAGCGGCGATCTCTCGCAATTGCCCATGGCGGTGCGCCTCATCATCGGCGCGTTGTCGCGGGTTTTCGCGCAGCCGGTGGGAAAGGCCATCGCGCCGATCCACGATTTCATCGACACGCCGCCGGGCCTTCCCCTCTCGGCCATTGACCGTAATCGCTCCCTTCCGCTGGGATTGGCCACGCTCGATCCCGACGCGGCCCGGCGGCTCGGCAGGGTCACCGCCGATCTTCTGGCAAAACTGGGATATGCGGGCTGACGACCTCTGCGGCCGGCGCCTATCCCTCCTGCGCGAACAATCCGGGATAATCCAGCACCAATCCGTCGCCATCGACCGCTAGCACGGCCTCGAAATCGGCGGACTGGAAGCGGAAGCGGGTCTCGTCGAGTTTGGTATAGACCTGCTCGGCGCGCCGGACGCTCATGTCGGTGGCGTCGATCCAGGCCATGGCGAAGCGCTGGGGCTGGTCGGTCCAGGCCGTGCGCCAGATGGGTAGCGAATTGGTGAGCGGGGTGGGCCAGATATCGACATCGATGCAGCCGCGCAGGGCGGGGAGGGGTTCGGCCCGGTCGTCGGACCAGCCGCCCGCGCCATCGGCGAACAATTCCAGCACCCCACCATCGGCGCGCTCGATGCGGACCATGCGGGTATGGCCGTTCTCGTCCAGCTTCAGCCGATAGAACAGGCCGAAATCGGGGCCGATAATGGCGCCGCGAATGCGGGTGTCGCGGGTATTGGCGACGATGTGGGCGTGCTCGAGCGTTTGGGGAGCGAGACCACGCCAGCGGACGGATCGGTTGAGAAGCATGCGATGGTCCTGCCCGAGAGGAAACCTATCCTCGCCGTCGTCATTGCCCGGCTCGTCCGGGCAATCCATCTTGCCGCAGCATGGACCGCCCGGACAAGCCGGGCGGTGACGAAAGAAGGATGGTCAGGGCGCACATAAAAAAGGGCGTCCCGAGGGACGCCCTTCAAAACGCATCTTGATCCGCTCAGAGGGTCTTGGCCAGGGCCGCAGTGGTGTCGGCCATGCGGTTGGAGAAACCCCATTCGTTGTCGTACCAGCCCATGATGTTCACGAAATTGCCGTCCATCACCTTGGTCTGGTCGAGCAGGATGGTGCAGGAATGCGGATCGTGGTTGAGGTCGGACGAGACCAGGGGATGGCGGGTGAAGGTCAGCACGCCCTTGAGCTTGCCTTCGGCGGCGGCGATCAGCGCGTTGTTGACTTCCTCGGCGCTGGTATTGCGGCCGGCCAGGAATTTCAGGTCCACCAGCGAGACATTGGGGGTCGGCACGCGGATGGAGATGCCGTCCAGCTTGCCCTTGAGCTCGGGCAGGACCAGGCCGATGGCCTTGGCGGCGCCGGTCGAGGTCGGAATCTGCGAGAGGGCCGCGGCGCGGGCGCGGTAGAGGTCCTTGTGCATGGTATCCAGCGTGGGCTGGTCACCGGTATAGGAGTGCACCGTGGTCATCATGCCCTTTTCGATGCCGACCAGCTCGTTCATCACCAGCGCCATGGGCGCCAGGCAATTGGTGGTGCAGGAGCCGTTCGAGATCACCACGTCGTCCTTGGAGAGCGCGGCGTGGTTGATGCCGTAGACGATGGTCTTGTCGGCGCCCTCGGCCGGGGCCGAGACGATCACCTTCTTGGCGCCGGCCTGAAGGTGGGCCGAGGCCTTTTCCTTGGAGGTGAAGATGCCGGTGCATTCGAGCACGATATCGACGCCCATTTCGGCATGCGGCAATTCGGCCGGGTTCTTGACCGCGGTGACCTTGAAGGTCTGCCCGGCGGTCTTGATGGTGTCGCCATCCACCACGACCTCGTGCGGGAACCGGCCATGCACGCTGTCATAGCGCAGCAGGTGGGCATTGGTTTCGACCGGGCCGAGATCGTTGATGGCCACCACTTCGATATCGGTGCGGCCCGATTCGATGATGGCGCGCAGGATGTTGCGGCCGATGCGGCCAAAGCCATTGATGGCGACGCGAACTGCCATGGTAGAGGCTCCTTCGGGAGGGAGTTTGGAAAAGGGAGGCGCGGCTCTCTTACACTTGGGCGGTGACGGCTTCAATAACGGCCTTCGGCGTAATGCCAAAGTGGGCATAGAGCGCGTCGATCGGCCCGGACGCGCCGAAGGAATGCATGCCCACGAAGCGCCCCTTGTCGCCGAGCAGCTTGTTCCAGCTCATCTCGATGCCGGCTTCGACGGCCACGCGCGCCTTGGCCGTGCCGATGATCTCGGCCTTGTAGGCGTCGGACTGCTGCGCGAAGAGCTCCATGGAGGGCACCGAGACGACGCGGGTGGAAATGCCCTTTTCGGTCAGCTCCTTCTGCGCTTCGACCGCGATGGCCACTTCCGAGCCGGTGGCGAAGATCACCGCATCGGCATCGGCGGGGCCGATTAGCGTATAGGCGCCCTTGGCCGCCTTGTTCTCGGCCGAATATTCGGTGCGCAGCGCCGGCAGGTTCTGGCGCGACAGGGCCAGGATGGAGGGATGCTTGGCTTCCATCGCCAGTTCCCAGCATTCGGCGGTTTCCATGGCATCGGCCGGGCGGAAGACCAGCAGGTTCGGGATGGCACGTAGCGCGGTCAGGTGCTCCACCGGCTGGTGGGTGGGGCCGTCCTCACCCAGGCCGATGGAATCGTGGGTCATCACATAGATGACGCGCTGCTCCATCAGGGCGGAAAGGCGGATGGCCGGGCGGGCATAATCGGTGAAGACCATGAAGGTGCCGCCATAGGGAATGAGCCCGCCATGCAGCGCCACCCCGTTCATGGCCGCGCCCATTTCATGCTCGCGAATGCCGTACATCATGTAGCGGCCCAGGCGATTGTCGGCCTGGAAGGGCACGGTCTCGGGCGTATTGGTGAGGTTGGAATGGGTAAGGTCCGCAGAGCCGGCCAGCGTCTCGGGCACATTCTTGTTGATGATTTCGAGCGCCATCTGCGAGGCCTTGCGGCTGGCGACCTTGGGCTTGTCCTCGGCGAGCTTGCGCTTGTAATCGGCCATGGCCCTGGAAAAATCGGACGGCAGCTTGCCGGACATGCGGCGGGTGAACTCCTCGCGCTTGTCCGATTGGGCGAGGCGGGCTTCCCATTCGCCGCGCAGGTTCTGGCTGCGGGTGCCGGCGGCGCGCCAGCTTTCGAGGATGGGGGCGGGGATTTCGAAGGCCGGATAGTCGATGCCCAGGGCCGCCTTGGCGCCGGCCAGTTCCTCGGCGCCGAGCGGGGCGCCATGCACCTTTTCGGTGCCGGCCTTCTTGGGCGCGCCAAAGCCGATGGTCGTCTTGGCGGCGATCAGGGTGGGCTTGTCGGTGGAGGCCTTGGCCTCGTTCAGTGCCTTTTCGATGGCAGCCTGGTCGTGGCCGTCGATCTCGATCGTGTTCCAGCCGACGGCCTTGAAGCGGGCGATCTGGTCGGTCGAGTCGGCATTGGAAACCTTGCCGTCGATGGTGATGTTGTTGTTGTCCCAGATGACGATCAGCTTGTTGAGCTTGAGGTGCCCGGCCAGCGAGATGGCTTCCTGGGAAATGCCTTCCATCAGGCACCCGTCGCCGGCCAGCACATAGGTATGGTGATCGACGAGGTCGGCGCCGAATTCGGCGGCCAGCTTGGCCTCGGCCACCGCGAAGCCGACCGAATTGGCCAGGCCCTGGCCGAGCGGGCCGGTCGTGGTCTCGATGCCGGTGGCATGGCCGAATTCGGGATGGCCGGCGGTCTTGGAGCCGAGCTGGCGGAAATTCTTGACCTGGTCGATGGTCATGTCCTCATAGCCCAGCAGATAGAGCGAGGAATAGAGCAGCATCGAGCCGTGCCCGGCCGAGAGGATGAAGCGGTCGCGATCGGCCCAATGGGGATCGGCGGGGTCGAACTTCATCACCTTGGTGAACAGCACCGTGGCGATGTCGGCGCAGCCCATGGGCAGGCCCGGATGGCCGGAATTGGCTTTTTCGACCGCGTCCATGGACAAGGACCGGATCGCATTGGCCAAATCGTTCTGCTGGGCTGTGTTCGTCATGAATGGACCGCTCTCTCGGAAAGGCTGGAATTTGAGGGGAGCAGCGCCTGGCGGCCTCCTCCCAAAGGCGGTTCGAGCCATAACAGGTTCGGCTTTCCTGTCAATGTCGCCAAGCCGGTTTCGCGTTCGGCCGCTGCCGGATTTCCGGGGGTTTGCCGCGTGATGCTGTTGCAATGGCTTGCGGGCTGGGGCAGGCTGTCGCAGCTGGAATCGATGCGTCTTGAGGACGATAGCGGCCATGAGTGAGACAGAACTTGAAGAGGGGCTGATCGCCGCCTCGGCGCGGTTCGACCGGGCGCTGGCGCGGCTCGAAACCAGCGCGCGCGAGCTGTCCGGCCGCATGCAGCGCCAGCAGCGCATGGAGGTGGATACCCAGCGCCTGGTGCATGAGCGGGCCCGGCTCGCCACCGAACTCGACAAGACCTCGGCCCGCGCCAAGCGGCTCGACGATGGCGCCCATGAAGTGTCGCGCCGGCTGGTCGAGGCGATGGAGAATGTCCGCGCCGTTTTGCAGAAGGCGGAGAGCTGACGTGCCCGAAGTCAATGTCGAGATCAATGGCCGCAAATATCGCATGGCCTGCGAAGAGGGCCAGCAGGGGCACCTGATCGGCCTGGCCGAGCGCTTCAATGCCCAGGTGGAAGGGCTCAAGGGTGCCGTCGGCGAGATCGGCGACAATCGCCTTACCGTCATGGCGGGGATCGCGGTGCTGGACGAACTGGCCGAGGCCGAGCGCCGTATCGCGGCGCTGGAGGACCAGGTCAATGCCCTGACCCAGGCGGGGCAGGACATCGCCGCCGAACTGGAAAACACCGAAGCCCAGTTCGCGCGCAAGCTGGGCGATGCAGCCAAGGCGCTGGAGAGCGTTGCCGAAAGTCTCGACGGCGCCGCGCTACTGCCGTAATCTTTGGCAAAGATTGGCAATCTTTGCCAAAAGCTGGAGGTTTCCCATGGCGACGATGAATGTCTCCTTGCCCGATGCCATGAAGGACTGGGTCGAGAACCGCGTCGGCACCGGCCAATATGCCAATGCCAGCGATTATGTGCGCGATCTCATCCGGCTGGACCAGAAACGGGCGGAAGCCCGCGAGAAGCTGCAACAGATGGTGGATGATGCGCTGGCGAGCGGTGTGGTCGAGATGACAAGCGAAGAGCTTCTCGAGCGGGTCATGGCAAAGGCCGAGGCCGCGGTCCGAGAACGCAAGAGCGCCTGAAGCATGGCCTGGAGAACGACTGACGCCGCGAACCAGGACCTGTCGGATATCGGTTTGGCGGGCGCTCTGGCGTTCGGTCTTCCCCAGTCGAGGCGGTATGTGCAGCGGCTCATTGCGACGTTCCATAATCTTGCCGCGCATCCCGAACTGGCGCCCGAGCGCCAAGCCTCACGAGACCGCGTCCGCCTCATGCCCTGCGAAGCGCACCATATTCTCTACGTGATCCAAGGCGATGACGTGGTGATCCTGCGTGTGCTGCACCATTTGCAGGATTGGTTCGAGCTGCTCTAGAAGGTTTCCCCTCTGAGCTGAAACGTCAGTAGACCTCATCCTGAGCCTGTCGAAGGACGAGGTCGTGGCATATGAGTTTCGGCGTACCCGACCTCGTGGTTCGACAAGCTCACCATGAGGTCTTCTGTGGACCGCGCCTCACATAAGGCGCGTTGGCCTAGCCCTCCGTCACGCTATCCATAAACGCCTGTTCCAGGTCGAGTTTTTCCAGCATGTCGCGGACAATGGTGTCGTCGAGTTCCATATTGTCGCGCGCGGTCACCAGCCGGTTGCGGCGGGCCTCGAGCAGCAATTTGCCGATGGCCAGGGCTTCGGCGGGATCGATGCCGCTGGGTTTTTCCATTTTCTGTTCGCTGCGGAAGCGCTGGCGCATGATGGCGACGAGCCGGGCGGTGTCCGGTCCGGGATTGTCCCGGGCATAGGCGTCCAAAGCCTCGTCGGTGGCGGCGCGAGTCAGCGTTTCGGCCAGGGCGCGCTGTCCTGCGACGAAGCGGTCATGGCCGGGATCCTCCAGGTTCAGCCTGCCGATCAGCCAAGGCAGGGTGAGCCCCTGGATGAGCAGGCTGGCAATGGTGACCAGGAAGGCCAGCGAGACGATGGCCTCGCGGCCGGGAAAGGGCGCCCCGCCCGCCACCACCAGCGGCGTGCCGGCGGCGGCGGCCAGCGTCACCACGCCGCGCATGCCGGTCCAGGCCAGGACGATATTTTCCTTCCAGCTCAGCGGCGGCTGGGGCGGCATTCTCTCCCGACCCCTGTGCCGGGCGGGCCGGGCCGGCTTGTTCATCAGGGCGCGATAGCGCCAGCGCCCCAGGGCGGCCGAGCCGAACACCCAGAGGAAGCGCATGGCCACCATGGCGAGGAAGATCACCAGGGTGGCGCTGGCCAGTTCGATATCGTCGAAGCCGGCTTCGTTGGCATCGGCGATGACGAAGCGCAATTGCAGGCCGATATAGGCGAAGACGAAGGTTTCGAGCAGCGTGTCCACCGTGCGCCAGAAGCCGGCCTCCTGCATGCGCTCCTCATATCCGGACTGCACGCCGTGATGGCCCATGGCAAAGCCGGCGGCGACCACGGCCAGGACGCCCGAGGCATGGAATTCCTCGGCGGTGAGATAGGCGGCGAAGGGGATGATGACCGAGAGCGCGGTGGCCAGAGCGGGGCTGGCCAGAAGGCGCCGCGCCCATTGGGCCAGATTGCCGATGACCAGCCCGACCAGGATGCCGATGCCGGCGGCATAGAGGAAGTAGAGCGGGATATTGTCGATGAAGGCATGGGTGCCCGTGGCGACGGCGACCAGGACCGCGAACATGGTCAGCGCGGCCGCGTCATTGATCAGGCTTTCGCCCTTGAGCACCGTCATCAGGCCGACCGGCAGGCCGGCGCGCCTGCCGATGGCGATGGCGGCCACCGCATCGGGCGGGGCGATGACCACGCCCAGGATCAGCGCGGTGATCGGCAGCAGGGCCGGCAGGACGCCCAGGGCCGCGACGCTG
>Ga0160493_100223_pt1 | contig 21965 bp, 15 predicted proteins | sample DID2MG_2_FD_108262 | JGI IMG/M metagenome (GOLD analysis project Ga0160493, IMG submission 108262) | Enriched soil microbial communities from UW Madison campus, WI, USA - DID2878_E24_FP2 MG | ecosystem: Environmental > Terrestrial > Soil > Unclassified | place: USA: Madison, Wisconsin | collected... | reverse complement strand
CTGCTGATAGGCCGAGAGGCGGAAGAAGAAGGTCGGTTCCTCCACCCATTCGACCTCGGCGCCGGAGGGGGCGAAGCGCTTGCCGTCCTTCTCGGTCAGCTCGTCCTCGTCGAAATAGGCCTCGTCGCGCACCGAATACCAGCCCTTATAGGTGGACTGGAAGATATCGCCATTATGGCTCGCCGCCATCTTCTTCCAGATGGCCTGCGAGGCCTCGAAGTGGCGCGGCTCGGTGGTGCGGATGAAATCGTCGTTGGAGAGGTTGAGCGCCGCGGCGAGCCGCAGGAACTCGCCGGCATTGCGGTCGGCCAGCTCGCGCACCGGGATGCCTTCCCGCGCGGCGGTCTGCACCATCTTGATGCCGTGCTCGTCCGTGCCGGTGAGGAAATAGACCTCCCTGCCCTCGAGCCGCTTCCAGCGCGCAATGGCGTCGGTGGCGATCATCTCATAGGCATGCCCGATATGGGGGGCGCCATTGGGATAGGAAATCGCGGTCGTGACGTAAAAGGGCTTGCTGTTCATACTGGCTCGGCGGGACTGGCGATGAGGGCGCAATGCTTCCGGATGGAATCGAAGATCACCGCCAGCGTCTGCTTGATATCGAGATTGACGCTGTCGGCTTCGGCCAGAAGTGCGTTCGCCTTCTCCCATAGCTCGGTGGCCGAGGCAAGCCGCCTGCGCTGGCCCGGCTGCATGGCCGCCTCGCGCATTTCGCCGGCCAGCCAGTCATTGAGGATTTCCCGGGCAAAGGACATGTCCGGCCCCTGCGGATTGCTGACCAGGGCATCGGCGAGCTGCAATTGAGCGGCAATGGGCGCCGCCTCGGGATCGCGCAGCCAGAGGATCAGCGCGCCGACCGGGGAATCCTCGGCCAGGGCCAAGGTTTCGAAGGCGCGTCGGGGGCGACCACCGGCCAGTTGAATGGCGCGGTCGAGCGCGGCGGCATCGATATCGGGGAGGCTCCCGGAAACCACCTGCGCCAGCAGATCGTCCGACAGCGGGCGCAGGGCCAGATTGTGGCAGCGCGACTTGATGGTGGGCAGGAGCGAGCCGGGGCGGTGCGAAATCAGGAAGAACGTGGTGTCGGCGGGCGGCTCTTCCAGGGTCTTGAGCAGGCCATTGGCGGCATTGGGATTGCAATCGTCGATGGTATCGAGAATGGCGATGCGGTGCCCTGCCCGGCCCCGCGTCTGCTGCAGGGTGTCGCGCAATTCGCGGATATCCTCCACCCGGATCACCGAATAGAAGCTCTTGCTGTCCTTGGGGCGGCGGCGCAGCACCGAGAGATTGGGATGCGAAAAGGCGGCGATCTGCTCGCGGACGCGGGTGGCGTCCTCGTCTCCCGTCGCGGTGAGGATGGCGGCGGCCAATTCGAAGGCCAGGGTCGCCTTGCCGATGCCCTGCGGTCCATGCAGCAGGATCGCACCCGGCAACCGGTGCTCGGCCAATTGCGCGAGAATGGCGGCGCGGGCGGCATCGTGGCCCCGGGCCGCCTGCCTGTATTCGGGCAGCGGCAGGCCGTCGAGAGCGGCAGGATCGGTCACGCGTCCGGCCCGCCCTGCAATTCGGGAAACCGTTCGCTGACCACGGCCCAGATGGCGTTTTCAAGCGCGGCCTCGTCCTGCTCGGCCGAGATCACCACGCAGCGGTCGGGATTGTTGCCGGCAATATCGAGGAAGTTCTGGCGCAGGCGGCGATGCCATTCCAGTTCCTCCTTCTCGAAACGGTCGCCGGTCAATTGCAGCCCGTCCTCGAGCGTACGTTGCTCGACGCGACGGAAGGCGATTTCGGGGTCCATGTCGAGCACGATGGTGAGGTCCGGCGTATGGCCATCGAGCGCCAGATCTTCCAGCGCATTGATCAGCCGGTCGTCGACGCCGCCGGTGAGCCCCTGATAGGCGCGGGTGGAATCGCAGAAGCGGTCGGAAATCACCCAGGTGCCCTTGGCCAGGTTGGGCGCGATCAGCTCGTTGACGTGGTCGAGGCGGGCGGCAGCGAACAAAACGGCCTCGGCGCCGGCGCCCCAGGCCTCGGACCGGCCCTGGAGGATGAAGGAGCGTATGGCTTCCGCCTTGGGCGTGCCGCCCGGCTCGCGGGTGCGCACGACTTCGACGGCATGACGACCGAGATTGGCGAGCAGCCGCCGCACCTGGGTCGACTTGCCCACGCCTTCGCCACCTTCGAAGGTGATGAAGCGGGCTTGGCGTCGATTGGGCGCTTCGAGCATTGGCGGGATGATTCCTTGGGTCGGTTTGTTTTATAGCGTTTCATCAGGTGATGGAACGCCGCTGGCAGCGAGAGTGTCAACGATGGCCGGCCCCTCTCGCTCTTCAAGGAAAGCATTACTTTGGGACTTCCCTGGGCCATCGGTTCATCGCCTCCCTCCCCCTTGAGGGGAGGGATAGAGGGTGGGGGTTCTGAACCATCCAGGAACGCGGCGTTCGCTGGAACCGCAGAACCCCCACCCCGGCCCTCCCCTCAAGGGGGAGGGTGGGAAAGAACCGCTGCATCCGCAGAACAGGAGACTTCAAAGCCAGCCAATCGCCAAATGCTTGAGCGCATCCGTTGCCCGGCGGATCAGGTCGCCCTGGCCGACGTCATCGGCGGCGTAAAGCGGGGTGGCCTGCACCAATTGGTCGTTGCAGAAGACGCGCAATTCGCCGATCCGGTCGCCCTGGCGCACAGGCGGCAGCAACGGGGCGGTATAATTGAGGGTGGCGGACAGGCATTGGCGCGAGCCGCGCGGCAGGTAAAGAGCGATCTCGCCATCGCCCACCATGGCGACACTGGGCGCTTCCCCGCCATAGACATCGGCGTAGCCGATTACGGCGCCATCGGCATAGGGCGTGATGCGCTCGAAGGCCCGCTGGCCCCAGGTCAGGAGCTTGCGGCCCTCCTCGGCGCGCTCGCGCATGGAGGTGAGGCCATGCACCACCCCGATCAGGCGCCGGTCGCCCTGAGCGGTGGACAGCACGGCGCCATAACCGGCGGCCTGGGTATGGCCGGTCTTGAGCCCGTCCACGCCGATGCCGACCTCGATCAGCGAATTGCGATTGGCCTGCTTGATCCGGTTCCATTCCATCTCCGGCTCGGAGAAATAATGGTAGAATTCGGGGAATTCGCGGATGAGATAGCGGCCCACATTGGCGAGGTCCCGGGCGGTGGAATATTCCTCCGGATCGGGAAGCCCGGTGGAATTGGTGAAATTGGAGCCGTCCAGCTCCAGCTCGCGCGCCAGCTCGTTCATCATGGCGGCAAAGGTCGGCTCGGTGCCGGCAATGCCCTCGGCCAGCACGATAGCGGCGTCGTTGCCGGACTGGATGATGACCGAGCGGACCAGATCTTCCACCCGGATCTGCGAATTGAGCTCGGCGAACATGGTCGAGCCGCCCGAGGCGGCGCCGCCGGTGCGCCAGGCATTTTCGGACACGAAAAATTCGTCGTCGAGGCTGACGCGACCGGCGCGGATTTCGTTGAACACCACGGCCAGGGTCATGAGCTTGGTCATGCTGGCGGGCTCCAGCCGCGCATCGGCGTCCTTCTGGAAGATCACCGCGCCCGATTCATAATCCATGAGAACGGCAAAGCGCGCCTTGGTGTCGAAATCGACCTGCGCGAAGACCGGCGCCGCGAGGACCATGAAGGCGGCAATGATGGTCAGCACTCTCACGGAAAAGCCCTTCCCCTCTTGCGCCCGAACCGCGCGGATTTCGGGGCGGGCGGGCATTCCACTAATAGAGAACTATATCGTTGAGGCCAAGTTCCCGGGCCAGGCCGGAGACGTCGTCGGGGCCGACGCCGGGCTTCAAATATGTGAGAGTGAGCCGGGTGGCGGCGCGGCCATCGGCGGTGACGGGATCCTCGGCGACCGAACCGAGCAGCGCGAATTCCTGCGCCAGGCGCGCGGCATTGGCCGGATCGGCATAGATGCCCACCCCGATCTGCACCTGGCGATTGTCGGCGTCGACGGTGGCCGCCCAGGCGGCCAGGTCGGCATTGCCCGTGGCCATGGCATTGGCGGCCGCATGGGCGGAGCCGATGGCGGCGTCGGCTTGCTGCGCATTGTCAGCATAGGAGAACAAGCCGTTGAAAAAATTGGTGGTTATGCCGACCAGGCTGCGGTCGCTCTGGCCGCCGGCGCTGGCGACGCTGGTCCGCTCGGTATCATAGGCCGGACCATTATAGCTGGCGACCAGGGTGCGGGTATCGTCGCCATTGAGCGGAGCCTCGCCCACATATTCGACCGCGACATTGGCCGAGCCCTTGTTGACGTAACCCAGCATGGAGGCGGCGCGATAGGACAGGTCGATGATGCGGCCCGACACATAGGGGCCGCGATCGTTGACGCGCACCACCAGCGAGCGGCCATTGTCCTGGTTGGTGACGCGCACATAGGAGGGCAGCGGCAGGGTCGGATGGGCGGCGGTGATGTGGTTGGCCGAGAAAATCTCACCATTGGCGGTGCGCCGGCCATGGAAATCGGAGCCATACCAGGAGGCGGTGCCGGTGGCGGCATAGGATGGGTTGTGTTCGGGCACATAGGTCTTGCCGCGCACCGTATAGGGCTTGCCGACCTGATAGCGCCCGCCGCCGCGCGGCGGATTGGGATTGCTGGTGACGCGCGGGGAAACGGCGACGCCATATTCGCTGGAGGTGAAGGCGCCCCGCTTCACCGTCGCGCCGAGCCCGCCACCCGTGGCGCAGGCGGCGATCATGGGAAGGATGAGGGCCGAAAGGGCAATCATGTGGACGGCGCTGCGCCAGGAGGTCGTCACGGGGGGCAATACTCTATGAAATCAGAACTTTTCGCGCGAAAGGGTAACGCGGCGGGGCCCGGATTCACAGAAAGGAACAATTTTACGGTTTAGGAGACGTTAAGGCGAACGAAGCGTTAGCGCCAAGGGTAGCATTTTCGCCCAAGCGCTGCCGCGGCGCGATCCTTTGCCACGCCGCGGCATTGCCGCTTGACTGATATAAAGATATCTTTATGTCATGGCGTCACGTGACGATGCCTGCCCCTATATATGAAAGTGAGGACGGCGATGAGCCCCTCCCCCGCCCCGATTTCGGATCTGCCTATTCCCGACTGGAAGGATGTGCGCGCCGCCCTGAGCAAGGCGATGGCCGAGCGCATCCTGATCCTGGACGGGGCCATGGGCACCATGATCCAGCGGCTGGGCCTGGAGGAGGAGAATTTCCGGGGCGAGCGCTTCAGGGACTGGAGCCACCCGCTCAAGGGCAATAACGACCTGCTCGTCATCACCGAACCGCGGATGATCGAGGATATCCACTACGCCTATTACATGGCCGGCGCGGATATCGTGGAGACCAATACCTTCTCGGCCACCTCGGTGGCGCAGGCCGACTATGCCTGCGAGGAAGCGGTCTATGACATCAATTACCAGGGCGTCGTGGTGGCGCGGCGGGCCGCGTTGCGCGCCGAGGCCGAGGATGGGCGGCGCCGCTTCGTGGCGGGCGCGCTGGGGCCGACCAACAAGACCTCGTCCATGTCGACGGACGTCAACAATCCCGGCCACCGGGCGATCAGCTTCGACGAATTGGTAGAGGCCTATGGCGAGGCCATTCGCGGCCTGGTGGATGCCGGGGCGGACCTGCTGCTGTTCGAGACCATCACCGATACGCTGAACACCAAGGCCGGCATTTTCGCCGCGCAAAAGCTGTTCGAGGAACGCGGCATCGACGTGCCGATCATGATCTCGGGCACGATCACCGACCTGTCCGGCCGCACCCTTTCCGGGCAGACGCCGACCGCGTTCTGGTATGCGGTGCGCCATGCCAGGCCGATCACCATCGGGCTCAATTGCGCGCTGGGCGCCGACCTGATGCGCGACCATATCGCCGAGCTTTCGGGCGTGGCGGACACCTTTGTTTGCGCCTATCCCAATGCCGGCCTGCCCAATGAAATGGGCGCCTATGACCAGACGCCCGAACAGATGGCGAGCCAATTGCAGGCCTTTGCCAGCGATGGGCTGCTCAACATCGTCGGGGGCTGCTGCGGCTCGACCCCGGACCATATCCGCGCCGTGGCGCAGATGGCGGCGCAATACAAGCCGCGCGCCGTGCCCAAGGCCGACAAGCTGCTGCGCCTGTCGGGGCTGGAACCCTTCACGCTGACCAGCGACATTCCCTTCGTCAATATCGGCGAGCGCACCAATGTCACCGGCTCGGCCCGCTTCCGCAAGCTGATCACCGCCGGCGACTACACGGCGGCGCTCGACGTGGCGCGGGACCAGGTGGCCAATGGCGCCCAGGTCATCGACATCAACATGGACGAGGGCCTGATCGACAGTCAGCAGGTGATGGTGGATTACCTCAACCTGCTGGCGGCCGAGCCGGACATCGCCAAGGTGCCGCTGATGATCGACTCGTCCAAATGGGAGGTGATCGAGGCGGGCTTGAAATGCGTGCAGGGCAAGGCGCTGGTGAACTCCATCTCGCTCAAGGAAGGCGAGGAACAGTTCATCCATCACGCCAGGCTGGTGAAAGCCTATGGCGCCGCCGTGGTGGTGATGGCCTTCGACGAGACCGGCCAGGCCGACACCAAGGAACGCAAGGTCGAGATCTGCGCCCGCGCCTACAAGATCCTCACCGAAGTGGTGGGCCTGCCGGCCGAGGACATCATCTTCGACCCCAATGTCTTCGCCGTGGCGACCGGCATCGAAGAGCACAACAATTACGGCGTCGACTTCATCGAGGCGACCCGGGAGATCACCCAGCGCCTGCCCCATGTGCATATCTCGGGCGGCATCTCGAACCTCAGCTTCTCGTTCCGCGGCAACGAGCCCGTGCGCGAGGCCATGCACGCGGTGTTCCTCTATTATGCCATCCAGAACGGCATGGACATGGGCATCGTCAATGCCGGGCAATTGGCGGTCTATGAAAGCATCGACCCCGAATTGCGCGAGGCCTGCGAGGACGTGATCCTCAACCGGCGGCCGGATTCGACCGACCGGATGCTGGAAATCGCCGAGCGCTACAAGGGCCAGGGCGGCGGGGCCGGCAAGGAAAAGGACCTGTCCTGGCGGCAATTGCCCGTGGGCGAGCGCATCACCCATGCGCTGGTCAACGGCATCACCGAATATATCGACGCCGACACCGAAGAGGCGCGGCTGGCCTATGACCGGCCGCTCCACGTCATCGAAGGGCCGCTGATGGCCGGCATGAACGTGGTGGGCGACCTGTTCGGCGCCGGCAAGATGTTCCTGCCCCAGGTGGTGAAATCGGCCCGCGTGATGAAACAGGCGGTGGCCTATCTCATGCCCTTCATGGAGGCGGAAAAGGACGCTAATGGCGATGCGGCCGGGCGCCAGAGCGCCGGCAAGGTGCTGATGGCGACGGTGAAGGGCGACGTGCACGATATCGGCAAGAATATCGTGGGCGTGGTCCTGGCCTGCAACAATTACGAGATCATCGACCTGGGCGTCATGGTGCCAAGCCAGAAAATCCTGGAAACGGCCAAGGCCGAGAATGTCGACATCATCGGGCTTTCGGGCCTCATTACCCCGTCGCTCGACGAAATGGTGCACGTCGCCTCGGAAATGGAGCGCGAAGGCTTCGACATTCCGCTGCTGATCGGCGGGGCAACGACGAGCCGCGTGCATACGGCGGTCAAAATCCATCCGCGCTATGCGCGGGGACAGGCCGTGCATGTCAACGACGCCAGCCGCGCCGTCGGCGTGGTGTCGAACCTGTTGTCGGACGACAAGATCACGTTCATCGAAGGGGTCCAGGCCGAGTATGCCAAAGCCGCAGCGGCCCATGAGCGGGCCGAAGCCGAAAAGAAGCGCCTGCCGCTGGAGGTGGCGCGCGCCAATGCCTTCAAGCCGGACTGGACGGGCTATGCGCCCCCTGCCCCGAGCTTCCTCGGCACGCGGGTCTTCGAGGATTTCGACCTGGCGGAACTGGCCCGGTACATCGACTGGACCCCCTTCTTCCAGACCTGGGAACTCAAGGGGCGCTATCCGGCCATTCTGGAAGACGAGCGACAGGGCGAGGCGGCGCGGGCGCTCTGGGCCGATGCCCAGAAGATGCTCGAACGGATCATCGACGAAAAATGGTTTGTTCCCAAGGCCGTACTCGGTTTCTGGCCCGCCAATGCCGTGGGCGACGACGTGCGCCTGTTCACCGGCGAGGACCGGCAGCAGGAGCTGGCCACCTTCTTCACGCTGCGCCAGCAATTGTCCAAGCGCGACGGCAAGCCCAACATGGCGCTGAGCGATTTCGTGGCGCCGCTGGACAGCGGCAAGCCCGACTATCTCGGCGGCTTCGTGGTGACGGCCGGCATCGAGGAAGTGGCCATTGCCGAGCGGTTCGAGCGCGCCAATGACGATTATTCGTCCATCCTGGTGAAGGCCCTGGCCGACCGCTATGCCGAAACGCTGGCCGAATTCATGCATATGCGGGTGCGGCGGGAATTCTGGGGCTATGCGCCCGACGAGACGCTGACGCCCGACGAGATCATCCTGGAGCAATATCAGGGCATCCGCCCCGCGCCGGGCTATCCGGCCCAGCCCGACCATACGGAAAAGACCACGCTGTTCCGTCTGCTCGACGCGGAGAACAGCGTCGGCGTCACCCTGACCGAAAGCTATGCCATGTGGCCGGGCTCGTCGGTTTCCGGGCTCTATTTCTCCCATCCGGACGCCTATTATTTCGGCGTGGCCAAGGTGGAGCGGGACCAGGTGATCGACTATGCGCAGCGCAAGGGCATGGACGTGGAAGAGGTCGAGCGCTGGCTCGGACCGATCCTGAACTACATGCCGGGCAAGGTGGCGGCGGAGTGATGGTGCGGCGGAGGCTGCCACACGCCCGATGCGCACCCTCCCCGCAAGAGGCAGGGCCATCGCATATAGCCAAATGTCTCGCGCGTGCCGGCACCCCCTCCCATCCTCCCCCGTCAAGGGGGAGGTGCCGCATCCAGTTTGGGGCCGGTTTTTGTGTCAAACACCAGCCCGGCACCCTCCCCCTTGCGGGGAGGGTTGGGGTGGGGGATGGCCCGCTCGATCTTATCGGCTCAGCGCTACCCGAGTGGGGGAGGTGCCGCGTCTCTGGCTCCCAAAGATCGAGCATAGGATGACCATGTCCCATCTCGCCCCCATCCCCGTCACCCTGATCACCGCGCCCGACCAGTTGGTGCCGCTGGATGCCGAGACCGCGCTGGTTCGGTTGCCGGCCAATTCCGGCCATGGCCATGCCGATGGCGAGGTGTGTATCGCCTGCGCGAGCCACACCGATGTGCGGGCGTTGCTCTACAATCTGCTGGAAGAGCAGCGGCGCAATATGCGGCCCGCTTTCCGGCGCGTCGTCGTCGATGCGCGCGCCGTGGCCGATCCGCAGCAGGTGGTGCTTGCCCTGACCGGCAAACTGCCGGCCCAGGCCCTGCGCGACCATAGCGTGGCGCGGATGTTCTATCTGGTGGGCACCACGTAGGCTGGAAGTGGACTGTTTTAGGGGCATCTAACCCAATCCGGATCGTCACCCTCGGGCCTGACCCGAGGGTTCTTTGTTTTTGGGTGTATCGCAAACGCCCTCGGGTCCAGCCCGAGGGTGACGATCCGTGGGTGGGGATGGTTCCTCTTAAAGGTGAGGGACGCGAAAGGGCCGTGATTCCAGCTGAATGTGAACCGCTCTAACCCGCCAAATCCTTCAGCACCGGCGGCAGGAGGGGCGGCAGGTCCTCGCTGAGCATGCCGGGGCCGCCGAAGCGTTTCGCGGCTTCGGCATGCAGCCAGACGGCGGCGGCGGCCGCTTCGAACCCTTCCATCTTCTGGGCCAGGAGGCCGGCGACGATGCCGGCGAGCACATCCCCTGCCCCGGCCGTGCCCAGCCAGGGCGGCGCATTGTCGTTGATGGCGGCGCGGCCATCGGGCGAGGCGATGACGCTATCGCTGCCCTTGAGGATGACGATGGCGCCGGAGCGGCGCGCCGCCTGGCGCGCCCGGTCCAGCTTGCTGCCGCCCATCGCGCCGAACAGGCGCTCGAACTCGCCCTCATGCGGGGTCAGCACCACGGGAGCCTTGCGGGCGCGAATGGCGGCGAAGAGGCTTTCTGGATCATCGGCGAAGCTGCTGATTGCGTCGGCATCGAGGATGGCGGCGGCTTCGCTCCCGAGAATGGCGCGGGTTCTCGCCTGGGTTTCGGGGCCGATGCCGGCGGCGGGGCCGATGATGACCGCATTGATCCGGCTGTCGGACAGCAAGGCCCCGAGATCGGCGACGCTTTCATGCGGCTTGAGCATGATGGCGGTGACATGGGCGGCGTGGACACGCAGGGCATCCTCGGTGCCGGTGAGGGTGACGAGGCCCGCGCCGGCGCGAAAGGCCCCCTCTGCCGCCAGGCGGGCGGCCCCGGTCTGCAAGGGGCCGCCCGACAGCGCCAGCACATGGCCGCGGCTGAACTTGTGATCCTCGGCGCGCGGCACCGGAACGGACCAGAGCCCGGGGCGATTGCGCCAGGTCCGGGCCTGGATGGCGCCGAGCACGGTTTCGGGAATGCCGATATCGGCGAGGACCAGAATTCCGCAATGGGCGCGGCCCGGCAGCAGCAGATGGCCTGGCTTGCGGCGGAAAAAGGTGACAGTGCGGGCGGCGCGGACGGCGCTGCCGCGAACAGCGCCCGTAGCGCCGTCAATGCCGCTGGGCACATCGACGCTCACCACCGGAAGGCCCGAACCATTGATCCGCTCGACCAGCTCGGCCAAGTCGCCCGTCAAATCCCGGTCCAGCCCGGCGCCGAGCAGCGCGTCGACGACAAGGCTGAAATCCGCCATCCGCAAATCCGATAACGGAACCTCGGGCCCCTGCCATCGGGCCGCCATGGCCGCCGCATCGCCTTTCGGCAAGGCCGTTCCGGCCCGGGCAAGCGTGACCGGCCAGCCCTGCGCCCGAAGCTGCCGGGCGACTACATTGCCATCGCCGCCATTATTGCCCGGCCCGCAAAGCACCAGGACGGGCCGGGGCGCAAAATGCGCCACGATATCGGCCGTCACCGCGCCGCCCGCCGCCTCCATCAGCGCCAGGGAATCCGTGCCCGTCTCGACCGCGAGCGCATCGGCCCGCCCCATCTGCTCCGGCGTCAGCAGGATGTCCGACGACATGTTCATGCGGGCATTGCGGGCGATAGAAAAGATGCCGTCAACACAATTAGCAACAAATTCACAGGTCTGGCCTCATCTGTCCTTCGCTTGGGAATAGTGCGTAAGAATTGCGCCCAATATAGCGATCGGTGATCTATGGGAGGGGGCCCGTGTCACTATACGCCGCCGCCGATGATGGGCAGAAGCCCAATTATCAATGGCACGACGTGCGGTTCATCGGCGCGCTGTCGGGGCGCTACGCCCTGCCCGATCGCCGTGCCGCGCCGCAGGAAAAGCTTCCCGTCTATGCCTGCCGCCTCTGCTCGATCTCGACCCGCATGCTGGTCGCCGTGGGGCCGGTGGTCGGGCGCGAGGGCGAAACCGTCTCCTCCCATTTCGATGAATTCGGCCTCCTGCATGGCCGGATAACCCGCCGGCTGGCCTCCGGTTTCGTCACCAATATCATGCTGTCGGACGCCGACCGCGACAAGCTGGGCGCCAGGATCGAGTGGCACAAGAAGCATGTCAATGCGCAGGTGCTCGACAAGCGCGTGCATAAGCGGTTCCTGCCCCGCGATCCGCGCAGCGTGCTGACGCTGGCCGATGGCAGCACCGTTTCCTGCTTCGTCATCGACATGTCCCAATCCGGCGCGGCGATATCGGCCCATTTCTGGCCCGATATCGGCACGCCCATGGCGCTGGGCCGGCTGGTGGGGCGGGTGGTGCGCTATCTCGAGGTCGGTTTCGCCCTCAAGTTTATCGAAACGCAGGATCCCGACAGGCTCGAACAATTGCTGCAACCGCCCTCCGAATGACCCCTTTCAGGCCGCTGCCACAATCATCTGCAATCGGTTAGCACTTCCGATAAATTACGGTCCTTGCCCGCAAGGGCCCGTTGACGCGGCTGGTTCATGCTGGGGCATAGTCAGAGGAGGCCTATCGTGTCCGCTGCTCCGGAACGCCCCAGTATCGCGCTGCATGGCATACGCACGGTGACCGGCCGCTATGTGATCGGCCAGCAGCAGAGCCATCCCGGCGTCAACCTGTTCGGTTGCCGGCTGCGCATGATTTCCAGCGATGCCTTCCGCGTCACCGCTGCGATCATTCCCGAGCAGGGTGAAACGGTCACGGCCAGTTTCGGGCCGCTGGGCAATCTCGCAGGGATCGTGGAGCAGCAATTGGAGGACGGCTTCCTGGTCGCCATCGAGCAGGACGAGGTCAGCCGGAACAAGCTCAATGCCCGCATCACCGCCTTCAGCGAACGGCTCTGGACCGGGGCGCTGGACCGCCGCGCCGACAGGCGCTTCATGCCGCGCAATCCGCGCACCGTCATATCGCGACCGGACAATTGGTCCCAGCCCTGCCTGATCCTGGACTGCTCCACCGTCGGCGCGGCCGTTTCGGCCGCCTTCCTGCCGGCCGTCGGCGAGGTGGTCACCATCGGCAGGGTGACCGCCGAGGTGGTGCGCCTGTTCGATGTCGGCTTCGCCATCCGCTTCTTCGAGCCGCAGGACGCCGACGAGATCGAAACCCTGCTCGAGGCGCCCGACGACTGGAGCGCCATGGTCCGCCGCTCCTTTCCGGCCGGCGCCGGCTGAGGCAAAGAAAAGGGGCCCCGAAAGGCCCCTTCCCTCATGCGATAATCGATCCGCTCAGGCGGAATAGTACATTTCGTACTCGACCGGGTGCGGGGTGTGCTCGAACTTAATCACTTCCTGCATCTTGAGATCGATATAGCTGTCGATGAAGTCGTCATCCATCACGCCGCCGACCTTGAGGAAGTCGCGATCGGCCGAGAGGCTTTCCAGCGCTTCGCGCAGCGAGCCCGACACGGTCGGGATTTCCTTGAGCTCTTCCTTGGGCAGCTCGTAGAGATCCTTGTCCATCGGATCGCCCGGGTGGATCTTGTTCTTGATGCCGTCGAGGCCGGCCATCAGCAGCGCCGTGAAGGCGAGGTAGGGATTGGCCAGCGGATCGGGGAAACGCACTTCCACGCGCTTGGACTTCGGCGACTGGCCGAAGGGAATGCGGCAGGAGGCCGAGCGGTTGCGGGCCGAATAGGCCAGCAGCACGGGCGCTTCGAAGCCGGGCACCAGGCGCTTGTAGGAATTGGTGGTGGGGTTGGTGAAGGCGTTGATCGCCTTGGCGTGCTTGATGACGCCGCCGATGTAGTAGAGGCACTCCATCGACAGGCCGGCATATTGGTCGCCGGCGAAGAGCGGCTTGCCGTCCTTCCAGATCGACTGGTGGCAGTGCATGCCCGAGCCGTTGTCGCCGTAAACCGGCTTCGGCATGAAGGTCGCGGTCTTGCCATAGGCATTGGCGACCTGCTGGACGGCATATTTGTAGATGAGCACGTCGTCGGCCGACTGGATCATCGGCTTGAACTTGAGGCCGAGCTCGTGCTGGGCCGAGGCCACTTCGTGGTGATGCTTCTCGATGATGACGCCCATGGCGCCCATGGCCTCGAGCATCTCGCCGCGCATGTCCTGGGCGCTGTCCACCGGCGGAACCGGGAAATAACCCTTCTTGAGGCCGATATGGTGGCCGCTATTGCCGCCTTCATATTCGGCGTCGTTGTTGATCGGCAGTTCCGAATGATCGACCGAGAAGCCCACCTTGTAGGTGGTGTTGGAATAGCGCACGTCGTCGAAGATGAAGAATTCCGGCTCGGGCCCGAACACCACCGAGTCGCCGATGCCCGAGGACTTGACCAGGGCTTCGGCCTTCTTGGCGATGGAACGCGGATCGCGGTTATAGGGCTGGTAGGTCGCCGGCTCGAGAATATCGCAGTTCACGGCCAGGGTGGAGGCGGCGAAGAACGGGTCGAGATAGGCCGAGTTCGGATCGGGCATCAGCACCATGTCGGACTCGTTGATGGCCTTCCAGCCGGCGATGGAGGAACCGTCGAACATGACGCCTTCCTCGAACATGTCGGCGTCGACCACCGAAACGTCCATGGTGACGTGCTGCAGCTTGCCGCGCAGGTCGGTGAAGCGCAGGTCGAGATACTTGATGTTCTCTTCCTTGAGGCGCTTTACGATATCGCTTCCGGTGGTCATTAGGTCTTCCCCTGTCTAATTCGGAATGCTGTTGCTGATGGTGCGGCGCCGACGCCTAGAGCGCGTCGTCGCCGAATTCGCCCGTACGGATACGGATGGCCTGCTCGATGGAATAGACGAAAATCTTGCCATCACCGATGCGACCGGTTTGCGCGGCCGCGCGGATCGCCTCGATCGCCTTTTCGGCCAGGTCGTCGGGGCAAACCACCTCGACCTTCACCTTGGGCAGGAAATCCACCACATATTCGGCGCCGCGATAGAGTTCGGTATGGCCTTTCTGGCGCCCAAATCCCTTGGCCTCGGTTACGGTGATGCCCTGCAGGCCAACTTCCTGCAGCGCTTCTTTGACTTCGTCGAGCTTGAACGGCTTTACGATAGCCTCGATTTTTTTCACTTACGCCTCCAATGGCCGTTTTCGGCAGTTACCGCCAAAGCGTATGCACTTGCTGTGCCACGCCATGCCAGAGCCAAAATTGCCTTATAATCAAAAGAGTTAGAGAAAGTCATGCCAGAGGACGGGAAGACCCTTGGCAGGTCGTTTGCGCAAAAAATGTGCAATATGCTCACGTTCTACGCAAGTCCAGTCCCAATCACCAGGGCGAATGGCGCGCAAATGGGCGGGCAGCCGCCACGAGCGGCGGAGAATGAAGCTTTGACTGGCTTTCACTCTTCATATAGATGCAACGCCAACCCGGCCGACGGGGGCCCTTGCGGGTGTGGCGGAACTGGTAGACGCACTGGATTTAGGTTCCAGCGCCGCAAGGCGTGGAGGTTCGAGTCCTCTCACCCGCACCACATGGCCTCGGCCTAACGAGATCAATCAATACGGGAATAAGACCCCAATGCAGGTTACCGAAACCCTCAATGAAGGCCTGAAGCGCAAGCTGAGCGTCACCATTCCGGCCGCAGACCTCAATTCGCGCCTGGACGCCAAGCTCGAAGAACTCAAGGGCCAGGCCAATATCAAGGGCTTCCGTCCCGGCAAGGTCCCGACCGCCCATCTCAAGAAGGTCTATGGCCGCTCGGCAATGTCCGAAGTGATGACCGACGCCATCAATGCCACGGTCTCCGACACGCTGGACGAGCGCAAGGAACGCGCCGCCGCCCAGCCCAAGGTCGACCTGCCCCAGGACCAGACCGTCATCAATGACGTGCTGGACGGCAAGTCGGATCTCGCCTTCGAAGTCGAATATGAAATCCTTCCGCCGGTGACCCTAATGGACATCAAGGGCGTCAAGATCGAAAAGCCGGTCGTGGACATCACCGAGGCCGAAGTCGACGCCGAAGTGACCCGCGTGTTCAACCAGAATCGCGGCTATACCGATAAGGGCGACGGCGCCGTCGTCGAAAACGGCGACCGTCTTGGCCTCTCCTTCGTCGGCAAGATCGACGGCGTGGAATTCGAGGGCGGCAAGTCCGACCACGCGCATCTGACCGTGGGCTCGGGCGAATTCATCCCCGGCTTCGAAGAGCAGCTCGTCGGCATGAAGAAGGATGAGACCAGGACGATTTCGGTCACCTTCCCCGCCGATTACCAGAACAAGGATCTGGCCGGCAAGGCAGCCGAATTCGACGTCACCATCCTGCATGTCGATGGTCCGAACCAAGGCGAGCTGGACGACGATTTCGCCAAGCGCCTGGGCCTCGAAGACGTCGCCGCCCTGCGCAAGGCCGTGCGCGAGCAGATGGAAAGCGCTCTCGCTTCCATGGGCCGCCAGCACATGAAGCGCCAGGTGCTCGACGCGCTGGACGATGGTCACAAGTTCGACGTGCCGGCCCAATTGGTCGATGCCGAATTCAACACGATCTGGCAGCGCGTCGAACATGAAGTGCAGAGCCATGGCCGCTCCTTCGAAGACGAAGGCACGACCGAGGAAGAAGCCAAGGAACAGTACAAGCGCATCGCCGAACGCCGCGTGCGCCTGGGCCTGGTCGTCGCCGAGATCGGCAATGTCAACGAAGTGCAGGTCTCCGACGAGGAGCACCAGCAGGCGCTGATCGCCGAAGTCCGCCGCTTCCCCGGCCAGGAACAGCAGGTCTACGACTATTATCGCAAGAACCCCCAGGCTCTTGCCAGCCTGCGCGCCCCGATCTTCGAGAACAAGGTGGTGGACCACATCATCGAACTGGGCGAAATCACCGACAAGAAGGTGACCCGCGACGAACTCGCCAAGCTGATCGAGGCCGGCGAGGAAGACGTTCCCGAGGAACACCACCACTAAGCTTCGCAGGGGTCGCCTGCATCGTGAGAAGGCCGCCTCCGGGCGGCCTTCTTTCATTTGGACGGCAATAACTTCCGGCCGCTTTTGCCCGGCGATTAACTCAGGATTATGGGAATATCCCTAGCATTGCCGGCATATGGATGCCGCGAGCGGTTGAGGGATGCCGGGTCAGATTTACTTTTCGCTTCTCAACCCGGCCATCGCCCTAACCCTGGCGGTGATGTTCCTGTTGCTCTGGCGGCGCTGGCCCTGGCAGCGCCACCTGGCTCTGCTCGCCCTGGCCTTCGTCCTGGGCGCGCTGGGCTTCGTCGTCGTCGATTTCGTGCCGCTCGAAAGCGATGCCGCCAATCGCCTGATCAGCAATGGCGCCTTCGTGGCGGCCGTGCTGGTGTCCTGCTGGGCCGCCCTGCTGCGGATCGATGCGCCGGTGCCCTGGCTGGCCTTTGCCGCCATCCTCGTCGTCGGGTTCGGCCTGTTCAGCTGGTTTCTCTTCGTCCATCCCTCGCTCGAAGCGCGCATCCTGGTGGCGGGATTGATGCTGGCGGGAATCACCGGCGCGGCGGCGCAGAAATTGCTGGCCAGGCGTCCTCGTTCCACGGCCGACCGGCTGCTGATCACCGTCGCCATGCTCAGCATCGTGCTGGCGCTGCTGCGGCCCGCCCTGGCGCTGACCGGCGTGCTGCAGACGGCGGATGGCCCGTCCTACCAGCAATCATCCTATTGGCTGACGATCCAGGCTTTCACACCCATTCTGCTCGGCACCATCGCGCTGCTGTTTCTGGCCGCCATGGGCCTCGACATCTTCGAGCGGCTTGGCAACGAGGCGAACCACGACTACCTGACGGGCCTGCTGAACCGGCGCGGCTTCGAGGCGGCGATCAACCCGGTTCTCGACAAGGCCGGCGGCGGCACCGCCGCGCTGCTGGTGGCCGATATCGACAATTTCAAGCGCATCAACGATACCTATGGCCACAAGACCGGCGACCAGGTGATCGCGGCCGTGGCGCATGTTCTCGCGCGCCACAGCGACGGCGGGCCGGCCGCGCGCATCGGCGGGGAGGAATTCGCGCTGTTCCATGCCGACAGCGACATTGGCCGCCTGCAGGGCCAGGCCGAGGCCGTCCGCACGGCCATGCGCGAGCTGGCGATTGCCGGCCTGCCACCGGGCCAGAGCCTGACGCTCAGCATCGGCCTGCACCAGCGTGGCGCCGGCGAAACGCTCTCCGACATGCTGGTCGAAGCCGACCGCGCCCTCTATCGCGCCAAGGCGGCCGGCAAGGACCAGGCGATCCTGTCCCCGCCCCGCCTGCGCCCGGCCCGGTCGGCCTAGATCGGTTCCCCCGGAAGATTTCATGGTGCCAAGTCGAGCCACGAGATCGCAACCACCGCGCTCTCGACCTTGTGGTTCGTCTTGGCACCAGCCGTCACCCTCGGGCTTGCCCCGAGAATTCTTCACTTGTGACCGGTGTCGCAAGAGCCCTCGGGTCAAGCCCGAGGGTGACGCACTGTGTGTGGGGCAAGGGGTGCGAGCCGGAATGTTGGCGCGGCTGCGGAGGGAGCGACCGGCTCGGACGTGACACGGCCTTGCGCCCTACCCCGTCATATCCGCCAGGAATTGCTCCGGACTGTCGACCTCCTTCAGCCGCTTGCCCTCGATCAGCAGGAAGCGCGTGCCGATGGCGCGCAGAAAGGCGCGATCATGGGTGACGAGGATGGTCGTCGCCCCCTGCTCCCGGATATCGATCTCCAATTGCTCCTGGCCCGGAATGTCGAGGTGATTGGTGGGCTCGTCCAGAAGATAGAAATTGGGCCTGGCCAGCCGCAGGGCCAGGAGCGCCAGGCGCGCGCGCTGGCCGAGCGACAGCATGCGGATCGGCTTGCCCTGGCGATCGGGCGGGAAGCCGGCGCCCGCCAGCAGCGCGATGGTGCGCCGGTCGCCTTCGTCGAACCGATGCAACAGGTAATCGAGCGGTGACGGATCGAGCGGCAGCCAGCCCAGGGCCTGGTCGAGATAGCCCGGCGCCAATTGCGGGCTGATGCGCATGCCCCCGGGGACCCGACCGTCGAGCGCTTCGGTGACCAGCCGCATGAATTGCGACTTGCCGGTGCCGTTGCGGCCCAGCAGCACGATGCGATCGCCCTGGAAGACATGCAGCTTGTCGATGGTGAAGAGCGGACGATGGTCGGGCGTGGTCACCGGCACGTTCTCGAAAGCCAGCATGACGCGCGCCTCGGCGCCGCTATTGCCCAGCTTGACCAGACCGGTGCGGTCGCGATGAACCTCCTGCACCCGGGTTTCGATCTTCTCGGCCCGGTCGCGCAATTGCCGGGACTTGACCGTCAACAGGTCGGAACCGGAATTGATGCCGATATTGGTGAGCTTGGCGGCCTGCTTGCGCAATTGCGCCGCCTGCTTGAGGTCGCGCTCGCGCTGGGCCTCGGCGGCGGCATCGACCTGGTCGAGCTCCGCCCGGGCCGCCGAATAGGGCAAGGGCAGATAGACCTGCTCGCTGGGGCGCAGGAACAGGGTGCGGTTGGTGCTGGCGTCGAGAAAGGCGCGATCGTGGCTGGCAATTATTACGGGCAGGTTTTTCGCCGCATAGGCCAGCCACTGCTCCAGCATCGCGATGCGGCCGAGATCGAGATGGTTGGTCGGCTCGTCCATCAACAGCGCGTCGGGCTGGGTGACCCAGGCCCGCGCCAGCAGCGCCATGCGCTGCCAGCCGCCGCTCAGCTGGCCGAGCGGCTTGTGGCGGAACTCCTCGGGAATGGAGAATTCCTCCATCACCATTTCGACCCGCCAGCTTTCGCTGTCGAGAATGGCCGCATCGAGGGCGCCGGCGACGAATTGCATCGGCGTCTGGCCGAGCGCGGCTTCGGGCACGTCTTGCGGCACATAACCGATCGTGAGGCCGCGCGAGCGCGTGACCTCCCCCTCGCTGAGCTCGCTCAGGCCGGCCATGGCCCGCAGCAGCGTGGTCTTGCCACGGCCATTGGGCGCCACCAGGCCCATGCGGTCGCCCTCGCCGACGACCAGATTAAGATTGGAGAACAGAAGGTCGCCGGCGCGGTGGCCGGCATTGCGGAGGCTGATCATGCCCATGATTTCAACTCACTGGATCGGCGCACAGCGCCATTGCCATCAAACCGGCACGCTCGAAGCAGCGCGCCATGACGGGCAAACCAGAGGTTTGGAAACTTGCGGGAAGCGTCCGGACCAGCCTGGTCAGCCCTGCAGCGAAAACCGCAGGGCATGAACGGGTCCGCGCTGACGATGCGTATGAAAACCAGTCATGCAGCCCTCCCGTTTCAGGTGTTGGTCGATGCGCATAGCTAACCGCCTTGCGGCGGCAAGGCAAGAGCGATCACGCGAGATAGAAAAACAGGCTCGCGCCGAGCAAGGCACCCAGCCGCGACACGCGGAAATTGGCCAGCCGGTACGCAATACTCAATCCGGCGATCGGCCAATGTCCGGGCGTGTCCGAACCGGAACCGGCCCCTCGATACGCAATACTGGGCAGTTCGGTCCGCATACGGCAACTCCAGACAAACCGTATGGGTATTCTTCTAGCAGCGCGTGCTTAAGAAAGTGCTTTCAAAGAGCAAACGAGCGGTAAACCGGACGGCTTATCTTGGGACGCAAAGTGTATCGATCCGGCAAGGGCGTTCCGCACCCGTTCACCTTGACGGCCATCATACCGCCTCACCTGTGGGCAATTGCCTCGCGCGCCGGACCCGCGGAAAAGGCTGGGATATGCTAGAAATCAGCCCGGCCCGATTCGGGTAGCAAAGATGGAACGTGCATGTCTCAGGATCTCTTCGGTGGCGCCGCGCCCCAGCAGGACGAACCCAAGCAGGAAGCGCCGGTCAAGCCGGTGCCGCGCAGCGTCGCGCCTGCCCCGGACGCCTATGGCGCGGCCGATATCGAGGTGCTGGAAGGGCTCGAGCCGGTGCGCCGCCGGCCCGGCATGTATATCGGCGGCACCGACATCAATGCCTATCACCACCTCTTCGCCGAAGTGATCGACAATTCCATGGACGAGGCCATTGCCGGTCACGCCACGCGGATCGAGGTGCATCTGGGCGCCGACGGATACCTCACGGTTACCGATAACGGCCGCGGCATCCCGGTCGAGAAGCACCCGAAATTCCCCAATCGCTCGACGCTGGAAATCGTGCACACCGTGCTCCATGCCGGCGGCAAGTTCGATTCCAAGGCTTACGAAACCTCGGGCGGCCTGCATGGCGTGGGCGTGTCGGTGGTCAATGCGCTCTCGGACGACATGGTGGTGGAGGTCGCGCGCGACCAGCAGCTCTACCGCATCACCTTCAGCCGCGGCAAAGTGGTGGAGGACGTGGTCAATGTCGGCCGGGTGCAGAACCGGCGCGGCACCTCCACCCGCTTCCACCCCGATCCGCAAATCTTCGGCCCCACGGCCCATTTCTCGGCGGGCCGCATCTTCCGCATGACCCGGGCCAAGGCCTACCTGTTCGGCGGGGTGGAACTGCGCTGGAGCTGCGACGAAAGCCTGGCCAATGACGAAGTGCCGGCCAAGGCGGTATTCCATTATCCCGATGGCCTCAAGGATTTCATGGCGGCGCGCATCGAGGGCGAGACGCGCATCACCGACGACATCTTCGCCGGCCGCAGCGGGCGCCCCGGCAGCCACGGCTCGGTGGAATGGGCCATTGCCTGGACCCTGGGCGATGGCGGCGTGCAATCCTACTGCAATACCGTGCCGACGCCCGATGGGGGCACGCATGAATCCGGCATGCGCCTGGCGCTGCTGCGCGGCCTCAAGAACTATGCCGAGCTGACCAAGAACAAGGGCGCCGCGAACCTCACCGCCGAGGACGTGCTGACCTCCTGCTCGGTCATGCTCTCGGTCTTCGTGCGCGAGCCCGAATTCGTCGGCCAGACCAAGGACAAGCTGGCCTCTGGCGAAGCCACCCGCATCGTCGACAATGCGCTGCGCGACGCCTTCGACCATTGGCTGGCCGCCTCGCCCAACCAGGCCGGCAAGCTGCTGGACTGGGCCGTGGAGCGCGCCGAGGAGCGCCTGCGCCGCCGCAAGGAAAAGGAAATCGACCGGGCCAGCGCGACGCGAAAACTGCGCCTGCCCGGCAAGCTGGCCGATTGTACCCAGAACGCCGCCCAGGGCGCCGAACTCTTCATCGTGGAGGGCGACTCGGCGGGCGGTTCGGCCAAGCAGGCCCGCAACCGCGCCAATCAGGCCGTGCTGCCGCTGCGCGGAAAAATCCTCAACGTAGCGGGCGCCAGCCGCGACAAGCTCGCGGCCAACCAGCTCATCGCCGACATGATCCAGGCGCTGGGCTGCGGCACCCGCGACCGCTATGTCGAAGAAGATTTGCGCTACGATAAGATCATCATCATGACCGACGCCGACGTGGACGGCGCCCATATCGCTTCGCTGCTGATCACCTTCTTCTTCCAGGAAATGCCGCGGCTGATCGAAAACGGTCACCTCTATCTCGCCATGCCCCCGCTCTATCGCATCAGCCAGGGCGGCAAGACGCTTTATGCCCGCGACGACGCGCACAAGAACGAGCTGATGGAGACCGAAT
>Ga0160493_100220_pt1 | contig 22495 bp, 35 predicted proteins | sample DID2MG_2_FD_108262 | JGI IMG/M metagenome (GOLD analysis project Ga0160493, IMG submission 108262) | Enriched soil microbial communities from UW Madison campus, WI, USA - DID2878_E24_FP2 MG | ecosystem: Environmental > Terrestrial > Soil > Unclassified | place: USA: Madison, Wisconsin | collected... | reverse complement strand
GAAGAACGGGGTCTTCACCAGCACGCCAGGCTCGGCGATACCGACGACTTCGCCCATTGTCACGATCACGCCGCGCTCGCCGGGGTCGATAATCTCGAAAGAGTCGAAGGCAGCAAAGAAGAGGCCGGCAATGGCAATAAAGCCGGCAACGAGGATTCCGCGCATTAAGTGTTCCTTTGGTTATGCGATTGGAAGTGAGGTTCAGTCGTCCTTGCGGGACGACAATTGACGATTGGCGGCTTCCGCCTTGATGGCACGATCAACGACCAGCCAGAGGCCAGCGATGATGAGGGCCGCGACCAGTCCGTAGCCGAGTAGCGCTGCGAACTTCATGGATGCTCCTAAGTTAGTGTTTACTTACAGAATTGGACGCAGCGCGCCCGATGAAATAAGCACCACGAGAACCACGCTCAGGAACAGCAGACCTATGGAGATACTCTTGCTGAGAGCATGTGTCGGTCGCATTTCGGTCTTTCGTGCCATTTCTCACTCTCGTAAATGCTTACTTATGAAGTTATAGCGCAATGCGATTTGGGATGCAGAAGGTTACGAGCGGGGCTTTAGCTCCACCATTGCGCAATCATCGGCCGAAGCTGATTGATGCCGGCATCGTCCATGATGTCCAGCTTCTTGAGATACCAGCGGATCTCCGCAGGCACGGCGGGAAACCAGTCGTCACGGTCCTTCAACTCATACCAGTGTCGCCAGGGCATGTGGGACCCATCGGCGTGCATCAGATCGTTGGTCCAGGGGTAGTGACCGAACTGCGAATAGGTCGCCAGATCACGCATATCAGCACTTCCGGCCGGACCGTCACGCAGACGCTCAAAGGCATAGTCCAGGTCGTCGTTGTAGCGTGACCACTTATCCTTGAGGTAGAGCGCCGGCAGGAAGCCCACATGGTCGGTGTCGTCATAACCGACGTCGAAGTACAGATCGGTCGGGCTGCCAAATACCGGCTCTTCGCCAGTGCCAAGGGTGAACTTGGTCGAGGTCAGATGGCGTTCGAGGATGGACATTCCAGGGGCGTCCCACTGAGCCTTGCACTCCTCCTTGGTGAGGGTGAGCTGCTCGTGGGTTGCCTGGTCAAACGTCTCGTAGAGCAGGTGACTAAGCCAGTACTTGGAATGGTCGCCATCCTCCTCCTTGAGCGTGGTGAGGCGCTCGAAGTCGGACCAGGGCATTCCCCAGCCCATTGCGCGGTGAATACGAATACCCATCAGAACGATCCAAAATCTTCGTTTTCGGTGTAGGTGCCGCTGACGGCAATTTCGGCACTCTCGGCAGCGATCTGTGCTTGGAGTGCATCCCAACTGCCAGGCGTCATTTTGGTTGGATCGAAGTGACCCACGAAGCTCGGATAGTAGTCGTCCGAGTTGTCCGTGCCGATTGTGGCAATCACGGCGCCGGACACCGTGTCGATGATCTGGAGAATGTCGCAGTCGCGGTCGTTGTCGCCATAGCTGTCGCGCTCGCCAATCAGCTGGCTTCTCTTGTCCGCGTAGTTCGTATGGACCAGGACGGCAGGGAAGACGTTCAGCTTCTCAGGCTTTTCCTCGATCCTGATCTCCCGCATCGAGCTCCGATACCCGTCGCTCGGGTCTTCCGATGCCACATAGGTGACGCCATTGAGCCGAAACCGGATCGAGTTGGCGTCATCGTCATAGTCGTTTGCGGCAGGCGTGACCTGGAAGTCGACGGCATCGAGAAAAGCGTCTTCCAAGTCTGAAAGATTGACCAACTCAGTCACGGTGATCGCTCCAGGTCGAGGTGAAGTGAATATTGGGCGGTAGCTCGTGCCTGGTGAACAGCGGCTCGATCTGAGAGCGCTTGAAGCCAGCCAGGCCGCAGCCGATCGGCGTCACATCGAACTCGAGGTCAGGACGCGCCCTGGCGAACTCCACAAACTGCTCGACATAAAGGTCGATGGTTTCGAGCGGGAGCGACCGGCTAATGTCTTCGTTCTTGGTCGGGATCGCATAGCTGTCGCCGGTCAGACCGACGCCGATACCGAGTTTGGCGCCGCAGTTGAGCCGCGCGTGACGCGCAGCTCCTGCTCCATGAATGCCGCCCAGGTTCGAGCCGAATACGAAGATGCGCCGGCTCATAGGTTGCACCACAGGATATGAGTGGTGTCGTCGTCCAGGCTATATTCGAGCTGGTCAATGTCCAGTTCGTAATCCGGATCGTAGTGAGTTCCGTTCGAGGGATAGGCATGACCATCCGCGTCGATAAGCGACTCGGAAGCGACCAGCTCCTTGAACTTGTCGACCGTGTAGAGCTTGCTGCAGGCCGTTTCTTCGCTGGCAACGGGCTCGGTGTATTCACAGTCGTTGGCGTAGAAGTCGATCAGGACCATCGAAGGCCGGCCGTTCTTGCCGTACTTGATATAGACCGGATAGCTGCCGTCACCGTAGTTGGTGCTGATCATGGTGCCCATGCCGCCATGACCGCCATCATGCGTGAAGTTGGCAAAGCCAAGATCGATGCGCTTGTCGGGGTTGAACGGATTGGCGTCGAGCCAGGCGCGTTCCTGCTCGTGCTGCCACTTGAACCATTCGTCGGAGATCTTCTGGTGAGCGTCCGGATCGTCCGCCTTGACCTTCAGGGATTCAACGTAGGCAGTGAACCGCGTCTTGTACTCTTCGGTTTCCTGGATCGCATTACGCGCCGCGTACTGGTGCTCGCGGAACAGCTTCTGCATTTCGTGGTAGCCGGAGCGTGAGAAGAAGTTGGAGACAATATCGCCCCATTTGGCGCCAAGATCATCCGGACGCTTCTCGTTAGGGTCCTTGAGGACGTAGCAGGGGTCACCAACCCAGATGCAGCCGGCGTCAACGTCGACCGACGAGACGAACTCGAAGCCATCGAACTTGGGGTGAAATTCAGGTCCTGTTTCGACCTGAGTGTTGATCGCGTCCATTATGCGGCGTCCTTTTCGTTGCGGATGATGTTGATATGGTTCCAGGCGTCTGTTTCAGTGGCATGCAGACTGGATTTGTCGGCCAGCCAGGATGGGAACACGGACTGAAAGACGTTCGGCTCAACTACCTCGACACGGAAGAACTGCTCCTCGTCGGCCAGCACGGCGAGTTTGTCCGTCGGCCACACGAGGGCGAGGCTGCGATTGTTGTCCCATTTGACGGTGATCGTGAACTTGAGGTTGCGATAGAAGCCGCCGTTGACGGACAACACGGTGCCGCGTTCGCCAGGATCAATGGGACAGGGGTCATCACCCATGCTCAAGAGCTCAATCCTGTCTCCAGGGCGGCAGGGCGCATCAATTTTCATCATGCGTTTCTCGCTTTAAGTAATTGCTGACTTACTTATAGCGTCACGCGACTTGGGATGCGGCAGGCGTGTGCTGGGTGATCTCGAGGACAGGGACGGCGGCGGCACGGCTCTTTGCGATCATATCCTTGGTGCCGGCACCACCTGGGAATGCGATCACGAGGGTAGGGCGGCCGATACGCAGCATCTTGGCATTGCGCACTGGTCCAGCCAGGCTGCCATAGAGGTCCCATTCAGCCTCGACCTCGGCAAATAGCACGTCTCGGCTACTTGCCCACTGGACAGCCAGTGTATCGGCTCCTGCGGCCGCGCCAGCGATAAGGAGGGAGGGTCTGGCGCCATAATAGGCGCAGATCGTGTCGAGCACGAAAAACAGGTGTTGGCGATCGTGGTAATCACGACCGCCGCACACGAGGATCCGATCAATAATCGTGGTCATAGAAGACCGTCATAACGCGCACGGTCTGCTTGGGGTCCGCCGGGTCTTCCGATCCGTGCTGCATGTCCGGAGCGTAATAGTCGATCTTGAAGAAGACCTTCTCACCTTCAAATTCGACCGCGCCGAAGTCGTGCTCGTTATAAGGGTCATTGTCGTCGTTGAAATCCTTGAAGGCGTTGATCGCAGCCAACACCTTCTCGGTCGCTTCCTGATCTTCACGCAGGCGCTCAGCCAGATCACCCATGATCGAGATGCGGCCGCCTGGCAGGGAGCGGTCACGCAGCATGTCGTTGAGCTGGCGAATCTTGGCCGTGCGCACTTCTGGTTCGAGCTTGGGCATTACAGTTCGGCTCCTCTCTGAATTTCCAGTGACGCCAGCTCGTCGCAGCGGTTGTTGAACTCATTCATGGCGTGACCCTTCGTCCACTCAAATTTGAGGATATGGATGCGCGTGAGCTTGTAGAGACTCTCCCAGAGGTCCTGGTTCTTCACCGGCTCTCCGTTGCGCAACTTCCAGCCCTTGTTGCGCCAGCCGGTCATCCATCCAGAGCCGTCCACGAGATAGCGACTGTCGGTGATTAGAGTGACGCGGCAGGGCTCCGTGAGGCTTTCGAGCGCGCGAACCGCGGCCTTGAGCTCCATCCGATTGTTGGTCGTCTGATACTCGTGGCCGGAGATTTCCTTCAACACGCTACCGAACATGAGGATGGCAGCCCAGCCACCGATGCCAGGATTAGGCTTGCATCCGCCATCGGTGTAGATGCGGACCTCTTTCATAGTAAGTCCTTACTTATTGCTTGGAGCGAACGAAAAGACCGATCGTGAGGACGAAAATCGCCACGAAGATTAGGGCCAGGACGTTCTGGGTTGTCGTTGGCTGGACCATCATTGGCTCAGCGAACTCGCGCCAGGCTGCCCAAATGGCAGGATCGCCGACGACATACTTTTCGTTGAAATGCGGATTGGGGTTCATGACGACCTCAGATGGTCGACGGCTGGGAGCCGCCGACCCGTTGACGATTAGGCGGGGATGATCGCGTCGAGACGCTTGAACAGGAGCGAATCCGGGTTCTGCGTCAGCGTCTGGCCGGTGCGCGAAGCGAGCTTGACGGCGCTGAACAGGTTCATGATCTGACCAGCCTGCGAGCTTGCAGTGCCGACGTCATAACCCTCAGTCGCAGTACGAGCGCCAGGCGCACGATAGGCAGCGACCAGCTCGGCCGATGTGAACGTGGTCTTTTCGCGCAGCAGGGCGAAAGCGATGGTCACGTAGCGCGACGGTTCCTTGCCCACGCTGATCGCGGTGAACAGGTTGTCGAACTTCTCGGCCACCTTCTTCTGCGTCGGACGCAGCGCTTCGGTTGCAGCACGGTTGGCGCTCAGATCGGAGATCGAGGCGGGATCACCTTCGAGGACGAAGAACTCGTCTGCGACCGAGCTAATGTCACGCGGAACACGCGCAACGCCGGACGATGCAGCGCGAGTGCGCTTCTTGGGCTCAGGCGGGGTCGCTTCGGGATCGGCTGCGATGGACTTCGCGGAGCCATAAAGCTCGGCCTTGTCCAGCTCGAACTCAAGGGCAGCCAGGCCGGCTTCCTCATCCACTTCCGCGACAGGCTCAGCTTCGGGCTCGACAGTGCCCTCGGCGGCAGCGACCAGCTCGGCTTCGAGCGCCAGATCACCAAGACCGGTATCTGCACCGTCGTCCTCAGTCGGCGCCGGCTCGATCAGATCCTGAAGGCTCTGGAGAGTTTCGTCCTCTTCGGCGCCTTCATACTTCACTTCCTGATCGCCCAGAGGCAGATCGCCCAGAAGTGCTTCGAGTTCAGAGTGGTCGTTGCTCATGTGGATCGCAGTCATTTTGTGGCTCCTAAGTCGCTGTGCGATTGTTTCGTTGCTGATGTTTGCAATATACGACACAGCGACTTGGGATGCGGCTGGATAGCGGCGGGTTATGCGGCAGGGAGACTGATGTAGCCCCAGTCCAATGCGCGCTGGATCGCCTCGATATTGACGGTGACGTCATAGTCCGCGGCGTGTGCCTTACTGGCGTCGTATTCGATGCCCGCGGCGAAACACAGCTCACCCAGGTTGGGTATCTTTCCGTCCGGCGTTGCCCACTGACCGGTCTTCATCGAGTCGATTGTCGGCTTGACCGGCAGAGGTGGCATACCGGCTGCGGCGAACTCCTGGTTGAGGAACGGCAGGTCGAAGTCGTCAATGTTGTGGCCGGCGTAAATGTCGGCGGCAGACATGAACGACCAAATGTCGCCGGCAACCAGCTTGAACACCGGAGAGCCAACCAGCATCGGCAGCGAAATACCGTGGACGCGCTCTGCATCCGCGGCGATCGTGCGCTCTGGGTGGATGCGCGTGTAATAGTCCTTGATCTTCTTCCCGCCCTGCCAGTGGCAGCCGTAAAATTCGATGATCTTGTGGTCTGCGGAGAGCTTGCCGGTCGTTTCGGTATCGAACGCGCAGATGATTGGGTCAGCCATTTTTCACCTTGTAGAGGTCGCCTTCCGAGAGCCCGCCGTGCTTCTTGATCACGTCGAGGATTTCCCAGAAGCGTGGGTTGGGGTCCTGGGGTGACTTGCGCTCATGGCGCTCGTATTCCTTCCAGAACAGTTCATTGAGTTCGTCCGCGCAGGCTTTGGTTTTCGCCTGGCTCGAGAAGATGATCTGGACGTCCGGATAGAGCTCCTGGTTGACGAAGCGCACGATATCGCCGGCGCGCTTGCACAGGCGCCAGGTGCCGTCCTCGTCTTTGCGCGCAGCGAAGGCCATCAGAATGGGATCTCCGCCTTATATAGCACCGGACGTATTGCTGGGTTTATCTCGACCAGATGAACGTCATGCTCGTCGCCCCTCTGGGTAACTATGAACAGCCGACCAAAGAACGTGCGATAGAGGGTGCCAAACCAAGCGCCGTTCATAACGTAAAAGCTAAAACTGCCGTCTCCGTTTCTATGCTGTAGCTCGCAGTGGATTCTCTTTTCACCAGCACGCGCGCCCAGCCAGATGGTTTGACCGACCTCGAGCTGTGAAAACTTGGGTCTATACATGCTGCCAGGTCCTTCCAGCCCTGATCGATGCGATGGTCGCTTTGCTCACGCCATATTGCGTAGCCAGGACGTCAGTGGGGTCCGGCGCCGCGCGGATCGCGACAACATCGTCGGCCGTGAGCTTGGCGTTGCTGTTCGCGCTGCCTCGACCCGACTTGAGGCCGGTGCGATGCGCGTGTTTCTCGTTGTCCTCACCCGACGACCATTCGAGGTTGGAGAGCGCGTTGTTCTCCTTGTTGCCGTCGATATGATTGACCTGGGGCAGATTGAGCGGGTTCGGAAGGAAGCGGAGCGCGACGACGCGGTTGACGAGCACCGACTTCGTGATGCCCTTCCACGTAAGGTTGAAATAGACCCGACCCGACTTCTTGTGGATCTGGTACTTGACCGCGCGATACTCGTTGGACAGCAGGTTTCCCTGCTTGTCAGCCTTCACGCAGCGGATGATGCCGCCGTCCACGCCCACCTTGATGTAGCGCGAGACGATTGCGTCCTGAATCCAACTATCCTTGTCGAACTTCTCGCTCACTTGCGGAAACCCTTCCGCGAGTTGAACTCGTGCGACTTCGGGGTCACCTTGTCGACAAACTTGACCAGGCGCAGCGCGGACAGCACGCCGAGCACCTTGTAGGAGATCACGTCAGACCGGTTGATCAGGACCTCACCACATTCCGGACAGCACGCGCCGGCATCGCCGAAGCGCAGCGGCGACGTGGTGACGGCCGTGAAATTGCAGTCGGTGTTGTCGCACTGGATGGTGATCTTACGCATTGGAAAGCTCCGCTCGCAGTTCCTTGTCCAGAGCGACCAGGAGATCGGTCACGTCACGAGGAACAATGCCGGTTGTGGTTGTGTAGAGAGCCGACACCACGAGAAAGAGTTCGCGGGCGGAGATGATGTTCTTCTGGCGCTTACCGACCCAGTGATCGAGCGTCTCGGTCGTCTTGCGGCCGAGCGTTTCAGCGTATGTCGGCCAATTGTCTTGCTGGTTCTCGCTCACGCTTGCCTCGTTAGATAAATACTGACTTACTTATAGCGTGAGCGAGATTGGGATGCGGGAGGGTTCGAGCGGTTAGAACTGGGAATACATTTCCTGGGACGACAGCTTCCGCGAACCCATCGGCAGCTTGTACTGGTGCCAGCGTTCCGGCAGCTCGGCATATTCCTCGCGAACCGTCACCAGCTCTTCAAAGCGGCGCAGGAAGAGCATCTTGGCCTGGTAGGGCTGGAGCATCTTGATTTCGTAGGGTGCGACGTTTCGGTCGTCATGCAGTCGACCCGACGACCATTCGAGGCGCTCGTCACGCACAAGGATCTGATTGTACTCGGCAGCAGCGACCGCTTCATCAGCGATCTTGACCGCAGCAGGGTAGGGGTAGCGCAGACCGAATGCCTCAGCCTGGACCGCTTCAATCCGGCGCTCGACGTTGGTGAAGGGCTCCTTGAACTCCGGCGAGTACTTGAGCGGACGAATGAGATCGCCAATCGAGAACTCGGAGCCGTCGTGCAGCAGGGCTTCGAGCGCGTATTCCGGCTGATTAAGCTCCGTCTCGACATACCAAGACACGATCACGGAATGCTCGGACACGGCATAGAGAATGCGGTCCTCGAACTCCTTGTGCTGCGTGGCGCCGTTGAAGCGGCCCTGGCAGGACAGGTGATGCGCGATGGATTCGATGCAGGTGTCCTCGGGACGCGGATCGAAGGGGAAGTATTTGTGGCCGTAGGCGGTGTGCTGGTAATTACCAGCACGACCGGTTTCGACCTGCACAATATCATGTGGATGCATTCAGCGGCTCCGCAGATTTTGAATGGTGAGAAGTGAGACGGCCAGGGAGCGGTCGTATTGGATCTCGGAGAGCTCCAGCAGCTCGGCGGCTGCCTTTACGAAGCTCTCCATGCTTGGACCCATTCCGACGTCTGGATTGGCGTCGTCGCGGTACTTGAGTTGTTGCGCCACGACGACGACGGCCTTTGTCTCGAACGGTATTTTCGCCAAAGTAACCTCTTACTTACTCGGGTTGGCGTCGAAGAGCTTGCGCATGGTCTTGCGACACATTTTCAGCTCGTCGGCGATGAAGCGCATCGATTTGCCCTCGTCGCGCATCTTGAGCGCCTTCTGGTCACGCTCGGACAGGCTAGACGGCGCAGCGGCGGGCGCTGGCCGGGTTTTAGCGACCTTTTGAGTCTTCGGCGCTGCCTTCGGCTTAGGGGCCTCAGCGGGCTTCTCTGCGGGTTCGCTGATCGCGGCCGACATATCGCCGGAGAGAGCAGCCATCTTGATCTTGTTGACCTTCTTGATGGCGTCTTCCGGCACCACGCCGTCGGACGTGCGCTGGGTGATGATCTTGGTTTCCGCAACGCCCTTCGTATCGGGTGTGGCGGGAGCGGCCGCCTCTTCACCGTAGCCTGGCTCGTAGGCGATCTTAATGTCGCCGCCATAGGCAGCACCGATCGTCACAGTCTCGGTCTTCTGCGCGTGATTGCCGCGGAGAACTTGAGTGAGGATACGAGCGGCTTCGCTGTCGCCGGTGAGCGCCTGTCTGCTCGCCATCAGGCGAACGGCTTCTTCGGTCAGCTCGGCGACGATCAGATACCCGCAAGCGCGCATCTTGGCGGCTTCGTACTGGGGAACAGCGATCACGTCTTCCGGGGCGACCTTTACGAGCGTGATGGCGTTGCCGGCATACATGAAGCCGGCGACGTAATCGCGGCGTGCGACATGCAGACCAGTGCTACAAGCCTGACGACGATTATCGTCCACGAGCTTTTCGTCCATCGTGACGAAACTGCCCACGCGCTGCGGCACATTCCTGCTGTGCGGATCAACGAAGGGGAAGCCCTTCTGCTTCTCGTGGCGACACAGGATCTTGTAGCCGACGATGCAGCCATCATCAGCAATCGGAAGATCGCCCTTTTCCATGAACAGCAGCAGTTCATCGACCGAGTGCTTGCGCTTGGAGGCAACAGCAGCGATGCGGTCCATGAACTTCTGGAAGCCGGGGAAGCTCTCGCCATAGGCGGCTTCAATGATCTGGCTTTCCAGCAGCTCGGTGCCTTCAATCTCGACGCCGTTGACGACAGCGACCAGGGTTTCGCCATGAGTGATGCCCAGGATCGCGGACTGGCGCCTGCCAAAGAGCGAGTGAACCTGCTCCAGCTTGCGCTTGAAGAACTTGATCAGTCCACCGGACTTCTTCTCGATCTTGTCGAGGATCGAATAGTCGTCCAGGTCGATGATGACCGGCTGTTTGCGCGCCAGTGCCGGCGACACGGTGTCGATGATGGTCTTGATGCGGAAATCTCCGGCATCGATCTGCTTTTGGGTGCCGTCCTTGAGGAACAGCAGCGCGCCGCGCTGATTGATAACGGCGCCTACAACTTCGATTTTACTCATTGGTGTCTGCCTTGAAGCGGTTGGAGAGAGTACGGGTAGTCTTGATCAACTCCATGAGCTGATCGTCACGCAGGCGGTGCAGCGATCCGGAGGAGAGCAGGTTCAAAAAGTCCAGGTCGGGATCCGTGCCGGTCTTTAGCTTGAAGATGGATCGACGCAGCAGCTTGGCTTCGTAGCTGGTGTAGTAGCTACGAGCGATCGTCCGGAAGAAGCCGTAGTAAGGCTCCAACTTCTCCCTGGCGATTTTGGTCGGAAACAGGCTCCGCAGCAGATCGACATTGCGGTTCATGACCGTGCTCATGGCCGACGTCAGATGGACCGTGTCGTAGTACGGACCCATCTTGAAGCCGTAGGAATTGATCATGTAGGCGAGCGCCTTGTCCTTCTTGACCCGCTTCCTGAAGATTTCCGGGGCTGCCTGGTAGGCCGCCTTTGCGCCTTTCTTGCTCAGCGCATCCGCGGCAGCGAAGGAGGTAACGATCGCCGTCTCGGCGAGCATCTCCGGCGCCATGAAGCGGATCATTTCGAGCCATTCAGGCGTGACGATCCGGCCTTCTTTGGTGATCGTCTCGACAAAGTATTTCGGCTCAAAGAGCTGGCGCTTGTAGTCGTCGGGACCGACCGTGAGCAGCTCAAGGGCGCTGACATAGCCCGTCTTCTTAGTGACGGTGTTGTAGTTGATCGTCCTCTTGCGCTCGGTCAGGCTCTTTCGGCGCTCGATCACATCGACGGTGTAGCCGAGCTTTTCTGCGCCTTCCTTGAACTCCTGGAACTTCTCGGCCGGTATTGCCTGTGCAGAGATTGCCAGTGTCTTGGAGTGGTAGCCGATGCTTTCCCGCAGATCGCTTATGGTCGGATAAACGTAAATGATCTTGATGGCATCGCCAGCGTTGCGGATCGTGAGCTTGCGGTCCATGTACTGAACGCGCAGATCGCCGAGCAGGTCGAGCTTGTTCATGAACCGAGCCAGAAGGCGGTGATCAAGCGACATGGTGTCGTATTTATAGGCGTGACGACCCAGACCCTTGACGTGATGGCGCAGCAGAGCACCGATGGTCTTCTTGGAGAGGCGACCAAAATGCGAGGCGAGAGCCAGGCGCATCGTGCTGACCTCGAAGATGAAGTCGTCGCTGGTCCGCGGCTGCCAGTTGTAGGACATGTCGCGCGCCAGTCTGTGCAGTGTGGTGTCGGTCGGCGCTTCGCCCTTCTTGAAGATGCTCTTGAGGCTGCGCAGAGACGGCGGCCGGCTGATAGTCTTGACCGTGCGATCCAGGAGCTGAGCCAGATAGGTATCCGTCTCGTCAGTGTAGTTGAGGGATTCGCGCGAGGGCGTGATGGCGACAGCACCGGCGTCAGCCAGCAGCACGAATACGGCGTCGTTATAGAGGGCGCTAGAGAGCGCGTCATACGAGTTGGCGTAAGCGGGGCGGCGCGTCAGCGGATAGACCACATTACCGACCTTGACGATGATCGGGTCGTCAAAATCCTGACGGTGAGACAAGTTGTGGCGCGTCATGCAGAACTTGGCTTCTGCCTTCTCGAACTGGGCGCGAGGAAGCTCCCTTTCGTTCAGCGTTGCCGGAATATCGCCCCAATAGACGACCTGCTTGATGTAGCCGTCCAGCTCGCGCTTGTTCTGGTAGGTGATCGGCACATTCACGATGATGCCGGTATCGTCGCACGGATAGGAGGCCATCTCCTTGAGGCTCGGACGCCCACCCACTTCCGGATCACTCTTGATCGCGGTGTAGATTGTGCGCTCGCCGTCGTCTGCATGACACGAGGAAACGGTGAAGAAGTCAGTGAAGGACCAGGGCGACTTGGCGCCAAGACCGAAGCCGCCGGTCTGACGCTTGTCCTTCTTCTTGGTCGAGCCGCCGTAGGTCGTGTAGATGGGACCGATGGTCGCTTTGGACAGACCGTTGCCGACGTCGGTGACAATGAACGCTTCGTCGGTCAGCTCGATCTTGACCGGCATATCGGTCTTTCCTGCCGCGATATGCGCATCCCAGGCGTTGCAAATGACCTCGCGCACCATTGCGAGGGTCGGATTAGAATAGATGCCGGCCGACAGAATGCCGATGAACTCGACGCTATCTGAGATCGTCGCTGCGTGAGCAACACCGCCGCCAATGACAGCGTTCGTGGTGAGCTCTCCAAGCTGAGTGACTTGCATTTCGTTTGCCTCAATAAGTAATCGCTTAATTATCTATAGCGACTTCTGATTTGGGATGCGGCTGGTGTCTGGCGGGTTGCTGAGAATGAAAGGCGGCGCCTGATCTAGCAGACGCCGCCTTGCCAGGAGAGAAAGGACAAAAACTCCTGGCAATTGATGTTGGACACGCTCTTCGGTCCTGGGGAAGAGGAGCGACAGTCGGCACTCGTGGCCTTCACTGCATCGCGTTTAGAGCGTGTCCAATTCGCTTAGTTGACGACGCTGGCGCCCAACTTGCCGAGAATGTCGGCCAGATCGGAGGGGTTCTCTGCAACCCCCAGCGGCATGACGTTCACGGTGCGGCCGCCGACGGTCAGCTGCTGCGGTCCGCCATCAGGGGTCAGGGTGCCGTTGGCAATCGCGTTCTGCAGGGCAGCGCCGAGAGCTTCGGGGTCGAGCGGAGCTTCCGCGGCGGTATCGCCTTCATCGCCGTCGAAGTAGTCCACGTTTTCTTCGTCGGTGCCGCACATGCCGCAGACGCAGACGTTGGAGTAGGTCTTGTAGTCACCGGACTTCATCGTGCGGGTGATTTCGGCGAACTCGCCAAGACCGGCGACGGCATCAGCGATCAGGTCCTCAACCTCGTCGATGGTGAGCGTCAGGTCGGCGGTCAGCTCGATTTCCTCAAGCGGGCCACGAAGCGCTTCGCCGCCGGCCATCACGGTGCGCAGCAGGTCGAGCTGGGTGCCAAGGCTGGTTTCGAGCGTCTTGCGCAGACCGGCGAGGCGGGCATACGCATTTTCCAGATCGGCCTTTTCGGCCTCACGGATAGCTTCCGCCTTAGCGGCCTGGGCGGCTGCTTCTGCTTCGATGCGGGCGGTGATCTGCGAAAGGGTCGTCATGTCTGTTTTTCCTTAGAAATCTCGTAAGTGTTTACTTACTGACTTGCTTATAGCGTGTTGCTGTTTGGGATGCGGGAGGGTTGTGAAAGAAATTAGAGGATGCCGAAGGCGCACAGGCCGACGATCAGGAAGCCGAGGCCGATGGTCCAGAAATACGGGGTGTTGAGCCCTGCCAGAACCGACGAGATACGCAGGTTCTTGTATTCGTGCCACTGCTCGCTGCCATCGGGGAACTCGACGCGGTAAAGCTCGGTCGGCTCCTTGGCGTCGTTCCAGACGGTGTAGTCGGTAACGCGGCCCCATTCGCCGGTGCCGGCGACGGTGACAGGCTGGTTATCTTCAAAGATGCGCATAGGTGCCCCTTTCAATGGACGTTGAGATTGTGGTTTCGGTGTTCTTCGGCCGCGCGCAGAATATGCGAAAGGAAGGTGTGACCTTGATCCACTCGCTCGTCGAAGTCGGTGCTGTCGTAATGGACGATCTTGCACCGGCGGTTCACGCGCAGAGCCAGGCCTTCCATCACCAGCTGGGAGTGGAGCTGAAAGGCGGGGTTGTAGGGCGAGCTGGTAGGCACGACCTCGTAGTGTGGCAGCGGCCGGCAGATCATGGCAGCCAGGAAACGGCTGTTCATAACCGTCACGCAGGTGTCCACGTATTCGACAACCTGCTGCTGGAGTTCCTCGTCGGTCGTCAGATGCGACTGCATGTGGAACTCGGCGAGCAGGTAGCCGGCCATATCGATGGGTGTGCGGTCGACAATGACCGGACCCTCGATCTGCTCCACCTGGCCCACGAAATCGATAAGCAGGTGCTGCTGGAGCATGACGCGCTGGCGCAGCGACATGGGAGCGACCGGATCAATGCCGATGGCTTTGGCCGACTCGCTGATCGAGGTCTGGTGGAAGGTGAAGTTGAAATCTTCCGCCAGACGCCGAGCCAGAGTGGTCTTGCCGGTTCGCGATGCGCCGATAAGACCAATGATCATTGCTTGCCGGTGCTTCCAAAGCCGCCTTCGCCACGATCGGCGACGGACAGTTCATCGGCTTCTTCAAACTCGACCTGGACGACAGGTGCCACGACCAGCTGAGCGATGCGTTCGCCAGGCTCGACCGTATAGGCAGTGATGCCGGAGTTGTGCAGGATCACGCCGATGGCGCCGCGGTAATCGCTGTCGATGGTGCCAGGCGAGTTGAGCACGGACAGACCAGCCTTGAGCGCAAGACCCGAGCGAGAGCGAACCTGGGCCTCGAAGCCTTCCGGCAGCTCGATGGCGATACCGGTCGAGACTAGACCACGGCTCTTGGGCGGAATGGTCACGCTCTCAATCGAGCGTAGATCGGCGCCGGCCGCACCAGCGGTTGCATAGGTGGGGACCTCAGCGTTGGGGTCCATCTTGAGGAATTTGATCTTCATGGTGTTTCCTGTGGTTAGAAGGAGAAGGCGTGCTTGAGCAGGCGCTGAACCTCGCGGTCGATGGCTTCGAGAGCCGCTACCTGCGCGTCTGCTTCGGATTTGAAAGGACCGTGCCAGGTCTGTTGGTTGTCGACGGACAGCTCCCACTCGCCAGCGTCATTCTGGCGAGTGTGGACTACGGCTGTGTCGCGGTTCTTGAGTTCGACCGGGCTCAATTGAACCTCACCGTCGTTCCCTTGAAGAAGCCGCTGCACAGAGCACCGGAGACTTCCTCGCCATTGACGCCGACGGCTTTGAACGCGGTCTTGAACGTGTCGTCCTCGCTGCAATCGAACCAGGCGTAGCCGCCCAGCTCGACATTGGTCATACCCATCGACTCCAGGAGCCGGACGTTCTTGTCGCTGGTGTCAGTGCAGCCGGCGAGGAGCAGCGCTACCGCTGCGAGTGCGAGAACCTTCTTCATGCGACATACTCGTTAGGGGTTAGCTTGCGCTGCTGGATCCAGCCGGTGAAATTGCCGTGCAGGTGGGGATTGTCCCAATCCTGGCCGTGCGACATGACAATGAAGTCGCCGGACGCCGTTTCCTTGCGCACCTGGTAGATGCTCTTGGTGTCCGGCGTGGCCTGGTGCTCGATGGGAGAAGCGTGAACCGGCTGATCCTCGATCAGACGCTTGTAGCGGTTCAGTTCAGCCTCAAAGCTGGCGTCACCATCGAACGGCTTGTAGGTCAGACGGGCGCAACGTGCGGCGCTGATCTTCTTGAGCAGTTCGATAATCTCGGGACCCGTCGGTTCGTCGCGAGTGATCCGACCGACCTTGAGGAACAGGCGAGCCAGCTCCCAGTCTTCCAGCTCGATGTAAGGCAGGTGCCACTGACCAGGCTGCAAGCGCATCGGCGCCGACTGATCGATTGCAGTGCGGATAGCCTGCGCGATCATCTGGATTTCGGGCTGTGCGGCTTCGTGATCGCGCAGAGCCAGATAGTTGTTCCAGTCGGTCGAGGTCACGAGGACGTCGATATAGCCGAACCATTCGAGCGGACGGTTTGCCCATTGCTTATGAACACCGAGAGCGTTGAGCTCCTGCACGCCCTGGACGGTCTGGGCAGCCATGCGGCGCCAGATTTCCTCTGCCTTTGCAAAGTCTTCCGGCAAGAACTCTTCGGTAGCCATCATGCCAGGCTTGTTCTTGAGGAAGTGCGGCACATACGGGTTCTGCGCTTCGGCAAGAAGCGTGACGACCGGGACTGCGCGAGACGAGCGACCGTTGCGCGAGAAAACGCGGTGGGTCAGAAAGTCGGAGTGGATCATGCGCGGTTGACGGAACTGAACAGTGATCAGGCGCACGCCTTCTGGACTGATCGAGTCAGCGATGATCTTGACCTTGGGGTCAAATGTGAGGGCGAGTTTGGTCATGGCGCCTGGATGCGTTCCGAGACTTTGAGGAGGATGGCGGGGAAGTCGTTGTAGCTTTCGCTGCGAACTTCGCCCTCGAAATAGCCGGCCAGGGTGATCATTTCCCGGTAGCTCAGACCCTGGATCAGGCCGGCGATGGTCTTGAGCTTGCTGCGGGTGTCCTGGACTTGCTGGTCAGGACGAATGCGGCGGCTGTTGTAGGGGTCCTCGACTTGCTTGCTGGGCATCAGAGGAAGTCCTGCACGAAGTCGTAGAGGCGCTGGGACAGGATCGTGGCCTCGTGGCGCTTCTTGGCGTCGTCGGCATCTGGCAGCAGCGTTGAGATGATGGTTTCGGCCAGCTCGAAGGCGTCGGCTTCGCAATCTTGAAGGGAAACCTTAAGGTCCTTGAGTTCGCGTTCGGCGCTGCGGGCGCGCTCGACGTAACCGGAATTGGCCTTGAGCAGTTCGCGCTCACGACGCTGGTGATAGGTCAAGCTGACCATTTGCTTTTCGCTCATGTGAACTCCAGAGCTTAGTAAGTGTTTACTTATGTGCATATAGCAGCGATGCACAGGGGTTGCAGAGAAAGAGAGGCGCCGTAGCGCCTCCCGTCAGAAGTCTTCCAGCGTCGGAAGGTAGTCGTTGACCAGCTGGTCGGCGCCGCCGATATGCTGCTCGCCGTGCCAGACCTGCGGGAAGGTGCGGAAGCCGGCCTCGACAAAGGCAGCGATGCCTTCCGGGGTGTCGCGCAGGTCTTCCTCATAGGCGAAGCCGCGAACCGTCAGGGCCTGCTTGGCGCGTGTGCAAGCCGGACAACCCGGCTTGCTGATGATCTTGAAAGTATCCATTTACTTACGTTCCTTATGCCTCGCAGGCCACGCAGGCTTCGCGAGCCAGCTTCTGCGACGGGTTTTCGCCGTTCCGGTAGTAGAGCGACTTCAAACCGCCCTTGTGCGCCATCTTGATGAGGTCGACGTCCTCTTTCATGGTCGCATCGAGCGGCAGCACGATGTTGAGGGACTGACCCTGGTCGATATAGACCTGGCGATCGATAGCCTGCTGGACGATGGCCTTCTGGCTAATGTCGATCCAAGGCTTGAAGACGTCCTTCTCGCGCTGGGTCAGCCAGTCCAGGTGATCGACACGACCGCCGGCACGCATGACGCTTTCCCACATTGCCGGGGTGTCCTTGCCGCGCTTCTGCGCCAGCTCGACAAAGAAGGGGTTGTACTGCGTGAACACGCCCTTGGCATTGTCGTTCTCGAAGATGACTGCTTCCCACGGCTCGATGGACTTCGAGACGGTGCCGCAGATGATCGAGGAGCTTTGGGTCGGCGCAATCGCGTTGACCGTCGCATTGCGATAGCCAGTGCCTTCCATGCCCTCCGGCTCACCGAAGATGCGAGCCAGATCACGCGAGGCTGCCAATGACTCTTCCTGGATATAGGCGAAGATTTCGTTGTTCAGCTCGAACGCTTCGGGCGACTCGAACGGGATCAGCCGAGACTGCAACATGCTGTGGTAGCCAAGCACGCCCAGGCCGAGCGCACGCCAGCGTTTCGCCGATGCGTGAGCGTGATCCATGAACGACATGTTCGCAGTCTTGGCGATGTAATCGGACATGACCGCGTCGAGGTAGTAGAGCACTTCACGGATGAAGTTGGTGCCCTTCCACTCGTGGTAGAACAGCAGGTTCACGCTCGACAGGTTGCACACGAAGCTCTCATAGGGCGTCGAAGGCAGCATGATCTCGGTGCAGAGGTTCGACGCCAGCACCTTGAGGCCGGCGCGCTTGAACCAGGGTGCCAGATTGCGGTTGGCATTGCCCGGGAAGAAGATGAACGGACGGCCGGTTTCACGACGCTTGTTGCGGATCTTCGCCATCAGGTTGCGATTGCGCGAACCCTTCGGGTCAGTTTCCAGGCTCTCCATGAACTCGTCGGTCAGATTGACCGCGAAATCGAGATGCTGGATCGGGTGATGCACGCCGCCGGTCGTGGAGCGCATGAGCAGCCAGTCGTCAATGTCGGCATGATCCACGTCCAGATAGACGCAGCACGAGCCGCGACGGACGTTCGATTGCGAAATGACGGTGATGTATTCCTGCACGAGGCGCGCAAAGTGCGTCGGACCGTCAGAAGTGCCGCCAGAGGCAATCTTCGAGCCGAAGGGGCGCAGCTTGCCCATGTAGAGCGACGTGCCGGCGCCCTGTTGGGTCATTTTGCCGATCTCGGCCAGCTTGAAGAGGATGGAGTCGAGGCTGTCGTCCATCACCGAGCCATTACAGCTGATGGGCAGACCGCGGCCGGCGCCAAAGTTCGACCAGTTGGGCGAGGATGGCGAGAACCATCCACGCTTGACGCCAGTGCGCAGGGTAGGGAGCTTGAAGCCGAGAATGTCCTCGGCAGTGGTGATCATTTCGTCCAGGCGTTCGATCGCCAGGGTCTTGGTGTCACCGGACTTGGTGAGGTAGCCACGCGACAGGGTCTTGAGAGACTCCTTGCCGAGGTAGCTGTAATCCTCGCGGTTGGGGTCGATAGCAGTAAACATTTATTTAGGTCCGTTCTTGGGCAAAAATTTTAGAACTCGTCGTCGTCCGACTGGTCCGCTTGGGCGTAGGCCACGCTTTCGGAGTTGAAGAAGTCCACGCGCGCCGGCGCATACTGGCCCTCGACCATCCAGAAGGTTTCCTTGAGCATGTCGGCATCGACCGGAAGCAGCGGCTCGTAGCCGATACCGGTCAGGCTCTGATTGAGGCGGTCGGCGACATAGTTCTTGAGCAGTGCCGAATTGAGCTTCTCGCCCTCGTAGCCCTGCAGGATCCAGTCCACGAGGCCGCTTTCGGCCTGGAACGCCTCAAAACATTCTTCGCGCACCTTCGCTTCGAGGTCGGCGTCGAACAGCTCGGGATATTCGACGCGGAGCTTGTTGATCAGATACATGCCGGCCTGGGCGTGAATCTGTTCCTCGTTGCGGGTGTATTTGACCTGCTGCGCCGTATCCTTGAGCACCTGGCCGGAAGCCGTCTCGGTGTAGCGGTTGAAGTTCAAGATCACGTAGAACTGGCTGAACAGGCTGACGTTCTCGACAAAGAGCGTGAACAGGATCAGGCTGTAGACAAACTGCTGGCGCTTGTCCTTGTAGGTCCGCTCGGTGTGCTTATCGAGGTACTTCATGCGCCGCTGGAGCACTTCTGCGCTTTCGTTGTCGCGGAACAGGTGCATCAGGTTCAGGATGGCGAGCAGCTTCTCGTAGGCAGCGTTGTGGATCACTTCGATGTTCGCCATCGTGATGCCCAGGTCGCTGATCGAGGGATGCTGGAGGGTCTGACCGAGCAGAGCCCAAAATTCCTTCACGCGGATTTCGATCTGCGCGATGGCAACCAGAGTGCGCTGGAGAACGCCGCGCTGCTCGTTGCTCAGGACGTTGTAGTAGTCCTTCACGTCGCTGTCGAAATTGAATTTGTCGGCTGTCCAGTGGCCGTCATTCATGGCCTTGATGTACGGACGAACCTCGTCAGCATACTCATCCGGCCAGCGGGACTTGTTCTTCTCAAAAAGCATGGAATTTCCGAGTTATAAATTTGCTGGGATGGCTACTATAAGTAAGTGATTACTTACGCGCCACCCCAAAATGTAGTAGGTCAGGCTGCGTTTGCGCTTGACGCCTGATTGACGGCCTTGAGCAGGGTCAGGGTCTGTCGGAACGACGGCACATTGATGCCGGCGTGAGCGATCGCCACGGCGTCTGCCAGGTGTTCGTTCGCATGGGTAAAGGCGCCGGTTGCAGAACCACGAGCGCGCAGCCAGGGAGCGGCCGGATACTTCGTGGTCGCCCACTCGATCATCTCCTGCTTGCTGGCGGTGCGTGTGCCGACGGCAGCGAGCTTCGTCTCGGAAGGCGAGACTTCGACCAGGTTCTTGTTCAGCATGCCGGCGATGCCAGCATAGATGCCGATCACAGTGCCAAAGCCTAGGGCTGCATCATAGGACTGACCGCCGGACGGGACTTCCACAAAGACCGCAACGCAATCCTTGAGCAGCTCGGGAAGCTCCTGAGTGATCACGGTCGCGCGGTCGAGATTATCGGACGACTTGCGCACCTGCTTGGACTTCGACTTCTCGGTCGTGATCAGGCGAAGCTCGGTAGGAGTGAGCTCCAGTGTGTCGAGGTCCAGATCGAGGACCGCGACACCGAAATTGGACTTTGAGCCGTCCAGGGCTGCGATTTTAACTGATGCCATTAGAACGCTCCAAAGTCGTCCACGTCTTCGTAGTTCTTGAGCGCGGCTTCGGCTGCGCGCTTTTCAGCCTCTCGATGGTCAGACACGGCGGTCGTGACGAATTGGGTGATGAAGTTGGGGAGCTTCTCGATGGGCTGTTCGAGATTGGTCAGCTTGCTCAGCTCGGTCGAGAGCATGGGCAGATAGGTATCTGCCTTTTTGGCCTCGACCTCGAAGTGCTCGAAATCTCGCGCATCTTCCGGGCTCATAACGACGATCGCCTGCCCTTTGGCGCCGAAGTAAATATCCTTGAGCTGGTAGGAAATGTCGGTCGGCACCGGCTTCATCCGGTAGCTGCCATCCGCGCGCTTGATGTTGAACAGTGCGGTGCCTTCGAGCTGGAAGAAGACGGGTTCCGCCGCCTTCACCAGTTCAGCCATTTTGCTCTCGATGTACCTCTGTTCTTTCTTGGTCATCTGCATTTTGGGTTCCGTAAGTAAGGGTTCACTTACAATATAGCGCGATTACTCTGGGGCTGCTATCAGTCAGTGACCTCCTCGACAGTCGCCAACCCGCCATCCATCGTCACGATGATGGACTGCGAGCACCAGTCAGCCAGGTCGTTGTGGCTGATGATGAAGACCGAGCCGCGTTCTTTCGCCTTCTCCTGGAGAATATTCATCAGGCGCTCAAGACCGGCCTTGTCGATGGCGTCGTCAATCTCGTCGGCGATGAAAAGGCTGATCGGCTTGGTTGCGCGTGTGGCGACCAGGTCTTGCAGCGCCATTGCAGTTGCGAGCCGCACCTTGCGCTTCTCGCCGCCTGACAGACCGCCGAACTTGGCCGAGCCCTTCGTCTTGCTGACGTCGATGGCGAAACGCTCTTTGGCTTCACCCTTCGCGTTGTACTGGACCGTCGACCAGGTCGCTTCGATGTTCCCATCCGAGAGCGTCGTCAGATAGGAGGACGTCTGCGCGTTGAGGTATGGCGTGACCTCGTCAAGAATATGCGCGCGGACACCGGCCGGCGAGAACACCTTGACCACTTCGGCCTCGACCAGTGCCTGTTCTTCCAGGTCGGTCAGCTCCGCTTTCTTGGCGGCAATGTCGGCATTGAGGTTTTCGAGCTGGCGCTTGGCCGTCTCGATTGACGCCAGGAACGGGTTCACACCCTTGCTGATCGTCTCGATCTGGTCCTTGAGCGACTGAGCCACACGCAGCACCGATTCACGCTCGGACTTGAGCTGATTGTACTTCGCCTGTTCCTGCAGCAATCCGGCGCGCACAGTGGTGACGTGCGAAATGTCGGTCATGCCGGCAGAGTAGTCATGGAACGCCTTTTGTGCGTCCGCGAGCTCCTGCGAGATTTCCAGGATCTTCGCCTGCGTGTCGTCACGGTGCTTGCGCAGATCGGTCAGGCTCTTGTTGATCGATGCCTTCACATCGGCCATTTCAGCTTCTGTGAGTGGGCGGCCGCAAGAGGAACACGGGCAGCCAATCTGATGGTCGGCGTCTGCCAGACCCTTCTCGGCGTGCTTTATCTGGAGTTCGACCTGTTCCAGCTGGCGGCGCCAGGCCCTGAGATCGCCTTCCTTTTGAAGGACCTCACCGTGCAGCCTGCTGGCCGTCTTGCGCTCACCGTCGACCGCGGCAATCTTGGCATCTTCGGCGCTGATGGCTGCCGCCAACGTCGCTTCGTCCAGGATCGCGTTCATCTTGGTCATAAGGTCGCCGGCCTGCTTGATCGTGTCGCCGGCGCGGCTGCGCAAGTCAGCAATCTGCGTCTTCCGGTTCGTCTCGAAGTCGGCCGAGCTGCGCTTGTGGTTCTCGATTTCCTCTTTCTTGAAGCCGGCGCCGCGCTCCAGCGCTTCGATGAAGTTCTTGGTGCTGGAGGCTTGCGAGTTGATCAGCAGGACGTTCTCACGCGCCAGCTTGTAGGCTTCCTCGAGAACGGACGTGCCGGCAGCTTCCTCGATCAGGAGCTTGAGGTTCTTGTCCGTCATGGCCGGCAGGTCAGGCATCTGCTCCTGACCCGAATAGATCGAGGCGCGGAAGACAGAGTGGGAGCTGCCGACGATCTTGAGCACTTCCTCCTGCGTGAGCTTGTCAGTGCCCTTCGTGAGGTCCTTCTCGACAAAACCGTCGTCCATCGTCAGGCGCAGGGAGTTCTTGAACTCCTTGTGCTTGCGGTGTCGCGCAATCGTATAGACGCTGG
>Ga0160493_100214_pt1 | contig 23261 bp, 19 predicted proteins | sample DID2MG_2_FD_108262 | JGI IMG/M metagenome (GOLD analysis project Ga0160493, IMG submission 108262) | Enriched soil microbial communities from UW Madison campus, WI, USA - DID2878_E24_FP2 MG | ecosystem: Environmental > Terrestrial > Soil > Unclassified | place: USA: Madison, Wisconsin | collected... | reverse complement strand
GCAGCAGGGTGGACTTGCCGCAGGCATTGGCGCCCACGATGACGGTGAGCTTGCCTGCCGGCACGGTGAGATCGAGCGCGGAGACGATCCGGCGGTCGCCATAGCCGAGATCGAGGCCGGCGGCGAGGAGCTGGTGATTGGCGGACATGGCGAAGGCTCCGATCAGTTTACGCGGCCGGACCGGCCGGAGGCCATCAACAGCCATAGCAGGAACAGCGCGCCGCAGGCACCCGTGACGACGCCCACGGGCAATTGGGTATCGGGCAGCAGGTGCTGGGCGAGCAGGTCGGAGACCAGCATGACCAGCGCCCCCACCAGGCCGGCATGGAGGAAGCCCCGCCCTGCCCCTTTCAGCAGCGCGCGCGCCAGGGGACCGGAGACGAAGGCGACGAAGCCCACCGGGCCAACGGCGGCGGTGGCGAAAGCGGCAAAGCCCACGGCCACCAGCATCAGGCCCAGCCGGTTGATTTCCACCCTGGCCCCCAGCGCCCGCGCCGTGTCGTCGCCCAGTTCCATGGCGTCGAGGCCGCGCAGCAGCGCGATCATGGCGGGCACGAGCACCAGCATGGCCCCGCCCAGCACCACGATATCGCCGGGGCGCGACGCGTTGAGGCTGCCCACCAGCCAGGCCATGGCCTGCTGCACCTCGTTGAGCCGGGCGCGGGTGAAGAGATAGGAGATGATCGCGGCCAGCATGGCGGCCATGCCAATACCGATCAGCACGACGCGATAGGCGGTGACGCCATTGCGCCAGGCGAGGAGATAGATGGCAAGCGCGGTGAGCACCGCCCCGGCAAAGGCGCCCAGCGACACGGAAAGGCCGGACCAGCCCAGGATGATGATGGAGAACACGGCCGCCGCGCTGGCGCCATGGGCGATGCCGATAATATCGGGGCTGGCCAAGGGGTTACGGAGAAGAGTTTGGAAAATGATTCCGGCCAGCGCGAAGGCTGTGCCGGAGAGCAGCGCCAGAACGGCGCGCGGCAGGCGGACCTGGAGCACGATGAAGTCGATGCCGCGATCGGTAAGGCCGGTCAGGGGGGAGAAGAGCGAGCGGATGACCCCGTCGGCGGGCACGGGATAATCGCCCAGATAGAGCGCGGCGGCGAAGGCCAGGACCAGGGCGGCGATCAGCCCGCCGGCGACGACATGGCGGCGGGCGGCGGCCCGGCTGCGGGCGCGGCTGATGCGGCTGGTGTCGAGGGCGATGCTCATAGGGCGGCCAGTTTGCGACGGCGCACCAGCGCGATGAAGAAGGGGGCGCCGATAAAGGCGGTGACGATGCCGACCTGGACTTCGCCGGGAGGAGAGATGACGCGGCCGACGACATCGGCGCCGAGCAGCAGGATGGGAGCCATCACCATGGAATAAGGCAGGATCCAGCGATAGCCCGGCCCCGTCACGGCGCGGGCGACATGCGGCACGGTGAGCCCGACAAAGGCGATCGGGCCGGCGGCGGCCGTTGCCGCACCCGCCAGGATGACCGCGGCAAGGCCGGCCAGGCCGCGCGAGAGACCGATGCGCTGGCCCAGGGCGCGCGCCACGTCGTCGCCCATGGACAGCCCGTCCAGAAGCCGCGCCGTGGCGAGGGCCAGCACGGCGCCAGCAAGAAGGAAAGGAGCGACTTGCAGCACGATATCGATGGAACGCCCGGCCAGCGACCCCACCTGCCAGAACCGCACCTCGTCGAGCGTGCGCGGGCTGGTCAGCAGGATGGCGTTGATGACCGATTGCAGCACGGCGGTAATGGCCGCGCCGGCCAGGGCGAGTTTCACCGGCGTGGCGCCTTCTCGGCCCAGAGAAGCGACGGCATAGACCACCAGCATGGCGGCGCCCGCCCCTATGAAGGCGAGCCATACATAGGTGGAAAGCTGCGTCAGGCCGAAAAAGGCGACGCCGAGCACCACGGCCAGCGCCGCGCCGGCATTGATGCCGAGGATGGAGGGATCGGCAAGCGGATTGCGGGTGGCGCCCTGGAGCACCGCCCCGGCGAGCCCCAGGGCGGCGCCGACCAGCAGGCCGACTATGGTGCGCGGCAGCCGCAGGTCCCAGATGATGCGGTGTTCGGTGCTGGCCGGATCATAGGCCGTCAGCGCGCGCCATACGGTTTCGGCCGGAATGGCGCGGGCTCCCGTGGTCAACGACAGGAGCGCGATGGCCACCAGGGCCATGGCCAGCAGCAAGAGGCCCAGGCCGAGCCGGGCCGCCTTGCGTCCTCGATCCGAAACCGGAGCGGTCATCAGGGGACGAGATTGGGATCGGCGGCGTTGATGGCGGCGGTCAGCTTTTCGAGTTCGCCGGCATAGGCGCCGTAATTGCGCAGCCAGAACGCGGGCCAGTCCGTGACCTGGCCGGCGGCGGCGCCGGGATTGAGCGTCCAGGTCGGCTGCGCGAGCGCGGTCTGCAAGGTCGAGGCGGACCGATTGTCGACCAGGATCAGGTCGGCCGGGTACTTGTCGGCGTTCTCCCAGCTGACGGTCTCGAAATAATTGTTGCCGGCGGCATCGACGCCTTCGGGCGAAATGAGAACGAGGCCCCAGGACCGCAGGTCGAGAAGTTCGGCGGCCCCTGCGGGATCGGCGAAGTAGATGGCGTCGCTGCCGGCATAGACCGCTACGGCCTTGAGATCGGGCTTGGCAGCCGTGGCGGCCTGGAAGTCGGCCCGCGCCGCCTCGAATTCGGCCTTGCTGCGGGCAATGGCCTGATCGTCGAGATCGGCACCAAGGCTGGCGGCCAATGCTTCATAATCCTCGATCATGCCGACGATGGAATCGCTGGCCGCAACGCCGGTGAACGGCGCGAGCGGGGCCAGCGCGGCTTCGACATCCGCACCGCCGGACCAGGCGCCGCTGCGGTCCCACCATTCGCCGATGATCAGGTCGGGATCGAGCGCGGCCACTTTCTCGATATCGACATCGCTCCAGGCCGTCCCGACGATCTCGATGCCGGTCAAATCCAGGCCTGTGAGCGCCTTGGCGGCCTCTACCGGGCTGTCGGCATAGATGCCGACGGGGCGGATGCCGAGCGGGATAAGACCAGCGGCGGCATCCTGATGGGCCACGATGCGCGTCGGCATCGCGTCCAGCGTGATGGTCTCGCCATCGCCCCCGGTATAGCTCCAGGCCTGAGCGAAGCTGGGCAGCGCGGTTCCGGCAAGAAGGCAGAGCGCAAGGGCGGAGATGCGAAACATGGTGACGACCGTCAGGTTTTGGCTTTGCCGTTCCCTAGCGCCGGTAAGATGAGCGGTCAAGTCATGTTTTGAATGCGCAATCTCCCCTACCCAAACGACAAATCGCCGGGCAAGCCCGGCGATTTACTGAAACCTTGCAGGCGAGGAAAATCAGGCCGGTCGCCGGTACTGATAAATGCCCACATCGATGGAGCCCTCGGCAAAGCCAGCTTCGCAATAGGACAGATAATAGACCCATTTGCGGCGGAAATGCTCGTCATAACCAAGCGGCGCTATCATGGGCCAGCGTTCAAGGAAACGCTCGCGCCAGAGCCGGAGGGTCCGCGCATAGGACAGCCCGAAAGTCTCGACATTTTCCAGCACCAATCCAAAGCGCTCGCCAAATTCCTTCATGACTTGCTTGGTCAGCAGCATGCCGCCGGGGAAGATGTAGCGCTGGATGAAGTCGGGACCGGAGCGATAATGCTCGAAATCATCTTCGCGAATGGTGATCGCCTGGATGGCTGCCGTGCCGCCCGGCTTCAGCCGGTCGTGCAGCGTCTGGAAATAGCTCGGCCAATTGTCCTCGCCCACGGCCTCGATCATTTCGATGGAACCGATATGGTCGAATTGTCCCTGGGTGTGCCGGTAGTCCTCGAAGACCAGCTTGGCGTATTTATCGAGACCTTGCCGCTCCAGGCGTTCGAGGCCGAATTTCAATTGTTCGGCCGACAGCGTGATGCCGCGCAGATTGGCCTTGTAGTCCCGCGCGACGGTTTCGGCAAAGCCTCCCCAGCCGCAACCGATCTCCAGGACGGACGAGCCTTCCGTGATACCCGCCATATCCGCGACACGGTGATATTTGGCCAGTTGCGCTTCCTCGAGGCTCTGGTCGCCGGAGGAGAAAACCGCAGAGGAATAGGTCATCGAAGGATCGAGCCATTGGCCGTAAAAATCGTTGCCGAGATCATAGTGCTCGGCAATGTTCTTCTTGGACCCTTCCAGCGTATTCCGGCGCGACACATGATAATGCAGGTCCGAAGCGGCCTTGCGGAAAAAACCCTTATTGGCGTTGTCGAACATGTCCCGATTCTGCAGGAAGAAACGGAACAGCGCCGTCAGGTCATCGACCTCGATATCGCCGTTCATATAGGCCGCAGCGAAGCCCACCGTGCCGCGTTGCATGGCCTCGTTGATGACCTTGAAATTGTTCAGCCGCAGCGTGGTGTGCTCGCCGGTATTGCCCTGGCCCACAGTGCGGGTATGGCCATTGGGAAAAATGACGGTGAGCGAACCGTGCGAAGGCCGCCCGATCAGGCGAAAGCCAATGGCCTCCACCAGCCAGGAAGTGAAATGCGTCCAGGGAGAAACGTCTGCACGGGAATGTTCTACGGCAGTCTTGGTCATATGCGCCGCCAGGTCCAAAGTATCGCGTTACGAGGCGACCGGCCTATCGCTGTCGCCAAAATTCAGCGTCAGTGGCGTCTAACGTCAGGGGCGAAACACCCCGTCCGGTGACGTCGTATGAACACTTTAGCCGCGATGCACATAGATGCAAGCGGCTGTTTCAAGTGAAATGAGCGAACCGAAAACGGTTCAAGAAGCTATACGAAGGCGATGTCCGTCCGGATCCATGGCCCCGTCAGCGTGGCGGGCGGGCGATGTCCAGAAGACGGAACTGGACCTGCTCGCGGCCCTGGTAATGGTCCAGCGACAGCGAGCCGGCGAAATGCAGCGGCTGCTCACCATCGCGCATCAGGGTGTCGCCAAGGGCAGTTCCGGCCGCCCGGAACGCGACTGCCTTGAGCCTGGCGCCGTCATCGGAGGTCAGGCTGAAACTGATGTGGCCGCCCTTGCCGACGATCTGCGGATAACGGGCGCGGTGGGCCGGAAAGGCAAAGACCGGCGAGGGATTGCCCGAACCAAACGGCCCGGCCCGCTCGATACCGTGGAGCAAATCCAGGCTAGCCCCACGGGCCGTGAGCGCGGCATCGATCTTGAGCGCCGAGGCGGCCCGCGCCGCCCGGACGCTGGTGCCGAGTCGCTCCGCGAGGAAAGCCCGGAAAGTGCCGAGCTCGCCCGGACGCAGGGATACGCCGGCCGCCATGGCGTGGCCGCCTCCCTTTGCCAGGAGGCCGGTTTCGACCGCCTCAATGACCGCCGATCCGAGATCGACGCCGGGCATGGAACGGCCGGAGCCGGTGCCGGTGCCGTCGGGATTGAGGGCGATCGCGAAGCTGGGCCGCTCGAACCGCTCCCGCAACCGCGCGGCGACGAGTCCGACGACTCCGGGATGCCAATTGGCGGAGGCCAGGACAAGAACGGGCGGCCCCTCCCCTCCGCCGATCTCGGCTTCGGCGGCCGCACAGGCCTCCTCAACCGCCTCGACCTCGATGCGCTGACGCTCGCTGTTGAGCTCGTCCAGTCGGGCGGCAATGGCCATGGCCTCGTGCTCATCATCGAGCGCCAGCAGGCGCGTGCCGAGCGCCGCATCGCCGATACGTCCGCCGGCATTGATGCGCGGACCGATGAGAAAACCGAGATGGTAGGGATTGATCGGACCGTTGATGCGGGCGGCAAGGCCGAGAGCGGCCAGGCCGGGCCGATCACCACGACGGGCGATTTCGAGGCCGCGGACGACAAAGGCGCGGTTGAGCCCGATCAGCGGAACCACATCGCAGACGGTCGCCAGCGCGACCAGGTCGAGCAGTTTCAGCAAATCCGGCAGCCCGGTATCACCGCGCTGGCGCAGGACGCGGTTGACGGCGACGAGCACCATGAAGGTGACGCCTGCCGCGCAGAGATAGGACAGCCCGGAAATGTCGTCCGGTCGGTTGGGATTGACCAGCGCGGTAGCGGGCGGAAGCTCGTGGTCGGAAAGGTGATGATCGATGACCAGAACGTCGGCGCCGCGCTGGCGTGCTTGGGCGATGGGGCCGTCGCTGGTCGTGCCGCAGTCCAAGGTTATGATGAGGGTGGCGCCGGCATCGATCAGCTTGTCCATGGCGGCCACATTGGGGCCATAGCCTTCGAAGATGCGGTCGGGGATATGCACCTGCGGATCGAGGCCGAAATGGCGCAGATAGCGGGCCATCAAGGCGCAGGAGCAGGCACCATCGACGTCGTAATCCCCGAAAAGGGCGATGCGCTCGTTGTCCGTGATCGCGCGGGCCAGGCGATCGGCCAGCGCATCCATCGCGGTCAGAGCGGATGGGTCGGGCATGAGCGCGCGGATGGTTGGATCGAGCCAGGTTTCGGCGTCCTCGATGCCGACATTGCGACCCGCCAGGATACGGGAAAGAATATCGGAAATGCCCGCACGCTGGCCGATGGCCGTGGCATTGCGCGCTGCTGCGGCATCCAGACGATCCACCCAGGCACGGCCGGTGACGGATTGGGAGATGTCGAGAAAGGGGCGCGCGGTTTCGGGCATGCGCGAGCGTTAGGAGATTTTGTGGCTGGAGGGAAGGCCCCGAAGACGGGATCGGCCCAGCTAATCGCCAGGGCCGGCCCGCCAGACGGTTTCCTGGGTCAGATCGACATCCTGCACGATGACCTCGATATCGGGGTCGGCAAGGGCGCGCGCCTCGCCGATCGCCGCTTCGATGGCCTCCTCGCGCGATGAGAATGGCGCGGTAACGGTGCCCCTGAAGGTGAACTGCCAGGCACCGTCCCGCAGATAGACTATTACGTGCCGCTCGGCCATGTCCGTTCTCCGTCACCTGACAACGGAGCGGCCGAAAATACGTTCCTGCTCCGCGCGGAACCGCTAGCGGGCGTGACGGGCCTTTATCCAGCGCGTCGTCTGGCTCCAGCTCCGCATCACTACCGTGCTGGTTTCCACACTGTCCCGGCGCAGCCTCACACCGTCGACGAGCGAGCCGTCAGTGATACCCGTTGCCGAGAACAGGACGTCTCCCGAGGCCAGATCGGTAACGTCATAGATACGGTTCGGATCGGCAATGCCCATTTCCTTGGCGCGCATGCGCTTGTCGGGCGTATCCAGGATAAGCTTGCCCTGCATCTGCCCACCGATACAACGCAGAGCTGCGGCGGCGAGGACCCCTTCCGGCGCGCCGCCAGATCCGAGATAGATATCGACGCCGGTATCCTCGGTATTGACCGCGTGGATGACCCCGGCGATGTCACCGTCGCTCAGCAGCTTCACCGGCACGCCGGCAGTTCGCAATTCCTCCAGCAGCCCGGCATGGCGCGGCCGGTCCAGCACGATGGCGGTGATTTCCGAGACGGGAACGCCCTTGGCTCGAGCCAGCGATTTTACGTTTTCGGTGGCCGACCACTCGATATGCACCACATCCGGCGGGTAGCCGGCCCCGATGGCGATCTTGTGCATATAGACATTGCGGGCAACGTTGAGCAGACCGCCCCGCTCCGCCATGGCGAGCACGACCAGCGAATCCGGCTGGTTCTTGGCACAAAGGGTGACGCCTTCGAGGGGATCGACGGCGATATCCACTTCCGGCCCCTGCCCCGCGCCCACAGTTTCGCCGACATAAAGCGCGTCGCATTCGAATTGCTCGCCTTCTCCGATCACGATTCGGCCGGCGATGGCGACGCGGTCGAGTTCGGATTTCATCGCGGCGACGGCCGCGTCATCGGCCGCCTTTTCGTTGCCCTTGCCGCGCCATTCGGCTGCGGCGATGGCCGCGCGCTCGGTCACGCGCACCATTTCAAGGGTCAGCGTGCGATGGAGATTGGCGGGGTTGCGGCCGTCTTCGACCTTGCTGAGCTTCATGATTTCCCCCACGCCGCTCCGATCCGGGGAATCAGAGCTTTTCGATACGGATCAATTGCGGTTCATCGACTATGAACCCGTCTGCCGCGATCTCCGCAAGCGCTTCGCGCACCGATGATTCTAAAGTCTGTTGCGTGATCATCACGACGGTACGGGCCGGCGATCCATCAGGCGCAATAGCCTTGGCGCTCAAATCCGACCGCTGGATGACGGAATCGATGGAGATCGATTTTTCTCCCATCCGGGTAGTGATGGCGGCAAGCGCGCCGGGCACGTCCTTGGCGCTGAGGCGAATGTAGAAACCGCCTTCATGCGGCCGCATCGCCGCCTCGCTGAAGGGCAGCAATTCCGCACTCGGCACACCCAATGGCGGCACGCGAGTGCCCCGGGCGATGTCGAGAATATCGGACAGGACCGAAGAAGCGGTCGGCGGACCGCCCGCCCCCGGACCGGCAAGCAGCAATTCGTGGACATGGTCGGTTTCGAGGGCCACCGCGTTCATGACGCCGTCGACACCGGCAATGGCGCTGCCCTTGGGCACGAAAGTGGGGTGGACACGTTGCTCAACGCCGCCATCGATGCGCTCGGCGATGCCCAGGAGCTTGATCTTGTAACCGAGGTCGGCCGCAACCTGGATGTCGTGCTGGGTGATCGAGGAAATGCCTTCGATCCGCATCCGGTCCGGAGCGATTTCGTAGCCAAAGCACAGCGTGGCCAGAATCGCCAGCTTATGAGCGGTATCGAAGCCTTCCACGTCGAAGGTGGGATCGGCCTCGGCATAGCCGAGCGCCTGCGCATCCTTGAGACAATCGGCAAAGGAGATGCCCTCATTGCCCATCCGGGTCAGGATGTAATTGCAGGTCCCGTTCATGATCCCAAAGACCTTGGCGATCCGGGCCGAGCCCAGGCCTTCGCGGAGAGTCTTGATGACGGGGATACCACCCGCCACCGCAGCCTCGAAACCGAGCTGGGTGCCGGCTTCCTCTGCCATGCGGGCAAGAGTGACGCCATGTTTGGCCAGAAGCGCCTTGTTAGCGGTGACGACGGGGCGGCCGATCTCGAGCGCCGCCTTTACGGCGGCGAAGGCCGGCCCGTCCTCTCCGCCGATCAGTTCGACAAAGAGATCGATGCCGTCCCATTTAGCCAGGGCCACGGGATCGTCAAACCATTCGAGGCCCGAAATATCGATGCCGCGATCGCGAGAGCGCGAACGGGCGGCAACGGCGACGACTTCCAACTGACGGCCCAGCTTTCGGGTCAGCTCGCCGCCATCCTTCTGCAGGATGCGCACCAGCGTGGCGCCGACATTGCCCAGCCCCGCGACACCAATGCGCAAAGGGGCAAGCCGGGCGGTCTCGCCGAAATCGGACATGGCCTTAAGGATGCGCGCGCGCGTTTCGCTGCGCGGCTCACGGCCATCGCGCAGGTCGAACACGAAAAGCGGATCGCCGGCGACGATCCGCCCGAAACGAGTGGGCGTCCAACCCCTTGCGGAAATGAAGGATTCAACGGCTTGGCGGAAGGATTGGATGTCGCTCATGATGGGCGACATGTGCATAGGAAATCGCCTAGAGGTCAATAGGAGTTTTGATGCGACGAGGCCGACCGCAGGCCGGCCCCTTCCGGGTCATTCCGCCCGGGCGGCCGCCGCAGCCCGCCCGACCTCGGCCATGACCTTCGGAAAGCCCCAGCGGAGCGAGACCGAGGACACGGCGCCGCTCACCGACATGGTCACATCCTCGCCCACCAGCTTGGTATAGGCGCCTTTGACGACAAGTGGCGACAGGCTGATGAGATCCATAGAAAAGAAGTCGTCGGCCGATTTCTGGTCGTTGAAGAAACTGATCAGCAGTTCGGCAGGGATGCGGTCGAAATTCTCATAGGAGACGAAATAGGAAATGCCCGTATCGTTGGTGACGGCCTCGGCAGGTGCAGGAGCTGGTATAAGCCCGACATCGGCAAAGAGCTGAACACGCGGCTCGCCGTCGAGGCGGACGGAAACCTGGCCGTCATTGCGGTTGACGATATTGGCGAAGACGATTCCCCTGGCCGCCGGATATTTCGCCACCTCAGCCTCAAGAAAGGCCCGGGTATCCGCGATCAGCGCCTCGGCTTCCTGCGATAGACCCAGGGCCCGGCCGGTGAGCGTGACCACGTCCTGCCAGCTTGCGAACCAGGGCTTGTCCGGGTAGGCGATCACCGGCGCTACATGGCTCAGCAATTCATATTCCTCGGGAGATAGGCCCGAATAGGGGGCGATAATCACGTCCGGCTGAAGCGCGGCGATAGCCTCGAGCGGCGGCTCGGTCGTGTTCGGCAGCACGACGGGCAGCTCGAAGCCCCGCTCAGCCAAAGCGGCCTCGGTCCAGGGCAGAACGCCATCCTCCCCGCCGCCATAAGAAAAGAAGGGCATGCCGACCGGGGCAATGCCCAGATCGATGACGACGTCCTGAGCGGACCAGCCCCACGTCACCACACGCTCCGGTTTGGCGGCAATTGTGGTGGCGCCATAGACATGTTCGATAACGATCGGAAAGGCGTCGTCGGCGAAAGTGGCGGGAACGAGCGTGAGAAAAGCCGCTGAGGCGAACAAGGATATGCGCATCGGATTGTCCTGCGCCCGAGCGTTACAATAGCCGGGCGACTGGTTTGAGGGGATCAAGGAGCGAGCGTTCAAGGCGTCTGGATGGCGTCTGCCGCAGCGCCCAGTATTTCGAGGTATCGCGGCAAACCCCAGCGCAGCGACAGGACGCTGGGCGGCGACACGGCGGCCACGTTTTCCGTGCCCACCAGGGCTGCCAGCCCGCCCCTGCCGATCGGCGGGTAGTTTTGCGCCTGAGGCGTTGCGAGCCAGGTGTCCAGCGCCGACCGCTCCTCGTAGTAGGTGATGAAGATATCCGCCTCGAGCTGATCGAAGAGCTCATAGCTGAGCGGGTAATAGAAAGCGTCGTCGCCCGGCGCCAGGGCTGCGACACTCGGATTCATGACCATGCCGAAATCGGTGAGAAACTTCATGCGGGCGTCCAGCGGGGCATAGACGGCGATTGATCCGTCGAAATCATTGGCAGCCGCAAAGGTAACCTCCCTCAGACGCGGATATCGGGCAAATTCCGCCTCCACCCAGGCCGTCGTATTATCCACCAGCGCCTGCGCCTCGGCATCCTAGCCCAGGGCCTTGCCGACGATCAGCGTCAAATCCTGCCAGGGCGTCGACCACGGCGCGCCCGCATAGGCGATTGTCGGCGCGATGCCGGAGAGCAGCGCATATTGATCTTCCGTGATGCCGGAATAGGCGGCGACGATGAGATCGGGATTGAGGGCCGCGATCTGCTCGATGGGCGGTTCGCCCGATGCATCCAGAATCGTCGGTATCTCTGCACCCACACCTGCCAGAGCATCCTCGACCCATTCATGAACGCCGTTATCGCCCCCGCCATAGGACTGGAAGGGTATACCAACCGGGACCTCTCCCAGGGCGATCACCGCGTCCTCGTTGCTCCAGCCCCAGGTGACGATGCGCTCCGGTTTGGTCGGAATGATTGTCGCGCCGTAGACGTGTTCTATGGTTACGGGGAATGACTGCGCTTGCACGCCGGTCGAGACGGTCAAGCCGACGGCGAAGGCGATTGCGGGAAAACGAAACGACATTGATCACCTTTTGCGCGGAGATAACTCTCCATACAAAAGGTGATTTATATTGTCATGTATAATTTGATCGCGGCCGAGCCCTATGCCTTGAGCGGCACGACATTGCCCTGCCCGCTTTTGCCGCCGAGCAGTTTCTTGACGTTACGGGCCGCCTGCCGGATGCGCTGTTCGTTCTCGACGAAGGCCAGACGAATATATTGATCGCCATATTCGCCGAAGCCCACGCCCGGCGCGACCGCGACGCCGGTTTCCTGCACCAGCAGCTTGGCGAATTCCAGCGACCCGAGATGGGCGAACTGTGCGGGGATAGGCGCCCAGGCGAACATGGTCGCCTTGGGAACGGGAATATCCCAGCCGGCGCGGCCGAAGCTTTCCACCATGACGTCGCGGCGGTGCTTGTAAACCTTGCGAACCTCCTCGATGACGTCGTCCGAACCGTTCAAGGCGGCAACGGCCGCCACCTGGATGGGCGTGAAGGCGCCATAGTCCAGATAGGATTTGACGCGGGCGAGCGCCGCAATCAGGCGCTCGTTGCCAACGGCGAAACCGACACGCCAGCCGGGCATGGAATAGGTCTTGGACATCGAGGTGAATTCGACCGAAATGTCGATGGCGCCCGGCACTTGCAGCACGGACGGCGGCGGGGCGTTCTCGTCGAAATAAATCTCGGAATAGGCCAGATCGGACAGGATGAAGATGTCGTTGGCCTTACAATACTTGACGACCTCGGTGTAAAAATCGAGGTCAGCCGTATAGGCGGTCGGATTGGCCGGATAATTCAGCACCAGCGCGATGGGCTTGGGGATCGAGTGGCGCACGGCCCGATCGAGCGAGCGCATGAAATCCTCGTTCGGGTCAGCCGGCATCGAGCGCACGACGCCGCCGGACATGATGAAGCCGAAGGAATGGATCGGGTAGGTGGGATTGGGCACCAGAACCACATCGCCGGGGGCGGTGATGGCCGATGCCATATTGGCGAACCCTTCCTTGGAACCGAGGGTGGCCACGACCTGGGTATCGGGGTTGAGCTTCACTCCGAAACGACGGCCGTAATAGCTGGCCTGGGCCTTGCGCAGGCCGGGAATGCCGCGAGAGGTGGAATAGCGGTGGGTGCGTCCGTCCTTCACCGTTTCCTGGAGCTTGGCCACGATATGTTCGGGCGTCGGCATGTCGGGGTTGCCCATACCCAGGTCGATGATGTCGACCCCTTCGGCACGCGCCTTCGCCTTGATCGGGTCGATATGGGCAAACACATAGGGCGGGAGGCGACGAATGCGGTGGAAGTCTGTGCTCATGATATCCTCGACGGCCTGCAATGGGGCCTGAACTGGCCGCGACGCGCCAGAAGCGCCATGCCCCTAGAAAGAGGCCGATTATCGCGGAATTATGGTTTTAGACGGGTTAAACGCCCGAAAGTCGGACGGAGACAGCGATATTCGGCTCTTCCCGGCCACCATGTGGCCCACGGGAAGAGCTATCGGGCGTTTGCCGCGGCCGCCATGGGGGCGGCCGCCGGATTGCCGGCGAGCGATGCTCCAAACCCTGCAATTGCGAACGGAGACGCCATGTCTCTTGCCCTTGAGAAATGTCTTCTGATACCACGTCGAGCCGCGGCTACCGACTTAATATGTTCTCCGGTGAACCTTGTAAATGGCATCGCCTCTTTACATGTACGGGCCGGCAGGTGCCGTAAACAATATCGGGTAGGTGCATGAAAAAACGCGTCGCGATCGCCACTATCGGTACCGCCGGTGATGTCAGGCCCTACCTGGCGCTCGCAATAGAGCTCAGCCAAAACGGCTACGAAGTGGTGCTGGGGGCCAATGCGGATTTCGAGGACCTAGTGGTCTCGCACGGAATCGAGTTCCAGAGCCTGGGCACCAATATGCAGGACTGGTTGCAGCAATCGCGTTTCGACACGGCGATCAGCAAGCTGAAACTGCACCACTTTCCGCAATTGCTGCGCGAAGGCCAGGCCCTGGTCGAGCGTGCGGCGCGCAATTCCTGGGCAATGGCCCAGGGTGCCGACGCCATCGTGGTCAACATCAATACCAGCTTCGGCATCGATATCGCAGAGGCGCTGAACATTCCGGTCGTCATGACCGCAATGCAGCCTCTCAACCCGACGCGCGAATTTCCCGTCTGCGCCTATGAGGTCCCTGATCTTGGGCCGACCTTCAACAAGCTCAGCTATATCGCGATGAACCTCCAGCAGGGCTATTACGACCTGCCCCGGGATCGGGTGCGCAAGGAATTGATGGGGTTGGGCCCGCGCAAGCGCGGCGGTCTCTTCAAGGACAGCTACGGCAATAATCTGCCGACCCTTTACAATTTTTCCTCCATCGTCTCCCCGCGCCCGCGCGACTGGCCGCAGACCGCAGTGGTTACCGGCTTCTGGTTCCTGGACGATACCAGCGACTGGACGCCGCCGCCCGACCTGCAGCGTTTTCTCGATGCTGGCCCACCGCCGGTCTATATCGGCTTCGGCTCAATGCCCTTCGGTGCCGAGCGCAATACGCAATTGCTCAAGCAGGCCTTGGAGAAGTGGGGCGGACGAGCAATCGTCTCGCGTGGATGGGGCGGCATCAATGCCGCCGACCTTCCCGAAAACGTGTTCGCGGTTTCCGAAGCGCCACACGACAAGCTGTTCCCTCTGGTGGGCGCGGTGGTGCATCATGGTGGCGCGGGCACGACTGCCGCGGGCCTGCGCGCCGGAAAGCCGACCTTCACCCTGCCCCAGGCCTATGACCAGCGCTATTGGGGCCGTCGCGTTCGTGCCTTGGGCTGTGGCCCCGCGCCGGTCCGACTACGGGCTCTCACGCCCGATATCCTTGCGGATGCCCTGCATCAATTGACTACCAACCCGACCATGGCGGCCAATGCGAAATCCATCGGCAAGGCGCTTTCCGAAGAAGACGGACTGGCGACGGCGGTCAATTTCATCGAGGCAACCATCGATGCGGCCAAGGCAGGCGCCCGCCGCTTCCCCGTCACCACCTGATCGAACCCACGGAAACATCTAGGAGAGAGTGGCTGGCCAGTTTGCAGATCGAGGGGGCGACGCGGTGAAGATATGCCTGGTGGGCGCCGGCGGCGGCATCGGCCGCCAATTGCTGAAGACCTTTGCCGTGCCGCACTCGGTCAGTGCCGTCTATCGCACTCTGCCCCAGCATTTGCCCGGCACCGTCGAGGCCGTGCGCTTCGAAGACGATGACGGCCTGGCGCGGGCCGTGCGGGATGCCGACGTCGTCGTGCATGCGGCGCTCAATACAAAGGTGCGGGGCAAGGATTTCATCCCGGCCAATCGCCAGGTCACCGAACGCCTGCTTTCGCTGATCAGCCCGGACAAGTGCCGGCTCTTTGTCTATTTCAGCTCGCAGGTGGTTTATGCCGCGCTCGATCCGGTAGCCCATCCGGTCCAGGGAGAAAGCGCAAAACTGGCCGTCCGGCCGGGTCTGGACAATTACACGCGGCTCAAGCTTGCCGAAGAAGAACGCGTCATCTCCGCCTGTCGCGAGAAAGGCATCGACTATCTGATCGTGCGGCCCACCGTGGTCATGGGACCGAACATGCAATGGTCGAGCGGCATCGTCGCCGCTATGCGCATGGCACCATTCGGGCTGAAGCGGCGCACCATCAACCTGGTCCATGTCGCCGACCTGGCCGATCAATTGCTGGCGCTGATCGATCGCGGCGTCAGCAACGAGGTGGTCAATCTGGGAGATCTCGACGTCAGTTCCGATGATTATTTCCGCCACGCCGCGCGCCTCGCAGGCCGGCCGATATTCTTCGCGCCGAACTGGCTTTCGGGCGCCGCAGGCAAGGCCATTCCATCGACTCTGTGGTTCTTCGCACACAATGTCCGTGTCGACACGGACAAGGTCAGGCGGTTGAGCGGCGTGGCGACGAACCGCCAGCTCGCCGATTTCTTCGAGCCCCCTGCCCGCATCGTCGATGCCCGTTCCCTCGAAGCGATCCGCGAGGTCGTCCGCAGCGGCAGGCCCTATCATACGATCGGTCGGGGCTATTTCCTCTGGTTCAACGACAAGCTCGCCAGCGATCAGGTGATCATGGAGCATTATTCGGGGGTGCTACGGCTGGAAGGCGACCTGTTGACAGTCAGGGCTGGCACCACGCTGCGCGCGGTCCTCGATTACCTGGCCCCAAGCCAGATGACGCTGGGTACCCTGCCGGAATTCGTCGACATCTCGGCGGGGGCCTGCTTCTTCGCCGAAGTCCATGGCAGCAGCGGCGACTACATTTCCGTCTATGACCTGATCACAGCCATCCGCTATGTCGATGTGGATGGCGAGGAAAAACAGTCGCAACGCAACGACCTCGAATGGGACCGCCTGCGAGAAGGCAACGGCATCATCGTCACCGAGGTGACGTTCCGATGCCGGGCCAACCACAGACTGGCGAATGTCATCGAATGGCACCCCGACCATAAGCTCGAAAACTATGTGGAGGGCGGTTACCTCGCCAATTTCAGCACCACCGTGCACTGGTATCCCCGCAGCAGGGAGATGATGGTCTACAACGTCAACCCGCTCTCGGACGACCATCCCCGGGATCGCGGCCCATTCGCGCCGATGCGCGGGTCGCCGGCGGCCATGCAGAAACTGCTTCTGGCGCTGCGCCTGCGCGGTCGCCTGAGAATTGTCGGCTGGTCCGAGCGGGTCCTGGCGCCGTGGACCGGCGTGCCCGCCAAGCAATTGATCGGCAAGGTGTTTCGCGATGGCCGGCGGCGGCTCCGGAACATGGAAGTCTGTGTACCCGACCATTGCGCCGCGGCCTTTATCGGCAGGCTGCGCGAAAAAATGCCGGAAATGGGCCTCAGTCCGGGCCAGGGCGTAGGCGTACGGTTCACCCGGCAGCCTTCGACGGGACGGGGCTTCGTCTGGGTGGAAATGACCTCGCGCAATGCCGAACAGATGCATGCCATGATCGATATGGCGCGCGAGGCCTGCGATGGTGTCTTCTGGCTGCACCGCGGCAAGTATGTGCCGCCATGGGTCGGCGTGGAGCACCTGTTCATCCCCCGCGTTGGGGGCGCTATACCGCCATTGCCGGAACTAAACGCCACCCTTATCGACGCGCCAGAACATAACTGATCGCCACGCCTGCAATGATCGGCAGAAATGCCGCAAGCAAGACGACGACAAGCATAACGACAGATGGCGGATTGAGCAGCGCCGCAAGCAGCGCCGCCGCTCCACCAAGCATCATGAGACGGCCCGACCAGCGATGGACAATCGTCCAGTTTGCAGGATCGCGCAGGGTCCACGGCAGACGAATGCCGACAATCCGGTTGGGCTGGCTCTTGGGCAGGGAATTGCCGAGAATCAGCAGCAGCGCAGCCATGGCGAATACAACGGCCCTGGGCATGTCCACATCATAGCCGACACCGATGGCAATGGTAGCACAGGTCAGCAGAACGGCGAGGCCGAGGATAAAGCTATTGGCCACCTGAATGACGTGACGCCCTGCCTCCATATCCCTGCTTAGACCGGTACGCCGGGCGATGAAAAACAAGGTCAAGGCGACAGCGGCCATGATGGCCGGGATCAGCAACGCGATCGGAGTCGGAGCGAAACTATCTGCCACGCCCTGAAGGTTCCAATGGATCGGCAGCGCTGCATCCAACGGCACGATGAAAAACCCGACAGCGGTGACTAGTGCCAGAAGTCCGATCAGGATTCGGTTGAGAGGATTGAGAATGGGTCGATCAATCATTCCTGCGCTCCGTTAAGTCGAATATCCCGGCCAGCGCGTCTTCGAGCACGCTGGTATTGAGGTGATAGATGAGGCTCGTCCCCCGCCGCTCGACACTGACAAGCTCGGCATCCTTGAGCTTGTTGAAATGCACCGAAAGCGTGGGACGGCTGATATCGAAGTGATCGGCCAGATCGCCCGCGCTCTTCGGCCCCGCTTTCAGCAGGGCCAGTACCTTGCGCCGAACCGGATGCGACAGCGCTTCAAAAACGGTGTTAATGCCCACATATCGCCTCTTTCGTTACCCATCTAATTAGTCTATAAACTAATTAGATGCAAGGCTAATTTTTCTGAGAGCGAAGGGCCAAAAAAATGGCGGCCCCGAGGACCGCCATTTTCGCTGAGTGTGCCCGACGCTTTAATGCGTGATGCTGGTCGTATTGTCGTCGGTTGCTTCGACCTTGGTGGCCACGGCGGACTCGGCGTCGAAGTCCCATTCTATAGGTTCGGGCTTGCGCACGAGAGCCCTCTCGATGACTTGATCCATCCGGGCGACCGGGACGATTTCCATGCCGTCCTTGACGATGTCCGGAATCTCGGAGAGATCGCGGACATTCTCTTCAGGAATGAGCACCGTCTTGATGCCGCCGCGCAGGGCCGCGAGGAGCTTTTCCTTAAGGCCACCGATAGGCAGCACCCTGCCCCGCAGCGTGATCTCGCCCGTCATGGCGACGTCATTGCGGACCGGAATGCCGGTCATCACCGAAACGATGGCGGTGGCCAGGCCGATACCGGCCGAGGGGCCATCCTTGGGCGTGGCGCCTTCGGGCAGGTGAACGTGAATGTCGCGCGTGTCGAACATGGGCGGCTTGATGCCGTAGTCGATCGAACGGGACTTCACATAGGCCGTGGCCGCGGTCAGCGATTCCTTCATCACTTCCTTGATGTTGCCGGTGACCGACATGCGGCCCTTGCCCGGCGTCATCACGCCTTCGATGGTGAGCAATTCACCGCCTACCGAGGTCCAGGCCAGGCCGGTCACCAGGCCAACCTGGGACTCGGCCTCGATCTCGCCATGCTTGAAGATGGCTGGGCCGAGATATTTGGCCAGGCGCTCGTCATCGATCTCGATGGACTTGACCTTGGTGCGGACGATGTCCGTTACCGCCTTGCGCATCAGCTTGGAGATTTCACGCTTGAGATTGCGCACGCCGGCTTCGCGGGTATAGCCGCGAATGACCTTCATCAGCATCGCGTCGGAGAGCTTGAACTCGTCGTGAGCCAGACCATTTTCCTTCGCGGCCTCGGGGATGAGGTGCTGCTTGGCAATGGCGTGCTTCTCTTCTTCGGTGTAGCCCGACAGGCGAATGATCTCCATGCGGTCCATCAGCGGGCCGGGAATGTTGAGCGTGTTCGAGGTCGTAACGAACATCACGTCCGAGAGGTCGAAATCGACCTCCAGATAGTGGTCGGCGAACGTGTTGTTCTGTTCGGGATCGAGCACCTCGAGCAGAGCCGAAGACGGATCGCCGCGGAAATCCTGGCCCATCTTGTCTATCTCATCGAGCAGAAAGAGCGGATTGTTCTTGCCCACCTTCTTGAGCGACTGGATGATCTTGCCCGGCATGGAGCCGATATAGGTACGGCGGTGGCCACGAATTTCGGCTTCGTCACGGACGCCGCCGAGCGCCATGCGCACGAATTCGCGGCCCGTCGCCTTGGCGATGGACTTACCCAGCGAGGTCTTGCCGACGCCCGGAGGACCGACAAGGCAGAGGATCGGGCCCTTCAGCGTGCCGGTGCGGGCCTGGACCGCCAGATATTCGAGGATGCGTTCCTTGACCTTTTCCAGGCCATAATGGTCGGCATCCAGCACCTTTTCGGCCAGGGCGAGATCGCGCTTGACCTTGGATTTCTTGCCCCAGGGCAGGCCCAGAAGCGTATCCAGATAGTTACGGACGACCGTAGCCTCGGCAGACATCGGGCTCATGGATTTGAGCTTCTTGATCTCGGCATCGGCCTTGGCCCGCGCTTCCTTGGAGAGCTTGGTCTTGGCCACGCGCTCCTCGAGCTCGGTCACCTCATTGGCGCCGTCTTCGCCATCCCCCAGCTCGCGCTGGATCGCCTTCATCTGCTCGTTGAGATAATATTCGCGCTGTGTCTTTTCCATCTGCCGCTTGACGCGAGAGCGGATGCGCTTCTCCACCTGCAACACGCCGATCTCGCCTTCCATCAGGCCGATGACCTTCTGGAGCCGTTCGATGACCGAAACGGTGGTCAGCAGGTCTTCCTTCTCGGGAATCTTGATCACGAGATGGCTGGCAATGGTATCGGCCAGCTTGCTCGCATTCTCGATCTGTCCGACAGCGGCGACCACTTCGGCGGAAATCTTCTTGTTCAGCTTGACGTAGTTTTCGAACTCGGACTGGGCCGAACGGGCCAAGGCCTCGATTTCGGTCCCATCTTCTTCAGGCTCGGCAAGAGCGGAAGCTTCGGCCTCGAAATATTCGTCCGTCTGCAGATAGCGGTCGATGGTCGCGCGGTGCAGACCTTCCACCAGCACCTTCACAGTGCCGTCGGGAAGCTTCAGCAATTGCAGCACCGTGGCGATCGTGCCGGTGGGATAGATCTGGTCGGGCGCCGGATCGTCGTCCTGCGCATTCTTCTGAGTCACGACGAGAATGTGCTTGTCGTCGCGCATGACCTCTTCAAGCGCCTTGACCGACTTTTCGCGGCCGACGAACAGCGGCACGATCATGCCGGGGAAGACGACGATGTCGCGCAGAGGGAGAACCGGGTAGACCCGGTCCCGGCTGGTCTCGCCGGTGGAAGTAACTTCCGACATCACATTTCCTTTCCGGGGCGCGCCGGAGGGAGGAATTGGTGGCGCGCCCGTATTGCGACTGCCCAATCTTCGAAAGGCTGGGCGATTCAGGTTAATAAATAGGGTGGACTACCCTTCCCGCAAGTCAACCTTTGCGCTTTTGTGACCGTTACCCCTGCTACGCACAGGAGATATGTGCGGATGTCGGAAACAGCGATGTGCCTTGCATCCGGATCGCATGCATAACTCTAACCGCCAGCCAGCCCGGAGCCACCGATGACCGCCCTGCCCCGTCCCAAGCGTATCGACCTGATTGGCATCGCCACCGCCTCCGGCGCCTCGGTACGCGGATGCGGCATGGGGCCGGAAGCTTTGCGGGTAGCAGGCCTCATCGAGGCTCTGATCGACCTCGAATATATTGTCGCCGATCACGGCGATTTGCGCCGTCCACAGCCGGACATTTCGACCAATCCCTCGAGCTGGCGCCTGCCGGACGAGCGCAGGGCCGACGTGCTCGATCTGGCGGAGAGGGTCAGCAATGCCGGATATGACATTCTCGAGGCGGGGCATTTTCCGCTCTTCCTGGGCGGCGACCATTCCATCTCCATGGAGACGATCTCGGCGGTAGCGCGCCACTGCCTGAAGCTGCAGAGGCCGGTCCATGTGGTTTGGATCGATGCTCACGCCGACTACAACACGCCCGAAACCTCACCCTCGGGCAATCTTCATGGCATGCCGCTGGCGCTCCTGTGCGGGGAGCCGGGATTCGATGAGGCATTTCGCGGCGAATGGCTGGGCAGGATCGATCCCAGCAATGTCAGCATTTTCGGTGCGCGCTCCATCGATCGCGAGGAGCGACGGCTTGTTCAGGCGCGCGGTGTCGACGTCGTCGATATGCGGAAGATCGATCAATTGGGCGTCGTGGCCGCCATGCAGAAAGTGATCGACAAGGCAAAGGCGGCCGGGGCGCATCTGCATGTCAGTTTCGATATCGACAGCCTCGATCCGGCAATAGCGCCGGGCGGCGGCACGCTGGTGCCCGGCGGGCTCAGCTATCGGGAAGCGCATCTGATCGTAGAAATGCTCCATGATAGCGGGATGGTCGGCTCACTCGACGTGGTGGAGCTCAACCCATTCCTCGACCAGGGCGGCAAGAGCGCGACGCTGATGGTGGACCTGGTCGCGAGCCTTTTCGGCCGTTCGATCATGGGTGAAGAGCCGGGGCCGGTGGAGTTTCTGACGGAAGAGAACGAAGCGCCTTGACCTGACGCCCGATCAGCGGCGTATCCGACCACCCAAAGCACAACGGCCTCCCCATTGGGAGGCCGTCGCAATCAGTTCGCTTTGCCAATGCTTAGGCAGAGGCCGGCGCTTCTTCCTTCTTGCGTTCGGAGTAGATGTAGAGCGGACGAACGTCCTTGCCCTTCACCACGTCTTCCGAAATCACCACTTCCTCGACGCCCTCGAGCGAGGGCAGGTCGTACATGGTGTCGAGCAGGATGGCCTCCATGATGGAGCGCAGCCCGCGCGCGCCGGTCTTGCGCTCGATGGCCTTCTCCGCGATAGCCTTGAGGGCGTCCTCGTGGAAGGTCAGCTCCACCTCTTCCATCTGGAACAGGCGCTGGTACTGGCGCACCAGGGCGTTCTTGGGCGCGGTCAGGATTTCGATGAGCGCGGGGACATCGAGGTCTTCCAGCGTCGCCAGGTTCGGCAGACGACCGATGAATTCCGGAATCAGGCCAAAACGGACCAAATCTTCCGGCTCGACTTCGGCCAGGATCTGGCCAACGCGACGGTCGTTAGGATCCTTCACCGTGGCAGAGAAACCAATGCCCGAGCCCTCGCCGCGCGCCGAGATGATGCGCTCGAGGCCAGCAAAGGCGCCGCCGCAGATGAACAGGATATTGGTGGTGTCCACCTGCAGGAATTCCTGCTGAGGATGCTTGCGGCCGCCTTGCGGGGGAACCGAAGCCACGGTGCCTTCCATGATCTTGAGCAGGGCCTGCTGCACGCCTTCGCCCGACACGTCGCGGGTGATGGACGGATTGTCCGACTTGCGGGAAATCTTGTCCACTTCGTCGATATAGACGATGCCGCGCTGGGCCTTTTCGACATTGTAGTCGGCGGCCTGAAGCAGCTTCAGGATGATGTTCTCCACGTCCTCGCCCACGTAACCGGCTTCGGTCAGCGTGGTGGCATCGGCCATGGTGAAGGGCACGTCGATGATGCGCGCCAGCGTCTGGGCCAGAAGGGTCTTGCCCGATCCGGTGGGGCCGATCAGCAGGATGTTGGACTTGGAAAGCTCAACGTCCTGGTTCTTGGCGGCATGGTGCAGGCGCTTGTAGTGATTGTGCACGGCGACCGAGAGCACCTTCTTGGCGCGGCCCTGGCCGATGACGTAGTCGTCCAGCACCTTGCAGATTTCTGCCGGCGTGGGCACGCCCTCGGAGGACTTGACCATGGAGGTCTTGTTCTCTTCGCGGATGATGTCCATGCACAGCTCGACGCATTCATCGCAGATGAACACGGTCGGCCCCGCGATCAGCTTCCGCACTTCGTGCTGCGACTTGCCGCAGAACGAGCAGTAAAGCGTATTCTTGGAGGTTTCGCCGTTCGTTGTCTCTTTGGACATCCAGTCACTCCCGGGGGCTGGGGGCCCCCAAATTCAAGCGTTAACGGATAGCGTAACGCTCAAGACATAAAGAAAGTCTAAGCCGAAACGACCTTAAAGGCCGTTCCGGCTGGGTGCAATTGCGCATGGATCACAGTCCACGGCGCAGCAGCAATGTGCTTAACGCGCATCAAGTCAGGCAGATGCCTCGGGGACGGCGCGCTTTTCCATTACCGTATCGATCAGGCCGAAGGCCTTGGCCTCTTCGGGCGACAGGAAACGATCGCGCTCCAGAGCGTTCTCGATTTCCTCATAGGTGCGGCCGGTGTGCTTCTCATAAATCTGATTAAGACGCCGCTTCAAACCCTCGACTTCCTTGGCATGAATCAGGATGTCGGTCACCTGGCCCTGGAACCCGCCGGAGGGCTGGTGCACCATGACGCGCGAATTCGGCAGCGACGTGCGCATGCCCGCTTCGCCCGCCGCGAGCAGCAGCGAGCCCATGGACGCCGCCTGCCCCATCACCATGGTGGCGACG